>Ga0172368_10000032_pt1 | contig 162301 bp, 142 predicted proteins | sample Lak11m_FD_114540 | JGI IMG/M metagenome (GOLD analysis project Ga0172368, IMG submission 114540) | Freshwater microbial communities from Kabuno Bay, South-Kivu, Congo - kab_022012_11m | ecosystem: Environmental > Aquatic > Freshwater > Lake | place: Democratic Republic of the Congo...
CCGACGTTGCCATTGTATTGGATCCTCATTACCTCCGTATTGTTGGCATTAACAAAATGAAAAGCCCGACTGTTTGCCGTATCAAAAACATCTTTGAAGTAAAGACCCATCTGATTGGCTGTCGAGGCATCATAATAGATGCTTCCGACCGGGGTAGTGCTTACATAATAATTTAATCCGCTAGAAGCTCCGTATCCGACGGCAATCCCCGCGGGGACATCGAGTTTGGCATTGGGCGCCGTCGTCCCGATCCCGACATTCGTCCCATTGTCATAAAGCAAGGAGCTGCTCAGGGTATTGTTGCTGGAATTGAACTTGGTGACATAGTTAGCTGCTCCGGAGGCATGGTAATTATCCACCGTGTCGGCATTAGTGACCGAGCCGCTGGAAATAGCCGAGTCAACATAAGTCTTGTTGGCCGCGTCCGAACCGGTGCCCGGGGTGGCGACGTTATGGACCTGGTTACTGCCAAAGTTACCAACGCCGTTGACATCTAGCTTATAAGCTGGGTTGGTCAGGCCGATGCCCACGTTGCCACCGTTAAAGGTAAATCCTAGCGACTGTGCGGTGTTGAATTGAAATTGATTGCCGGCGACATAAAGATTGTTACCAGCACTGGCAAGAGTTATTTTTGATGTTCCAGTATTTCCGACATTAAGAGTCGCCGACACCGCGCCTATATCTAAATTCGCCCCTGGCGCCGTCGTCCCAATCCCGACGTTGCCGGCGCTATTGATTCGCAACGCTTCAACCGTTCCTCCATTCAATGCGGTTGTAAAAGCTAAAAATCCGTCACGAGTTGAAGCGGTTGACGTCCAATTCTGCTCCTTGCCGGCAATTATTTGAGCAGCTGTATCTTGTCCTCCGCTATCCGTTCCTAGCCTTAGTTGAAATGCCAAATCGTCTGTCGCTCCTGTTCCTGCGAGGTTCCTGATATAAATATTCCCCCTACCGACGGTTGTTTGAACAACATCCAAAATTGATCCCGGATTCGTCGTCCCAATCCCGACGTTGCCGGAAGAATTAAGCACCATTTGCGGCGTCGCGCTTCCGGCAGAATGGAATTGTAATGAAGCGCCTGCTTGGTTAGCTTTCAAGTGGACATTATAAGGAGAATCAGCCGCGACCGCCGTATCGCCATATAAATTAAACGCCGATGTTCCATTCGAAAGCAACCCCAAGATTCCAGCGGTTGATGCGGTTGTGGTTGAGAGATTAGTAACTCTGATGCCGGCGAAACCACCCGCTTGCGTATCCCGAACATCGAGACGGGAATTCGGATTTGTCGTCCCAATCCCGACGTTGCCAGAAGAATCTAATCTAAGTTTCTCACTACCATCAACTGAAATCATGAAACGGGAATTTGCTACTGCATTTCCTGCATCTACTGAAAGATTGAGCACTCCTGCATTTCCTTCAAAAGTATGATACCCCCCATCAGTGTCTGTTAATCTAATTATTGGGGAGTTAGAGCTAACATCTAGGTTTGATTGTGGATTCGCCGTCCCAATTCCCACATTCGTCCCGGCGTTGTTATATAGGTTAGTGCCGTTCAAGGTCCAATAGCCGGACTGGCCGGAGCCAGGGTTAACGACGGAGTCAACATAAGTCTTGTTGGCCGCATCCGTGCCGGCGCCCGGCGTAGCGACGCCATGGACTATATTTCCATTAAAAGTGCCGGCGCCGTTTACATCCAATTTATAAGCTGGATTGGTCGTGCCGAGACCGACGTTGCCGCCAGAAGTAATTCTCATTGATTCCGCACTATTATTAACGAACTTAATATAGTCCGATGATGCGTCGCCGGTCATAAAAGTCGTACTATCGCCCCAAAGGATGCTTTTCCCATTAGCAAGATACAAATAGTTGCCAACCACTAAGTTAGTATTTATGTTCGCCGAGCCGACAATATCAAGTTTGTACTGCGGATTCGTCGTTCCAATCCCGACGTTGCCCGGAAAACTGTAGTCGCCACCGAAGGTATTGGAGCCGAAGGGCCCGGAAGAAACATTAGCCGCGTTGACCGTGCCCGTGAAGGAACCGCTGATTGTCGTGCCGACAATCGGCCCATTGACGGTCAGACCGCTCTGCGGCGTGGTCGTGTTTATGCCCACCGGTCCGACCAAAGAGATCGGCAGCCAGGTGTTCGCGAAGTCCACCAATAGGTTATTCCATTCTCCGGCCGACAAGGTGCCGTTGAAAGGTTTGTTGTAAGTGGAGGTGGAATATGAAGCTTGGGCCGTTTTAGCGGCCAATAAATAACAAAAAAACCCGCTAGCTATAACAATAGCCAGGGACAATTTAATAAGTTTTTGTCCGGGGATTGGGGACATGTCTTTACAAAAATTATAACATTTCTATAATTCCCTGACAACTTTTTTTAAATCCTTAACTCCACGCTCCGGCTGGTGTTCTTATATTCCCCCACCGAGCGGAAAATGAGCGGCGGAAAACCGGAAAAATAGACTTGGTAACTCGCGCCGGTTATCGGCAGGACATCGGAAAAAACTATTGAGGTGCTCGGCGAACCGTAAGTCCAGCCGTTCTTGCGCAGCTCCCAGAGCAGGCGTTCCGCCCCGGCTTCGGCCGCGAAATAGGCCTTGCCCGACTGCGATTGGATGCCGCCGGCTTTGATGCCTAGAATGGCCAGATAGGCGCCGCCGAAGGCCGCCACCATCATGCCGGCCAGGATGAACATAGTCAGGATTAGGGCGCTCGCCGGTTTATTTTTAGCCATTACGGGCATAGACGTTTATTTATAATATCGTGAAGTGAGCGTCGTCTGGATGGTCATCTCGGAATCGGATTTCCCCTGATTCAGGGCGTGCGCCCGGGAATTCACCATCACCGTGGTCTGCGTGGACGTGCCGGTCGCTACCAGAAAATGCAGAGTATCCAGATTGATGGCCGCCGGCGAGATGAAGCCGTAACTCCCGTCGCGGACGATCTTGAAACGCTGCCCGAAAGGACTGGCCGTATCCGTCTCCAAGCTATAAGTGACGCATTGGTTAAGATAATTCTTGAATGCCAAAGTATCGCCCAAGGCGTTGGTAGAGGTGGCGAAGATCTCTTCGTCGGGAATGCCGGAGCAGACGCCCTCGTTCTTCTGGGCCATGCGGACTTCCTTGGCGGTCACTTCCAAAAAATACTTCAAGCTCTCTTCCACGTTCTGCGAGGCCAAACCGCTCCGCTGGGCGTCAATCGTTAATTTGAAAACTTCCGAAGCCGATAGTATTATAACAGCAAAAAGCGTGACCGAAACGATCACTTCCATCAGCGTAAAAGCCGGTCGGGCGCCGGCCGGGCGCCGCTTAGCGCCAGTTGTAGAGAATCGTTTCCAGTTCATAGTTGAATGGTCGGCTATGGTCAAACCAGGTCAGGCGGGCCGCGACGTAAAAAGAGTCCGCGTCTTTGGTGGCGAGAGTGATCGCCCGGGAAAAACGGCTGTCCGTACCGCTTTGACTAAGATCGTTATAATATAAGCCGGCTTCGCTCTGCCGCAGATTGCCGATTGAAGACGACCAGCTATGCGGGGCGCTGTCGCGATAATCCATATAATAGACGCCGTCGGCCAGATTAGTTCGCCAATCAAGGCCTTGGCGCCAATCGGAATCACGCGTCTTCCTGATGAGTTCCACGCCTTCCTGCGCCAATTGATAAGCGATCAGATTATTCTTATTCAGGCTCTGGCTGGCGATATTCTGCACGATGAGCGCCATGACGCCGATCAGCCCGAGCGACAAGACAAACAAGACCGTGATGATCTCTATTAAAGTGAAACCGGGTTTTGAGTTTTTCCGGATAAGGCTCATAAATTCTTAATCAATGACTTCCGCCAGCCCGAGAAAATTGACCTGAACCGTCTTTGTCTGGCCGGTATGCGTGTCTTTTAATCGGATGGACAAGACGGAAGACGTGGCCGAACCGTTGAAGATACTGGTCGTCGGATCGGGCGGCAAAAAAGTGACGTCCACGATGGTCGGAGAACCGGAGGTGTCTGCCAAGCTATTGATGACGACGCCGCTCGGCAGATGGCTGACCCGGGCGCCATAATCAACATTCCCTTCGGTGGCCGAATCGTAACTCATCGCTCCGCTTTCGCCCGGCGCGTTCAGATCGGCGAAGGTGACGTAATCCGTAGAGTCAATGTTAAAATGCACGCCCCAGCCGCCGGCCGGCAGGGCGCCGTTATATTTTATCAGCCCTAAAGTATTGTTTTGCGCCAGATGCAGGTCGGCCACCAGGGCCTGCGCCGCCATCGTCAAATCCGTCCGCCGGTTGGTGGCATGATAATTGGCGATAAATACCACCGTCACCATCACGATGATGGAGACGCTCACCACCATTTCCATAAGCGTGAAGCCGGGCGCGGGGCGGCCGGCCAGACGCTTACTGCGGTTTGATTTCGCGCCAGATAGGCAGGTCATAATTTATGTTTAGGATAGACGAAGCGCTGCAGACATAATTTTCCGGATCCGTCACCCGGAGAGTGACCGAGGTGCCGGTCGCTTGGAAGAAGACGATCGTAGTCGTGGAGTTGGTGGCGTTAGAGATCAGCGCGCCGGCGTCGGAGGTCGTCCAGAGATAATGGCAATTTGATCCCGTGCAGGGCGTCGGCGTGGCCGGCTGGCCGGGCGTGTAATATTGCGACTGGCTGGTGAAATAGGTGCTCGTGCCGACTAAGACCGTGGGCGGCGTCCAGGTGAAATAGGGGCTGGGAAACTCATGCTTGAAAGTCGTGAAGGTCTTCGGATTGATGTCCGGATCGCCGTCCGTTTCCGTCGGCCCGTTCGTCTCATACTGATACCAAGCGGTCGGCTGGTCGGACTGGTCGTATAATCTGATCCACCAATAATAATTGGTGTTGTAATTCAAGGCGCCGCAAGCCGGATCGGAATTAGGGATGATGTACTGGCTGGCGGATGAAGAATATTTCTTGCCCGACGAGCAGACGGGAGAGGAGGTGCTGTCGGAGCTGTTGACTATGATTTCGTAGGCGGTCTGTTGGCCGCTCTTCACATACCATTTCAGGACGGCCGTCAGGGCGTTGCCGGCGCAGGCCTGCCCGTAGCTCCAGTTCGGCGCCGACAGATGGCCGATAGACAGATTATCCAGATAGACCTTATACTGGCGCAGCGCGCAAGTGCCCGCTCCCCCGCCCTCGCTTTCGCAATTGAAGTTCAGGTCGCCCAAGGAGCTGGTGGCCGCGCCCACGAAGTCGCCGGCGGCGATATCGTGGCCGGGCAAAACCGGATTATTCAGATCCCAAGACTGGATCATGACCGGCGGAGCCGCGCCGCTATCCATTTTCAGCCAGGTGCCGTCGTCTGCCACCCGTGCCCAGCCGTAAACCTTCTGCTCCGCTTCAACATAGCAGGCCAGACAGCTGTTGCTCAAGTTACAGGTATGCGGGCAATGGCTATTGAATCCGTAGCCGTCCGGCGGCGTCGTTGATGTCGCGGTAAAAGTGATGAGTCCCTTGGCCTGGTTCCAGGCCTGGCCGGAAAAATTATTATTGGCGTCCAGATAAACCCCGTGCACTAAGTTCAGACAGGGCGAAGAATAAAAATGAAAGCTGTAAGGAGCGGGCGGATAATATAAATTGCCCGGCTGGTCTAAAAGATCGCCGATGACGTCGTCCAGACAATTGAAATAAACATATTGGTAGGTGTCACCCCACCAGGCCGAGCCGCGTACCGTGGAAGTCGCGGACGCGCTGGCGGGTTTGGCCGCTAAGGGGCCGCCACCGAGGCCGGCAATACCGATCAAAGTTAACGCAAAAAACCCGACGCCGAGAGCGGCGGCTTTTATAGATAAGATTGTCCTGATTTTCGTCATTGAGCTGACATTTATCTGCTATTATTATAGCATCTTTTGCAGGAAAATAAAAAAATCCTTTCCCAGAGGCGGGCGAGGATCTTGAGAGGATCTTAAAAAGTAATTTTGATTAAATTTTAGCCAAAAATTTCTTAGCTTCCGCAAGCATTTCCTGCCGCCCCTTCTCCGTATCGTCGCGGCGGCCGAGAAGATGCAGGAGGCCGTGCACTAAAACGAAATAAAAAATCGTCGTCGGGGTCGGATTGGACCTCGCCTGGCCGGAGCGGCTGACGATATCTTTATAAGCGGCCGTCTTTTTCAGCGCCGCTGGGTTGATAATCACTTCGCCCAGATATTTTTCTCCGCGGCGGAACGCTTTCCGGCTGGTCGCCGGGCTAGCCGCCGAGCCGAACGACAAACCAGAAGCCGGGGCGAACGACAGGACATCGGTCGTCTTATCAATACCCCGATAGCGGCTATTAAGTTTTTTCATGGCCGCCGCGCTAATGATGGCGATAGACACTTCATAATCGAATTTTTTATAAATTCGCAAAAAGGCCGCGACGACTTTCTTCGTTCGGGCGAGACTAACCGCTTGGCGCGTGGTGTTATTGATGGCGATCATAGAATCTGCTAAAATAATTATATTGTTAAGTTTGGGTCTTAGAACCGCAACGGAACTATAAAAATCCCCTTTCAGGGGATTTTTTGTTAAACCATCCTTCTCAACTTCCTAAACCAGCCATACAGCCGATACGCGCCCGGGCGATATATCAGATCAAAGGTGCCCGGATATTCAATCTCCTGCCCTCCGAAGCCGCGCTTGAAGCGCGTTACGCCCGGCCACTTCTTCTCGTCCAAGCCGTAAAAATCATAAATCTCGCCACCGGCGGCACGCGCCATCCTTATCGCTTCCCATTGCAAGAGATGCGGCGCCATCGCTTCCCGATAGGCGTTATCCGAGGCGCCGTGCAAATAAATAGTCCGGCCCTCATAGAAAGCGAACAGGCCGGCGGCGATACTTTGCCCCTGATAGCGGGCGAATAATAATTTTATGAACTTAGGATCGGCCGCCAATAAATTTTCGTAATGTTTCCGGCCATGCAAGCGGAAACGGTCGCGTCCGGCCGTGAGCGACATGAGACGCCAGAATTCGGCCGCGTCTTTTGGCCCGCCGCCGACAACCGTCACGCCTTTCTTTTCGGCCAAACGGATATTATAGCGCGTTTTCGGATGCATCGCCGTTAAAAGTTCCTCTTCGCTCTTCCTTAAATCTAAGCTGGCTGTCCGCCGCGGCTGTTCATCGCGCGTCCGGATCAGCCGCCCGCCCCCGGCCAGATTGGTCGGATCGCCGAGCGGTTCAAAGCGCAAAAATAAGGCGCGCGATCTTTTGCCCGAACCCGCTTCCTTCCCTAGCTCCGAAAAAGTCGCTTGGGCGGCCGCTTCCGCGCCATAAAAGCCGCGCGGCGCGTACCAATAAAAATAAGAACCGAACAAGCGTCGTTTTACTAAAGTGATTTCGCCGACGCGCTGGACCGTTTGCCCTTCCCTTTTCAAGGTTTCCGCCCACTCGGCTGATTGTAAAAAGTCCGCGCCCCGCGCGTTTGCGTCCGCCCCCCGTTCCACGGGCACCTGATTGTCCGACTCTCTTAATTCCATACCCAGATTATGCCACAAAAAAAAGAGCCCGACCAGTCGGGCTCTTTTTAGAAATCCTCTAAGCGTTAGTGGATACCGGCAGGCGTCGCTGTCTGCAAGGCGTTACCGGTGATGCCGGCTGTGGTCTGGCCGATGCAATAGGTCAGAGTATAGGAGGAGCCGGCCGGGCCGCCACCGACCGTGGTTTGCGTGTAAGTGTAGGTGTTCTGCGCCGCCGTGCAACCGCCGTCAGCCGGGGTCGGCTGGGTCGGCACCGCCGCCATATACATGGTGCTACCGCTGGAAATAGCGCCGCCGGCCGTTACGCTGGCCGTCGCCGGATAAAGAGCCACATCACTGTAATACAGTTCCAGCGCCGTCTGAATCTGTTTAATGTCCGCTAAACGGCGCGAATCTCTGGCGCGGGCGCGGGCGTTATTTAAAGCGACGATCGATAAGGTGGAGAGCAGGCCGATGATGGCCACCACCACCAAGAGTTCGATCAAAGTGAAACCTTTTTTGTTATTAAACATAATTCACCTCCCCTCAAAACTTCCGGTCCCTGACTTAATATTGATAGTTAAGCCAGCGCCCCGGTAATTTTAAAATTAATTAATTTTTTTATATATGAAAATAAATTCTACGCCTAAGTTCTGAGCTGTGGATAAATATATTATAACATTTGGCCAAATAAAGCACAATAGCGCGGCCGCGCCTAGAACTGCCCGGCCAGGTTATACATGGGCAGGAGGACGGCCGCCACCATGATGGCCACGCCCACGCCCATGATCACCATGATGATCGGCTCCATCAGCTTGGTCAGATTATCCAGCATATTGCTGGCTTCCCGGGAATAAAAGGCGGTGATGCGGTCCAAGACCGCGTCCAGCTTGCCGGTCTTTTCCCCGACGGTGATCATTTCCGGCACCATTTTCGGCACGTCGCGGCTATTTTCCATGACCGTGCTGAAGGGGTTGCCGTCGTTGATGGATTGCAGGGTGTCTAAGATCATTTCCTTATAGATGGTGTTGCCGACCACGTCGGCCACGATTTCCAAGCTGCGGGTGATCGTCACGCCGCCTTTAAGGAGCGTGGACAAGGAGCGGCTGAAGCGCATGAGATAGATATATTGGAAGAGACGGCCGAAAATCGGCATCCTTATCTTCAGGATATCAAGCTGGCGCTTGCCCGCGTAAGTCCGCAGATAAAGCCGGCCGAGAAAAACGACGGCGATGATCATGATTATGACGAGGAGGATGTAATTTTTCAAAAAGTTGGAAGTGCCGATGACGATCCGGGTGGAGAGCGGGAGCTGCATGCCCGTTTCCGTCAGCACGCTGGTCAGATTAGGAATGACGTAAACCATCAGGACGACGGCCGCCGCGCCCAGACCGGCAATCACGAAGATCGGATAGATCATGGCGCCGCGGATCTTGGCGACCATGTCATAATTCTTTTCCATCTCATCCGCCAGATAATTCAAGACTTCTTCCAATTTGCCCGAAGTCTCTCCGGAGCGGATGATGTTCACGAAGAAATCGGAAAAGACTTTTTTGCGCTTACCGAAAGCGTCCGATAAAAAGGCGCCGCTATCCACTTCAAAGGCGATCTCGGATAAGAGATTTTGTAGGGTGACGTTTCTCGTCTGGTCCACGAGCACCATGAGCGATTCCACGACCGGCATATTGGCGCCGATCATGACGGAAAACTGACGCGTGAAAATCACCAAATCCTTGGTCCTGATCGGCGCGATGAGCATCAAGAATCTAGTGTAAAGGGCGCCGGTCACGTCGGTCAGTTCCAAGGGGTTCAGGTCTTGTTTGCGGATCTTGGCGGTCGCGTCCGCTTCCGAGAAACCGACGACGCGCCCCGTTTTGATCTTCCCGCCGCTCGTCTCCGCTTTGTATCTGTAAATCGGCATAAAAATTAACTTTCAATCACTCTAAGCACTTCTTCCATGGTGGTGATCCCCTGGAGTACCTTGATCAGCCCGTCCTGTTTGATGGACACGAAATCCTCGGTCTTTTTGACCGCCTCCAGGTTCAAGTTCTTGTCGCCGCCGTTGATCATCTCGCTAAGCGACTCGTTGATTTCAATCGCTTCGGAAATGGCGATCCGGCTGGAGTAGCCCGTGTTCTCGCAATGGGCGCAACCGACCGCCTTATAGATCTTATATTTCTGCAAGACCTCCGCCGCCGCCGCGCTTACCTCCGGCAGCTCGGCCTGGAGGATCTTAAGCGGCACGTTCTTCAGCTCGGCGACGATTTCCTCTTCCGCGTCCGACGACAATTTCGTTTCCTGCTTGCACTTCTCGCACAAGCGCCGGGCCAAGCGCTGGGCGATGACCGATTTCAGGGTGGAAGCCAAGAGAAAGCGTTCTATCTTCATGTCCAAGAGGCGGAAAACCGCGCCGAGCGCGTCGTTGGTATGGATGGTGGACAAAACCAAGTGGCCGGTCAAGGAGGCGTGGATGGACAACTCGGCCGTTTCTTCATCGCGGATTTCGCCGACCATGATGATGTTGGGATCTTGGCGCAGCAGGGACCGGAGGCCGTTGGCGAAAGAGAAGCCGATTTTCGGCCGGATCTGCGCCTGATTGATGCCCTTGATTTCATATTCAATAGGATCTTCTAGGGTGGAGATATTAACGCCCTCCTGGTTTAAAATCGTGAGGAGCGAATACAGAGTGGTCGTCTTACCGGAGCCGGTCGGACCGGTGACCAGGAAGATGCCGCTCGTCTTCTTGATGCCCTCTTCAATGCGTTTCAGGTTCAATTTATTGAAACCCAATTCCGCCAAGGTAGGCGCGCCCTTGGCCGTATCCAGGATTCTCATGACCACTTTCTCCTGACTGACCAAGGGCAGAGTGGAAATACGGAAGTCCACTTCGCGGTTATTGATGACCAGGCGGATGCGGCCGTCCTGCGGGATGCGGGTCTCATCCAATTTCAGTTTGGCCAAGACCTTGATGCGGGCGATGATGGCGTTATGGATGCTTTTAGGGAGAGTCAAGGAAGTATGCAAGATGCCGTCTATCCGGTAGCGGACGCGGCTCTCTTTGGCGAAGGGCTCGATATGGATATCGGAAGCGCGCGCTTCCACGGCGTGGCGGATGATGACGGAAACGATGCGGGAAACCGGCGCCGAATTGATATCTTCTTCGCTCAAGCCCTGCTCTTCCGAAGAAACGGCCACCAGTTCCTCCCCGCCCTCTTCCTTGGCTTTAGTCTCTAAGGCGCTAGAAATTTCTTCCTCCATCTTCTGGTATTCTTTGAAGATCTTTTCGTAGCTGGCGCCGGAGATCAGATAATATTGCACCTGTAATTTCTCGTCGGTCGCCAGGAAGTTGATCGCTTCCATGGCCTTCAGGTTCGGCTCCACCAGCCCGACCTTGAGGATCTTGTTCTCGCGGCCGAAACAGACGGCCCGATAGGTTTTGGCGATTTCGGGCGGCAGGAAATTCAAGACCGCTTCCGGCACCTCTTCGCTGGTCAGATTGTCATAGGGCAGATTATAGAGTTCGGCCTTGATCTCGGTCAGCCTCTCTTCATCCAGCACTTTCTCTCTTATTAAAAAAACGCCCAGGTCCTCTTTGTTTTTCTGGACCAGCTTCTGGATGTCCGCCGCCCGGGCGGCGTCGATGATTTGTTTGGCCTGCAAAAGATTAAGCAGCGCGGTGGTTTTTTCCATGATGATTGAAAGCTATTTTTTCGGAGCCGGCGCGGGTAAAGGATTATTATTGCCTAAAGCACAGCCGATGTTAGGCGCCGTCGCCCCCGCCGTGGTCGTCGCTCCCGCCGTGGTCGTCGCTCCCGTTTCTCCCGCCGTCAGATCAGCGGCCGGCGCGACCGGAGTGGCGGCCGGCGCGTTCGGGCGCCAGCAGATCTTGTCAAAATTAAAATTGATGACATTGTTTTTTAGGGCGCGAAATTTTTCATTCTGCAAGACGGCGCCGGAGACCGCGTCGCGGCCGGCGGTCACGGCGGTCGGAGTGCTGCTCCCCAAATTAGTGATATTGTTATTTTGCCTGATCAGATTGACAACCTGTTGGCGGCCCAAAAACAAACCCGCCCCGATGACTATCAAGAGGCCGGCAATCACGTAGACGATCGTCTGGTAATTCATGCGCCGCATAATTATTGGGTCTTATTATAATAATAGGTGGTGAGCGTAAAATCAGCTCGGCCGGCCTCGGGGGCGAAGCTTAGAGCGGTGATATTGAATAGGCGCAGATTATTTTCCAGGACCTTGACGGTCTTCTTGAAACCGGCGTAGTCCAGCGCCCCGATAGACAGCCGCAGTTCTATCTTGCCCAGGAGAGGATTGGGCCGCGTGATGAGCGGCGTCGTTGAGGCGTTGGCGTCCGCCACTCCGGCCGTGTCGCCCAGCCCTTCGTTCACGTTTAGCGACGTGACAGTGAAGCCATTAGCCATCACTATCTCTTCCAGCTCGCCGAACAATCTCTCTTTGACATATTTATCCGGTAAGATGCCGTTAAATTTATTCAGATCCGCCGGATCGATCTTCTTATAAAACTCGGCTAAGGCGCGCAGATTCACTAATTTTTTCTGCTGATTGGCCAAGAGCTGCTCCTGCTCGGTGATATTATTCTTGATGGCGGCGACGGTTGAGGCGTATTTCGGCTGGAGGAAGAATAAATAACCGAGGCCGAGCGCCAGGATGACCGCCCCCAAGACGAAAAGATTGAAGTATAGGTTCAAGAATAAGTTAAGGGAGTTATTGTTGTGATGGCGCGCGGGCATAATTATTTTTTGAAGATGGCCGGCTTGACCTTAAGGTCCAGATTGAAATTGACGGCGCCTGTTCCGCCCTGTTTCTTGTCGGTCAGCACTTCGGCCTTAGCTACGGACGCCTGAAGAGTCCAAGGGCTGTTCAAGAAGGCCTTGGTCTGCCAGGAAACGTCGGCTAAAGTCTTGGCAGTCGCGTTCAAAGTGTAGCTGCCGGACAGATCGCCGCCGAAACCGCCGTAAGTCACCGAGCTTAAAGTGTTCTGTTCCAGCCAGCTGAAAAGATTGCTCCAATAAACATGATTATTCAGTAAGTCGTCGACGATGACGGATTTATCCTTATAGGCCACGGCCTCATCGGCCTGGCTCTTCAGCTTGGCGATTTCCGAATTCACCTGCGCCAAGCTGGCGCTTATCTGCTGCGAGTTGCTGATCTCCTGCTCCTCCCACCAGCTGAGCCCGAAATACACCTCCACGATCAAGAGGCCGGCGATGAATATGACAATCGCCAGGATAGAGAGATTCTTGTTCCAATCAAAACTCACCCCGATCTCGTCTTTGATCAGGTTGACGTTGAGGATTTCCGGATTCTGCGAGGCATGCCTCGCTTCCGGCGCTTTTTTTTGTAAGCGTTTGAACAGTAGCATGGGGGAAAAATGACGACGAATGATTTATTCGATCTCGCGCATGGCCAGGCCGATGGCCACCGCCAAGCGCGGACCGACTTCGGCTAAGACCGGCTTCAATTCTTCCGGATAATTGATGCGCGTCCAAGGATCGCCGATGATGACTTTCAAATTAAGGCGTTTAGACAGATAATCGGCCAAGTTAAGCAGGAGGGCGCCGCCGCCGGATAAGACGACTTTTTCCACATCGCCGCTATTCTGCGACCGGAAAAAATCCAGCATGTACTGCATCTCCGTGACGACCGGTTCTAGGGTCTGAGCGATCAGTTTAGGCAATTCTTCGGGCGCGTCTTTGGCGTCCGCGCTCAAGGTCAGGCTCAAATCCAGTTTGAACTGTTCCGCCTGGCCATAACCCACGGCCAGTTTTTCCGAGAGCGCCTTGGTGACGGTGGCGCCGCAGACCGCCAGACTGCGGCTCAGAACCGGAATACTTTCCTTGACGATGGACAGGTCGGTGCTATTGGCGCCGATCTCCACGATCATAACCGTGGATTTATCATCGCCTAAGAGCGAACGCACCAGAGAAAAAGTTTCCGTTTCCAGGCTGGCCAGTTGCAGTCTGGCCGCTTTGAAAATATCCAGATACTTGCGGACCAGCTTTTTCGGGCTGCCGGTCAGGAAGATCCGCGTGCCGTTTTTCGTTTCCGATTTGTCGCTCCCTTCCGGGACGATCTTCCAGTCCAGGATCATCTCTTCGAGCGGCAGGGGGATGACCTTTTTCGCTTCTTCGGTCACGGCCGCGGCCAGGCCTTTCTTGTCCACGTTCGGCAGATTGATGATGGAAGAGAAAACGGCGAAGGTGGGCAAGGAAGCGGTGGCGCGCTGCGCCTTGATACCCGCCTCAACGCGCACCTTGTTGATGGCTTTGACCAGATAATTCACGTCTTCCACTTTGGTAAAATTAACTTCGGTCACATTCTCGCTGAAGGCGTAATTGGACAGATAAATCTTATGGTTTTTTTTCTTAAGTTCCACCATTTTCAAGGAGGAGTCGCCGATATCAATGCCCAGAAAGAGATTGTCGTCGCTGGAGAAGAGGCTCATAATTGAAATATGAAAAAATAAGGAATTAAATTGAATTATTCCGACGTTTGCTATATAATAATTGTATAATATTTACAAACATTAGACAATAGCCCATATGAACATCTTCCGCCGCTATAAAAAGCTGTTCTTGGCCCTCCTCTTCTTAATCATCGTCGTCGTCCTCGGTTACCTGCTCTGGCGCCTGTTTTTCCAAACGGCCGCGGTCACTCCCTTGGCTACTCCTCCGGCCGGAACGGTCGGCGGCTTGCCGACTGTCGGCCCGGGCCAGAACCAAGCGACGACCACCACTGGACCGGGCAATCTGCCCGGGCAAACCGGGCCGAGCGGAACTAGCGGCGAGCCCACGGCCATCGCCGCCGGCGGAGTGACCAGGACCGAGCCGCTCACGACTTCCCCGATTTCCGACTCCACTTTAGCGCCGGACGGCCGCGTCCAGTATTATAATCCCGCCGACGGCCGCTTTTATCGGATAGACGATAAGGGGAACGCCACCTTATTAAGCGATCGAGTTTTCCATTCGGTAAGCGCCGTTACCTGGGCGCCGGACAAGAACAAGGCGATTCTGGAATATCCGGACGGCTCCAAGATCCTCTATGATTTCAACGCCAAAAAACAAGTTACCTTGCCCGCTCATTGGCAGGATTTTTCCTTTTCCCCCGACAGCCAGCAGATCGTTTCCAAAAGTCTGGGCATTGATACGGAAAACCGCTGGCTGATGACGGCTGACGCCGACGGCGCTAACGCCCGCGCCCTAGAAGCGGTCGGTAATAATGATAAGACCGTTTATCCGGCTTGGTCGCCCAGCGATCAGATCGTCGCCTATTATACCAAGGGCGTGGATTTTAACCGCCAAGAAGTTTTCTTCGTCGGTCTTAATGATGAAAATTTCAAATCCACTGTCGTGGAAGGCCGCGGCCTGCAGGCGCAGTGGTCCACGACCGGTGACCGGCTCTTATACAGCGTCTATAACAGCGCCGACGGCATGAATCCGCGGCTCTGGATAGTGGACGCCGCCGTAAACACCATCGGCTCTAATCGCACCAGTCTGGATCTCTCCACTTGGGCCAATAAATGCAGCTTCGCTTCCAACACGGAAATCTATTGCGCCGTGCCCGAATCCCTGCCGGCCGGCGCAGGCTTATTCCCTGAATTGGCCGACCAGACCAAAGATGATTTGTATAAGATTGATCTCCTGACCGGCGCTAAAAAACTCCTGGCCGTCCCCGACGGCGCTTTCAACATCTCCCAAGTCATGGTGCCGGGCGGACAGAATTATCTCTATTTCACGGATAAAACGACCGGCCAGCTTTATAAGATCAACCTGAGATAAAATGTCCTTAAGAAATTTTTTATTAAATCTTTTCTTTCCCCTCGCCTGTCTGGGCTGCGGACGGGAGGGCGCGCGGCTCTGCCCGGAGTGTTTCGCCAAATTGAAAATCAATCCGCCCGAAGCGAATCGCGACTCGCGGCTGGTGGCCGATCATTTGGACTGGATCTTTATCGCCGGCGATTACGACGACCCGCTTCTGAAAGACTTGATCAAAAAATTCAAATACCAATTCCAAATCGGCCTAGGCGAACCTCTGGCCGGGTTTTTAGCGGAATTCTGGCGGACGGCACGGCGGGCGGACGAATTTTTTTCAATCGTGCCCATCCCTTTAACCCGGCGCCGCTTAAATTGGCGCGGCTTCAACCAGGCGGAGATCCTGGCCCGCCATTTTTGCACCCGCTTCAATTATGAGCTGGCGGCTGGCTTGAAAAGAATCCGGCATCGGCCGCCGCAAGCTGAACTTAAGGAAAGCGAGCGCTTAGAAAATGTCAGCGGTGTCTTCGCCTGGTCGGGCAAAAACTCGGGCCTAAACTTAAACGGACAAAGCCTGATTTTAATTGACGACGTCACGACCACCGGCGCGACCCTGAATGAAGCAGCCCGCGTTTTACGAGAGGCCGGCGCGGCGCGGATTTACGGATTGGTTCTGGCGAAGGGATAAACTTGACTCCCCGCCCACCTATACCTTATAATTAAGCTATCTTTGAACCGATTGCCGGGACTACCAAGCCCGGTTAGGGCGGCCAGCCACCCTAAATCACTAAGGTAAGGAGATATTAATAAGCGTTTCCGCGCCCATTCAAGCGCCGGAAGAAACCGGGTGGAACCGCGAGACCGATAAAGTCCCGTCCTGGTAAAAACAGTTTTTCTGTTTTTACGAGGAGGGGACTTTTTTAAAATCAATAACCATATGAAAAACGAAGCCAATCTGGAAATCAAGCGCCATTCTTTGAGCCATCTTTTGGCCTACGCCGTGAAAGAGCTCTGGCCGACCGCCAAATTATCCATCGGCCCGGCCGTGGATAATGGTTTTTACTATGACATAGACTTCGGCGAGACTAAGATTTCCGAAAGCGACTTAACGGCCATCCAAAAGAAGATGGAGCACTTTGTGAAACAGAATCTTAAATTCTCCGGTGCGGAAAAACCGATCGCCGAGGCGCTGGGGGCCGAAACGAAGGCCGGTGAAATTTACAAAGCCGAGCTGATCCGCGATCTGCAGACTGAAGGTAACCAGACCGTCAGTTATTACACGGTCGGCGGCTTTACGGATTTATGCCGCGGCCCGCATGTCTCTTCCACCGCCGAAATCAAGGCCGGCAGCTTCAAGCTGGATAAATTGGCCGGCGCTTACTGGCGCGGCGACGAGAAGAACAAGATGCTGACTCGCCTTTACGGTCTGGCCTTTGACGATAAGAAAGCTTTGGACGATTATCTGAACCTGCTCGCCGAAGCGGAAAAGCGGGACCATCGGAAACTAGGCAAGGAACTGGACCTGTTCCATATTGACGAGCTGGTCGGCCTCGGACTGCCGCTCTGGCATCCTAAGGGCGCTATGCTCTGGCGCCTGATTGAAAATTTCTGGTATGAAGCCCATGAAAAAGCCGGTTATGATCTGGTCCGGAGCCCCCATATCGGCAACAAGACTCTCTGGGAAACTTCCGGACATTGGGGCTTCTATAACGACAGCATGTACCCGCCGATCGAAGTCGGACAGAATCTTTCGGCTAGCCAAAAGCAGGAAAAGGTCAAAGAATCGGAGAGCTACTTGCTCAAGCCGATGAATTGCCCTTTCCATGTCCAGATCTACAAGAACAGTCCGCGCTCTTACCGGGATCTGCCGCTCCGCTGGGCGGAATGCGGCACGGTCTATCGTTTTGAAAAGAAGGGCGAGCTCTCCGGATTAACGCGGGTACGCGGCTTCACCCAGGATGATGCCCATATCATCTGCCGCGCCGATCAGGTGGAAGAAGAATTGGAAAGGGTCGTTGACTTCATCTTATTCATCTATAAGTCTTTCGGCTTCAAGGTTGAGGACATTAGTGTCTATCTCTCCGTCCGGGATCCCCAGGATACTAAATACGCCGGCGATAACGCGGGCTGGGATTTCACGGAAAAAGTCTTGGAAAAAGTCGCTAAGAATAAAAAGCTGGCTTACCAAAAGGATATCGGCGGCGCGGTCTTTTACGGCCCGAAGCTGGATTTCAAAGTCAAGGATACCCTGGGCCGCGAATGGCAATGCTCCACGCTGCAATTTGATTTCAACCTGCCCGAACGTTTCCAGATGAACTTCACGAACAGTCAGGGAGAAAAAGAACGTCCCTATATGCTCCATCGCGCCCTCTTCGGTTCCTATGAAAGGTTCATCGGCTTACTAATCGAGCAATACGCCGGCGCCTTCCCGCTCTGGCTGGCGCCGGTCCAGGTGAAGATCGTTTCCGTGGCGGAAAAACACCTGCCCGCCTGTCTGAAACTGGCCGATGAACTGAAAGCGGCCGGTCTGCGCGTGGAGACGGATGAAGCCAATGAAACCGTCGGTAATAAGATCCGGAAGGCGGTCGCCGAAAAAGTCCCTTACATGCTGGTCATCGGCGATCAGGAAATGTCTTCCCCGCTCCTGAGCGTGCGCGACCGCGGGTCCAAAGACGCCCGGAGTATCAGCCGCGCCGACTTCATCCAGGAAACGAGAGAGAAAATAGCCAGCCGGACTAATTTATGATATTATATTCTTACTAATTAATTTCCGAAGCCACCCTGAAGTATGAAAAAAATCTATAAAATAATCCTTATCCTCGTCGCTGTCCTGGCCGTCCTGGCCCTGCTTTTAATCTGGGGACGCTACGAATCAAACAAACCGGGCGCCGAAGCGGGCCCGATCCTGTTCTACGGCGAAGGCTGCCCGCATTGCGCTCTCGTGGACAAATACATCGCCGATAATGGCCTCAAGAATAAATTGGCCTTTACCGAATTAGAAGTGTTCAATAACCAGGCGAACGCCGACCTGATGGCGGCTAAGGCGCGCGGCTGCGGGCTGGACACCAGCCAGAATCTGGGCGTGCCCTTCTTTTTCACGGGCGACAAATGCCTGGAGGGCGACCAGGAAATCATTGATTATTTTAAAAGCACGATAAAATGAAACGTCTAACTTATCTGAAAACCGCTTTGCTCGCCGCCGGCTTCGGGCTCATCGCCCTGCCGGCTAAAGCCGTCTGCCCCGTCTGTATCGTAGTGGTCGGCGCCGGCTTGGGCCTCTCTGAATACCTGGGGATAGATGACACGATTGCCGGCGTCTGGATCGGCGGGCTCTTGGTGGCGATGATCATCTGGACGATAAACTGGTTCAATAAGAAGGGCTGGAAATTCGGCAACCAGGATCTGCGCGATATCCTGACGACCGTAATTTATTATGTGGCCGTCATCTGGCCGCTCCTGGCTAAACATTTCATCGGCCGCCGAGGCAACACGCTTGGGGGCTTGGATAAACTGGCGCTCGGTATCGCGGCCGGCAGCTTGGTCTTCTTGGCGGCGACGCTCTGGTATAATAATATAAAAAAACGCCGCGGACACGCCCATTTCGCTTTCCAAAAAGTGGCCATGCCGGTCGGCGCGTTGGCGATCTTCAGCGTAATCTTTTATTTCTTAACGCGTTAATATTTTGCGCGCCCGCCGCGGGCGCCAGATAAATATATGTCCGACAAAATTTTAAACTTGGACGAACTGATGGCTAAAGCCAATGAATTAAAGAAGGATCATGCCCTGGATCTATCCAGCGACGAGGATCTGAGCATCGCCATTATGAACCTGGTCAGCATTGAAGAGCATTTTTTCTTCACGGGAGCTAAGACCGGCAACGATAAGTATTTCGACCTGCTCGGCGAAGTCCGGGAAATGCGAAAAACGCTCCTGAAAAAAATCATCAAGGAATACGAAGGCGAAGTCTGGTGCATTTCCAAACATCTCCTAGCCGCTTCCTACCGCTTGATGGAAGTGGGCACGAAAATGCAGGGCCGGGGCAATAAAGAGGAAGCCAAGGACATGTTCGGCAAGGCCTATAACCTCTATTCCCTGTTCTGGGGCTTGAACCTGAAACTGATTGATATGGGCGAAGTAAAAAAGATCGGCGACGAAGATCTGAGCACCAAGAAAAAAGGGGTGATGGGCAAGTTGGGCGACATCGTCAAGAAAGTGATTGATTGCTGTATTGAGTAAATGATGCCCGGAGCCGCAAATCGCCTAATTAAACCATTAAATCAAAGAAAAACGGACGCTCGTAAGAGACGTCCGCTTTTTTTCGTGAGGATTCACTGGGTTAATTTTCGGGACAGGCCTCGATCTCATCTATGATCGCTTCCGATTCGCGAATATTTTCCAGGACATTGTCCTCTTCCAGCTGCTCCGTGCCCATGGCGATGGGCGGTTTCTCAAAGGCCTCGTTTGGTAAGGGACTGGCCTTCTTTGAATCGTCTGCCTGAGCTTCGATTAGTTCCATCCGGAATTTGGTGCTTTTTATCTCCTCCCTTTGGGTTTCCGACAGCTGCAACATGAACAGCGGGATAACCAACGGACAAGCCGGATTACTGACCTCCGTCACCACGGTTATGAAAAACATCTCATCCGGCATTCGTTTCTCCAGCTGGCAGATCGTCTCCGGGAAGTAGAAAACCAGGTCATGAGGCCTCAATAATTCCCTTATCTCCGGACAAAGAAAAACCTTATCCGGCTTGATTTCGGCCATGTGAATTAGGACGCTTTCACCATGCTGCCACAAGCCCTGCTTGTTCAAAAAAAATCCCCTTTTCTTTTTCATCGTTTGTTTCCTCCTTTAAAAATTTGTGAAAATTACAATAATTATAAAGTTCAAACTATCTTAATACAAAATTTATTTTGTGTCAATATGCCGCCAAAAAACACCGGGTGGGGGCCCTAAGCCCCTAATTCTTCTCCACCACAATCATAGCTTTCGTAACCGTTTTAGGAATTATGTGACTGCCGGTATCATAGACTCGGATCGCCTTGAATAAGATGTCGGCCGGATAGCGATATGATTCCCCGCGCTTCGTGCCGGCGTCATTGACGATGAACTCCCGGGTATTATAATCGTAACCTTTTATAAGCATCATGTGGGTAATCGGTCCGGGCTGGACATAGTAGGGATTATGGAGCGCCTGGCCGTTCATGGGCGTCAAGACGACGTGGCCAGCGGCTAGTTCTTTAACGATGTCCGCCGTACTGTTTACCGGCTTGATACTCACTTTATCATAATTATAATAACTTTTGAAAATCCAAGCAACCGTATCCTTTAAGATCGTGTCGCGATATTCACCGAAATGCTTCGATTCCCAGTCTGATAAGCCGACAATCCGGTTCCGCCACTGCGTCTTGGTCCAGCCGCTTGTGCCCTTGACCCAAGCCATGGCCATGGCCGTGACCGCTTCTTCACAACCGTCTTCTTGCCGCAGATCCGACCATTGCCCGAGCGGCGCTTGGGAAGTGAACGGGACATCAAGCAAGATGGTTTTCGGCGCCGCTTGGGCGCCAGCTGGATTAGCCATAGATAAAAAAACCAAGCTGTTTAAGGCGATAAGCGACAGTCCGATCTTTAAAAGCGTTTTAATATTATTATTCATCTGATTTTCTATTCCACGGTCACGGATTTAGCCAGATTGCGCGGCTTATCCACGTTGATGCCGTTCAAGTCGGCGACATCGTAGGCGATGAGCTGGAGCGGGATGATATTGATGAGCGGCGACAATTCTTCAGCGACCGCCGGCACGGTAATGATGAAATCGGATAATTTTTTGATGGCCGGGTCATCCGCTAGGTCGGTAATCGCAATAATCCGGCCGCCGCGGGCGCGTACCTCCTGCATATTGCTGACCACCTTTTCAAAAATCGGACCGTGAGTCACGATGAAGACGACGAACATGTTGGCGTCAATCAGGGCGATCGGGCCATGCTTCATTTCCGCGGCCGGATAGCCTTCGGCGTGGATATAGGAAACTTCTTTCAGTTTCAAGGCGCCTTCCAGGGCCACCGGGAAATTTATGCCCCGACCCAGATATAAAAGATTCTTCGCGCCGGTGAAATTCTGGGAAATTTTTCGGATCGTCTCGGCCTGATCCAGGATCGTCTGGATTTTTTCCGGGATGGCGGCCAATTCTCCTATCAGCGCTTGATCCAATTCCCCGCCCCGGACTTGCTTGAAATATAGAGCCAAAAGGATCAAGGCGGTAACCTGCGAAGTGAAAGCTTTAGTGCTGGCTACGCCGATTTCCGGGCCGGCGTGCAGATAAATGCCCGAGCCCACTTCCCGGGAAATGGTTGAACCGACGACATTGATGATTCCTAGCGTGGCGCAATTTTTCGCTTCCCGAAGCGCGCCCAGGGTGTCGGCCGTCTCGCCGGACTGAGAAATGACAATCAGCAGATTATTCGGACCGATAATCGGATTGCGGTAGCGGAATTCCGAAGCGTAATCCACTTCCACGGGCAGACCGACGATTTTCTCCAATAAATACTTGCCGATCAAAGCCGAGTGCCAGCTGGTGCCGCAGGCGGTAATGATGATCCGGTCAATCTTTTTCGGATCCAGGTTGACCGAGAGCTTTATTTCGCCACCGGTAATCCGGCCGCGCAGAGTGTTGGCGACGGTCTTCGGCTGTTCAAAAATTTCCTTCAGCATAAAATGCTTGAAGCCGCCCTTCTCAATCTCGTCTATCGTCCATTTTATCTCCTGGATATCGCCGGTGAGCGCCTCGCCGTCAAGATTCTTCAGGGTGTAGCCATCCGGCGTAATTATCGCGATTTCATTATCTTTCAGATAAATCACCTGCTGGGTATATTCAATGATCGCCGAAGCGTCGGAGGCGACGAAGGTTTCGCCCTGGCCGATTCCCAAGATGAGCGGCGAACCGCGCCGGGCGGCCACGATCTTATTCTCGCTGGCGCACATGACCGCCAGGCCGAAAGTCCCTTCCAGGCACTTTATCGCCGCCCGGACGGCCGCTTCCAGGTCGCCGGCATAAAGTTTCTCAATCAGATGGGCGATGATTTCCGAATCGGTTTCGGAAACGATCTTGTGTCCCTCGCTGAGCAATAAAGTCTTGAGAGCCTGGAAATTCTCAATGATGCCGTTATGGACAATAGCGATCTGGTCGTGGCAATCATAATGCGGATGGGCGTTGATTTCATTGGGGCGGCCGTGCGTCGCCCAGCGGGTGTGGGCGATGCCGATCTGACTGTCAAAACTAAAGCGTTCCAGCTCCGCGGCCAGCATCTTGATCGGCCCTTCTTTCTTGACGGTCTTCAGTCGTCCGCCTTCCGAGACGCAAACCCCGGCGCTGTCATAACCGCGATATTCCAAGCGCTTCAAGCCGGACAAGAGTAGCGGTAGAGCTGATTTTTTTCCCAAATAACCGATGATGCCGCACATAGATTTAAATTGATGATTTATCTGTCTTGGCGGAGAGGGTGGGATGCAGTTTGTATTAATTTCTTTTAATTAGCGCTCTTGATTATCGCTTTTAAGCCTACTTCGTCCCACTCTGCGGGCTACTAGAGTTAAGCGCCACCGTATAGCAATATTATAAAGGTTTTCCGACGATCATTCCAGTGCTGATTTTAAGTACTCGGGGCGGGGTCTAGATTTTAAGAATGGAACAAATGAGACACTATTAGGCGCCTTCCTAAGGTGTCTCGTTTTTTATTATTATTCCTATCCCTAGCCGATAATTTGATTTTAGACCAATCCCATTGCTAAATGCCTATCTTGACTTATGACCATATAAATACTATTGCCTAAATTGTCAAAAAGTGTTATAATATTCTGTCCACCAAATCCGCCTTTTCCTTTAACTTATAAGTCGCTCCATGCTTTAAAAGAGCTAAATAGGCGGCTACGGTTGCTGGCTCGTTATTCTGTCTGAGATTTTTTAACATCCGGCGCTTGGTCATCGTTCTCAACACTCGGTATTTCGGAAACTCCACCCAACCCAAAAAGTCCAAACCTTTAGCCAAAGTTTGGATAAAAGTTTTATGAGCATGCAAAGATAATTTTAAATGCTCAGCCAAAAACCTCTCCAGATGCGGTCGTAAAGCTACCAGCTTATCTTTATCATCGCTTAAAAAGACAAAGTCATCGGCGTAGCGGATGTAATATTTCATCTTCAGTTCTCTTTTTACGAATTGGTCGAACTCATTCATGTAAACATTAACTAATAGTTGTGAAGTCAGATTGCCTAAAGGCAGGCCGACGCCAATCGTTCCGGGCGTGCTAAAACTGTCTATTACCTGTCCGAACAACCATAATAAATCCTGATCCTCAATATATTTCGTCAGAATATTCTTTAAAATCTGATGGTCAATACTGGCAAAAAACTTCCTGATGTCGCACTTTAGAACCCATACGGTCTTTTGCTGGTTTTTAGAGACACGGCCGCTAAAATCAGTTAAGCGATAGACGGCGCGATGCGTGCCTTTTTCTAAGCGGCAGGAATAGGAATCGTAAATAAAGAGGTTGTCGAAATATTTATAAGTCTCCCGATAAAGCAGGTGATGTAACAAGCGATCGCGAACAATCGCTTTATGGATATGCCGGGGCTTAGGGTCGGAAATCTTGAAAGCTTGATAACCGCCGTGCTGGTAAATCTTGTCTCTTAAATCGTGGTAAAGGCTGAGAATATTATCCATCAGCCGCCCCTGGAAAATAGCCACGTCCCGGCGCTTTCGCTTGCCAGCCAAAAATTCTTCCCAAGCCAAAAGCAGGTTGGGAATAGTGATTATCTCTTGATAGGATTTAGTAAATTTTTTCATTATAAAATTATGAGTACAATTCTCCGGCCGCCGGTGGTGCTCGTTAAAAGCAAAGAAGCCTACAGTATGTGGTTTAACATTCTCGGAGACTTTCCTAAGGTTTACCGCTACAACCTGGGCGGAAAAATTGAAAACTGTTTTTTATTACTCCTGGAAAATATTTTTACTACCGCCTACTTGTCCGGAGAAAAAAAGTCGGCCCAACTCTCAATTGCTATTCTAAAATTGGATAAGCTAAAATTCTTTTTGCAGCTGGCCTGGGAAAACAAATGCCTCTCCAGTCTAAAATATTCCGCCCTTTCGGAAAATTTAGATGAAATTGGCCGGATGCTGGGCGGCTGGAAAAAGGGCCTGGATAATAAAACTCCTTCGGTTGAACGAAGGAGAAACCCATAAGTTGCGGGGAAACGACCCGATGGCGATTCTCGCCATCCCAGACGTTGTCGTTCTCGAGGCGATTCACGTTGACGTTCAGACCGTCGGAGTTCACGTTCACGTTAACCACGAAAATGTATAGTGTTCCTTCCCTGACACCACCGTTCTGATATTACAGAAAGAAACGGCTGAATATTACTCGGGGCTTAAAAGTCCGCCAGAATACTATACCAACTTATAATTTTTTTGATTAAAAATACTTCCCCTCTTCCGCCAGCCGTGGCCAACGAAAATCTCGAAAATATTTTTAAACGGCCTTGGCCCGCAAGCCGTAACCAACGGGCAAAACAAAACCTTCGTTTCATTATATAAAAAAAGTCCCTCGGAATCAAGTGGACTTAGCTTGAAGCTAAGTGCAAAGGATCCGAGGGACAAAGGGACAAGAACAAAGGGTTTAATTGCCCGAGGGTATAAGTTGCGGGGAAACGACCCGAAGGCGATACTCGCCATCCCAGACGTGGTCGCCCCCGAGGCGATCCACGACGACGTACAGACCGTCGGAGAGCACGCCCACGCCAACCACGACCAGGTTATCTTCGGGGCTGTTCTCATCAATCGGCTTATTCTCATCCTTCTTAACAAGGAAGAATGTGGCGTTCCCATCCTGCCTTAACCAGTCAGGCAGACTTTCGCAGAACTCTATTACCTGGTTCTGGGATAACCATTTCTGGTTCCAGGTACCGGGTAAAGAGCGGAAGATATCCAGGAAAGTATCGTTAGCGATCATTTCATGGACGCTAATTGGGGTTTCCGGGGTAGTAATGCCTGGTTTATTAATCCCCCAGTTAACGAAATCAGCATCAAGGAATGACTTGAAAGTCTTTTTGGCTTTGCAGATGAGACGGCTACCATCCAGGGCTTTCAGGGTAAGGGTTGAACCGCCGGAAATGAGGCGAAGGATGCTGTTAATCTGTTTTTCAATCTTTCTCTTCAGGAAATCGTCCAGCTCTTCCTCCGTGGAATTGACGAGCTTCTTAAGAGCGCTGCCGAACAGCGAATTTTCGTTTTTGACCCTCTCGATTGCTGCACCGATGAGTCCGAGACCAGTGTTGTCTAACTTTTCCATTTTGCACCAGTATTTATTGTAGCATAATTCCCGTTCCGTCTCTCAACGGATTAGGGCAGTAATTTTCAATTTCAGAGCAATGCCCCTCGGAGTTCAAAGGATCCGAGGGACAAAGGGACAAGAACAAAGGGTTTAATTGCCCGAGGGTATAAGTTGCGGGGAAACGACCCGATGGCGATACCCGCCAACCCAGACGTGGCCGCCCCCGAGGCGGTCCACGCCGACGACCAGACCGACGTAGTTCACGTTCACGCCAACCACGAAATATTCATTGCCAACTTTCGTCAAGAAGAAAGTGGCATATCCTTCCTGACGGAGCCAGGTGGGATATTTTTCGCAGAAACGTATAATCTGGGCCTGGGTCATAACCAGCTTTTCCAGATCGCTGGAAAGGGTGGTAAAAATCTGGACGAATGTTCCGTCGCCCGTCATTTCGTTTACATCCACGAGAATTTCTTCCGTGGCCGGACCGGATTTGTTAAGGCCCCGGTTTTTGAAATCGGGATCAATGCCTGATTTGAATGTCCTTTTGGCGTCGAAGATATAATCCTTGCCGTCAGAAGCTTCAATCATCAGTTTTTCATTACCGGAGATGAGCGAAAGAATGGAATTCTTTTTTGCTTCAATGGCTTCAGCTAATAATCTCTCAAAGAATTCAAAGATGACTCCCGGCTTGCCAACGATTTTCTGGAGAAAATCATCACTAGGATTATTCTTCTTGGCGGCACTGGCGATGGCCTTAATGGCAATCTGGGACAGTTCCAGCCCTTGTCCGAAACTTGGTGTGTTTTGGCTACTTTTTTCCATGTTTTTACCTTCCATACAAGGATTTTTTTAGGGTATGGCCGTTTGGTGAAATTAAATTATTAAATGACTTCTCAATAAACTGAGTAATACTCACATTTTGAGTATTATAACATTATATCACGAATAATTATTTATGTCAATTAGATTAGCTTTAACAAAAATATTTAACTAAATTTAGCCATATTAAGACATAAAATCAGAACCTATCCTGTAAAATTAATCATTATTAGCACCTATCTCCTTAACATCCACAAAATGATGCTCCCCAACCATTTCCTTCTTATAGGCAATCAGGTCTTCCCTGGAAATCACCGGCAAAAGACGACCAAAGACTTCTTGGTGAGTGACTCGGCGGAAATCACAAGGATAAGGCAGCCAAGCCGTTTCTTCCCGATTGGACATCTGGCTATTGGTTGCGCCGGTAATGTCCATTTCCTGGCCATTATAATTAAGCGTGATGAGTGGGGCGCGGAATTTAGCGTCCTCGAAATGGTAATCCGGGCCGTAAATGATATAGGGTTTAAGGTCTTCCAAAATGTTAGGGATATTTTCGGTCGGAATATCAATGTCGATATCATTCAGCGGCCGAGGCGAACCATAGATTTTAGCGGCCAAGCCGCCGGTAATCTGGAATGGGATTTTTTTGATCTCCAAAATATCACTTATCCAGAATAAAGCCACTTTTGTTTTGTCGTTATCCGTCATAAAATTAAATGTCTTTCATCATAATCGTTGTCGTCTGGCCGAGCCAGAGATCCGTGCCGATTTTCTGCCAGCCGCCCAGCTTCTCATAGAATCCAACTGCCTGGACGGTATCCAAATAAAGCTTCTTGAATCCCAGGCTTTGAGCTTTTTCTTCAGCTATCCGGACAAGCTCCCGGCCGATTCCTTGCTTGCGGAATTTTTCCGGCACGAAGAGGGCATTCAACCAGAGTTGATTATTGATGTTCAGAAAGCAGTTTTTCTCAAGACCCAGAAAGATATTACCAGCAAATTCCCCTGATTCAGTGGTGGCAATAAAAATGAAGGGGTAGCCGCCAAGTAGCGAAGGTCGGATATAGTGCTCGTCAATCTCCTCACAGCTTTCTTGCCAATGCGGAGCCAGGCGATTTTTAATTAAGTTCATAATCAACTCATCGCTTGGTTGAAGGGGGCGGATGTTAATGAGATATTTTGTGTTCATAAATTCTGATTGTTTCTGTCCGCTTGTATGGCCCCGTCTCTATAAAACGCCAACCGGTTTTTTCATAATAGCCTTTTAACTCAGTTATCAAATAAATCTTTTTAAAACCGGCTTCTTGAGCGGCTTTTAATACGACCGCTTGCAAGGCTTGTCCCAGCCCGCGACGACGGTAGCGGGGCGCGATATATAAATTCGCTAGCCAGGGACCAAGATCAAAGCGCATTCGGTAATCGGTCGGCCAAAGAGCGGCGGTGCCGGCAGGGCAGCCATTATAAAAAGCGATAAAAGTCCGGGGACAAGTTTTAGTCAAACAATACCTAGTCCGATAAATCACTTCTTTTAGACTGGTATTTTCTTTCCGGCTCCATTCCTGCCAGGCCCATTTGGAAACTAAGGGGACATATTGCTTGTGCTGAGCTAGATCCTTGATACTAATTTTTGCTTCTTTATAGGGTGACATATTATTGAAGAATTATTATAAGACTAATTTATACTTTTTAAATTTCCCCTTATCCGGCCGCGTCGGGCAAAAATATATAGTACGTCGGCCGAGATCATAAATATAAGAGCACTTGGTTGCAATCCACCAGTCGCCGCCGCTACAAATACTCTTGTTCGGCCAACCCTGTTTGTCAGACAGGAAACGGATTATACCGGCTCGACTTTTTATGTCTTTAACTATTATTTTAGCGCGACGATATCGAGCCGTCGCCCATTCCCGAACCACCGCTAGCCGCGAGCCGTTTCGTTTGTCCAGCTTGACGCTTAAATTCGTCAAGACGCCAGAATCTTTTACCTGAGTAGCGGCGAATTGATAAGGCGTTCTTTCAACTAGGTAAGCGGCGTGGCCGTCGGAAAGAATAATATTGGCGGAAATCTTATTATTCTTAATAACCGCTAGCGCGCCGGCCAAATCTTTTTGGTCTAATATCCGCCGAGCGATTTGCGACGAAGTTTTATGTCGAACGCGCGGGAAAGGCTGGAGAGTGGCGCTCACGAATCCTAGACCATATTCATTCAAACCTTCGGCATGGCCACGTTGGTCGACGATCAGGAGCTTTTTAACACAGCCCTTCTCCACTTTTACTTTAGTGTCAATATAATACTCCCGATCGCGGTTTTTGAATATCCAGAATTTATTGTTTAACTTTTTAGTACCCAAAGTGCACATAATTCATTATTTATATCCGTCCGCCGCTGGTAAACAGAATAACGGCCGCTGAAAGAATCGGTATACATAGTGATTATCACCACGAAATTATTTCCGATAAGTTGACTCGTAATATGAGGTCAAATCGTATTTTATCAAATCTCCCATTAAATAAATGGGTGCCAGGTTGTTGATGAATTTTTTAGGAAAAATCCGACAAAAAATTTTAAAAAGAAAACCGAATTTCATATACTTTTCAATCTGTTTAACATTATGTTCAGAAAAGGGTAATACTTTTTCTTTTAAATTTTCCGATTTCCGGACTCCGAACTTCTTTTCGTAATTTCTGATGTTTCCCAAATATTCGAATTCATCCAGACAAAAACCGTTTTCCAGCAACCTTATAAAAATCTGCTGGTTGAAGGTTAGCCTATCTCGCGGGATATTTAAATAGCCGTCCCAGACAACGAATCTGCCGCCCGGTTTCAGAACCCGATAAACCTCGTCATAGACTTTTTGCTTATCAGCAGAATAACATAAAGTTTCAATCGCATAGACGATGTCCAGACTGGCCGATTTAATCAAAGACAGATTATGATAATCGCCTTCTTTTATGGAAATATTGTTCCGCCGGCGGCTTCGAGATAAGCTAGGATACAAATCCAAGCCCATGAAAGAAACTTCAGAAAATCTTTTTGCCAGATAAACTAAGTTGGCGCTTTGCCCGCTCCCCAGTTCCAGAACGTTTTTCGCCCCGGTTGATTTTATGAGTTCGGCGATCTTTTTCGGGTGATAGCCGAAATCGCTTTTCCCAGCCTCGGAAGATATGGCCATGTGCATATATCCCCAGCGGCTGCCGAAAACCCTATACAGTAAATATTTAGTTATTCGGTAATAGGCTTTTACTTCTTTTTTACTGAAATTATTCTGCGCCAATAGTTCGACTAAATTAATGAAGAGATTTAGCCTAATTAGTTTTTTTAAAATTATGGCCTCGGCGTTATTTTCTGTTTTTCTCATAATTTCGCTATAATCTGTTCTCCTTTAAAATTTTAGCAAAAATAAGCCATAACGGCTATATTCGGTTCGCAATCTATTTGCCTTGACAAGTTAAAAAATTAATGTTAATATTTTATAAAATTTGCTCCTTAAAAAATATTTAATTTTAAGGTTTTTGGTTAATTATCCTAGTTTCTATTTAAATTAAAGTAATTAGGATAATTAACCAAAAAATAACTTTAACAATTAAATAATATGAAACCGTATGATCATCAATCAGAGTGTTTAGACTTGATTAATTCTGAACGCCGATTAGGAAAAACCGACGCCTTCGTCGTTATGGCTTGCGGATTAGGAAAAACCGCTCTGGTAGCTTTCGATGCTAAGTGGTATATGAATAATCCAAACCAGAAACTTCTCTATCTTTGCCATCAAAACGAAACCCTAAAACAGGCCAGGGATACTTTTAAGCGTATTACTAAAGAACCGGACGCTTCATTTGGTTTATTTAATGGGATTGAAAAGAATATAAGAGCAAAATATCTCTTTGCTTCTTTTCAAACCATGAGAGAAAATTTAAATCGCTTCGACAAGAATGAATTCGACTATCTTGTTGTCGATGAAGCGCACCATGCCCCCGCAGAGACATTTAGGCCGATCATAGAGTATTTTGAACCAAAATTCAAAATAGGTCTAACCGCCACCCCACAAAGGATGGACCTAAAAAATGTCTTGGATTTATTCGGCAATAAAAGTACCTATGAACTGAATATCGAGAAAGCCCTGGCACTCGGTCTACTCCCCAAAATTGACTATAGATTAATCGATCTAGAAGTCGAGGATTTAGAAGCTCTCAATGACTATCGTCTGACGATGGCCGAGTTGGACAAAAGAATTTTCCGTCCCAAAAGAGACGAAAAGATTGTCGAAATTATCACGGAGAAAATTCAAGAAATTAAAAATCCCCGAACCATGGTTTTTTGCGGTTCAATTAAGCACGCCGAATTACTGAGCCTACTCATGCCTGATTCGCTGGCTGTTCATTCCAAAATGTCAAACAAAGAACAGATAAGGCGGACCGACTTGTTCAAGCAAGGAGCCATCAAAACTATCTTTACCATTGATCAGTTTAACGAAGGTATTGATGTGCCAGAAGTAAATGTCGAAGTATTCTTGAGATCAACAGCCTCGCCGGTTATTTTCTACCAACAACTAGGCAGAGGAGCCCGACCGTATCCTAATAAAGACAAGCTCTTAATCCTGGATTTTGTCGCTAATTGCCAACGAGTAGAAATGATTAGGGAGTTTATCGACAAAGTAGCAAATCTAAAGGAAAAGAATCCTAATAGTAGATATGGAAGGGGCCGGAATTTGACAAAAATCGACGACGACATCATTATCGATTTTGGTAAATTTAATTTTTACGAAACATCAAAGAACATATCCGAGGTATTAAGAAGACTCCGAACCGGCTATACTAAAGAAGAACTTATTGAACAACTTCAATTTCTAGCTAAACATCTCAACCGAACGCCAACCGCCACTGATATTTCGGATTCGGCCAGGATTGGTTTAACCGTTGGCTATAGTATTTTCGCCAAAACTTTCGGTACAGTAAATGCCGCCCGGCGAGCCGCGAGCTTAGAATTAAATGTACAAAAACATGATTCGGCCACAACCCAATCCATTAAGGAGAAAATGATTAAACAACTCCAATTATTAGCTACCATAATAGGCGTCACCCCAGACTTCCGTGATATAGTAAAGTATTCTCAAAAAGAACACGGAAGGCTGGTTCCATCGATAGCCTCCTTTTCCAAATACTTTGGTGGTTTGAATAAAGCTCGAAAAGCTGCTGGGTTCCAGGAGTCTGACGCAGATCAACACCATAAATTACCGAAAACATACCTATTGAAGAAGCTTTGGGAAGTTACTAAAAAGCTTGGACATATGCCGAGCATTCCTGAACTAACGAGGGAATCAAGGAACTTATACCCGGGCGTCGGCGCTTACAGAGGGGCCTTTGGCGGTTTAGGCAAAGCTAAAAAGGTTCTGGAGAATGAACTAAACAATCATTCAGTTAAAAAGTATATAGACTATCTCCAAAATCTTTATAATAAAGATGAAAGACTTGATAGAAATAAAGCTCCTGATTCGAAGGCACCAAAAAGAGTATTGAAAACGCCAATACTAGTAAACGTACTAGAAAAAACTGATTTAGAGGAACGAGTTTTTATTGATGATCGGCTCAAGAATAATATGCTTCTAAGCCTAATACAACTTTGGAAAAATTTAGGCAGGAAACCTGATCCATCTGATGTTTCCTCAGCCGCCGAAGAAGGCAAAATAATCATCCCTAACTACGAGGCCTACAAAGTGATTTTCGGGGGCTTAGATATAGCACTATCTTTGATAAAAACCGATAAAGATTTCTCTTGATTAATCGTTTTCCGTTCTGTTTACAGCCTACGTGCCACGAGACTAAATTTTATAATAAAACCCCCAACTAACATTGGGGGTTTTAAAAACTAGTTTACAAGGTTCTCGCCTGACCTTAATGGCCGCAAAATACTACTATTTTAGAAATTAGCCCTTCACTAACTCCTGCCTTTATTCATACTGTAGAGCGCCTCTACTTGTTCAATTATTTCCGCTCTCCTTTGTTCATGAGCAATTTTTACTCGCCGCCTAGCTTCACACATAATTTCCGGGCTTATTCTTATCCCAATAGCTAAGCCAATGCGTACAAAATTTGGCAAGTAGCTTATCTTGTCCAATACCTTGGATTCGATTTGGCGTATCCTCTCACGAGTAATGCCAAACTTATCCCCGATTACTTCAAGGGTCTGTGGCCGAGGAGTGGTATCGCTAAGACCGAAACGCATGACTATTATTTCGGACTCTCTCGGCGAAAGAAACTTTTTAAAATCGCGAAGAATAACCTGACGTGTTTCAATGTCATCAATCGTACGGGGCCCCTCATTTTGGTATCCGGCAATTACATCTGAAAGTTTCTGATTTCCCTCTCCATTATTTGATAAAAACGAAGAATTCAATGAATGGGAAAAACTTTGAGTAATCGAGTCTTTTATATTGATAACTTGTTCGACGGTTGTTTCCATTTTTTGGGCAATTTCTTCATTAGTCGGTTCTCTTGATAACTCAGCGCTCATCTGTTTAAGAACACTATTAAAATCGGAAACGTTTTGCAACAAATAGACCGGACGTCTAATTATTTTCTGATAATTGTCTAGAGCACGATTTATAAATGACCGAATCCACAAAACAGCATAAGTGGAAAATTTTGTCTGAAAAGATTCATTGTACATTTCGGTGGCTCTTAATAGGCCAAGGTTTCCTTCCTGTATTAAATCAAGAAGATTAATGGCGCTATTTTCTTTAAGCCTCCCTCTATATCTTCTGGCTTGCCAAACAACCAGGCGAAGATTATGTCTTATTATTATATCCCTCGCTTTTAAGTTACCAGACTTAGCCGGCCCTAACAACTCAATAACTCTTTTTTGTTTCAACAAAGGATATTTGAGTATTTCTCTCATGTAAAGTTTAAGAGCGTTCTGACTTTCATCATAGTTCTCGAACCAAGCCTGGTTACTGATGTTAGGGTTACAATCTAACCCGGGAAGATTTACGGCTTCATCGCGCGTGTCGGTGGGCATTTTTACGGTTTTCATATTCATATTTTTTAATTATTTTATTAAGTTCTCCTAACGCCCAGGGCGATAGGAGTTAAGAGAACCTAATAAAATAAGATTAAAAAATATTTGTTAAAGAGCTATTTATAAATGTATTAACATATTATCATATTGAAGTCAATACTTGCGCTAATTAACTAGGAATGCCCTCCGCAATAGTTCAATAGCTTAGCAATATTTAGGTGGGAATATAATGGGGAGGGATTTCTCGCGCTCGCTCGGCGCCGGAATGCGCCTCGCTCACTTGTCCGGGGTTGGCGCCGAGCCCTGCGCCCGCTCGGGCTCGTCGGCGCTCGTCTCGCTCGTCTCGCTCGTCTCGCTGCCAACTTGTTCGAATCCCTATTTCTCTATACTTTATTCTCCCTTAAAATTTTAACAGAAATAAGCTATAACGACCATATTCAGTTTGCTATCCCACTTACCTTGAGGCAAGTGGGATTTTAGAACTAAACGAAAAGCCCAGCAAATACTGGGCTCTCGGGTCGCTCCGATACTTTATTATCTTGGCGGAGAGGGTGGGATTCGAACCCACGGTGCCTTGCGGCACGACGGTTTTCAGGACCGTTCGATTAAACCACTCTCGCACCTCTCCTTTTTTATTCACGCCGCGGCGGGCCAATCAATCCAATGATTGGAAAAAATCGCAATGGCCGTCCAGCGGCACCGCGCTCTTGCTTTCCGTGCAATAACATTCTTCGCCTTCTACCCGCAAACTCGTGCAATTCCGGCACTGGGTGGCCGGATTTCCCCCTTCGGCGACAAAATTGGCTTCAATCTCATGTGACATAAAATTTGAATATACGCCTATCTTATAATAATTTTCCTCAAAAATCAACCCAAAAAAACAAAACCCGGCCGGACCGGGTTTCGGATAAAAATTTTAATTTTAACAGCCGACCTTTGGCCGGCTTAGGCCGCCTTGACCGCGCTCTTCATCGTCGCCAAATCCATTAAGACTTCGCCGGCGTGTTCGGCTGGTTTGACATGGCCGTACGCCTTAGCGATCTGGCCAGCCGGGTTGATCAGATAAGAAATCCGGCGGATGAGCCCGCTGGCGCCGTAAGCGCGGACGATCTTTTTATCGGCGTCGGCCAAGATCGTGAACGGCAATTTATACTTACCCGCGAAATTGGCGTGGCTCTTCACCGAATCCGTGCTGACGCCCAACACGACAGCGTCAATCTTCTTGAAGTCGGTATAATTATCGCGCAGCGTACAGGCCTCGGTCGTGCAGCCCGGGGTGTTGTCGCGGGGATAAAAATACAATAGTACCCACTTCCCCTTATAATCTGCCAGCTGATGCGTCTCGCCGGCCTGATCTTGAGCCGTGAAATCCGGCGCTTGGTCTCCTATTTTTAGCATATGGTTAAAGTTAATTGAGTCTATTATATAATACGCCCGAGCGGAAGAAAATGGTTATAAGAAAATGGCCCTTAGTCGGGCCATTTAAGTGGGGGTTTTAGCCGGATATTATGGCATGTACGGTTGGCAGATCCGCCAGGCTAAAACTAATTGGGATTCCGCCATCTCCATAAATTGCGCGGCGGCAAGCAGCGCTTTCCTGACGGTGGCCTTATTACGAGAGACATATTCTTCGGCCTCCTGCCTGATAAGGGCGCTGAGCTGTCTGACGAACAAGACGACTTTATCAAACGACATCCGGCCGATATTGTGCGCCAATTGCCGCAGAGAACTCCGATAACCGAGAACCAGACCGGGGCGCGGGACTGGCCGCTCCTGATCATAGGCTTTAGCGGCCTTTCTCAGTTCTGGCTGAGCGTGCAATAGATAGCAGCCGGCGAAAACCAGGCGGCGGCCTAATTTTTTCCGGCCGGCCAAATCATCGTCAACGCCTTGCTTCGCGATATCAAGGCCGAATTCATAAAGGAAGTTTGACCGGGCGTTAAAATCTGCCTGGACCACTCGAGGCGCCAAAAGCGCCCGTGGGCCGCGATAACCGATAACGTAATCGGGGTGCTTGGGGTGCCGAGGCACTTTCTGTCCTATCTGTTCCATGATTCAAGTGTGTTTATATTGTTAAAAAAATACTAAAAAGGGCAATCATTATAATTACACCAAATAACTTTTTATAGCAAGCCGCTTTTACTTCAACCTAAACGACGCCTTGATGGTCACCATCACGTCCTTATCAACGCTGGAAGTGTCATAGGAACCGTAGTCGGAAACATCCACGGAATTGGGCGACAAAACCTGGACCACGCCGTTGGAGGCGGACTGGACATTGCCGATGCCGCGGCCGGTGCCCTCAGCGATCTTCTCGGCGCGCGCCTTGGCGTCTTTGACGGCGTCGCTAAGAAGCGAAACGCGCAGGTCGGGCAGCTTGGAATAATAATATTCCAAAGACTGGACGGATAAGAGCGCTCCCTGGGAAGCCAGGGACGGGATCGCCTGAGAAACTTTGGTAATCTTATTCACGTCATTATCCTGCACGGTGACCGTCTGCGTTAGTTGATAACGGGTCTCGGCGCCGTTACCCTGGTCATACATCTGGTTCATGCTGATCGGACTGGCCACGATCTCGCTGGCCGGGACATTATTCTTCTTCAGGAGCTGGTTGGCCAGGTCCAGATCGCGGGCAACATTGGCGTAACCGGAAGCCAAGCTGCTTACCGGCACGAGGCGGGAAATCGTGATGGTCAGTTTTGCCTGGTCGGAAGTGACGCGCGTCTTGGCCGAGCCGGTAACGGATAAGATGTCCGTGGCGGCGGCTTTAGACTGGGCGGAATAATAAAAGAGCCCGAAAACCAGGGCGCCGGCGATGAAGGCCAGGCCGATGATCAGGGCGGGGACGAACTTTCTTTCATTCATATGTTTAAAGTTTAATTTGATGGTTTATGCCTTAACTTTAGCTCTTTTCTTGAAATATGCCAAATCTTATCGCCAGTCAGACAACTCTGATTATTCCGTGCTTGGCGTCCACTTCCACCAGCTGGCCGTCCTGGAAGACCCGAGTGGGAGAGGGTGGGATTTCCGCCTCGTTCGCTCGCCGTCGCTCGCTCTCTCGTTGTCCAGGGATTGCGTGAAGCTTCCCCCGGAAGCTTCGCGATCGCTCGCTGCGTCGTCGCCCTGCTGAGCTCCGACTAGCCCACTTCAATCCTGTCCGAATCCCTTCGCTTCTGGCGAAGCGAAATTAAGGTCGGAAAATCCGACCTTAATTCCCCTGCGGAGAGTGCGGGACGCTGTCCGAACTGAACTTTACTAAACCCTATTAACTCAATTCGCGGCGGCTAGATATTTTATCGTCTCCTCTTCCTAACCATTCAGGACATTCCCCTTCCCGACACCTAACTTATTTATTCTGATTGATATATTCCCGGACTTTGTCCAGTTTTTCCTGATAATCGGCGATATGTTGGGCGGCCAAACGTGTATAACCCTTTGCCAAATCGACTAACTGGGCAAAACTGCGATATCCCATCTTTTGGATTTCTTGCGGATGATTATTTGCGTAATCAATAGCCCGTTCGAACAAATCCTGATCTTTAAGGTCTATCTTCCGGTCATCCTCGCTATAATCCGGGCTATCTTTCAGCATTTCTTGTTTGTCCTTTAAATCATTAATCTTTCCTTTCAGGGAGTTAATGTACCGGTCAAAAAATTCCTTCGCCCAAGCCGGCGTTTTCTGATATTCAAATTGTTTTTTAGCCCAAGTTTCCGAATCATCATATTCCATCAAACTTCTCTTTTCCAAATCGATGGCTTTTTGCAGAGAATCGGGTGGCGTAATTACGTTCCCATCTTTATCCTCATATTGATAAAGCCTGTATCCCTCTCCCCGGTCGTTCTTTATATAACACTCCACGAGACCTGGATAAAGCTCGGAGTTATTTTTAGCCAGGACGGAATCTTCCGCCTCGTCGAATTTCCAGGAGGACCCGGGAAAATAAACCAATTTTTTCGTTTTTACGTCATCTCGGGCACGATCGTAGCTGTTGACAGCGAAGCGGCTGGTATCGGTTGGCGGTTGCCTGTCCGACGTTTGCGCTTCGGCATAATGCGCGCCTAAAAATAATCCAGATATCAAGACTGCTTGGCGGGCAGTCTGGCTGATCTTCGAGGTTCTGACGCGCTCCAACATTGAGGCCTTGAATTTATTGCCGACCTCGTCCAAACGGCCGTTCGCCGAAGAAACGGCTTTTTCAGCCCGGCCAATATCCGTTTCCGCCGCGATCGGCTGTTCCCTCACCATATTCAATCCCGCCCACCCCCTATCTTTAGCGGCCTGAATATGCCGGCTTAATTCAGCGCCCCAAGTTTCCGGAGAAACCATTTTTTCCGCCGAAGGTTCGGAGCTCCGTTTTTCTTCCTGGCTCCAGCTCACTCTCTCTTGGTTAGCCATAAATTATTTATTACCCATCTGCCTCCTAAGTTTATCGATTTGCCGTCTATCTATATCGGCCATGATTCTTTCTATCTCAACGTCCCGGTCTTTCTCGATGCCGGTTATTTTCTCCCGTGACTCCCGATACAATCCCTTTATATCCGGGCTGAATTTAGATGGCATAAGTAAACTAACTCGAATTTATACTGCTCAAAAAAACTCCGAGTGCGAGCCGATTCTTAACAATAAAAATAGTTATTTCCGGGGCTTCTATCTTATAAATCAAACTTTACTAATTTCTTTTTTGAAAAAAGTCTTAATCGCCGCAAAATCAATATTCCGGTTATTCTTGAACTTAATCGGCTCCTTAGACACATCTTTAAAATAAACCAGGCTTTTTAAAACCAAATTAACGTCCAATTCCGGTAATTTTTTATTCAATTGGTGTAAAATTGAATTTAAGGGCAGTTTTTCCAAAATAAAATACAGATCGATATAATCTTTATTAGTGGCGCGGCTGACTATCGCCGCCAATTTCATGCAGGCGATATCCAGAATAGAGGCCAGCCTAAAATTGGGTTCATTAATTAATTCCCCGATTAACTTATAATCATAGGTAAAAAAACTTAATTTTATACGCTCATCGATAAACACCGTCAACGTATTTTTTTCTTCCTGAACTTTTAAAATTTTGTGGCCGGCAAAAATTTTTTTAATCCGCGCGAATAATTTTTGCGTGTCAATGTCTTTCGGGCAAAAAAAGTCGAAATCAATACTGTCCCGATGCCCTAATTGCAAGGCCAAGCCGGTGCCGCCAGCCAAATAAAAATCCGCTTCGAAATTTCGTAAAAGCGGCAGGATTGCCAATCTATTTTTATCCAAAATATTGTAAAACATATTATAAACGGGAACGAACTAATTTTTGAGGGTCAATATTTAAAACCAACCGCCAATAATTCAAGGACTTAGGATTTAGTCCTCCTCTGGCACCATAATTGATAATGGTTTTCTTTATTTCTGATTTGGGATAGTAGGCGAAAAGCCAATCGGTGGTCCGCTTGGTGCCGAAATTCAATAAGTTCAGGATTATCCTGTTTTTATCCCTTTGCAGATCAATTTTTTTAAAATCGTTAAACCAAAAGAATGGTCGGATGAATTTTGGGGGCATATTTATATTGTTAATTATATCATAAAAATGGGATAAAAACAAGGCTAAAAATTAATTTTGGAACAAGTTCTAACTGACAAAAACCCCCATAAACAAAGGACGAAGTGAGCATATAGCCCCACTTCGTCCTGATCTCGCGGGGAAGGCGGGACGCTATTCGAACTTAAGAGTTAATCACCGCGCCGCGCTATCTAATATAACCGGAACGCCGTTAGCTCCCCAGGCATCTTCAAAATAGTCCAATAACTTAATAGAATACGCCCGATTCTTGGGCAGAATGCCCTTGAGCTCTTGATATGAGCCTCCGTCCGTCAATATGACGAAGTTCGTATCATCTTTCAGATAGGTTGGAATTTCGTTCGCCTCTTTCAGCCAGATTACATTATACTTGCCTATTCTTGACCACTGGAATTTTGCCGCCGGCCCCTGCAAATCATCTAACTTTGACAGGACAAGGATCGCGTCGGGCTCGGATGAACGTCGCTCAAGATACGCTCCGAACGTATCAACAGGCAATATGATGGGCCGCCAGACATAATCGAATGAGTATATAAAGAATGAGATAAAATAACAAATGAAAAGGAGCAGGGCGACGACATTAAACCTAATAACATTCTCCTTCGCCTTTAGCGCTAAATAATCGGATAAAGAAGCCAGCAGGCAAAACAATGATGGAATCAACGCTGCTATGTACCAGGTTATTTTCGTTTGCATGACTTGTAGCGATAAGAAAAAGATCCAAAACCAGAGTATCCATAGCAGATCCTCATTTTTAAATTGTCTCACAAATTTAATCGGGACAAAGAGAGCGGCGCCTAAAAATACCATTATAAATATGAATAGCCTATTGGACAGATAGCTTATATAGAACCAGGCGTCCCCCACATGTCCTTCAAGCGGAATCGTTATCCTCCCCCAAAAATGGTATCCTAAATAGTTATTAATGAATTCAGAGTGATGGGCAATGAAGGCATAAATGTGCCAGGGCAAGATTATAATTAGGAAGGTGACGAAAAAATTGAGAAATCTCAATTTCCTTCCCTGTTCACTACGTCTCAACCATAAATAATGAAGTCCGATAACCAAAACTATGAGGACGGCGCTATAACCTCTTGTCATAAAAGCCAGGCCGGCTGACAGACCGGATAGCCAGAATAGCCCGGTCTTTTCCCAGCTCAAGACGTAAAGGAAGAAGGACAGGATTGTAAAGAAAAGAAAGTATACGTCCAAATCGGCCGTCCTTATCATATGCACCGAATAAAACAAAGGACAGACTAAAAAAGCCAAGGAGATGAGAAAAGACAAAGTCTTAGAGTAGAACTTCTTTAGTAAATAATAAAATAATAGAACCGAACCAACAAAAAAAAGCGAGCTCATCGCTCTTAAACCAAAATTGTTCAGGCCGAATAGATCGACGCCCGCGGAATGAAGCCAAAATCCCAGGAATGGCTTCTGTAACCAATCAGCACCGAAATAGGTCATGGAAAAACTCGGCATTTTCTCCATCCCGGCCGTAATTTCGGCATAAATGCCTTCATCCCAGTTATTCAATGACTGCTTCCCTAAATTATAGAAAGACAAAAAAATCGAAAACGAAAAGAGTATGATAATGAAAACATACGTCCAAACCCTTGATTCAAAAAAGGCTCGTTTGTCTGAAGGCACGCTGGTTTGAAATATTTTATTCACAGATATCTAAAGGGGTCTTTGAACCAAATAAATAGCCGGCTATATTTGCGGAGAGGGTGGGATTATGGGGCGGCTGCGCCACCCCATTCGGCCTGCGCCGTTCGGAAACGCTAGCCCGCTAGCGTTTCTCTCACTATCCTCGGCCGTGCGACCCTACGGGTTCTCATCCCTTCTTCTTCACATTAAGTAAAAAAGGATAGGATAGAATCTATCCTATCCTTTTTTACTTAGCGGAGAGGGAGGGATTCGAACCCTCGATAGGGGTTTACACCCCTATAACAGGTTAGCAACCTGCCGCTTTCAGCCGCTCAGCCACCTCTCCAATGTTTTTATATTTTATGGTATAATTACTATATAAAATCCGCCTGCCCTTGTCAAACCAAATTGGCCTTGACTCGGGGCGGACGGCCTAAAATTATGCCGGACAACAATCAAACGAACGACAAAGCGAAATATCTGCGCTGGCAGGTGCCGGAATACCGGAAGCCGGTTCGCGGCCGAGGCTGGTATATCGCCGCCATCATCGTGGCTTTCATCTGCCTGTTTTTCAGCTTTTTCGCCCTGCGCGCCTGGCACTTGGTTTTCTTGGGCGCCGGTTCGAATTTCCTCTTCGCCCTGATAATCATCATCGCCGCTATCGTCTTAATCATCGCCGAAAGCCAGCCGCCGATCATGGTGGATATTGAACTAGGCCCGGAAGGGATAAAAATAGGCAAAAGGTTCTATGAATACGACCGCTTCAAGAACTTCTGCGTCCTCTATAAGCCGAAACGGAGCATAAAGAATCTCTATTTGGAATTTAAAAACAGCGTCCGGCCGCGCGTTTCCATACCGCTCCGCCGTCTGGACGCTCTGACCGTCCGCAATTTCTTGGTCCAATATCTGGAAGAAAACCTGGAGCGCGTGGAACCGCCCGTATCCGAACAGTTGACGAAGCTCCTGAAATTATCATAAGATAGAAGCAGTTTTCGGCCGCCGCCTGATTCCAGAGATGGCTCTGCCGATAATCAGGCCTTCGTCGTTCAACGGATAGGACGCAAGATTGCGGATCTTGTAATCCAGGTTCGATTCCTGGCGGAGGCACCAGAAAACGGCGTTAGCGCGCCGATTTTTGTTAATCTATGCTCACTCTTAGTTCTAAAATCACGGAATTATATCGCGTCGGGCAAGCGACCGCGAAAACTTTGGCCAAGCTGGATCTGGCGACCGCCCAGGATTTGCTTGGTTATTTTCCGTTCCGCTACGATGATTTTTCTAAGAGCGTGCCAATCGCCGATCTCCATCCCGACACGGCCGCTAACCTGACGGCGACGATTGAACTGATCCAAAACAAAAAAAGCGCCAAACGGCGTATGTATATCACCGAAGCGCTAGTTTCGGATGAGAGCGATTCCTTAAAAGTCATCTGGTTCAACCAGCCCTTCTTGACGCGGACCCTTCAGGTCGGCGACAAGATTTCCCTGGCCGGCCGGGTGACGGAAAATTACGGCCAGCTGGCTATGATTTCGCCAATCTATGAAAAAGTGTACGGCGATAATCTTATCCATACTCAAGGTCTCGTGCCTAATTACCATCTGACCGCCGACCTGACGCAGAAACAGCTGCGCTTTCTGATCAAAGAAGTCTTGCCCTTGGCTGATAAAATCAAAGATTGGCTGCCGCCGGAAGTGAAAAAGCATCTCGGGCTGATGGAGCTTAATCTGGCTCTGAAAAAAATCCATTTTCCGGCCACCCTGAAGGAAGCCGAAGCGGCTCGGCAAAGATTGAATTTCGGCGAGCTGTTCTTGCTACAACTCAAAGCGCAGATCATCAAGCGCGAACTGAAAACCCGGCGGGCTATACCGATAAAGTTTCAAGAAGAAGCTACGCAGAAATTCGTCGCCTCCCTGCCCTTCGCTTTGACTCCCGCTCAGAAGAAAGCCGCCTGGGAAATCCTGCAAGATATGGAGAAGTCCGAGCCCATGAGCCGCCTGCTCCAGGGCGAAGTCGGCAGCGGCAAAACATTAGTGGCGGTCATCGCTCTCCTAAACGCGGCTCTAAATAAAAAACCAGCGGTCATAATGGTGCCGACCGCCGTTCTGGCCCGCCAGCATTATAACTCTTTGCATAAATTCCTGGCGCCCTATCTGGCCGCGCCCCATGATTTAAAAATCGCTCTTCTCACCGGCGAGGAAAAGAGCCCGGACTGGGATAAGGCCGACATTATCGTGGGCACGCACGCCCTCATCCAGGAAAACGTCCGTTTCAACAATCTGGCGCTGGCCATCGTGGACGAACAGCATCGCTTCGGAGTCAAACAACGCCAGCATATCTTGGATTTCAACGGTTCGGCTGATAAGACGCCGCATTTCCTGTCCATGACGGCCACGCCCATTCCCCGTTCCCTGGCCCTGACTTTATACGGCGACTTAGACTTGTCAGTCATCAACCAGATGCCCGTCGGCCGCAAACCGGTCATCACTAAGATCGTTACTGAGAATAAACGGAGCGCCGCCTATGACTTTATCCGCGACGAGATCAAAACCGGCCGCCAGGCTTTCGTCATCTGTCCCTTGATCGATGAATCGGATAAGCTGGGCGTGAAATCGGTCAAGAAAGAACATATTAAATTAGACCGGGAGATATTTCCGGAACTCAAAGTCGGACTTTTGCACGGCCGTCTGAAACCGCGTGATAAAGATAAGATTATGGCCGATTTCGCCGCCAACCAGATCCAGATTCTCGTGGCGACGGCCGTGGTGGAGGTCGGCGTGGACGTCCCCAACGCGACTATCATGATCATTGAAGGCGCCGATCGTTTCGGTCTGGCGGAAATGCATCAATTCCGGGGTCGCGTCGGCCGCAGCGAACACCAGTCCTATTGTTTCCTCTTTCCCTCCAGCGAAGAAATCAGCAACCCGATAACTTTAGACCGCCTGGCCGCCCTGACCAAGCACCACGACGGCTATTCTCTGGCGCAAATGGATCTGAAACTGCGCGGCGGCGGCGAATTTTACGGCACGTCACAAAGCGGCCCGAACCCGATCGCCATCGCTTCCTTATTTGATTATGAAATGATAAAAAAAGCGCGCGACGAAGCGGCGCTTATCATCGGGAGTGATCCCGAGCTGACCAGCTACCCGCTCATCAAGGCCAAGCTCGGCGAATGGGACAAAGTGACGCATTTGGAATAAGTTTTGGATAGAAAAAAGGATCCAGGGAAACATCGTGTTGATGTTTATGGATCCTCTTTTTTAATCAGTTAGTAATCAACCTTTTTCCGGAGTCTTGAAAGCGTCTTTACCTTCAGTCCAAACAATCATCTTAAAGACGGCGGCCAAAACTGGAGCGGCGGAGAAGGCCCAGATTCCCCAGCCGAAGAGTCCTTTTAAGGTTTGAAAGGCCGAAACAACCGGCACGAATCCGAAACCGTAAAGGATGGCGAACGCGAATATCGCGAACCCAACAAAAGCGGTAAAATCGAAAACTTTTCTCATGGGATATGATTTTAGTTAATGTGCAACTCAAAATTACTTGATATAACTATACCACACTTTAAAAATAATGTCAATAATGAGTCTACCTTACAACAAAATTTACCTAAAATTAAACAATAATTAAATACAAGCTTTCTTTAATATTGACAAGACAAAAAATATGAACTAATATTAAAAGTAAGTTTCAGTATTATTTTGCTTAGTATTTTTAAAAAATAATTCACAATTCCTTATTCCCAAACCTTTTTAAAACAAACAATTATGGACGAAAACAGCATCATCAATGCCATGTACGTCGGCTTTAAGCCGGGAGTAAACGTCGTCTTCAAAATCGGCGATTGCTATTTTAAAAAAGGCGAAGTCCTCATCCCTATTCAAAGCATCGACGACCTGAACGGAAAGCACATCCCGTCGGAAACCACTTTTGAGAATCTGGTCTTCTTTGAAGGCAACGCCCCCGAAATCAAAGAATCTATTGAAAAGGTGGTCGGCCAAACGATCAAATTGCCGACTCCGTCTGGAACATTTAAAGCCTGGGACCGCAACTTGGTTCTTAACCCAAGCTAATTCCGGCCAACGGAATGAAAAAAAAGATGGATCTTCCAAGGTTCATCTTTTTCTTTATTTCAGCATCTCAATCAACTCACCGACGTTCTTAATCTTGATCAATTTCATCTTCCCTTTGAGGGCGCTGTCCGCTTCTTGGCCCAGGGCCGCCGGCACGATAGCCGTCTTGAAACCCAGGCGCTCGGCTTCGGCCAGGCGCTGTTCCAACCTAAAGACCGGCCGCACTTCCCCGCCCAGGCCGACTTCTCCTAGAACCAGCGTGTCGCGACCCAGACTTTTATTACCGTAAGAGGAAGCGATGGCCGCGCAGGCCGCCAGATCCAGGGCCGGTTCGGAAATCTTCAGTCCGCCGACGACATTCAAGATAATATCTTGGTTGGTCAGATTGATCTTTGTCCGTTTGGTCATGACCGCGCTCAGGACTTGCAATCTATTCAGATCAAAGCCGCTGGTTTTCCGCTGCGGATAACCGAAGACCGTTTTCGTGACAAGCGCTTGGAGATCCACCAGATAGGGCCGCGTCCCTTCTATGACGCAGCCCAAGACCGCGCCGGATTGTCCCGCTTCGCCGCCGGATATGAACACTCGGCTGGGGTTGGAAACTTCCTTGAAACCGGCGCCGGTCATCTCCAGAACGCCCAGCTCGTTGGCCGAACCGAAGCGATTCTTCGTCGCCCGGAGCAGACAATAATTATGACCAGTTTCACTTTCCAGATATAAAACCGTATCCACGATATGTTCCAGGGCTTTCGGGCCGGCCACCTGGCCGTCTTTAGTGATATGGCCGACCATGAGGACCGTGATGTCGTTTTCTTTGGCCAGTTCCAAGAATTTCACGGCCGCCGCCCGAATCTGGGTAACACCGCCGCCTTCCGCCGGCACGAGCGAGGAATAAACGGTCTGGATGGAGTCAATGATTAAAAGCGCCGGCCGGATCTTTATGGCCGTGGCCGTAATCTTTTCTAGATTAGTTTCGGAGACGAATTTCAAGCCGCCTAAGGGTAAATTCAAACGCATCAGCCGGGCTTTTATCTGGGCAGCCGATTCTTCACCGGAAACATAGATTGTCGTCTGCTTCTCACCTAGAGCGGCCGCGATCTGCGCCACTAAAGTGGACTTGCCGATGCCCGGTTCGCCGCTTAATAAGATCAGCGAGCCCGGCACGAGCCCGCCGCCTAGGACGCGATCCACTTCCGCCCAGCCGGTCTTTATCCGTTCTAAGCTGGTGGCGGCAATCTCGCTCAGATCAATCACGCCCGCTTCGCCTAATTTTTTAGCGGTCGCCTTCTTCTCCTGTTTGGCGTCCAGGATAGAAGCGCTCAAGGTCCCCCAGGCGCCGCATTCCAAACAACGCCCGCTCCATTTCGGGAACTGGGCGTCGCAGTTGGCGCAAGTAAAAATAGTTTTTAGAGCGGACATAATATTTTTTTCCAAGCGTTTATTTCTCCCAATAAGCTCTGTCCACCAGCCAGTCACCGTTCACTTTCTTGAAATTCAAGTCCAGCTTCTTGATGCTACTCGCGCCACCGGTGACTTTATCCGTATTGGCCACCTGTTTGGTCGTAACGATGATGGCCGCCGTCTCGGCTTTATCATCAAAACTGGAGACCGTCGCGGTCACCGCCTGGGTGGTAACGCCGTAATAAGCGCCGTTACCGGCGGATTGGCTTTTTAATTGGGTGATATAAGTGTCCACCCAGCTTTTCATGTTATCGGTCATCATGATCTTCAGGTCCGTGAAATTACCGTAATCTGATTGATTGGAATAAGAGCCGAAACGCGCGGCAAAAGACATGCCGATCTTCATGAGGTCATTACCGTTGATCTGATGCGTCGGTTCCCGGTTGGGGTCGTAGACTTGGTAGTTCACCGGCTGGTCGCTCGGCGTGGTCGTGCCGGTCGTCTGACCGCCGGGCAATTGTCCGGTCGTGGTGGTCGTCGCCACCGGCTGGCTGGGACCGGTAGACAAAGGCTGGCCTTTCCAGAAGGCGAAATAAACGATCAGTAAGATTATGATGATGCCGATCAGGATGATAAGGAGGCCGACTTGTTTGCGCGTGGTTTGCATATAGTTAATGTTTAATCGTTGAGTTCTTGGTGTCTGACTCCAGACGGGCTTTAGCCTTCAATCGGCAGGTCGGCTACGCCGGGCCCGTTCTCCCCGCCGGCCGGACCACCCAGCGGGCCGCCGCCTGCCAGATTGGCTTGGAATTCTTTTTTAGCTTCTTCCATTTCCAATAGTTGCCGCGGATCGGACGTGATCAGCTGGTCTTCGGTGTAAGAAGCGACCACCTTCATGGCGACGTGCTTGTTGCCGGCAAAGAAGATCCCTTCCCCGACGCCGCATTCCAAGAGCAGATATTTTTCCCCTTCCGTGAGCAAGAAAGTTTTCTGCACCAGATCAATGGCCGCCGGCGATTGCTTGAGCAGTATCTGTAAGGAAGAATTATTGACGATCGCCTGGCCATAGGGCGAGGTCAAGAAGTCGTTCACGTCCTGAGTGATGGTGGTCACGCCCAAATAATATTTGCGGCAGCGCTTGACGAGGGCGAAGATGAACTTCGCCGAATCCTCATGCTGCATCATCCACCAGGCCTCGTCAATCGCCAGGATGCGCTTCTTCATCTCGCTCCGGACCACGTTCCAGATGTAATTGACGATCGTGTAGATGGCGATCGGCCGCAGTTCGTCTTCCAAATCGCGCACCGAGAAGCAGACCAACTGGTTGGTCATTTCCACGTTGGTCGGATTGTTGAGCAATCCGGAGAAAGTGCCTTGGGTAAATTTCCGGAGGCGGAGGGCCAGATCGGCGCCGCCTTCCATGCCGTCTAATACCTGCTCAAAGTCAGACATGACCGGCGCTTCAATCTTGGACAGATCGGAGTCGGGCGTAATATCTTTCTTGGCGTAGGTTTCCAGGAGCGCGCGATCCACGATGGAATCTTCGTCATAAGTCAGGTTGCCGAGCATGAGCCGCACCAAGCCTTTTAAGGTGATGACGGCGCTCCGGATGATGTCTTTGGGTTTCGCCTCCCCGCCCACCGAGCGCGGTAGGTCAAAAGGATTGATCTTATTTTCCGAAGCCAGGGAAATATTGATGTAAGTGCCGCCCACCGCTTCGGCCAGATGCTTATATTCGTATTCCGGGTCAATCACGATCACGTCCGTCCCGAGCATGAGCGAGCGCAGGATTTCCAATTTGATGGCGTAGCTTTTGCCGGCGCCGGAGGTGGCGAAGACGACCGAATTAGCGTTCTGAAGCGAGAAGCGGTCAAACAGGATCAAACTGTTATTGTGCCGGTTGATGCCGTATAAGATGCCTTCGTCGCTCGTCAGTTCGCTGGAAATGAAAGGAAAAGACGAGGCAATCGGCGAAGAATTCATGTTGAAAGTGACGTACAGTTCGTCGTTCTCCAGAGGCAGGGTGGAATTGAAGCCTTGCTCGGCCTGGTAATAGACGCGTCGGGAATAAACCAAGCGCGAACCGAAAATATCTTCCACCTGGTCGGACAGACGATCCAGGTCTTCCTGGCTATCGGCATAAATCGTGACGTAAAGGGCGAATTGAAAAAATTTTTCCGTCCCTTGGGTAAGCGCGTCGCGCAGGTACTCAATGTCGCGCAAAGCGGTTTCGCGAAGCGGGTCGCGGGCGGCGCCTTTCTCGGCGTCGGCGATAATCTGCGCTTCCAGAGAACCGACCTTATTTTTCAATTGTTTCAAAACGATGGCGCTGGCCACCGGGTAGAAGAACATGGCCACGTCAAAAGTGACGTTCAGATTGATGATCGGCGCGAACCAGCCCACGGAAATATAGCGCGGATAGCCGATGATGAATATCGTCCGTAAGATCTTGTCGCCTAAGCGCAGGTTATTGGCCTCTATTTTCAGGCTGGCGGGGGCGATTACGTCGCGCACGGACAAGACGCCGCGCCGAAACGCTTTTTCCTCTTCAATCACTTCCCGCGTCAATTCCGGATTGCTCTCGATTGGCGGAGCGGCATTCTTCGGCCGGAAGGTGATCGGCGTATTGAGCGTGATCCTCTCCGGTTGGGCTTTTTTATTGAAATTGATCATAAAGATTTATTTGGTGCCGGCGAGCGGCCGGCGGGTCGCGAGAGGCCTTAGCCTTCCACGCGCAGCTTGGCCGTATCCACCAGTTCTTGGTTCTTGGAAGTTTCCGGATTATAGGTGCGGTAATAAAGTTCAATCAAACCTTGCGTATCCAGGCGGGTGACGGCCACGCCCATGGATTCCAAACCGCCGACTACGCTGTCCACGCGGCGGTCCAGCATTTCGCTGTAGCGCACGAAGGTCTTCTCTTTCAGTTTTATGATCGTCGCCGGCTGCAGGGCCTCGCTCACCAGGCTGAAAAAATTCTTGCGTTTGTCGGTCAAGGGGTTATAGGGCACGACCACATAAAAGCGCTTGTTCATGATCTTGCCGAGGGCGGTCAGCTCCTGGATATACTGGATATAATCAGCCGTCTGTATCTTCAATAATTTATTGGTCTGCTCTTTCTCTTTATTTTTCAAATACAACAAATAGTTCTCGATATCCAATTCGCGCGACTGGATGACGATCTGGAGCGTAAAGCTCAGATTATTCAGGAAACGCACATAAGAATCGATCACGGCGTTCTGTTCATCCTCGCTCTTTAAGGAAAAATTGATGCTGGATACCAATAATACGGCGCGCAAGGTGCCGTCTTTCATAACCACGGTATCGTCTTTGATTTCGGCGATATCCAGATATTGCTGGGTGGCCGTGGAAATTTTGTTTCTCGCCATGGAGCTGGGGGGCATAAACTGCGAAAAAATAAGAATTAATTGCCTTTGAAGCGGCCCTTGGTATCGACGATGAGGGCCAGTTCGGCCAGCCGCGATTTCTTATAATATTCTTTGGGCGCGGCTTTCACTTCCGTCTTTACGAAGGAGGTCTTGTCTTCGGTCTCGCTCACGACCGCGCGATTATTCCAGACCCGGAGCCGCGGGCGGCGCAGCGTCTGGACCAGGTTCAAGATCAGATAGTGGAAGGGCCGGCCGTTCACTTTCACGAAGGAAAAGACGATCGCCAGGGCGAAAACGGCCACGGTGATCGTCAAGAACAGGGAAAAATCAAATAGCTTATAGCTTAGGGCGGCGATGATGCCGGCCGCCAAAATAATCAAGAATTGGCGGGTAGTAATCGGGCCGATGATTTTGTTTTCCACGTCAATGAATTGGGGCACGGTAAATTGCTGCATAGCTAAAAAATCAATTTACTGTTTAGGGTGATGACCGCGGCGATTTCTTCCGGAGTCAGGGTTCCTTGATCGGCGGCGCGGGCGGCCAAGAAATCCTTCAAGGGTAAGCCCTTATTGACCGCTGCCTGGATCAAGGATAGATACAAGCGGTTGACCGGACTTTGGCGCCAGGCTTTGACGCCCGCAATCATCTTATCATAGCCGTCCCCTTCCAACAATTTTATCTTGGAAAAAATCTTGGCGGTCGCTTCCTGGGGAGTTTTCCCTAAGCGGCGGAAATTAACCGGATCCAAAAATTGCAATTCTTCAATCGGTCCCATGACCTTCGGCACCGGCCGGATGTCGTGCATAGCCGGGCGAGACGCGGCGGGCGCGGGGGCGGGACGGTTGGCCGGTGAAACCGGCCGGGCGGCCGGGGCGGATGGCCTCAAAGGCGCGGGGGGCGGAATGACTGGCGGAATAGGTTGAGAAATGACCGTCGGTTTGGCTAAAGGCGTGGGCACCGTCTTGATGATCGGCTGAACCAGCTGGGGCGTAGGCGCTTGAGGCGCCGTTTCCGGGCGAACCGGGGCTTCCGGGCGCGGCAGATCCAGTTCCGGTTCTGGAGCGCTAATCTCATGCGAGGCATCCAAAGGCGCCGGCTTCTTTATTTGTCCGTTCCTAATGGCTTGTTTTAAATCGTATTCGGCCGCTCCCGTCTTCCGGCCGGCTGTTTGGTCGGCGCCCGCGATAATCTTATCCAAACGGCTGGCGGGCGGCGCCGGAGCGGTGAGCGAGAAAGCGGCCAAACTCTTGAAAGCCGTCTTATCGCAAACTTGAAAAACGCGGTCGATTTCCGCCGGGCTCATATTCAAACCGCCGATCTTAACGTTTTTAGCAAAAGCTTCCCGAGTGTCCAGCTTGCTGCGGACACCGCGCAGATAAGTGCTAAGAATATTCTTGAAACGGATGACTAAAACGGCGCTGGCCAATTTTAAATTCGCCCGGCCGATCAAAACTTCTATGTCCTTATCCAGATCCATAGCGCGCGTGGCGGACTCGATGCCCAGATAACCGGACACGGCGGAAAAGATCTTATCGGTCATTTCCCGCGCTAGGCCGGCGCCATCGGCTTGATTCAAACCGAACTCGGACATGAAATAAACCGGCAAATCTTTCACCGCCAGACTCTTGATCATCACTTTCATGACGACCATCGCCAGGTCAATCTTATACTTATTTTCCAATTCGCTTAAGGCGGCCATGACAGACGGCGAAGACACCCGATCGCGCAGGTCTTTGGACAGGCTGTTGAATTGTTGCAAATAGTCGAACATTCTTAAAATACCAGGGTAAAATAAAAGAAAAAACCTTGTCTTGTTCTGATTTTATTTTAGCATATTTTGCTTAAAAAAGGAAAATGGGTTAGCCGGTCGATCAGACCTAACAAAAACCCCCTGTTTTCAGGGGATTTATGGCAATTTTTCAGGGCGACGAGAGGTCAGATTCGGCCTAAAGCGCGGCGGGCGGGCGCTTAAAGAGTGGTAATCGGCCGGCTCTGGGTGATATAGAATTTACCTTGATAATAGGCCCATTCAATATCGCAGGGGAACTTATAGTGCTTTTCTATGCCGTGGCAGATCTTGGCCAGCTCCACTATCTGCTTGCCGGTCAGTTTTTGTTTATCGCCGGCGGCTTTCGGAACCGGCACCCACTTCACTCCGCCAGTCGCCCCCTTGATGATCTTCTTGGTCTGCGGAGCGATATTCACGTCAATCAGAGAATAGTCCCGCTTATCCAGGACGTAAGAGTCGGGCGTGATAGAACCGGAGACAATCGCTTCGCCCAGGCCGTAACCGGCCTCAATGATCATCTGATTCTTGTCTTTGGTCACCGGATGGACGGTGAAGGCGATGCCGGAAATTTCCGATTCCACCATCTGCTGGATGACGACTGCGACGGAGACACGCGTCTTCAAGAGTTTCTTTTCATGGCGATAGAAGATGGCCCGAGGCGTAAACAAGGATGACCAGCATTTTTTCACGTTCACGAGTAATGTTTTCTCGGTGGTATTCAAATAAGTTTCCAGTTCCCCGGCCCAGGAAGCGTCCGTAGAATCTTCGGCGGTGGCGCTGGACCGCACGGCGACGAATTTGGTTTTCAATTTTTTGAATTCCTTCCGGATATCCGCGGCCAGGTCCTTGGGCATGTCCGCGGCGGCTATCAGCTCGCGGATGGAATTAGAATAACGGTCCACGGAATTGACATCGCTATAATTGACCTTGGCTAATTCCGCTTCCAATTCTTGTTTCAAGTCGGTCTCAACCAAGAAGCGGTCAAAAACCGAAGCCAAGATTACGCAACCGGGCGGCACCGGTATCCGGGCGTTGGTCATTTCGCCCAAAGAGGCGCCCTTCCCGCCGGCCTCGGCGACGTCTTTCTTGCTGATTTGCGAAAACGGTTTGATGAGCATATGGTTCTTATTAATAAATCGAATTTATCTTTTTTTCATCTTCGGTTTGTTAGGCTTATTATGCTGTGGGCCCGGCAGGTTAGCACGCGCCAGACCTGACATCTTGGCCTTCGGGGTTCGATTCCCCGCGGGTCCACAGCGGCTAGCCTAATTTGACCACCGGAGAGTAATCAGTTATAATAGTTCTAATGTCATGTCTGGCTAACGCGACCTGTAAGGCGATAAATTCCCCCGTGAGGGGGTTTTTATTTTACCCGCTTGATCCAGCCATGATTGGCGTTAACTTCTACCATATCCCCGTCCTTTAGAACTTTAGTGGCGATCTTGGTACCGATGATGCAGGGGATGCCTAGCTCGCGGGAAATGATGGCCGCATGGCAAGTGATTCCGCCTTCATCAGTGACGATGGCCGCGGCCTTCTTAAGGCCGACAATGTAGTCCGGTCGGGTCATAACGGCCACCAGGATATCACCGGCTTGGACCTTGCCGACCTCCTTGGCGCTCATGACTAATTTGACGGGCCCGCGTGCCTTGCCCGTCGAAGCGGTCAGGCCGCGAAAATCATCAATGCCGGAATGATCCCGGTTTTTAAAGATATCATCGATTATCTTCTGGGCCGCCAGACCAAATTTAATCTCATAATCAGCGCCTTTCTGATAAACGAACATTAGTTTTGCCCGACCGGCCAGTTCGGCCGCTGAAAAACGCCGGCCCCGAGCCAATTCCCCGATTTCCGCGCGCGTCAGATACTTCATCTGTTCCAGGTCATAACCAAAGCGGCGCCCCAATTCTTTTATCAGCAAGGAGGCATAATGGGTATAAAGGAAGGTTCTCTTCTTGCGCTCATCCTGCCAATAAGTGAAGTCTTCGGAAATCCTCAGCAGATTGGCCAGATAGCGGCCGGGCTTCAACTTTCGGAATAACTTCTGTTTCTTTAATTTGTTTTGGCCGGGCGTGCCTTGGATTTTTTTAATCTCTTTCTGAATATTCAACCGGCTCTTAAAAAGACCTCGCAATTCTTGCTGGAAATGCCGGAACGTCAAGATATGGTTATCGTGATAATTATTTTTAGTCCAGAAATACCGCGCCTGATGGCGGCTGACCAATCGCTTAATTTCCGGGCTATTTAGAACCGACTTTAATTCCCGTCCCGCCTTAAGCCGCGCCGCTACTTTTGTCCCGATTTTCAAGAGATCGATCTCCGCCTGATTGATGAATGACTGGTGAACCGGGGCGGTAAGAATGGAAAAGATTTCTCCGCGGCCGGTTTTTATACGCCGCCGGTCCAATAGCCGGTTGACTTCCGCCTGGATTATCTCGTCGCTCCCTAAAGCGAAACCGTCTATCAAGGAAGACGAAGTGATGGTTTTCAAATAAATATCGGAGAAGCGTTCAAAAAATTTAGCCAAGGCCGCGGTCTCAAGCTCGCCGAGCTTTGTCCGATCGACAACTTTCAGGAATCGGAAGAATTTCTCATTATCGGCCGACCATCGAGAAATCAATTTCCGGCTGAAATCATTTTCCGTCCGGGCTTTATTCAGGAAAAGCTTAGTGATCCGCGCCATGTCCGCTTGATCGATGTACCAGTCTAACCGGTGGTCCTTGAAAATACCGAAGTGGGAAGTAAAATTACCGCCCTTCATCTTTCTGATTTCAGCCAGCAATTCGGCCTCGGAAATCATCCAGCAAAAATTCAAACAGGCGTCGAAACGTTGGTTATACCATTCTTTGCGTTTAATAGCCGCCCGGTTGTCCTTAATCAAATTCTCCTTAGTTTTAATCATATTATTACCTCTAATTTTACCAGTTATCAATGGGAAATTCAATTTTTATTGGCTGATTACTAACTAATAAATTAATTGAATATTACAAAATATGCTTCTGACAGTCATTTTTTAATAATTTTTACGATCCCCTTCTCCGCATCCATTTCTACCCAGTCCCCATCCTTCAGGATTTGGGTGGCGATTTTCGTGCCCGTCACACAGGGCTTTCCTAATTCACGCGATATGATAGCGGCGTGGGAAGTGATGCCGCCATCATCAGTAATGATGCCAGCCGCTTTTTTCATAGCCGGCACGTAATCCGGCATGGTAAAACTGGATACTAAAATTTCCCCGCTTTTGATTTTGGCCAAATCCGCCCGGTGGATTATCAATTTGACCCGGCCCTTAGCTTGACCGCGGGAAACCGGTAGACCGATTATTTCTTTGGTGCCTTTGGCGGACATAAAAGCTTGCCGGATTTTTCTAATTAGATCCTTGTCATAAGTAAAAACCATCTGTTTGCCCCGGCCGACGGAAACGAAGTCCAGATCATATCTCCGCTTGGTTATGTTTAAATTAATCTTCCGGCCCGATTTTAAGAAAGCTAAAATTTCTTCGTCGGTGGAAGAAATTACGTCCTCATATTTTGCCGCCGGTTGTCTTTCCTTCACTAATTCCAAAAGCTGATAGAAAAACTGACGGAAATCAGCCTGAAAAATTTTATAGGCTTCAATTCTCTCAGTTTTGACATTGATGTAATCATGGACCAGGCGAATTTGCCGCTTGATCTTAGCGTCCGCTAAGCCGGCTAACAGCTTTTTCAGGGCTTGCTGGTTCTGCCGGCAAAGGTGGGGCGCAGCCTTGGCCGCCTTTAAAAGACCGGCGGCAGACAACTCTTTCTGGTCGATTTGGGCGGCGCGGGCGTCCAGTAATTTCTCCTGAAAAGAATACTCTTTTATCCATTTGTATTTCCGAGCCAAACGGGCAAAGTCAGCTGCCTTCTTCGCCTCGCCTAATTCTTGATAATACTTCTGATAACCGAAGACGATGGTCGGCGTGGAAATTATTTCCAGGGCTCGAGTGCATTTTTGCGGCGGCAAAATATTCTTTAATTTATCGGCCAAATCAGGGAAAATATAATCATCCACGAAAAAAGGTGAAATCAAATAATAGGTAAAGTCCAGCATGGCCCTCTCATAGACCCGAAACAATTTTAATAATTCCTTTCTGTCCGCCCTGACTTTTGTCGCTTTCCGACCCGCCTCCAAAAGCCGGTTTTTATATTTACGATAAGCGACAAAATGCCGGTTGATGGCTTTATCGGAACCGAGCTTCCTGGCTAAAGCCAAGCTCGCCTGCCGATATTTGTCTTTTTTAAAATAATAAGCCAAATCGCGCCCCTGGCCGCGGAAATTAATGATCTCCGTGCCAATCGCCTTATAAAAAGCCCTGACCAGAAGCGTCAATCGCTGCATCGTGGCCGGTCGAGCCACCCAGCAAAAATATTTGTCTTTCTGGGCGAGGATTTTTTTAAAAATTGCTTGGTCGGCAGGCATAAATTATTTGATAATTTTCACGACTCCCTGGTCCGCATCCACTTCCACCCAATCACCGTCACGCAAAACCCGCCTGGCGTTCTTAGTACTAATGACACAAGGCTTCTTCAATTCGCGCGCCAGAATGGCCGCGTGGCAAGTGATGCCGCCTTCGTCAGTCACGAAAGCCGCCGCTTTCTTCATGATCGGCATCATGGCCGGCGTCGTCATGGAAGCAACCAAGATATCACCCGCCCGGAAGCCGGCAAAATCCTGGGGACCATGAACCACCTTGACCCGAGCTTTCACGTTTCCCGGCCAAGCTGTCCGGCCCTTGAGAACGTTCGAGCTCTTCTTCTCTCGGCATAACGCTTGGAATCTTTTTACTTCCGGCCCGGAAACTATCCGGATCTGACCATGACTGAAGCAGGCGACCGTTCCGCGGCGGCGCTGGGACAAAATCTTTCGATCAGGAATTTTTCCCGTCCGCACTTCTTCATAGGAGCAATTGATCAGGTCGGAATAGCTCAAGCGGAGCCGCTTCGCATGTTCCACTAAGCGATCATAATTATTAAAAAAAACCTTATTAAGAATATCCGTCCGCTGGGTGCGATAATAAATGAAAAACTGCATGACGTCGACGTAAAAGGCTTTTCGGCCTAAGGCTTTCTTGGCTTCTTTGATGGCCTGTTTGGTTTCCCGGCGCTTCCGAATTTCCCGATTCAAATGCCGATCTTTCTTGATAGAATGCAAAAATTTCTTAGCTTCTTGGGGCGTCAGCCAACGGTGTTGGCCGAAACGGGAAAAATTCCAAGAATATTTCTTGATGAAGCCGGCGATATCTTCGGTCTTCAAGAACCAGGCTTTCATGGCCTGATCCAAATTCAGGCGGAGAGGCAAGTTCAGATGGGACATCAGCTGGTCTACTTTAGCCGCCGGCAATTTTTTGGCCAGCGCCTGGCGCAGGCGGTCTTCGATGAAGTCATCGCAAATATGGTACAAGGCTAAAGTCGGCTGGTAGCGCAGGTAATCGGAAAACAACCCGCCCCAGTCGAACCGTTTTTTCCTGGCCAGAATCGCCTTTTCCCTCTTCAAGGTTTGCCTTTGGAGATATAAGAAATTCCGGCGGTCTTTCAAGATATGTTTGACCGCCCGGCCGGCAAAAGTCTGCAGATGGTAATCCGGGTAATAGAAAATTCCGTCTATTTCCAGGGCATCCTGTAACTTATAATTCAAGCCGATGAATTCCCGCCAGCTGGCCCGGTCGCTGAAGCCGACAAAGAATAAGGAGGATATCAGGGGAGCATACGGACGGTAGACGGTCTTTAAGAAATTCACGCCACGATATTTGAACATAATTTAGTTCTATCTTATTTTTCTCACGATTCCCTGGTTGGCGTCCACTTCCACTAAGTCGCCGTTCTTCAGGACTCGCGTTGCGTTCTTCGTACCGACGATGCCGGGTTTCTTCAATTCCCGGGCGGTGATGGCCGCGTGGCAAGTCAGACCGCCATCGTCGGTCACGATCGCCTTAGCCTTCTTAATGGCCACGATGTAATCCGGCGAAGTCATGAGAGCGACCAAGATTTCGCCACTGCGAAAATTCTTTATCTCCCGGCCGCTCCTAATAATTCGCACCCGGCCGCGCACGACGCCCGGATAAACAACCAAGCCCTTTAGTTCCCGGCCGCCGTTCTTGGTATATTCTTCCTCCAGGGTTTTAAAAATATTCCGGTAATCATCTGATAATAATCGAATATGGCCGCGATAGACCGAAAAGCGGAAATGCTTTTGACGACGGGCAATTTCTTGGCCGCCCTTCCGGCCGGCTATAAAATCATCAAATTCAATCCAATTAATATACAGGGCCTGTTCCAGGCTAATTTTCAAGTGGCCGGCGAAGGTTTGATATAACTTCAGGATATATTCCGTGGCGATCAATTGATATTTCTTCCGATTATCCTGCAAGTATGAACCCCGCTGCGCCAGTCGGGCGAGATTGATAATCGCCGGTTTCAACCCATGCTTCCGGATGATATTCTGAAAATCATCTTTAACGGCTGAAGAATAATTCTGATAATGAGCCCGCTGTTTATTGGCACCACCTTCTTTTAATAACTCCCTCAAGCGTTTGGCAAAATAGTTCCTAGTCAATTTCTTCACGCCGTGATAGCCATTCAGTATCCAGCGGAATTTCTGGGCGTGTTCGGCTAAGGATTTCTGACGGACGGCGGCTGACTTTAGCCGCGCGATTTTCAAGAGCTCCGATTCTTCTTCCATTAAAAATGATTTCTCCGGAAAAATAGTCAGTTTAGATAATTCTTCGGGCGAAATATTCAGACTGCTCCTTTCAATCTCTTTAGTTAATAAAAGGCTAGCGGTATAAGCCACTACTTCGGGCACGATTCCCGTATACCAGAATTTTAGGGAATAAAATTTAAAGAAATGGAACCAAATTTTCCTTAGTCCGAGCCGGTCGATGTTCTTGAAATCTTGGTCCTCAAGTTTTTTAAGCTCGATGACTAATTGCTTGAAGACATGATTATAGTCTTGGTAATAAGCGCTCAAGAAATCGCTTTTATCCTTTTTGACAAGCTTGTTGAGGCAATTCTTACCATCATTAATAATATCCGCCCAATTATTCCACCAGAAGCAATCATGGTTCGCAAAGAATATTTCCGATTTAGGCCAGCCGTATTTCAGCCGTTTAGCACCATAGTAGGCGGAAAACAATAGAGCTGGGTAGCCGTCCACTTTCCAACGAAAAAGACTTTTCTTGGGATCAATGACTAAATTGTATTTATTTTTGGCTAATTTTGGCATAATTATCTAATAGCCCTTAGCATTGACATTACTATAAAAATATGATATAATATTTCTTCAACCTGATATTCCGCCCTTTAACATAATATTAACTAAAAAAGCGTGAAAAAGCTAATAATTTTTAGCCTGGCCATGCTTTTAAGGATAAAGGCAGCCAAACAGACAATTTACTAAATATTATTGATAACGAAAAAATATGTGACCCCATGAAAAAGAAAGTAAACGAACTGGCGGCTCTCCTGTCGAGGCTGTCCCAAAATTGCGAAGACTATCTGATGGAAGCCAGACGCTGGCTTCATCAGCATCCCGGCATCCGCTTCAGCAAAGAAGAAGATGCCACCCTCGAATTCATTGAAAAAGAATTGAAAAAACTCGTGGGCCAAAAGGGGTCTCCGACTATCTTCTTCCTGAAACTTTCCGGAGGCTTGATGGTGGACATAGATTTTGATCCTAACTATGACCGGCTACTTTTCCGGGCCGATGTCGATGCTCTACCTATTCAGGAGAAAAGTAATGCCCCCTACTCTTCCATGATGCCGGGCGTTATGCATGCCTGTGGGCACGACATCCATGCGGCCATGCTACTTACCGCCGGCAAAATCCTGGCTGGAAACTGTGGACTACATCCAAAGCATAATCTGCGGCTCATCTTCCAGCGGGCCGAAGAGAATCCCGTAGACGGCCGGAGCGGCGGAAAGTTGCTGGTTGGAGAATACGTTTGCGAAAACGTAGCCAGCGCTTATGCCCTCCACATCTGGGTCGACAAAGACATCCCTGCCGGAACATTCCTGTCTTGCCCGGGACCGATGATGGCCAACTCTGATCGAATTAAGGTGACCGTTAAGACTTCGGGCGGCCATGTAGCTTTTCCGGACAAGGGAGTAAATGCTATTGATGTCGCCTTCGTAATTTACGAGCAAATGCGCGCCATCTATGCCAAGCTGCCGAAGGACTCGGTTTCATTGTCACCGGCCATCATGAAATCCGGCGAAGCCAGCAACATCAAACCCCAGGAAGCCGAACTGTGGTTTGCTTGCCGGAACTATTTGCCGGTCGGAGAAAGGGAGGAATTCCACCAGACAATCGAAAACCGGTTGACGGAAGCCGTCCGGCGGCACTACGACGACGCCAAAATCGAGGTAGAAGCCATCTGCGGCCATCCGGCTCTGATCAATGATTCCCAGGCCTTTACCAAGACCCGGGATATGTTGGACAGAGCTGGCGAAGAAACCATGATCACTCTCCAGAATCTGGGCGGCGAAGATTTCGCCCATTATCTGCAGGAAGTACCCGGCTGCTTCTGGCTTTTGAACGCCTACCAGGAAGGTTGCGGCGGACATCATACCGCCAACTTCGACCCTGATTCTTCGGTCTTCTACAAGGGAGTCATCTTCTGGCTCCTTCTGGCGCTGAACGAATAATCCCTGTACATTAGAAAGAGAGACTGACCAAACCTGGCCAGTCTCTTTTCTATATCGGCATCGGCTAAATTCTATATCAGTTAAACCTTGATTCCCAAACAATACGATATGGCCGCGGCGCCGAATTCGGCCCAGGGCTCTGGCTTAGAATAAATGGCCCGCGGATCGGCGTCAACCGCTGTCTCGACCTCGAAGATGCGCGGCTTGATCATGTATAGAATGGCGTCGGAGCGCATCTTCTTCATATGCTCGGTCGTGATCGGGTGATAGGATTTGAGGACCATTTCTTCTTTCTCCTTAGGAAACTTGTCGGCCGGGATGATCCCCTTTTGCAAACCGCGGGTCAGAAACAAGACATCGACGTCGCCGATGAAATTATCCAGCTTATCATAACGCAAGCTCTTCAGGCCGTTGGCCTTGGCCCGATCTTCCACGTCTTTCGGAAGCGGAAAATGGCCCAGATCATCAATCACTAAATCCATATTATAGTAGCCGAGGATCGGAACGAGCGCTTTGGAAACGCGGTTGATTTCCGGCGTGCCATAGATGCCGATCTTTAACCCTTCCAGCGGCCGCTTCAGAAAATGTTCCATAAAACAGAGAAGGAGCGGCGAAACGACGCCGTGTTCCCGCGAGCCGCTGCCGGCGTTGATGACCGGCTTGAAGGAATTATTCGCCGCCCGTTCGGCGGAATCGTCATCCGGATGGCGGACAACCACGATGTCGGACAGGGCGCTAAATTCGCGGATCGTGTCTTCGAACGACTCGCCTTTGGACATGGAAATACCGCTCGTATCACCGGACACGCCGACCCAACCGCCACCGCCCCGGATTATAGCTTCCTGAAACATGGTCATAGTCCGGGTGGAGGGCTGGAAGAACAAAGTAGCCACGACCTTGTTCTTGAACAAGTCGCCGGGGATGCCTTTCTCCACGAATTTATGGAAACGGCGTCGGATATCGTCGCAGATCTCTCGGGTCATGGTCTGCGAATAGATGATGTTGGGCATAGATTTAGTTATTATTTTATCTTTTAATTATTTTCACGATTCCCTGATTGGCGTCCACTTCGACGAAGTCGCCGTCCCGTAGCATCCGGGTGGCCTGCTTGGCGCCGACGATACAAGGGATATTCAATTCGCGGGAAATGATCGCCGCATGGCAGATTACGCCGCCCTCATCGGTTACGATCGCCGCCGCTTTTCTGGCCGCCAACATATAGTCGGGTGAGGTCATGGCCGTGACGAGAATCTCTCCGTGCTTGAAATTCTCGCACTGACGAGCGTCTAAAATCACGCGCGCTCGACCCTTCGCCCAACCCCGGTTAGCCGTCCGGCCTTTGACAATCGTTTCGGAGGCGGCCGGCCGGCGAGCTGACTCTTTCATAAAACTATCGATAATCTTTTTGGCGCGCCGCGGGGAATAAATGATGATCCGGCCGTCATTCTTTATCCGGAAGGCACAATGGTCATATCGCGCCCGGAGCAAACGACGATTGGGCTTTCTCTTATCACGTAAAAATTTTTCTGTCTCTGCCGGCAACATGTATTGAGCGAGCTTAAGGGGCAGATCGGCGCGCCGGCCGATTTCCTTGAACAAACGCTGGGCAAACCAGTGGAGACGGGTGAAGAACTCTTTTTTGGAATCAACCAGATAAAAAGCGGTTTGAAAAATCTTCAGATCGGCCGATTGCCGCCGAGTGATTTTAAATTTATTAACGATTGCTTTCTGCTCGCGTCGGAGATTCCTTTCGTAAGCCCGCAGTTTCCGGTATTCCTTGCTTATCGCCGCCCGATCCTTAGCCAGGATAATTTCCAGTTCCCTCCGGAAGTGTTTTAGGGAATAGCTTTTGACGCCATAATCAAAGGGCAACCAGGCATAAGCGAGCTGATGCCGCGCTAATTTCTGGGCGCTCGCCGCCGAAATCTTCCGGCCGCGATTTTCCCGGGCAATCTTCAACAGGCCGAGCCGCTCTTTCTGAACGAAGGAGATGCTTGGCGGCAGAATCAGCTTTTCCAGCTGCTCGCCGGATAAGCCGGACTTCAGAAAACGGCCGCTTATCTTATCGTACAGGTCGCCAAGGGCGATTGCGAAGGGCTCGCCGTAGGGATAGACTTCGGCATAGCATTTGATGATCCCCTGATAGTCGAGCCAAAGCTGATGATCGCTCGCCTGCGCATAATCGCAATCGGCTAAATGGGCTATGAAGGGTTGGAATTTCTTTTGCCGGCGCTCATAGATTCTCTTGACCGTGGCCGCGTGCCGGGGATGGGCGACAATATATTTTTGAAAATTATCTACCAGCTTTCCTAAATGCGTGTTCCGATCGCCGCACAAGAAGCCTTCTTCCCGCCGAAAAAACCAAATCGTGTCTCCCATATCAAAACCGGCATAGACCTTCTTGATCGGGTAATAAGTCATGCCTAAGCCGCAGCCCCAGAGCCATAAAAGCGAGGAAACGGCCGATTTTCTTTGGATATATTCAAGTTTCATAATATTGACAGAATACTTGTATCATGATATAATGAAGAATTGCTAAAATACAGCATAATATTAGCATTTTAGCATCAAACCGATCATTAACAAATTACTAACAAAAACCCAAATATCATGAACGCTCTTGGCTTTTTTCCGAACCTGAATATGTGCCCTTCGCCTTTACGTAAGGTGGGCGGTATTCAAAATTACCTTCATTTAGCGATCCGCAATCTTTTTCTGGACGCGGAAATGATTTTCGACGAGGCGGGCCGCGAACACCCCGACTTTGAAGCCGGCAACCTGCTGGTGAACATACCCGCCAGTCCGGGATGTGAAAATCTTTCGACGCTGGCGGTTGAAGCCCATGTCGACACGGTCGAGCTAATCAGCGGCCAATCAACGCAATTAGGGAGCCGGGATGGCCGAATGTTCATCGAAGGCGGCGGTATTCTCGGAGCTGATGACAAGGCTGGCGTAGCCGCTATCTTGTCCGCGCTCTACACCGTAAAAGACAAACCGCACGGACCGCTACAGATAATCTTCTCGGTCGGAGAAGAGCTGTCAATGTACGGTATGAAAGCTTTCGATTTCACCTCTATTAAAGCAGAATCTATCCTTTGCGTCGACGGCCTGGCCGCTAATGTCATCAACAACGCTGGCGCCGGAAAAATCAAGTACCGGGCGACCTTCAAGGGCAAAAGCGGCCATGGGGCCTTCCCGGAGAGCGGCCTTAACGCCGTGGAAGTAGCGGCGATGGCGATTGCTAATTGTCATATCTATTCGCTCACCGGCCGGCTGGATAGCGGCATTATCCATAACCTTTCGGAAATCCAGTCTCACGAAGGCTCGTCTAAGTTCCCTTCGACTAACGTGATTCCTGATACGGTAATCGTGTCCGGCGAATTACGGGGTCGGGATTCGATTTCCCTGGAGATGTCTTTCCAGAGTCTATGTGCAAGAATGGAAAGTACGGCCAGTAGTATGGGCGCCGGAGTGATATTCCACAAAGAAACCCCTTATGCGCCTTTTGCCATCTCCCCGGACGCGGAAATCATCAGACGGCTAAAAGACAAAAATCCGGATTTCCCCTTCTCCATACGGGAGGATGACGGTTCCACCCATGCCAATATCTTCAATGAAAAAGGCATCGAATCGGCGGTCATCGGCGCCGGTTGCCGTAACCCGCACAGCCGCGACGAATACTTGATCATCAGCGAACTTGAGAAAGCGGCCGAGATAATCATCAATTATCTATCCGCTTAAGAGCTTACCTTGAAAGAGGACCAAAGGAAGTCAGTCAAATACCTGACTTCTTTTTTTATTTCCGTCCGTTGATCATCGCCGCGCAGTGGACAATATGCCAAAAAAAATCTTTTTCGTTCCGACTGCCGTCTTCATAAGCTACATCCAGATCAAGATACGGGCAAGCGATCATCTGCCAATCGCCCAGATATACCAGGGCCCTCAGCCAAGCATTGCCGACCAAGCCCATGGCCGGAATGACCAGATTGGCGTTCTGCCAGACCGCGCTTTCGTATTCAAAATAATATTCCTTAACCTTATAGCCCTTCTCTTTCAGGTAAGCGGCCAGCGCCTGGTTGATGGCGGCCAAGTCATCTAAGATCGGATACTGGCTGACGTGGCTGGTCGGCCGCAAACTGGACATGATGGCGATATCCGGCTCGACTTGCAGGTCTTCCTTCATATATTTAATTATCCGTTCCACCTCGTTTTTCTTATCGGCCAAGGTCATGCCTTGATAGATTGAACAGGTGCTGACAACAAAGCTATGATCCCCTTTCTCTAAGATCCCCGGGCCAATCTTGCGATTGCTCGGCAGCGGTTCTTTGCCGAATTGGCGATGAAATTCATCCAGCGTGAAAGAATCCTTGACTTGGCCGCGAACGATACCGTCCACTTGCCCGGTTTTCAGGAGATTAATCAGGAGCGCGCTCGCTTTATCCTGATCCTCTTCCATAATATTCTTAAAACCCTCCACCTTGGCGCCGATGACCGTCAAATCAGCGTATTCGGCCGCCCGTTTTAGGCTAGCGATAGTCTCGGGGATGGGACGCAGAATCGTGATGCCAATCTTCGGCTTCCGGACCTGTTTCTTAACGACTTCTAAAAAAATGTCTGATAATTTCATATATTTATTTCTTAATTATCTTTAGCGTTCCCTGGTCGGCGTCCACCGCCAGAAGCTGGCCGTCCTTCACTATCCGGGTCAGATTTTTTAAGCCGACGATACAGGGGATCTTCAGTTCCCGGGCGACGATCGCCGCGTGGGAAGTGACCCCGCCTTCTTCGGTGACGACCGCGCCGGCCTTCTTTATGGCCGGTAGGAATTCCGGGCGGGTCATGGTCGTGACCAAGATCTCTCCGGCTTTTATCTTACCGAAATCGTCTCGGCTGAAGATCAGGCGCGCTCGGCCGCGCTTGAATCCGGCCGAGGCGGGTACGCCCCGGAGATTGTCCGCGGCGCTGAGTGCCCGACGTTCCTTAAGCGCCGGGTAGCCCAGATAATACTCGCGGCCGTCGGCAAAAATCAGGCTGGCTCGGGACCGGCGTCTCAAGATCTTAATCATTTTTTCCGGGCGGGTCAATAAATCGCCGTATTCGAACCAAAAGGCCCGGCGGCAGGTCTTCAATGATTGATGGTGGCGCCGGCTGGCCTCCTCTAAAAATCTGAACAAACCGTACAGGCCGACCTGGTTCGTCTTCTTGCGGCAATCGTGCAGGCCTTCGGTAAGTTGCAGCAGGCGGGCGATGGTCTTCTCTTCCCGATCTAATCTAAGCCCGGCTTTCCTGGGCGCCGGCTCGTCCGGCCGCGCTTGTCTTATCTTAGCAAGGACATAGGCGCGATCGATTACCGGAGCGCTATGATAATCGCTTTGGATGAAAAAGAAATCCGCCAGGTATTTGGCGATGAGCCGCTCCCGCCTCTCTCCCGGTCCGGCTTTCTTGATCGCCGCCAATTCGGTTTCCGATTCCAGCATAAAACTGCGGTAATCGTTCTTCAAGATCGCGTTCAGATCGCTGACCGGCCGGCCATTCTTGATAAGGAGCCGCAAGAATCTCTCCGATAAGTCACTTTCGTAGACGAAAGTCATCACCCCTAAACCGAAATAATAATTATATTTTCCAATAAATTCATCATAGGCCTTTATAAGTTGCGCTTGATCCAGGTTCTTTAGACGCGGCAACAATTGCCAGACATAAGCCCGGAACTTTTCTCTTTCCTTAAGGCTCTTTTTCAGGCGCACGGCAAAAAAGTCCAGGCCGCCCGGCTTTAAGACCAGCCGCCAGACCTTGTCCGCCGCCTGCTTATATTCCGCCTCCCGGATCCATTCGCGCCCGAACTCACCGTTGGAAGCGAAAGCCCAAAAAGCGAATTTGATTTTATTATGGCGATTATTATAGCGGATGGAAGCGACGCAGGGCGACAAGGTAAAGTTACAGCCCCGGAGGCCGGAGGCGATATCGGCGTAAAATGTTTTCCGCTTAGTCATATTATTTAATTCAAGATCTTAATTATCCCCCGCCGCGCGTCAATCGCCACTTTATCGCCATCACGCAAGACTTCGGTGGCGATCTTCGTGCCGACGACACAAGGGATTTTCAATTCCCGGGCAATGATTGCCGCATGACAGGTGATTCCGCCCTCTTCGGTGATGATCGCTTTCGCTTTGCGCATCGCCGGCAGATAATCAGGCAAAGTCATAGGGCAAACCAAGATATCGCCTGATTTTATCTTAGCCAAAGCTTCCGCGGCGCCGGCGCAGACTTTGACCCGGCCCCTAATCAAGCCGCCCATCACGCCCATGCCTCTCAATTCTCTCACCGAGGGCCGATCTATCTTAACATATTTTTTCTTTGTTTCCGAAGCTTTCGTCCCGCTCCAAAATTGGAATTTATGATAGCCGACCAAAGCGGCGATAGCCTGACGCCGGCGCTTGATTTCTTGCTGGTCCAGGCGGCGGCCCCGTAAGACGGCGATCAGCTCGTCATGCCAGAGCCATTCCAGATCATCGGGATTTAAATGGCGGCGGCGAGCGACTTCTCTTAGAATCAGATAGGCGGCATAGGTAGTCTTGACCTGGACTTCTTTGCGCTTGTCATGATAATCAATATACCAGTCGCTGATCGCCAGCCAGCGCTTCAGAGCGGCGGACAGTCGATATTTTTTCAAGCACTCGTTCCGCAGACGGCGATTATTCTTAAGAAAATCATCCAGATGGCGGGTCTGGTCTCTTAGGTCTTTAGCACCGCCTTTCCGTCTGATGAGCTTTTGGAAATATTCCAAAGAGTGCGGGCGCATGTTCTCCCAACCCAAGTTCGTCCAAAAAAATCGACGATAGGCTCGCCGGGCGGCGGCTAAGGAAAAATCCCTCTTGACGGCCAGGGAAAGGATGAACCGTTCCTGCTTATTGATATAGCTGCGGCTGACCGGTAAGATCAGGGCCTTAAAAACATCGTCTATAATTTCCGGCGGAGTGCCGGCCGGCAGTTCTCCGGCGACGATCTTCTTGAAAAAATCAGTGAAGAATATGTCGATCGCGTCCACTTCCGTATTCAAGATGAAATGCGCCGGAAGAATCGCTTCTAAAAGCCGGCTATGGATCTTAACCAGATCATCATCGCTGAACTTATCAAGCCGCCAGGCGATCGTCCTATCCGCCGCCTTGATGGCGCGCGCGGTTTGGGCGGCCATGGTTTCAAAATGTTTTTTCGTTTTGGCCGGCGACCGCCAAAAATCTACCAATTTCCGCCAATAGCGGTCAAATGTTTCTTTTTCCCAATTCCAATACAATTTTTCGCCCGTATTGACATAGAATGTCCGGGGCTGGACGGCGCCGCTCGCGTGTTTTTGAAACTTGAAAACCGCCCTTAAGGGAATAGCGGCACGAAAGGGTTCTATTTTACCTCGTTTATAGATCAACCAAGACATAATCATTTATGTTTAGTTTGCCCTGTCCGGAAATAACTGGACTTATATTTCTCCGGCTGATAAGCGCGCAACCGTTTTATCTTACAAAAAAGGCGGAACCCGGCGATTTCGCTTTTTAATTTGTCCCAATCAACCGGCTGGTCATAACCCAGGCAGATGATGGTCGGCCGATATTTCTTCAGAACCAGCCATTGGTTTTTCAAACTGCCTAAAACCACTTTCGCCGGCCAGCCGAGCGCTTTCAGCCGCGTCCGGATATTCTTAGCCCGGATTTTTTCCGTTTCGTCGGGCTGATGATTCTTGATACGAAAAACATTCTTATCCCGGGCGACAACGATTATCAGCCCCTCGCTAGTACCGGGCTTGTCCAGCGCGCCGAAACGCCGCGCTTGGCGGAAATAATCCAGGTGCCCCGGATGAAGGTGGTCAAAGGTGCCGAAACACATCACCCGCATATTTATTGGACAGCTTTTTTCAAAGCCTCAATCTTATCCGTCTTCTCCCAGGAAAAATGATCACGGCCGAAATGGCCGTAAGCAGCCGTCGCCAAGAAGATCGGTTTCTTCAGGCCTAACTGGTCGATGATCGCCTTGGGCCGGAAATCAAAAACTTTCTTGATCGCTTTCAATATCTTATCTTCCGTAACCTTATTCGTGCCATAAGTATTGAGATAGATGCCGACCGGTTGGGCGACGCCGATGGCATAAGCGACTTGCAGTTCGCATTTGTCGGCCAGACCGGCCGCCACGATATTCTTGGCCGCGTAACGGGCCATGTAGGCGCCGCTCCGATCGACTTTGGAGGCGTCCTTGCCGGAAAAGCAGCCGCCGCCGTGCCGCGCCAAGCCGCCATAGGTGTCCACGATGATTTTCCGGCCGGTCAGTCCGGTGTCGGCGGACGGGCCGCCGAAAGTGAAGGCGCCGGTGGAATTTATAAACATTTTTGTTTTGGCGTCCAGATATTTACCAAGCACGGGCTTGATGACTTTCTCTTTAATGTCGCGCCGCACTTTGGCCAAACTCACCTTGCTGCCATGGCAGGCGGCGATAACCACGGTTTCCACCCGTTTGGCTTTTCCATTATGATACTCAACCGTTACCTGGCTTTTTCCGTCCGGTTTCAGATAAGGCAAGATTTTTTTCTTTCTGACTTCCGCCAAACGCGCCGCTAACTTATGCGCCAAAACAATCGGCAGCGGCATGAGCTCCTTGGTTTCTTTGGTGGCAAAGCCGTACATCAATCCTTGGTCGCCGGCGCCCTGCTCTTTATGTTCGCCTTTCCCCTCGTCCACGCCTTGGGCGATTTCCGGGCTCTGGGCATGAAGTGAAGAGATGATGCCGACGCTATCCGAGTCAAAACCGGATTCCGGACCTTCATAGCCGATGGCTTTCAGGGTCCGACGGACGATTTCTTCTACGCGGACGTAATGTTCGGTGCGCGCTTCCCCGCCCACGACTACCAGGCCGTTAGTGACGAAACATTCCACGGCGGCATGGCTCTCCGGATCGTGCTTCAGCATTTCGTCAAGGATGGCATCAGAGATCTGATCACAAATCTTGTCCGGATGGCCTTCGGTGACCGATTCGGAAGTGATTAATTTGATATCCATATATTATTTTGTCCGCTTCGGGCCGCGGCTCATTAACTTAAGTCCCCAATTCCCAGGAAGCCAGATACTTGGCCTGCTCCGGGGTGAGCTTATCTATCTTAATGCCTAAACTCTTTAATTTCAAGCGGGCGACTTTGTTCTCAATCGCCGCCGGTACGTTATGCACGGCCGGGGTCAAACGGCCGGCGTTCTTAGCCACATACTCAGCCGCTAAAGCTTGGGTGGAAAAACTCATGTCCATGACGCTGGCCGGATGACCTTCGGCCGCCGCCAGGTTAATGAGCCGACCCTGGGCGAGCACGTAAATCCGTTTGCGACCCACCAGATACTCGTCCACGTTAGAACTGACTTTATAATTTACTTTCCGCGCTAGCTTTTTCAAGGCGCGCAAATTTATTTCCACGTCAAAGTGCCCGGAGTTGCAGACGATGGCGCCGTCTTTCATCAGCTTGAAATGCGGGGCGTCGATCACCTTGATGTCGCCGGTCATGGTGCAGAAGATATCGCCGATCTTGGCGGCCGCTTTCATGGGCATGACCGGGAAGCCGTCCATGGCCGCTTCCAAAGATTTGATTTCATCCACTTCGGTGACGATCACTTTCGCGCCCAGGCCCCGCGCCCGGAGCGCGAAACCGCGCCCGCACCAGCCATAGCCAGCCACGACCAGGTTCTTCCCGGCAATAAGCGCGCCGGTGGCGCGGATAATGCCGTCCAAAGTGGACTGCCCGGTGCCATAGCGATTATCAAACAAATTCTTGGTCTTGGCGTCGTTAACGGCGATAACTGGCAAGAGGAGGCGCTTATGCGCCGCCAAAGCGCGCAGCCGGATGACGCCGGTAGTAGTTTCTTCCAGACTGCCTAAGATATTTTTGACTTGAGATTTATATTTGTCATGCAGCAAGGAAATCAGGTCGGCGCCGTCGTCAAAAGTTATCTGCGGCCGATTAACCAGCGCCTGATTCAAATGCTTATAATAGGTCGCCCGGTTTTCCCCGCGCACGGCTAAAACTTTCAAGCCGTGATTCTTTACTAAAGCGGCGGCGATGTCATCCTGAGTGGACAAAGGATTGGAAGCGACCAGGGTCAAGTCCGCGCCGCCGGCCTTGAGAGCCAGCATCAAATTAGCAGTTTCAGCGGTCACATGCATGCAGGCCGACATCTTCAGGCCGCGGAAGGGCTTGGTGCGGCTGAACTCCCGGCGCAAGCCGTTTAAAACCGGCATATCCCGGCCGGACCAGTCCAGGCGCTTTTGGCCGAGCGCGGCCAGTTTCAGATCTTTAACGTGGTATTTCATATTATTTTAAATTTAATTTTTCTTTATAATTTTGTCGGTATCTTTTAGTTAATTCTTTTAGGGTGAAGCGGTGCGTCTGGGTGCCGAATTTTTCCACGGTATAAACGGCCACCGTGGCGGCCAATTGCCCGCAGGTTTTCAGGTCCAGGCCGCGGGCCAGTCCGGCAATTAGTCCGGCGCGATAGGCGTCGCCGGCGCCGGTCGGGTCGGAGGTGTTTTTCGGTTTGGCCGGCTTGATGATTATCTTTTTACCGCCGGCGAGGATTTCCGAGCCCTGGCCGCCGCGGGTCGTAATCAAGATCTCCACCAAATTTGCCAATTTTTTAAGAGATAAACCAACTCTTTTAGCGATAAAACCAATCTCATAGTCGTTGCCGATTAAAACTTTAGCGCCCCTGAGCGCCGTTAATAATTCTCGGCCAGAAAACATAAAGAGCGATTGGCCGGGATCAAAAATATAGGGGATATGCTTCGCCTGGCACAGACGCGCGTAAAACATCATGCGCTCCTTGTCGTCGGGAGAGATGATGGCCAGGACCCGGGCCAGCCCTTTCCCGCTCGGCCCCGCGCCGGCGCTTAAGAGGCGTCGCGCGGCCGCTTGATATCTGGCCGTCTTCGGCCCGGGATAAAAAGCGGTGATCTGATTATCGTCTTGGTCGGTAATGATCTGCGCTGTAGCCGTCCGTCCCTCTTTGACCGCCGTCAAATATCTCAGATCCGCCCCCCACTTCAAAAGCGCCTCCCGATACGATAAAAAATCAGAGCCAACTACCCCGAGGATAATTGGTCTTATTTTCAGAAGGGTTAAATTATAGGCGATGTTACCGGCGGTGCCGCCGCGGCTGATACGCAGCCCGGCGAGGTTAAAGCAGACATTCAATTCATGGATCTTGTCGGCCAGGATATGGTCCCGGAAGCGGCCGGGAAAATCCATAATTTGATCATAAGCTAAGGAGCCGGACACCGCGATTGTCGGCCGATTATTTTTTGGCATTAATTTTTTTCTGGCGGGCGATCTCTTCTTTGACCGCTTTATATTCCAAGGTGTCGGGCGGATAATTTTTTAGGAGCGTTTCCAGGCCGGCGGCGGGATCGGTTGGGGCGGGGGCGGACTCAGCCGGACGGGAGGCCGTAGCGGCCGGGGCAATCGGGTTAGATGAGCTTGGCGCGAGCGGAGACGGGATGGCCGCGGGGGTGGGGGTGCTAGAGGTGACTGGTACCGACGCTATAATCTGTGAAAAACTCGGGGCCTTACCTTCTCCGGAGACCACCTGATTGTAAGTCTTAATAATATCCGGATTGATCTTTTCTACTAGACCATGAGAAATTAAATTCAATTCTCCAATCGGAGAAATAGCCGGGAAACTCTCTTCTAAGCCACCGACCTGTTCCGAAGATAATTTTAATTTCTCAATGATATTTATCAAATATTTCAGCTTTTCCCTCTGCTCTGGCTTTAGTTTCTTAACATTTTCGTTCGTCGACAGATATTCACTCTGCTCAAAGCTGTCAGCCGAATCCAGACCTACTTGCGTGTAATAATTTTTGATCCAATTAGCGACCGTCGGTTCCTCAAGGCTATTCCCTGTTTTAATTTTATTATCAGATAAGCGGAGCTGACAAGCCAAAAAATTTTCTTTTATTTTCTCCTTAAATTCATCGCGGGCCGATAAATCAGGGATGCTCTGTAATTTGAAGCTAAGTTTGCGCTGCAAATCATAAACATCCAAATGAGCCAGGGGAATGTCAAACTTTTCTTTAAGCAGGCTCAGTATCTCTTTTTCGTTCAAATCGAACAAGCAGACAAACTTGGCTTTTTGTAGACTGTTAAGATAGATGGGGAAAGCCTCCGGTGCATTTTTCTTTAAATCGGGAAAACGCGCCATTAAACCTTCAATGACGGAAATCATCTGTTGCGCGCTACCAATCAAATCATGGACTAAGATATCTTCCGCCAGAAAATTCAAATCATCCAGGCTCTGTTGGTTATTCAATTTATCCAAAACCGCGCTATCCATAATTATTATTTAATGTTTTTGATAGCATTTAAAATATTCTCCGGTTTGTATGATCCTAGTTCTTTCGATTCGCCTCTCTCTTTAAGCGCGGCTAGGGACGATGCATCTATTTTTAGCCTTTCCAACTCCTTCTGGATGTGAGGCAAGCTCAAATTAATGGCTAAGTTATTCTGCAATCTGGCTCTCTGGCCGACAATAACTCCTGAACTAGACAAAATTTTGGTTAAAACCCGTCCCAAATCCGAAATCTGGAAAACACCATTGCCATCTTCGCCGCCCATCGCTAAACGATTAAGCGTCGCTACATTCTTCTGCGGATCAAGTTTCATAATTTCAGAGGCGGCCGCGATAACATGTTGCCGATCATCGAAAACGATCTTACCTTTAGCATCCAGAACAAATTTGCCACTCACCGTTTCCCCCTTACTGGCGTCCACTTCGCTGGCTTCCTTTGCCCTGACCGAGCTGACCATCTGACCCTGGTCATTCATCACGGCCATCTTAGCCATCTCCCAATGATTAACCCTTTCTTCCGACTCACCTAAATCATTCTGAATGCGAAGTAATTCATCGTCTTTAAAGCCGGTCAGACCTCGTTGCTCCCCATGGTCGTTAGGTAAATTATACACGAAAGAATGCAGTCCGCCGGCGTTGGCGGAATAACCTTTGTCGTTTAGGATCTCATTTAGGTTTGCGTCACCGGAAAGCTTTTCTAAGAGAGCAATCTGATCAAATTTATTTTTCCGCCGTTTTGCGTCCTCAAACTTTTGTATCAATTCATCGGCGTTAGTTATATCCTTATACTTTGTTTTTGATTCGTTGATATCGGCTCGATAACCCAAACGGCTTTCCAGCGCTTGAATAGGCGCCGCCTTAAACAGCTTCTCCTTAACCGCTCCTTTCTCCCGTTTCTTTTCCTTTATTTTTTCGTTTAAGGCGAGGTAATTAGCATCGTCATCGGCTACGACTGTCCGACCCGCCAAACTCGCTTCCATTTCTTCCCTTCGCCCAGAGATACCTTTCTTTTCCGCTCTTAAAGTTGCCAGTTTAGTGCTGTCTCCGGCTTCAAATTTTCCGCCCTTAATCTTGTCTTCAATCGCCTTGATTTCTGCGTCCTTATTGGCCTCATCGGTCTTTACCTTATTTATCTTCTCGTCTTCGCTGGCCTTATCGGTAACCGAAATATATTGGCTCTTTTCTTTCTCTAAGCCGCCGATTTCCGCTGATAAGGCAGTTGAATGACCCCTGAGACGTTCGCGCTTCGCCGGACGTATGCCTGAAGCCTCCAGAGCGGCCTTCCTTAATCCTTTAACTCCTAAAAATCCGGTGGTCGCGTATTCGGCCCAATCCGCGCCCGCACCCACACCTCCAAAGACGGATCGAAAACCGCCTTTTTCAAAATTTCTGATCCCCCTCATCCTAATCGCCTTTTCATCATCCTTTTTGCCTTTGGCCAAACTGGCCTTGATCCCTTCCATAATTTTCACCGGTCGCACGTCGAAACCGGCAACTTTAGAAAACTTTCTGGCAAAGTAGTTATCGCCGGTCACTAATTTCTTTCCCCCTAATAAAGCCGCTCTGGTCACCCCCCCGGCCACCATCGCCTGTCCTTTATTGAGCGCGTTCATGCCTTTGCCGGCAATCTCTCCGGCCGCGCCGCCGATCTCTTGGGCGATCTTCAGGCCGGCGACTAACATGCCGATGGAAATGACGAATTTAACCATCAGGTCAAAAGTGCCGAAACCGCCGGTCGTCGTACTGGTGGCCATCTGGCCATAAGTGGCGGTATCGGTGGTGGCCATCCCGCCCAAGACGCTGGAACCAGTCGCTCCCGGCTGGACGGTCACGAAGGACAGCCAGATAAAAAAGGCCAAAACCGGCCCGACCACCAGATTCTTGGTGAATTCACTCCACCATTTGGAAGAATACTGGCTGGCGCCGGGCAAGGCCGCCAGAAGATAAGCCAGGGGCGACAAAACCACATAAATCCAAAGCATAACGATGCGCATGACGAGCATCATCATCATAGTCACTAAAACGACTAAGGCGACGATGACATAGATCAAGGCGAGGATATAGGCGCCCAAGGCCGACCAGTCGGAAAAAGAAGTATCTTTGGTGGCAGTATCTATTTTCTCCCAGTCGGAGACGCCCAGCATGTCCACTAAATTGCCGCCGCCGATGGTCTTGAAAGCGTTGACGAAGGTCAGCATGATAACTTGCGCGAAATCAATCAGGAGGCCGCAGATGGTTTTAGAAAAATTGATCAGGATGGCCATAAGGATCAATTTCGGCAGCCACTTCTTATAACTATAGTTCTCAATCTTCAAGATTGTGGCGAAAGCGATCACCAGAAGGATCAGCACAAAAAACATGTTACAGACGTCGCGCATGATTATCCAGCCGTTTGAAACCGCGCCCGAACTTAAGAAGCTGTTATATTGGGCGATGAAGATCAAGCCCTTCATCACCAAGACCAAAACCTTGCCTAACATGGAAATGAGCGTCGCGCAAAGCCAGCCGACCGCGTCCACGATCAGGTTGGCGTGCGCGAACCGGCCCACGAAAAAAACTCCCAAAACTATGATCAGGGTTAAAAGCAAATAAACTGGGGGTTTATTCAATTTCAGCTTCATGAAATATTTAAAAACTATCTGTTGATATATTTATACCAAGCGCGTTTAGGGCGTAATTGACTATGACGCCTAAGGCCGAAAAAGGATTCTCTACGATTTTGGTAAATACCAATAGAATAACTAAACCGGCCAGAACCATAAAGCAACAAGGCGCAAAGAAGCCGCTGGCCCAAAGAATAAGCGCTTTCTTTTTTTGAAGAGATAAAGAATCCCCGGTACCGATTCCCAGTTTACTCGCCATCCCGCCAGCCACCTTGCCAACCTTGCCGCCGACCACCTTGCCGATTTTTCCGGCGGCCGCTTGGGCGACGGGCCCTAGTTCAGCCGCGGCCATCTTACCCGCCTGCTTCCCGGCTTCCTGGCCCATCTTTTTACCGGCTTCCTGAGTTTGACGTTTCTTCTCCATTTTCGCGGCTCTCATCTGTCCGCTCCGGTCAGCGCTCGCTTCGGCTCCGCTTGAAGAGCCGGACGAGTCGGCCGGCGCTGGTTCCCGATTTAAAAGCTTCTCATCTAAAGCCATAGCCGATAAAATAATTGCTACTCTTATTTTACTATAAAATAGGGGAAAAGCAAAGGGCGAAATAGCGGGCGGAACGGCAGACGGAGGCAACGGCTAAACCCACGAAAAAACCCGTTTCCCTTCGTCTGAATTGACGGGGAAACGGGTCTTTACATCGAACGGCTGAGAGCCGCTCGGAGAGATTTCAAGCCATGGAGAAGTTTGGCTTTACTTTTTGGGATAAACCATGGTCCAGGTGACATTTACTTCCTGACCGATAGGATTCACTTCCTGGCTTTCGCTCGGCTTGACGACAACGACGCCTGACGGTCCGATAACGAGAATGAACTGCAGGTGCTGTCCGGGCTGGGCAAAACTTTCAGGCAAGACAATGGAGGCGCTGGGACTGCCTATCACAACGGATGTATCTTTACCATTATTGAAATTACCGATAACCACGGCCAGACTGCTATAAGTAAAGTCTGAGGGGAAGCTTGTGTAAAAATTGACCTTTACTCCATTTGAGGTGGTACAGGGAGAACAGCTCCAAGAAAGATGATTGCTCGTGCCGACGGCTGGAATGGAAATGGTTGCCCCCGGATTGACTGTTAGGCAAGCGCTACAATCGTAGATTAATGTGGCGGAAGCGGGCTGGCCTTTTATAGCCTGGGACTGGCTGGCTGTTAGAGTAATTTTATCCGTACCGATGGAAATCGGGTAGGACTGGGCAAAACTCCCGGAGATAATTTGCACGCTCAGGGCGGAAACCTGGGCGCCAGCGGGAAAGCTGGTGTTTACGTTGAACACAACTGGTTGATCCTGGGTGGTGTTGCCGGGTCCGGAATCATCCTTTTTGCTACAGCTTACAGCTATCAACATGATAGCTATAATGCCTAATACTACTGAAAAATGTTTCATGGCTTATTACTTTTTTTGGGTTTTTTATTGTTTAAAGAAATAATTAATTATTGTAAATTAACTATACTACTTTATTATTTTTTTGTCAATAGATAACGGAATTGTTATAAATGGACTCATAACAAAATCCGGCCACACAGCTGCCGTAGCGCCCCCAATTGTCTTTGATGTCCACTTGGACGGTCACGGAGCCGGTAGAACGATAATAATGGTAGAGGATATGGGGATCGGAGGCAAGAGGATGGTTATCCTGCCCGGTAATCATCTGATAAGTGCCGTCTCCCCACCTAACATATATTTCTTTGAGCGGCTGCTGCTCCGGGTCAACGGTGGTGGTGAATTCTATGGCATAAACACCTTTCTGGGCCACCGTGAAGGTATTGGAAGTGCTGATAAGCAGATTATTGTATTTGACCTTGAAGTCCTGACCAATCTCCGGATAGATGGCGCAGAAAGAAGAGCTGGTCGCCGAGTGGTTAGGCGGATAATCATCCACATAGCGATCGCCATTACAACCCAACAGGCCGTCGGGCGAAGAGGTGCCGGTTTTGTCATACATCCCTAAGCCATCGGACAGATAAGCGCCATTCTGATAAGCAAAGGCATTATAGGACTTCAGGAAGATTGTTTTTAGGATATTTTGAAAATCGCCACCGACCGAGCTTAGCGGCATCTTCCATAAAGGCACGCAAATGCCATAGCCGCCATCACCGCAAGTCTTCAGGGCCGCATAGTCGTTGTTCGGATTGAAGTTGGAGTCGGACTGGACCAGACAATAGACGCTCGGGTCTAAGCTGCAATAACCGATATTATTACAGCCGCCGGCCGTACCCGTCGCCGCGCAGCCGTAAGGGCGTCCGGCAAAGACCTCTTCATTATTCTTCTTGGAGTACTCATTGCGGAGAGGCACGCGGTCGCTCGCTAGAAGATTGAAGTTATCCGGCCAAACCGCGGCGCCAAACGGCACATCTTCGCGATTACGACCCGACGAAACCAAAACATTATAGCTCGGGGTAGTGCTGGCAGTGTAGCTCGTCCAGCCATAATATCCGCGATTAAGAAGGGGGTTGAAAAAATATGGCGGCGTCGTTGTCGTCCAAAGAGAATTGATGCCGGTTCTGGCCACCCAGGCCTTATTGTCACCGTTATTATCCACCACCTGCGTAAATCTATTGCAAGTCAGACGGAAAATCTTCTCTGTGTCCGAACCGGACAAGAGTTTCAGGCCGTCTTCATCAGTCGGCGGAGCATTATAATCGTAAACGCGAACCGGCGGATCGGCGTTCTTGGATTCGTCAAACCTGTAGGTCCCTGCCCATGGTAGCTGCCCGTTGCTGGTGACGAAAGTCGCATCATTATTATTGTCAAAACCATCGTATTTGTACCAACCAGACCATTCGCTGATTGTTCTGTCGCCACCGGCCTCGGAACACATCCTAGCACTTATTGATTTGGGATTTTGTTCATGGACGCCTGATAAATCTTTAGTCGGATCATCTAGATAAGCCGGCTCACAGAAAAAATATAAACCTCCTTGGTCGCCGGTCATCCCGCCCGGTCTATTTTCTTCCAAGAGCCAATATCGGCCAGGGCCTCGGCTACCGCAAAAGTTAACAACTGACCCAGAAGATTTGACTATGTTACAACGCGGGCTACCATTATTCCTCCACCAACCCCATAATGTTCCTATTTCATTTACATCGCTTGAATAATAGCAAGTGGTGATATTGTTATAACAGCCATCTCCGCCCGCGACGGCCACTAGTTGCTCTGTTCTCTTCTCCACTAAGTCAAAATTGCCACTGATTTCCGTACAATAACTTAGAGGATATTTACCGCTATAGCCTAAACCGGAACCGGCCCGGCCGGTCTGCGTTGAAGAAATCCGATCCACCGGATACCAGAGCAGGCAATTGCCGAGATTGTCCGGGTCATGTTGCAAACAATAGCCCTCCCAGCCGTCGGTAATCGTATTATTGTTCTTGCTGACGCAAGTCAGACTGTCAGACGCCGGATAGAGTCGGCATTCTCTGGCGACATACTTATTAGGACCGGTTTGCAGGACCGGTTCGATGTTCAGATCGTCAAAATAAACCGGACCGCTGGAAGTGGCATCGGAACTTAACTTGATCCTGATGCCGGAAGAATTGGCGATCGGCGTGAAACGTAATATTTTTCTATCCCAGCCGCTCGGCGCGCTGACAATCGTGGAGGTGGAGGCAATCGGCGACGCGCCCGCGCCCCAGAATTCAATGGTAATCTTGGCGTTGGCGCCGGCATTCTTCGTACTCACCAAATAGTTCAAATAATAATCGCGGCCGACCAGAGTGGAAATCTTGCTCTTCGGCGACTGCGGGGAAACCATGAAGCCGGCCGGTACTTTCAGATAAGAAGCGCCGTGCGCCGGATAATCGGTCGGCGCGCCTTCCGGCTCGCGCACCAAAAGGTCGCTGTCAATATTCTTATTGAAGGTGCAGGCCGCGCCATTAGCGCGGACACAGCTAAGCGCCGGCACGGCGTCTTCAAAGTCAAAGTGGGCGTCGGTGTTAAGGCCGACCTCAATCATATTGCTCGGATAATAATCGTTGACCAGGAAATAGCCGTCGGCGTTCTTATTGCCGCTGATATCGTTCAGCGAAGGGGCGGTGGAGGTGGAGTTTTCAAAATTGGCGCATTCGCCCTTATCATCCAGGCGCGTGCACTCGCCCAGGGCATAACAAGTCCGGGCGCCGGTCGTCGGATCCTTCACATAGGTGACGCAATCCAGCCATTTAGAACAGACTCTATCCGGCCGGACCTTGATCAGTTGGTTAGCCGTGCAGGAGCCGTCAGTATTGGCGTCGCAAGCGGCCGGCGGCTGGCCGTCCAGAGTCTTAAAGGCGTCCCAGCCGGAACTCAAATCCGCCACGCCGCCGGGACCATAAGATCTTTCGTTGAAAAGCACGCAGCCGTTATCAAATTTTACCGAACCGTTGCAGCTTTTCTTATCCACATTAGCGGCTAACTGATAAGCCAGGGCGGTTTCCTTGACGTTAATCGTCTTATCAACGGCGCCGCCCGTGACCAGAGCCTGAGTATTGCCCAAGGAGCTGAACAGGATATGCTTATCCGGACCGGCGGGGATGGTCAAGCTGCTGGTGGTCGTGCCTAAGGTATTATCAATCAAAAGCGGTTTGATGCCGGACAAGAAATCCAATTTCACGGCGGCGCTATTAAGGCCGGTGGCGGATTGGGTCATGAAAAGATAAAGCTTGTTCGGATCTAATTTGATCGTTTGCTGTTGGCCGTTCCAGCCTTCGCCGCCATTTTTATAATCGGCGTTGTAAACCAAGTCCGGCGAGAACTGGCTGACCGGATCGATATATTCCGTGCAGCCGGCGGCCGGCGCGAGGCAAAGGCCGGCGGCGTCAGAGGGCGTGGCCACCTGATTACCAGCGCCACCCAAACCGATGGTCTTGGAATAAGTCACGCCGCAAGGATAATCGTTATTGTCAGTAACGCAGCTGATGACCGTCCCCCCCGTGCCGAAGCCGCAATCGGTATCGGTATGGCAGGTGGCGCCGATCTTTTCCGTGCCGTCAATCGTCCCATTCGCGTTCTTATCGCAACGCTTTACCGGAATCTTATACCAGGCCTTGCCGTTCACGGCCGGGTCCTGGCTGGTCCGATAAGCACAGACATTATTGCCCGGGTCGCGGAAATAGCTCAGAGTGTTGTCGCCGTTCTTCCATTCTTCGCAGCCGACGGCGCTCGGACCGCACAGAGATTGGTCGTAATTATTAGGATTATTCTTATAGAAAGTATCCGACCAGTCGCCGGTCGCCTGCTTTTGGCCCAGACGGCTGCAACCCAGATCAACGGCGTTGCATAATTTAGTGGCGTCATAAACGGCGTAAAGAGCCGTGTCGCCGGCCACTTTAACGCAATCCGGTTCATCGGCGTCGCAGCTGCCGTTATTATTCGTATCATTCCAGATCCCGCTCTTATAGGGCGCGTAATTATTGGTGGCCACCATCTGTTCGCAGCCAACGGCCGAATCGGAACAGAGCTGGCTGAATTTATGAAGATTATGCCTTAAGTTATCCCGATCCGTATATTGGGAGCAACCCAGGTTGAAATCCGCGCCCTGATAATTACCGAAGGTATCATAGTAGCAGACGTTCGGGATGAGACTGCTGTTTTGGATCAGATAATAACGATCAATGATTTCCGTGAGCGTAAAGTCGTCCAAGTAAATTTTCTTGTCGGCCATGATGATCAAGATCTCGTTGGCGCCGACGCTATGATCCAATTCGGGCAGATTAGCCGAATAGATCTGCCAGTCGCCTCCGCCCTGGACCGTCAAGGGAGTGCCAGCGTTGAAATAAGCTTTCGCCCCCGTGTCTTTATTCAAGAAATAAATTTGTAAATTTGCATCCGTATCGGTGCGCGCCAAAAATTTCGCGGTATAAGACAGGCCCTGACTGACTAAGTTACCGACTCTAAGCTGGGCAGCGGCGTTACCGACCGCTAGAACATTCTTAATCAACGGCTGGCGGGTGATACTACTGTTGGTGGCGGCGTTCTCGCCGATTGCCAGACATTGCGGGGTATCCGGATTATACTGCAAAGAATGGCCGTTCTTGTTGTTGCTGATGGCGCTCACCGCCACGCCGCCGCTACAATTAGAGTACCAGCCGTTTAAGCCGTTTTCATAATCATAATAAGCGGACAGACGCGTATTATGCCCGGTACTGCCATTATATTCTCGGCAGCCGTTATCGCTGGCGCTGCAAAGCATCCCTTCGCCGGGAATGGCCTGATAGACGCAGGCCTCATGGTCAGTATTCCATAGGCCGGCGTTCAGGCAGACGTCGCAGATGTTATTGTTTATGTCCCAATGCCGATCTTGACCGGCGCATTGCGCCTGGGTCAAGGCCTTGTCCTGATTAATCTGCGTCATTCGGTAAGCGTGACAATTATCGGAACAAGTGATGATGTAGGAGGCCAGATGATAAGAGATCTGGCCGGCCGAATTATAAAATTGTCGGCAATCAGGATTATAATCCGGATCGCTGACCGATAAATTATAGATAGTGGCGTTACATAAAGCGCTATCGTCGGCGGTCGTCTCCGGCGCGCCGGAAGCGGCCGTCTTTAAATTATAATTTTTGAGCTGCGGACCGCCGGCTTCGCTTTCCCAGCTGTAAAAATTGCCGCAAGTTCCCTGACTGGGCTTGATGCATTGTTTCAGATAGGAATAATACTCTTTCTGTTCTCCGCCCTGGGCGACCTGGTCCAGATTCGTGAATTCATTGCAGCCGACGGCTTGAGCGCTGCAGGCCGTGGCCTTGGCCGGAATCATATTTTCGGCCTGCGGCGAATTGAAGTAAGTGGCTCGGGAGATATAAACGTCATAACCTAGGCAGTCAACCGGACAATAATCGGCCGAGGTCGTTTTCGCCGGCACGCTGAATCCGCCGGCGTCCGTATACAGTTCGCAACCCACCTCCTCGGCATTGCATTTCCGGGAGTAATTAGAACAGATGGCCGGCGCGCCGCTCTTTAAGCGATAATCTTTCACGGCGGCGGTCGCGTCCTGATAACAAGTCTTTTCCAGATAAGGCGGCAGGATCTTTTCCGTGAAACGGCTGACACCATAAGAGCTATAACCCGTATCCCAGTTGCTCATTTCAAATTTCACATTCTTCACGTAAAAGACCACTGGCCCGCCGGAATTGCTGTCGGCATGGACGTTAAAATCCGCTTGATTATAGATGGCGGACGCTAGTCGCGTCGCTGACAGATGCTGCCAATTATTCTTGACCGTAGTCGTGGCCACCGTGTCGTCGTTTCCGTTGCCCAAGACGACATAAGCATGATCGCCGGCCGCCAGATAAACATCGGCACTCAGAGTATAAGACTGGCCGGGGATGGTTTGAAAATTAGCCGGCAATAAAGAGCGGTCATAACTGGAGATTATGGACAAGACCATCTGGCCGCTGGCCGGACCGGTGGCGGACAATTTTATCGCTTTGCCGCTCGCTCCGCCCGGTTCGCTCCCGGCGTCCACGATCGTCGCCCTACGATTGGCCGGATCAAGGCCGGAAGACCAGATCGGCCAATCATTCAAGAAATCGCTGGCCGTAGAAGACGCGCCGACGCCGTCGTTTACGAAATCGGCGTCCATCACCAGATTAGCGCCCCAGGTCGGCTTGACGCGGATGAATTCCGAACAGCCCTCGTCAGCCGATCGGCATTGGCCGGCATTCTTATTCAGATAAACGCTCTTGGCCGCCTCCCAGGCGACGGCGCCGGTAGACGTGCTATAGGCGCCAAACCAGGAATATTGCCGGCAACCGGCGCTTGAGGCGTCGCAGCCGGAATAATTGAGGGTATTCTGCAGATAAGAATAAGCTTGACCGTCGCTGGTTTTAGTAAAAGTCTGACAAGTGTTGTAAATCGGGTCGCAAGAATCGGCGCCGAAGCTCCAGATGCGTTTTTCTTCATTGCAATAACCGTAGGCGTCGCAGCTGCCGTTGGCCTTTTCTTTGACGCAGGTTTTTTGGTCGCCGCAATAACCATCCGTCCGGGTGACGCTCAGCTGGCTCAAGGTATCGGCCGTCCCGGCCTGGCCCTTGATACCCGGGGTGACCAGCCTGCTCTGGATCTGCGAGCCGACGCCTTGGCGCGCGCAATAATTAAGCGGCGCCTTCAGGACCCAATTCGGATCCACCAACCCCTGGCACCAGCCCTGGTCGTTAATATTGAAAGCGGCACTGAATTGGTTATAATTATCGTTCGGATCAAAACAGGAAATCAGATCGCTTAAAGTCACTTTTTTCGGGTGGACCGGATCGACATAAGCTTTTTGCACGGCCACCTCCCAACCGACCGGCAAAATCCGATATTGGCGGAGAATGGAAAGGTTGCGCAGGGAGTAAGCGCTGGCTTGCGTATCGCTGGTCAATTGCCAGTCGCTATGCAGATAGCCGCTCTTGATCGCTTCGGCCACGGTTTGTTTCTCGGAAACGGCCTGCAGGAACTGCGTGTCAATCACGCAATCGGTCGGGCCGGGATTGTTCGCGTCCGGACAGACGGCTAATTGCGACAAAACATCATAATCGGCGCGCGTCCCGAAATTGGGCTGTAATAAAGTTTGCGTGCTTTCCTTCAAGTTGGACTCGCCGTATAGGATCGTCACGTCCGAATTGGGGTTGGTCAATAAGTTGCTGCCGGCGGCGTTACTGGCATCCGAAGCTTTCTTGCCCAGATTCTGCATCAGGTTATTGAAAGCCGACATGGCTAATTGGTTCAAAAAAACATTGGCGGCATCCACTAAGATATCCCCGGTCGTCTTGCCGAATTGGCTTTTCTTGTTGTCGGCCGCGTCTTTAGCCTCCTGTTCCGCCGTACCGGGCGGATTCTTGGAATTGCCGGCGATATCGCGCACATCCAGCCAGCCCTTGTTGGCCGCGATGGCGGTTTTGGAATTCTCCGTATCTACGATCGCCTGGCTGGACATATCCGTCTTGGCCAGCATGTAAATGCCCAGATCGTTGGCCGTCGGATCAAAGATGCCTTTGAATTTATCTAGAAATTTCGGATCTTGGAAATCAGTCAATCTCTGGGCGGCGCTCGTCCAATTATTGACCATCTGCGTGGCAGTACAAGTCGGCGCCTGCGGCCGAGTTTCTTGCACCAAACCCAGACCGATGGTCACCTTGACCATTAAAGATGAGGGCTGGCAAACATTGAAAGAGGGCGTGGCGCCGTTACCCATGCCGTTTTCGGAAACGGCGCCGGTGCTAGTGCCGGTGGCGTTAGCTCGGTCATAGCAAGCATTTTCCGCTTTATCGCAATCGTCATAACATTTTTGGGGCGCATTGGCTGACAGACACTTATTCCCACAAGTGTCAGCCTCTTCAAAACATACTTTTTTACCCTCTTGAGTGGAAACCGGCGCGTTCAAATTATTCACGAAGCTTTCCACAAACTGCCCGGCCGCTTCGTCGCCGACTTGCGCCAGATAGGCGCCCCAATCTTGAGTGATAAACAAGGGTTTCTGCCCTTGCCCGCCAGAACCGATATAATTGGCGGAGTCGTAAGCGATCTTATTCAAAGCGCTGCGCAGAACCTGTTGGAAAGCGATCGAGCCGACTTTCTGCCATAAGACTTTCAAAACCGCTTGCAGTTTGTTCCAGATGGTCGTGCCGGCGCTCCAAGCGCTGGCCACAGCATCCGTCACCGGAATCTGCGCTTTGGCCTGTTTCAGAGGCATGGCAATCAGAGAAAACACCACCACAAAAGCCAGCAAAGAGATGGCGATCCTTTTACCTAATTTTCTTTTTGTCTTCTTCTCTTCAAGCAAAGAAGATGTCATTTTATTGCTTATTTTGATTCGTTAAAGTCTCTTGATAACTCTTCATCAAATCCGCGTCGCTGATCTTGTCTAGACTGGCTTTATCCGCCCCGCTCTGGATCAAGATTTGCCGCAAAGTGGCGGCGTCCATCTGGCCGCCGACTAAATTTTGTAAAGTGGTCTGGTCCATGGCGCCGGAACCGAGCCCGGTGATGGCGGCTGAGCTTTCCGTGGGGGCGACAGTCGGGCTGGCGGCGGTACTGGTAGCGAGGGGTGTCGTGACGTTGCAAACTTTTCCTTCCGGACAATTCGGATCGGTGCCATTTTTTACTTCCTGACCGTCCGATATCCCGTCGCCGTCCGTGTCTTCCAGATAAGGCGAAGTGTGATAGACATTCACTTCATCATAATCGGACAAACCATCGCCGTCCGTATCCGTAGTGCGCGGATCAGCGGCCGCCGGAGAAGTGACGCTTGATTTCGCAGAATTATCCGCTAGGTTAAAGGGTCGGCGGAGCTGCGCGCGAAACTCAAAAATCCAAAAAACAACCACGGCGATACCCAAAAAAGCCAGGGTGATAACCGCAATCTTTTGCGGCTGGGGCAAAGCCCGAAAAGCTTGGTTGCTTTCCCTATTATTCATGAGCTTATTATAACACAAATTCCCGCTCGGTCGCAAATAGTTTTCGCCAGTCGCTGACGCTTAAGGCTTCGGCCCGGATTTTAGGGTCCAAGCCGGCTTTTTCCAACCAGCTAGCCGCCGTTTCCGAATTGATTTTAAAGCCGGCGGACAGATTATTCTTAAGCATCTTCCGTTTGGCGCTAAAACCGATCCTTAGCAACTGGAAAAAACGCTTATCGAGAGCCGGGTCGCTCTTCCCCGTGAGAACAATCTTTATGATGGCGCTATCCACTTCCGGCTCCGGCCAGAAATTGCCGGCCTTCACCTCCCGAACGATTTCCGCGGCGGCATAATACTGGACCGAGACGGCGAGCAGGCTCATATCGGGCGGGCGGGCGACAATCCTCTCCGCCACCTCTTTCTGCAACATCAAGATAAGGGTGGCCGGCTGATGAGCGCCACCCAGAAACTGGCGCAGAAAGAATGAAGTGATGTTATAGGGCAAGTTGGCGACGATTTTATAAGATTCGCCGGCGAAACGATCCGGATTGAATTTCAAGATGTCGGCATTGATGACTTCCGTGTTATCTATTTTTTGCGCGGCCAGGCCGGTCTTCAAATAGGCGGCCAGTTTATCATCCAATTCCACGGCCACGACTTTTTTTGCCTGAGCCGCCAGTTTGGCCGTCAAGAATCCCAGACCGGGGCCGACTTCCAGAACCGTGTCGGTTATTTTCAGATCGGCCGCCGCGATCAAGTCGTCGTAAACCTGGCTATCTATCAAAAAATTCTGCCCCTTAGAGTGGGCCGGTCGGATATCAAAGATACGGCAAATTTCTTTAGTTTTAGCTAATAAATCAGACATAAGTGGCTCAAAAAACACCCCTCTTCAGAGGGGCTGTTTTTTTATTTGATAACGATGTTTAATAATTTCCCGGGAATAAATATTTTTTTAATTATGGTCTTGTCAGCCAACCATCTACCGACGTTGGCGTCGGCTTGAGCGAGGGCAAAAGCGTCCGCTTCGGAAACATTCGCCGGCGCTTCCCGGCTGGCGCGCAATTTTCCGTTCACTTGAATAACTAAATTTATGATTTCATCCTTAATCAACTTTTTGTCATACGCCGGCCAAGCGGATTTGAAAATGCTTTCCTGATTACCTAGGCGCGACCAGATTTCTTCAGACAAATGTGGGGCGAAGGGGGCGAGGAGCTGAATAAGTATCCCCTGCTCCGCCTGATTTATCGGCCAAACCTTAAATTCATTCTTATGGTCCGTAAGGGCGTTAACCAAGATCATCAGCGCCGAAACAGCGGTGTTAAAATGAAAGCTTTCTATATCCTCTCCGACTTTCTTGATAGTCTTATGGAGCAAAGAGAGAATTTTTTTATTTTCTGGCACGTTCGCGCTGGCGCTGGCGCTGGCCGCTCCCTCATCAACCCCGAAAAGCGCCGCCACCTTATCCAAAAACTTCCGCGTTCCGACCAGGCCGTTTGTGCTCCAGGCGATCGCCTGATCAAAAGGCCCCATGAACATTTCATAGACGCGCAGGGCGTCGGCGCCCTGCTTAGCCACGACTTCATCCGGGTTGATGACGTTTCCCCAGCGCTTGGACATCTTCCGGCCGTCTTCGCCCATGATGAGACCGACATGTTTTAACTTTGTGAACGGCTCGTCGTAGCTTACGGCGCCGATATCATACAAGAATTTGTGCCAGAAGCGGGCATAGATCAGATGGCGCGTGGCGTGTTCGGCGCCGCCGACATAAAAATCCACCGGCGACCAGTATCTTTCTTTTTTCTTATCCACTATCGCCTCATCATTCTTCGGATCGATGTACCTTAAATAGTACCAGCAGGAGCCGGCCCATTGCGGCATGGTGTTCGTTTCCCGTTTGGCCGGTCCGCCGCACTTAGGACATTTGACGTTTACCCAGTCGCTGATCGCCGCTAAGGGCGACTCGCCGGTGCCGGTCGGCTCATAACTCTTCACTTCCGGCAGGGGCACGGGCAGATCTTCTTCCGGCACGGCGACCACACCGCACTTCTCACAATGGATCAGGGGAATCGGTTCGCCCCAATATCTTTGCCGTGAAAAGACCCAGTTCTTTAATTTATAACTGACCGTTTTCTTCCCCCAGCCCTTATCTTCCAGATAATCTTTGATTTTTTCCGTCGCTTCATGGATATCCAAGCCATTTAAAAATCCACTATTTATCATCACGCCTTCATTTTCTTGCACCTGCTCCGGGCGAGTGATGGGCGTTGTGTCGCCATCGCTCCCGACCACGACGCGGATGATTTCCAAATCGAAACTGGAGGCGAATTCAAAATCCCTCAGATCATGGCCGGGCACGCCGACCACCACGCCGCTGCCGACTGAAGCCAGGACGAAATCACTGACGTAGATCGGCATGGGCCGGCCGTTCAGATTATTGAGCGCGTGCAAGCCGGTGAAAACACCGGTTTTTTTGCGCGCCTCGCTGATGCGTTCCAGTTCCGTCTTGCGCTTAGCGGCTTCCACGTATTCCGCGACGGCGGCCTGATTGGAAAAGTCAGCGATTCTCTTAGAAACAAATTCGCTGTCCGGCGCGGCCACGATAAAAGTGGCGCCAAAATTGGTGTCGGGACGGGTGCTAAAAACCGTCAGTTTATAATCTTTCCCTCGCACCGCGTAATCAATATTGATACCCTCTTTGCGCCCAATCCAATGCCGCTGCATGTCTTTTATGGAATCCTCCCAGCCGTCCAGTTTTCCCAGATCAGCCACGAGGCGGTCGGCGTAGTCGGTGATGCGCAAGACCCATTGCCGGATCGGCTTCTGAATGACTTCGCTCCCGCAGCGCTCGCAGCGGCCGTCTTCCAGATCCTCATTGGCCAAACCGGTCTGGCAGGACGGGCACCAATTGATCGGCTCGTTAGATTCATAAGCCAGGCCCTTCTTCCACATCTGCAGAAAAGTCCACTGCGTCCATTTATAATAATCCGGGTCAGTCGTGTTCACTTCCCTTTCCCAGTCATAGGTAAAGCCGATAAGCTCCAGCTGCCTCTTGAAAGTGGCGACATTCTTTTCCGTGGCCAGCCGGGGATGGACTTTATTTTCCAGGGCGTAATTTTCCGCCGGCAGACCGAAAGCGTCCCAGCCCATGGGATGGAGGACGTTATAGCCCTGCATCATCCGGAGGCGCGCCAAAGCATCGGTGGCGATATAACCTTTAGGGTGACCGACATGCAGCCCCGATCCGGACGTGTAAGGCAACATATCCAAAACATAATATTTCGGGCGGCCTTTTTCCTCGCGCGTCCGGTATAGATTATCCGCCGACCATTTGGCCTGCCATTTTTTCTCAATTGTCTGATGGTTATACATATTATAGTTCCAACCCGACCGGCGCGTGATCCGAGCCGGTCACTTTATCTAAGATATAGGCTTTCTTTACTTGTTTCTTAAGTTTACTGGAGACGCAAAAATAGTCAATCCGCCAGCCGATGTTTCTCGCCCGGGCGTTGGCCCGATGGCTCCACCAAGAATATTGGATCTTATTGCCATTTTTGGCGCGGAAAGTATCAATGAAACCAGCCGCCAAAAATTTCGTCAGCCAAGCGCGTTCCTCAATTGTATAGCCGGGGTTGCCTTCATTATCTTTCGGCCGAGCCAAGTCAATCGGCTGATGGGCGACATTATAGTCGCCGGTAACGATGACCGGCTTATCCGCCGCTAATTTTTTGATATATTTATAAACCGCTTCATTGAAATCAACTTTATAGGCCAACCGAGAGAGATCGTGCCGGGCGTTCGGGAAATAAGCATTCAATAAATAAAATTTTTCCAGATCAGCCGTCTGAACCCGACCCTCAACATCAAACTTGTCCGCCCCGAGACCGCCCGTCACTTTTTTTACGCCTTTAAAGCCCTCGCGGACCAGAATGGCTGTGCCGCTATAGCCCGGCCGCTTCGCCGGATGCCAATATTCCGTATAGCCGGCGAAGTCAAATTCCGTCTGGGCGCGCGTCGCGTCGGAAATCTTTATCTCCTGCAAACACAAGATATCCGGCTTAGACTGGCGCAAAAACTGAGCCAGGCCTTTTTTGGCGACCGCCCTTATGCCGTTGACATTCCAGGAGATTATTTTCATAAGCTTTTTATGCTATAATAAAAGTATAATTAAATTTAAAGGCTTTTACAATGAGCTTAACCGATAGATTAGAGTACGCCGCCATGAAGGCGCGCCACAAGAACGTCCTTCGCCCCTGGTATAAAAAATGGTGGGGGATTTTGTTTTTGGTCGTGGCCGGCTTAGCTTTTATTTATCTGATCGCCTCTCTTTTTTACGTGATCAACCAGATCCAGGCCATCAGGAGCGGGCAGGCGCAGGTTGACCTGGCCGCCCAAACGCGGATTTATCAGGCCGCGGTCACGGGCGCGGGCGGTGATTACACGTATGGCACCAGTTCGCCGCAAGTCACGATTGTGGAGTTCGGCGATTTCGCTTGTCCTTTCTGCGCCCAGTCGGCCACCGGCGCGCGGGCGATGATGATCAAGTATAAAGATAAGGTCCGTTTCATTTACCGCGATTACCCGCTGCATGAGAATTCCATTGACCTGGCCATGGCAGCGCGCTGCGCCGGCGAACAGGGCCAGGATAAGTTTTGGGAAATCTATGACTATTTTTTCGCCCATCAGACTAATCTGGCCGACACGGGCGACGCCTTGAAGACCAAATTGCTCAACGTCGCCTCCGATCTTAAATTGGACCTGGCACAGTTCAATAATTGTTTCAGCACTAAAAAATATCTGGATAATATCGGCCGAGGTTTCAGCGACGGCGAGACCCTGCAGATTAAAGGCACGCCCACTTGGTTCGTAAATTATTATCCCATCACCGGCTACCTGACGGGCGACAAGCTTTCCGAACTCGTCGGCGGACTCATAAAATAATATGGAACGGATAAGGATCCACGGCCGCGGCGGCCAAGGCGTGGTGACAGCCGCCGAACTGATCGCCCGAGCGGCTTTTTATGAAGGCCGGCAGGCGGTCGCTTTCCCTAATTTCGGCGTGGAAAGAACGGGCGCGCCCATCCAGGCATATGTGAGAATCAGCGACCAAGAAATCCTGACGCGGGAACAGATCTATTCGCCGACTGTCCTAATCATCCAAGACGCTACCCTGCTGAATAATCCGGCGATCTTTGCCGGCGCCGGAAAAAACACCAAAATCATCATCAATGCCGAAGCCGGCCGCCGGTCGGGGGCGAACCGCGCTTTAAAATTGCCGTTCCCGGCAAAAAACATTTTCTTCGCGCCGGCCACGGCGGTGGCTTTGAAGATTTTCGGAAAAAACATCGTCAATACCGTCATCTTGGGCGCCTTCGCCAAATATACCAAACTAGTCAGTTTAGCTTCCCTGGAAAAAGCGATCAAAGAAAAATTCACGGGCAAAAGCGCCGAGCTCGTGAAAAAGAACCTGGCCGCCGTAAAAATGATTTATGAAAAATGAACTGGTGATCAAGCCAAATACCTCGCTAAAGAATAAGACCGGCGTCTGGCACGTCGTCCGACCGATAACCGATCATAAGATCTGCATCGGTTGCGCTTTGTGTTCCAAGATCTGTCCCGAGGGCTGTATCACCATGGTTGATAAATCCGGGGCGGGCAATAAAAAACGACCGAGAACCGACTATGATTATTGCAAAGGTTGCGCTTTATGCGCTCGCGAATGTCCGGTCAAGGCCATTAAGATAGTCGCCGACTACTAATATGGATAAACATATCTATGAGGGTTCGCGGGCCATCGCCCTCGTCATAAAAAACATAAGACCGGCGGTCGTGTCGGCTTATCCGATTACGCCTCAGACCCACATCGTGGAAGATCTGGCGAAGTTCAAGGCGGACGGCGCGACTAACTACGAATACGTCCGGGCGGAAAGCGAATTCGCCGCCGCCTCCATCGTGCTCGGCGCCAGCGCGACCGGCGTCCGGGTCTATAGCGCGACCAGCTCGCAGGGCCTGCTGCTCATGACTGAAATAATATTTAACATCGCCGGCCTGCGCCTGCCGATTGTCATGACTTGCGCCAATCGGGCCGTATCCGGACCGATCAATATCTGGAACGACCATTCCGACGTGATAGCTATCCGCGACGCCGGCTGGATACAATTATTTGCCGCTGATCCGCAGGAAATGGTAGACCAGCATATCTTGGCCTACAAGCTGGCGGAAAAATTAAGCTTGCCGGTGATGGTCAACGTGGACGGCTATATCCTGACTCATTCTTTTTCTGCGGTCAGCCTCCCGACGCGAGCGACTATAAAAAAATATTTGCCGGATTACAAGCCGGCGGCCGGCGCTTATCTCAACCCGGCCGCGCCGGTTACCTTGGGCGGCTTCTTCACGCCAGCGAGCTATATGGAAACGCGGGCCAGATTACATAATGATCTGGTCGGCAGTCTGGAAATCATAAGAAAAGAGTATAAATCTTTGACTAAAACTTTGGGGCGAAAAATTTCCGACGACGGCCTGGTGGAATATTATGGACCCAAGCGACCGACCACGATTCTAGTGGCTCTTGGATCAATGATCGGCACGATGCGCGCCGTGATCAAAACGCAAAAGAATGTCGGCGTCTTGAAAATAAAAGTTTTCCGCCCCTTCCCGAGTGAGGCGATTGCCGCGCGGCTGAGGGGCTCTAAGCATGTCGCTATTGTAGAAAAAGCGATCAGTCCGGGACATTTCGGACCGCTTTATACTGACCTGAAAGCCGCTCTGAACGGCCAAACGCCGAGCGGCCGGACGCCGAATATGAAAAATTATATCGTCGGCTTAGGCGGCCGTGACGTGACGGAGGAGATCATCCGAAAAATCATCGCCGACGCCGCTAAAAAGAAGGCTGATTTAAAATTTTACGGAAAAATATGACCATCAAAAAAATTCTTAAAACGATTTTTTTCTCGGCGCTAACCCTAGAACTCGCCGGCCTTTTATTCCTGGCTGCCCCGCAAAACGTCCAAGCGCAAGCTTTTGATACCAACGCGCTAGATTTCCAACCGCAGATCAGCATCCCGGGCTCGTCTTTTCAAAATACGGCCACGACGGCCGTCGGAAAATATAATGCCGCTTCCGGCACCATGGAAAGCGATATTTTGGCTAAATACGTCATTGCTATCTATAATTACGGCCTGGCGATCGTCGGCATCTTGGGCGCCATCATGCTCATGGCCGGCGGCCTGATCTGGCTCACTTCCGGCGGCAACACGACCAAGATCGGACAGGCCAAGGAACTGATGACCGGCAGCATCATCGGCATGATTATCCTCTTGGGCGCCTGGATGATCTTGAACACGATCAATCCGAATCTGGTCAGTTTAAAAGGGATTCCCGTAACGGTTATCGCAAAAATAGCCAATCCGACGCCTTGCTGCAATAAATATCTGGGGCCGAAAGAAAAAATAGTCATGACTTTCACTGATAAACCGGACGAGTCCGTGTGCGAATCTGATTCGCCGGAATGCACCGGCAACCAACAATGTCTGGAAACAGAAATTGTCGACAAAACAACTAAAAAAAATCTTTGGGGCTGCCTTGACCCCGCGAAAATAATCTGTTGCCAGTACAAGAGCACTAATCCTCTGGAGACCGAGCCCTATTCTTGCGAGACGAGAATGATCAGCGGCAAAGGATTTTGCAGCAATCCACCGAACACCTATGCTTACGACACCAATTACCCGGGCCACGTCTGCGACCCGGACGGCGGTGGCGCTTATTATTGTTACAACGGCGGCAAACAATGCTGCGAATGCCGCTCTAGCGAGGTGCCGTTTTCTAACGTTTATCTAAGCATTGATTGCCAAGATGATCTGACCGCCCGAGGCTGCGATGACTTCTGTTTTACCGGCAGCCTGGGCTTTAAACGTTCCAATTCCCGGCACCCTGGCACCACCTGCCAAAAAAGCAGCGGCTATTGCCTACAATAATTTATGAATAACCGATTCCTTTCCCCCGGCCATAACGCTTGCGCCGGCTGCGGCCAATTGGTCGCCGTCCAAGCGGTTATGCGGGGCTTGAACAAGAACGTGATAATCAGTAATGCCACCGGCTGCTTGGAGGTGACGACGACGGCTTATCCGCAGAGCGCTTGGGGTTTGCCGTGGATCCATTCCTTGTTTGAAAACGCCGCGGCGGTTGCTTCTGGTATCCGGGCGGCCTTGGATAAGAAAGGCGACGCCAAGACTAAGGTTCTGGTGCAAGCCGGCGATGGCGGGACATTCGATATCGGTTTAGGCCTCATCAGCGGGATGTGGGAACGGAAAGAAAATATTCTATACGTTTGTTATGACACCGAATCATATTCCAATACCGGTATCCAGGCTTCCGGCGCGACGCCTTATGGCGCCTCCACTACGACTACGCCTGACGGATTGAAATCCATCGGTTCCACGCAGACTAAAAAGGATATGCTAGCCATCGCCCTCGCCCACGGCGTAAAGTACGTCGCCCAATCAACCGCCGGTTTCCCCGATGATATTACGGCCAAAATCAAAAAAGCCTTGGCCGTGAACGGCCCGGCTTATATCCAAATCTTGTCGCCCTGCATACCGGGCTGGAAAATCAATAATGACGAAGCGGTCATGATGGGAAAATTGGCTGTCCAATCCGGCCTCTATCCTTTACTGGAATATACAAACGGACAGCTGACCGCTTCCAGCATCGGCGCGAATTTCAAAGCCAAATCGGTTGCCGAATATCTGAAACTACAGGGCCGTTTCAGCCATTTAAAAACCGCGGATATCGCCGCCATCCAGAAATTAGCCGAGGAAAATATTAAAAGATATAAAATATGAAAATACTAAAAGGGTTCTATATTTCGCTTGTCCTGTTTCTTGTCTTTTGGCCGATGCTGGCCGCTCAAGCCGATCCGGAATTCAATTTTCCGCAAACCGCCGCCGGCTTCACGGCCGAGGGTGGAGGAAAATGCATATTTTATCTGGGCGGCGGTTGTGACAAGGCGGGCTGGTATGCGAACCCGGCCAGTAATTGTTCTTGGGAACCTTGCTGCAAGACTCATATGAACGGCTACCCGGTCGACGATTATACCTACGCCTGGCGAGGGAAATGCGCCAATAAGACTCTTTCCTGGGGTTATGAATTTGAAACGCCGGATAAGAGCAAATGCCATCAAGGCTATGATTGTTGTTGCCCGACCGCGCCGACCGCGCCCTCAGCGGCCACTAAGTCGACGACGGTTGAAGTGCCAAAATTTGATATTCCTCAACTGCAAATAGACATCCCTACCGTGAAACTTAGCTCAACCACCTGCACGACTACCGATAACGGCTCTTATACCTGTCAGATTCCCTGGTTGGCTGAATACGTCGTCGGCCTTTACAATTACGGCTTAGCGATCGCCGGCATCTTGGCGGCAATCATCCTGATGGCCGGCGGCGTCTTATGGCTCGTCTCCGGCGGCGACGCTTCCCGCATCACCCAGGCCAAAGAACTCATCATCGGCAGCGTCACCGGTTTGATCATCTTAGTCTCAGCTTATGTTTTGCTGGGACAAATCAATCCTGATCTGAACCAGCTGAAACCCCTGACCGTGGGAACTATCAAGGCCCTTGAACTGGTGGAAAACGGCAGCGATAGCGATAGCAATGTCACTTCGGGCCCTTGTTCTTCAGATGCCAATTTGGCTTCAATAAATGGCTTGGGCTTGGGCGCCGTAAGCGCCAGCGATCCGCGTCTAACCAAGAATGCCGATGAAGGCTTAAAAAAAGCGATTGACCTGGCCAAACAGCAAAATGTTAAGATAACCGTGACCTCTGCCAACCGCACCTACGCCAAACAGAAGGAATTATGGGATGCGGAATTGAAGAAACAGAACGGCAATGAGGCCCTGACGAGAAAATACGTGGCTCCGCCCTCCCAATGCCAGGGCAATTCCTGTTACAGCCATTGCGCCGGCGTGGCGATTGACGCCTGTCTGACCGGCACCGCTTCCTGCAGCCATATAAGCGGAGCGAGCAACGCCAACTACAGCGACGCTGACGTCGTAAAACTGCAAAAGATTATGCAGGCGGCGGGCTGGAAAAGATATTGCGGCGAATGGTGGCATTTCCAATACGGCCAAAACCCGGGCATTTCTTGTTCGCCCTAAACATAAAAGCCGCGGCCCCGCGGCTTTTTTATTTTAATCTCGGTTTGATCTATCGTCCCCTGTCCATCGCCTCGTTGGCCAGCCGGTCGGCCTCGGCGTTCCGCTCGCGCGGCACGTGGGTATAAGTGATTCTCCTAAAGCTCAAACTTAAATTGTGAATTTTCAAAAACAAAGGCGCTAAGTCTTTGTTTTTGACTTTATATTCCCGGTTCAATTGTTTAGCGGCCAGTTCGCTGTCCAGATAAAATTCCAATTCTTGGCCGCCCAGCTCCTTAGCTTTTTCCAGAGCGGCGATGATTGCCCGATATTCCGCCTGATTATTAGTGGCCACGCCTAAAAATTCCGAAAGCATAGCGACCGGCTGCCGGGCCGCGTCGTAGATGGCCACGCCGATACCGGCCGGACCGGGATTACCGCGCGCCCCGCCATCGGTGTAGATGATTAATTTTTCCAAATTTTTCGCGGTCATATTTATTCGCTTATTCTTATGTCAATTATCTTCAGCTGCGGTTCTTCGCGGCCGTTAAAATCATTAACTTCTAAATAATAGACCAAGTCCACCCGGTCGCCGACTTGGAAATCCTTATATTCTTCGGCGGCGCCGAAAGCCAGCGCCCAAAAACTGCCGGCGCCGGCGCCCTCATCAGCCGCCGCCAAGCGCAGCTTGATGTGCTGATTGTTAAAACCCATCGTGACGACGTCAATCAGGCGTAAATTATAACTGACGAAGCGCGGCTGGAGGTTGTTCTGACCGAAGGGCGCCAACTCGTCAACTTTCGCGGCCAGCGCCAGATTGATTTCCTCTAATTTCAACTCCCGGTCAATTTTCAATTTCGGCTGTAAGACCGCGCCAGCCAAACGGGTGGCCGCCAGACTGCTTATTTTTTCTTTAAATCTAGCTAAATTCTCTTCGCCAGCCAAAGAGAAACCGCAAGCCATGGGATGGCCGCCGTACTTTTCCAGATAAGCGGCGCCCTCTTCTACGGCGGCGATCAGGTTGAACTCTTCCACCGAGCGCCCCGAACCCTTGAAGCCGACTTTTTTGGGAATCAATTTCTTGGTGTTCGGATCGAACTCGGCTGATTCTATCAAGCGGCTGACAATCAAAGTCGGACGATAATATTTTTCGGCGATCCGCCCGGCCACTAACCCGATCACGCCCTCGTTCCAAAATTGATCTTCGCCGGCCACCCCGATGATAATAAAGGGGAGATTAGCCGGATCGATCTGCTGTTCCACTTGGGCGACAATCTCTTCGGTAATCTCTTGGCGGCTCAGATTCCGCTGGTTCAGTTCGGCCGCCAGTCCTTTCGCTTCGTTCTCATCCTCGGTCGTGAGAAGCGCGAAAGCGTTATTGGCATGACCCAGCCGGCTGGCGGCGTTCAGCCGCGGACCGATCTGCCAACCGATGTTCCAGGCTTCCAGCGGCCGGCCGTTGTTTATCTTAGCGACCTTGATCAGCTCCTTCATTCCTAGGCGCCGATTCTGGTTCAAGATTTTCAGACCGCTTTTCACCAGCCAGCGATTCTCACCCAATAAGCTGACCATATCAGCCACCGTGCCGACGGCCACCAGGTCTAAGCTCTTTTCCAAAATCAATTGTTTCTGCTTGTCCGGTAGATTGGCTTTGGCCAATAAGGCGCTGACCAATTTGAAAGCCACGCCCACTCCGGCCAGATAGCGCCAGGGGTAATTCTCCGTCGGGCTGGCCGGATCGATGAACAGGCAATCAGGCAAAGCGTCGGTCTCTTCCGGCAAGATATGGTGGTCGGTGACGATAATGTCCAGGCCGCGGCCGCGGGCGTAAGCGATTTCTTCTTTATTCCTGATGCCGTTATCCACGGTGATGAGCAGTTTGGCGCCCTGGGCAATGATCTGATTGATAGCCGCCTTATTCAGACCGTAGCCCTCCGATACCCGATCGGGCAGATAAACTTCCGCCGCCGCATGCAGAATCTTCAGGGTCTCCAGCAGGATAACGGTGGAGGTCACGCCATCGGCGTCATAATCGCCGTAGACGATGATCTTGTCGCCGGCTTTGATGTGGGCGATGATCAAATCCACGGCGGCGGCCATGTTCTTGAACAGGAAGGGGTCATAAAAAGCCGGCGCGCCTTCGCCGCCGATCTTCAAGGTCAGGGCCGGATTCAGTTCTCCGCTTAGGAATTCCTTGATGGCCGCGGCGTCTTTCAAACCGCGGTTATAGAGTAATTGCAAAAGCACCGGATTAAGATCCGGGTATTGAGCAATGAATTGTTTATCCAGTCCCGGGAGGATCTGCCAGTGTTTCATGGCGATTTATGTGAATTTTTTTTAGAAAAAGCCGCCCATGGTCCAGGCGACCATGGAAAAGACGACCAGAAAAGACAGGATTATCCAGATGATTTTTATGACTTTTCTCCGTTTCATAGATTATCTCTTTAATATTTTAACGAAAGTATCGGGCGGAATCTCCACGCTGCCCTTGCCGCTGGCCATCATCTTTTTCTTGCCTTTTTTCTGCTTCTCCAGAAGCTTGCGCTTGCGGCTGACGTCGCCGCCGTAGAGTTTGGCGGTCACGTCTTTCCTCATGGCCGACAATTTTTCCGCGGCGATCACCTTGCCGCCCACGGCCGCCTGGATCTTGACGGCGAACATCTGTTTGGGCAGATTATCTTTCAGGATGTCCACCACTTCCCGACCCTCGCGCTGGGCGTCTTCGCGGTAAACGATAGTCGCTAAGGCCTCCACCGGCTCTTCGGCCACTAAGATATCCATTTTCACCACGTCCGCCGGCCGGTAGGAGGCATATTCATAATTGATGGAGGCGTAACCGGCCGAGACACTTTTAATCTTATCATAAAAATCGGTTAAAATCGCCGCCAGAGGGATTTCATAATGCAAGATGGCTCGGCCGTCGTCCGTCCCGGCGATATATTCCGTATTCTTATAGATTCCCCGCTTGTCCTGAGCCAGTTTGATGACATTTCCCAGATAAGCTTTCGGGGTGATGATATCCAGTTTCACCCAAGGCTCTTCAATCTCCCTGATGACGCTCGGATCAGGCAATTTCTGCGGTGTCCGGATAATCGCTTCTTCCCCGTTCGTGCTCATCACCTTATAAGCCACGCTCGGCACGGTGACGATGAGATCCAGATTATATTCCCGGCGTAATCTCTCTTGGAAAACTTCCAGATGCAACAAGCCGAGAAAGCCGCAGCGGAAACCGAAGCCCAGGGCCTCCGATCTTTCCGGCTCATACGATAAAGCGGCATCATTCAATTTTAATTTTCCCATCGCCTCGCGCAAGTCCTTGAAATCATGGCCCTCGCGCGGGAAAATGCCGGCGAAAACCATCGGCTTCACTTCCTTATAGCCGGGTAAGGGCTCCGGGCGGGCGTTGATGGATGTTAGGGTATCGCCGACCCGGCAATCGGCCACTTCCTTGAATCCGGTGACGACATAACCGATGGCGCCGTTCTTCAGGATGCCCGTGGAGAAATAATCGGGCTTGAAAAGGCCGCAATCCAGCACTTCACTATTCGCTTTGGTCGCCAAGAGCCTTATCTTGTCACCTTTCCTTATCTCGCCGTCAAAGACGCGTATATAGGCGACTACGCCGCGGTAGATATCGTATTTGGAATCAAAGATCAAGGCGCGCGGCATGTCGGTTTCTGAAAAGACTGGCGGCCGGCCGCGGCTAATCACGGCTTGTAAGATTTCCTCCACGCCCTCGCCGGTTTTCCCCGAAGCGGCGATGATCTCTTCCGGGCGGCAGCCGAGAAGTTCAATGATTTCTTGTTTAGTCTTCTCCGGCTGGGCGGCCGGCAGGTCAATCTTATTGACGACCGGTATGACCACCAGATTCTGTTCCAAGGCCAGATAAAGATTAGCCAGGGTCTGCGCCTGGATGCCCTGAGTCGCGTCCACGAGCAATACCGCCGTTTCCACGGCCGCCAAAGAGCGCGAAACTTCATAAGAAAAATCCACATGGCCCGGCGTATCAATCAAATTAAGCTGATAGCCCTGATAGTCCATGGTTACCGGCTGTAATTTTATGGTGATGCCCCGCTCTCTTTCAATATCCATGCCATCCAGAATTTGGTCGCGCATCTTCCGCTTCTCCACTGTGCCGGTGATTTCCAGCATCCGATCAGCGAGCGTGGACTTGCCGTGGTCCACGTGGGCGATTATGCAGAAATTCCTGATTTTATTTATTTCTCCCATATTATTAGATACCCATGGCTTCGCCCTGATCGTCAATCTTCACTTTCTTAAACGGCCAGCGATGGCGCAGGGCGTCTAAGAGATCCATGAACTCTTCGCTCCGGAGCAGATAGCAGAAGAGAAGATAAACTATCAGACCCCCTAAGGCGGCGGCGACCAGTTGGATAAAAACGCCGCTGAACCTGGTCATGTCGATAAACGGCGACACGGCCACTTTGGTCAATTGCGCCGCGATGCCGGCGCCGACCGCGGCGATGACAAATTTCAAAACGGCTTTCAAGATTTCGCCTAGGCCCAGATTGCCGACTTTGAAATGCAACCAGATCCATAAGAGCAGCATATTCAAGACGCTATCAATAGAGAAAGCCAGGGCCAAGCCGGCCACGCCCATGAGCGGCGCCAGAAGCAAGGCGAGAACCGTGTTGATGGTCACGGTGGCCAGGCCGATGAAAAAGGGCGTGATGGAATTATGCCGAGCGTAAAAGACCCGGACTAAAAGCGGAATGGTTGCCTGGGCAAAAAGGCTTAAGGCGAAAAATCCCAAGGTATTCATGGTCAGGATCGTGTCTTGCCAGTCAAAATAGCCGTTCCCGAGGACGACGCGGATGATCTGGGCGCGCAAGGCGATGATCAGGACGGTCGCCGGTATGACAAAAAACAAGATCTTGCGCACCGTCTGGGAAAAACTTTCTCTTAATTTATTAAGGTCAAACCCCGCTTCGGAAAGGGCGGGAAAAGCGGCAATCGCGAAAGAAATCCCGAAGATGCCGACCGGAAAAGATTGTAAATTATTGGCCAGATTAAAAACGGACAAGGAGCCGCCGGATAGGCCGGAGGCGATGATCGTGATCACCACCAGATTGATCTGAGAAATGGCCAAACTCAAGGTCCGGGGCACCATCATCTTGCCGATCAGCCAGGTCTTGGCGTCATGCCAATTTATCTTCAAGCGGTAGCGGAAGCCCAGATGATAAACCGTCGGGATCTGACTAACCATATGCAGGAGGGCGCCCAAGACGACGCCGTAAGCCAGGCCGTAGATGCCCCAGATCTTCACGAAAAACAGAGCGCCGATGATGATGCCGACGTTATAAAAGATCGGCGCGAAAGAATACATCAGGAAACGCTTGAAGGATTGCAAGATACCGCCCAAGATGCCGGAAATGCCCAGTAAAAGCGGCGACAAGAACATGATCCGCGTCAGAGCGGCGGTCGCCGCCTGTTCGGCCGGCGAAAACCCGGGCGTAATCAGGCGCGTCAAAGGATTGGCGAAAACCATGCCGACGAGCGCTAAAACGATCAGCCCTAAAGCCAAAATATTCAAAACGTTAGCCGACAGATCCCAAGCCTCGCGATTGACCAGCCGGGGATCGCAATCCGCGCCGCGTTCGCATTTGAAATCTTTGATGAGACCGGTAAAGATCGGGATGAAACCGGCCGATAAGGCGCCGACGATGATCAGATTATAAATCAGATCCGGCACGCGGAAAGCGGCATAGTAAACATCCAGAGTCGCCCCCGCGCCGAACTGGCCGGCTAAGATATGGTCCCGGACCACGCCCAAAAAACGCGAAGCTAAGGAAGACAGTGCCACCAGGCCGGCGGCGACGGTAATGCTGTTGATTGGTCGGCGAAAAATATTTTTGAACATAACATCATCTTAACGGTTTTCTCAGATTATTCAAGCGACTGGCCGCTTCCGGACTGTTCGGATAGATCTGAAGCAATGTCTGCCAATAACTGACGGCTTCAGACGCCCGGCCGGTGACGTAATATAGGTCGCCTAAGTTAAGCAAAGCTTTATCGTAACCTGGATTGACCGCCAATTCCTTCTTGAACTCTCTCTCGGCGGCCGCGTAATTTTTTGCGGCCAGATAGATCACCCCTAGATTATTATGGGCCATCGGTTCCTCCGGGTTGAGGGCGAGCGCCGCCCGATATTCATCAGCCGCTTTAGCCGATTCATTGCCGAGATACTCCATCGCCCCGAGATTGCGGTGCGCTAAAGGCGAATGGGGTGAAGCGGCCACCGCCGCTCGCCAAAAAGTCAGTTGGTCCTTGAAGTGCAAACTGTGTCGGAAAGCTAAGATCGCGAAGAACAAAAGCAGAAGACCGGCGCCGATCCTGACTGCCCAGCGCTTGAAATCCAATTTTTTCAACCAATCGATTTCCGCCAAAGCGATAAACAGGCCGATGAGCGGCAGATACAGACGATGTTCCAAGAAGTCGGGCGTACCCGTCAAGTTCGGCCTGACGAACGAGGGCAAAAGAAACAATAAGAACCAAACCAAGCCGAAAACCAGATAACTTTTATTTTTTCGCCGGGAAAACAGCCAAGCCAGAGCCAAGAGCGGCAGAACTATCAGGCCATAAATGAATTGCGCGTCGCGCAGGACCGGTAAAACCGATAAATTGAAGGGTAAGAAACTTTTGCCTAAGAATACCAAGAGGGCCGATGAATTTCCCGCGAGAGAAGCCAGAGCCGCCGACCAGCTGAAGCCGTTCACGCCCAAAGCCAGATGGCGGGCCAGATACCAAACAAAGATAAGCGCCGCCGAACCGAAAATTATCAGACCGCGGTCGCGGCGGGTGACCTTATCCGGCTCCACCAGCAAAAAATAGAAAATCACGAGGAACGGCAAGAAGATCGCCGTTTCTTTAGTAAAAAGCGCCAGGACAAAAAATCCCAAATAGCCCAGATAATAGCCCAGGCGCGGCCGATCCTGGAAAGCCAAAAAACATAAGAAAGCGGCCAGGACGAAAATCGCCAAGAGCGAATCATTCCGGCCCGGAATCCAGGCCACCGCTTGCGTCAAAACGGGCTGAACTAAAAAGAATAACGCCAAGAAATAAGCTAGGGCGCGACGGCAATTCAACTTAGCCAAAAGGAGAAAAACTAAACTGGCGGCGATGATATGCAATAAGATATTGGTCAGATGGAACATCACCGGCAAAGAGCCGTTCGTCAGCGCATCTACCATAAAGGAAACATTCAACAAGGGGCGATAATAGAATTTGCCGTTAGCGGAGAAAAAAACGTCACTTGTAAAAATTTGGCCGATATTCTGGACGCGGCTGATGAGAGGATAATTATCCAGAATCAGAGCATTATCGTCAAAATAGGAAAAACCGAAAAATAAGGTCAGGCCGTAAAGGGCGAAACCGATGATAAAGATTATCAGGAATGGCTTGAATTTCTGTCTGATCATAAACTATCGATAAGCGCCGAATAAATATTTCAAAGCGGCGGCCACGGTACCCAAACCGTATTTCAAGCTGCGCCGCAGATTGATGGCCGAAGCGGCCGGAAAATAGCGCGTCGGCACGGAGATTTCGCCGATTCGGTAATGCCGGGCGGCGATTTGGAACAACATCTGCGAATCAAAGACGAAATCATCGGAATTTTTTTCCCAAGGGATGGATTCCAAGACCGCCCGCTTATAGGCCCGCAGCCCGGTGTGCCATTCGGATAGATTATAGCCGCTGGCCAGATTCTCGCCCAAGGTCAGGAGACGGTTGAAGAGATATTTATAGCGCGGCATGCCGCCGGCCAAAGTTTCGCGCCGCGAATGGATGCGCGTTCCCAGCATGACATCAAAATAATCGTCGGCGATGAAGGCGGCCAGGTGTTTGACTAATTTGGGATCGTATTGATAGTCCGGATGGACCATGACGATGATGTCCGCCCCCCGGGCCAGCGCCTCGCGGTAACAGGTTTTCTGGTTGCCGCCGTAACCGCGATTGGCGGGATGCTCAAAGACGACTAGGTCAAGGCGACGCGCCAGATCGGCCGTGCCGTCACGGCTGGCGTCATCCACTAAGATTATCTCATCCACGAGCGGGCGCGGCAGATCCTTGACCGTCTGCTCCAAGGTTTGGACGGCATTATAGGCCGGCAGGACCACGGTAATTTTCTTATCGTTATGCATAAATAAGGGCCGAAGACGGCCTAAGAATCAAAGGATAACCCTCACATCGCCGGCCAAAACGTCCTCGGTTCCGACAAATAAAGGATTGATATCCAAAGCTTTGATTTCCGGATGAGCATTGGCCAAGCGGCCTAAATTAACCAGGGCGCGCACCAAGGCCTTAAGGTCATATTTCTTATGGCCGCGCGCTCCGAGTAAGATCGGATAATTCTTCAGACCGGAAATCAGGTTTAAGGCGCCCTTCTCATCCAGGTCAGCGGTCGCCAAGCGGACTTCCTTGAATATTTCCGTGTAGATTCCGCCCAGACCGACCAGGATGATCGGTCCGAAGCTCTCATCCCGCGTAAAGCCCAAAATGATTTCCTGGGCGCCGGTGATCTGCGGCTGATAGACCAGATAGTTTTTCGGATTCCGGAAATTACGTTTATGGTCGGCCAGTAATTGGCGGGCTGCTTGGCGCAATTTTCGACCGGAATCTAAATCCGTAAAGACCGCTTTCTTTTCCGTCTTATGCAAGAAGTCCGGACCGACCGCTTTCAAGACCAGCGGACCGCGCAGGCGCGGCGGGCGGGCGGCCGAATATTTTCTAGTCGGCACGATATTGATCTTATATTGCGCCAATAATTTCAGGGCGCGCAGATAGTCCGTGCCCCTTAGCGGTCGCGCCGGTCGAACGGCGGGCGAATGGTAGATTTTCAGATGCCGAAAACTATTCTTATAGGAAATCATCTTCCGAAAACTTTCCACCGCTTCCTCCGGATAATCAAAGATCGGGATATTGGCTTTCTCTAAGAGATCTTTGGCCCGATAGACTGTTTGGCCTCCCAAAAAGCTGGCGATGATGAATTTATGCGGATACTTCCGGCTGGCGGCGATGATCGCCTGGGCGGTTTTGACCGGTTCGGTGGAAGTCTGCGGCGTCAGGAGTACTAAAATATTATTGATTTTCTTGTCTGGCAGCCATTTTTTCAAAGCCGCCTGATAGCGGCCGGCGTCGGCGTCGCCTAAAAGATCCCAGCTTTTTCCGAGCGTCAGCCCTTGCCGGCTGATCTCGTCCACGGTCAAAACGGCCACGCCGCCGGCGTTGGTGATGACATATAAATCTTCCCGCCCCTTATTCTGCCAGGATTCTCGGCGGAAAAGCATGAGAAGGTTAAATAACTCTTCTAAGCCGTTCAGCCAAATCGCCCCGGCTCGTTCAATGCCGGCGCGCGTCGCCGCCGCCGAACCGGCTAGAGATCCGGTATGCGATAAGGCCAGCTGGCTGCCGGCCGCGCTCTGGCCGGCTTTCAGGATCGCCACCGGCTTATGTTTGGCCAGACGGGAAACCAATTTCATGAAATGGCCGCCGTCTTTTATCTCCTCTAGATAAGCGACGATCAGATCGAGGCGGTCGTCGCCCATCAGATGCGCGAAAATATCGTTCTCGTCCAGAACCGCCTTATTGCCCAGACTGATGAAATAGCCGAGATTGAAATCTTTGAGCTTCAGCCAATCCAGAGCGGCCGAACCGATGGCCCCAGATTGCGACAAGAAAGCGATGCGGCCCGGCTCGCGGCCGGCGGCGGCGAAAGTGGCGTTCAGATTACAATAGGTATTGATGAAGCCGAGACAATTGGGGCCGAGAATATTCAAATGATGCTTTTCGGCCAAGGCGCTAAGCGCTACTTCGCGCTCTTTCCCTTCCGGACCGTCTTCCTTGAAGCCGGCGCTGATGATGATGAAATTCTTCACGCCGAGCGCGGCGCCCTGCTTGATTTCGTCCAAGATAAAAGGCGCGGGGATGGCGATGACCGCTAATAACTTAGCGTAATCGGCTCGGTGGCGAACCGGCAGATCGGTCAAACTGGCATAAGCCGGCCGGCCGGCGATCCGCTTCTCTTTTAAATTAACCGGATAGACGTGGCCGGCGAAACCCCCGGCGATAATATTGTCCAGAATCTGTCGGCCGAGCTTGGCGCGATTAGAGGAGGCGCCGATGACGGCCACGGCGGCCGGATTGAAAAAATATTTAAGTGACATAAAGTCGGGCGCCGCGGCCAGAGTCGCGGGGCGGATTATTGACGATATTTAATTAATAAAATTAAGCCGACGATGAGTAAAATAACCAGAAGATAATTCAAATTCAGATAAGCCAGGATGATATGCGGCCAGATCATTTCCAAAATTATGAAGACGGCCAAGAGGGCGGCTAAAAAATAGAAGCTCTCTCGGATAATTATCCGGCCGCGGCTGATTATTTTATCCTTGTCCATAATGATTTTAATTTTTGCCCCAGGGTCCGGCCGGAAAATTCAGTTTTGATATCTTTAATTTCCAGATAGGCGCCGCTCTCGGCAACCAAACCGGGGATGGAAATCATAAAGCTATATTGGCCAGTCTCGCGATAAGCGGTTTTCAAATTGAACTCCGCCGTGGCGCTTTTCCAGCCGTCCGCCAGGGGACGCGGGGCGGTGTAATCGGCGATAATATAATTCACGGCGGCGGCGTTAAAATGATTGTCCACCTTTTTCAAGGCGGGATCAAAGACGCTCTCCGGCGACAAGGCGAAGACGCCGTTGTTTTCCAAGATGACATCTTCCTTGTTTATTTTGATCGCTTTAACTGCCGTCTGATCGGCCATTGAACTGGCCGCCAAAAAAGTGAATTGCTTATAGGCCTCATCAAGCGCCACCGCTTGGCCGGCAAAATTCAAAGTCTGCAGACTGGCAGGCGTAAAAGCCTTCGCTTGTAAATAATCGGCGTCGGTATAAAAAGTCGCCGGCTCCGGGCCGGACACCGGCCAAAGTTTATTGATAAAAGCCAACTTATCCGAGGAAGAGATGATTTTCTTAATGACCGTGTCGTCGGAAATCTTCATTTCCGCTTTATATACCCCGGGTGCCAAACCGCTCGCCGCCAGCGATAAACTTTTAATCTCCGTCTGTCCGTCAGTCGCGCCGGGCCGATTGTCGGCGGCGAACTTTGTGGCGATTATCTTATCACCCTGATACAGATTAACCGTTATCGGATCAGCTCCCTTATCCTGACGTAAAAGTAAAAAATCAATCACCAGACTTAAATCCCCGTCCGGCGTGTAAATATAAAATTGATGCGTACCGCGGAGCGGCTGATTGATGGTCAAAGGGGCGACCGTCGTCCCGGCCGGAAACTTATAAGGCAAATCCAAGGGATAATTATAAACCGCCAGGCAAGTTCCGGCTCCGCCGGCGCAATTCTTCAGTTGGCCGGCTTTCAGATCGGCCCAAAAATCAGCCGCGCTGTCATAACTATCAGTCTTACTCAAGATCAAAGGCGTGCCCGTTCCGACGCGCTGCCTGATCGCCGCCCAATTTTCTAAAATTTTATTTTGCAGCGGCTGCAAATCATAACGCCAGGTCAATTTATCCGCCAACACGCCGGCCTCAACGAGAAAGGTATTGTCCCCTAAATGATCGCGATAAATAATGGTCAGCTTTACGCTATCAAAAGTCCGCGGCGTGAAAAGGGAAAAATAAAGCGGATCACTGATTAGTTTGGGGTAAACGCCGGCGGCGTCAACTCGCTCGGCGGGCGTGAAACCATAAATAAATCCCTGCCCTGATTTAAGGCCGCCCGGATAAGCGCGCTCGTAAGTCGCCCGGCCAAACGGCACGACTTTCAGATAAAGAAAAACCAAGACGATAATCAGCCCTAAGACAATAAAAAATAAGCGCAATTTAAGTAAAAAAGGCCATTTTGTCAAAAACGGTTTAATCATATTTATAATCCTATTTTACGCTATTTTTGGGAATAAAAAAAGAGGCGATTCCTTATATCGCCTCTTTTTATTTTGATTAAAATCATTATTATTTCCCGTAATCCGTCCGCTTCTTCTTGCCCTTGTAGCCGGTGCCGGCCGGAATCAGACAGCCGATGATGACATTCTCTTTTAAGCCTTCCAAATAATCAATCTTGCCGTTCACGGCGGCGTCAATTAAGACGCGTGAAGTTTCCTGGAAGGAGGCCGCGGACAGGAAGCTGTCGGTCGTGAGGGATGACTTGGTAATGCCCAACAAGAGGCGCTCGGCCTTGGCCGGGATTTTCGAATTTTTATTGGCTTGTTCAAAAACTTCTTCTTCCACGGTTTCGCCCGGCAGAAGCGCGGCCTCGCCGGCGTCTTTGATCAAGTAGCGGGAAAACATCTGATGAGCGATGATTTCCACGTGCTTGTCGTTCAGGGGCTGGCCCTGCGAAGAATAGACGTATTGGATTTCCCGGATGATATAGCGCTGGGTTTCCAAACGGCCTTTCAGCTTATAGAGTTCGCGCAGATCCAGACTGCCTTCGGTCAGCTGCGTGCCTCGTTCCACGGTCTCGCCGTCTTTAATCATGAGCATCGTGCCTTTCAGGATGGAAAATTCTTTGACCTTCTCTACCTCTTTGGCGACGGAAATGTATTTTTCCGTGACGCTCGCCGCGCCGGCCGATTTGGCGTAAACCGCTTCGCCGCTCACCTTGAAGAGCTCGGCTCCCTGGCTCACTTCCTGGCCGTCTTTCACCAGGACTTTGACTTCCAATTTCTTTTTGTCCTTAGCCGTCAGGCCGCCGGACAATTTTATCTCATTGATCTTTTCTGAAAAATAATATTTGTCGTGATCCTTGCCCTTATAATAGATGCTCAAGATCTTGGACTGCGGATTGGCCACCAGGATTTCCCGACCTTCCTGGTCCTTGATCGTCTTCTGGGCGAATTCAATCTTCACCCGGCCGCTGACGTCGGAAATCAAAGCTTTCTTCTTCGGGCTGCGCGCTTCAAAGATTTCTTCCACGCGCGGCAGACCCTGGGTGATATCTTCCTGGCCGGCGACGCCGCCCGTATGGAAAGTTCTCATGGTGAGCTGCGTGCCCGGTTCGCCGATGGATTGGGCCGCCACGATACCGACGGTGGAGCCCATTTTCACCGGTTTGTTGTAAGCCAGATCCCAACCATAGCATTTGGCGCAAACGCCCTTATGCAAACGGCAATTCAAGACTGAACGGATGGTCACTTCGCTAGCTTCCTTGCCTTTCAGTTTCTTGATGTTGTCTTCACCTAAGACTTCGCCGGCTCTGACGATCACTTTGCCTTTGGCATCCAGAATGTCTTTGGCCACAAAGCGGCCGGCGATTTTTTTGAAGAAATCGTCGCCATTCTTTTCCGTGACCGCGCGGCTGATCGTCAGGCCTTCATGATCGCCGCAATCTTCATCGGAAATGATGACATCCTGGGAAACGTCCACCAAACGCCGCGTCAAATAACCGGCATTGGCCGTTCTTAAAGCCGTATCGGACAAACCTTTGCGCACGCCGTGCGTGGAAATAAAGTATTCCAAAACGCCAAAACCTTCTTTGAAGTTGCCTTTGACGGGCAGCTCGATGATGGCGCCGGAGGGCGAAGTCACCAGACCTTTCATGCCCAAGATCTGCACCGGCTGCGCCCAAGAACCGCGGGCGCCGGAATCGATCATAGAATAAACCGGCAAGATATCCGTCAAGCCTTTCTTGCAGATTTCGGCAATCTTATCTTTAGTGTCGGTCCATTCTTCAATGACCTTGGCATATCTTTCCGATTCGGTGAGTAACCCTTCTTCATATTGGCTCTGGATCAAATCCACTTTGACGTTGGCGGCCTCAATCAGATGGTCTTTCTCGGGCAGATGCGGCAGGTCGCCGAAGCCCCAGGACAGACCGGATTTAGTGATGAAAGCGAAGCTGCGGTTTTTCAGGCCATCAATGAATTTCACGGTTTCTTCCTGGCTATAGAGGCGCAGGGATTCACGAATCAAGTCTTTAAGTTTGCTCTTACCCACCACTTCGTTGATATATTTCAGTTTCTCCGGCAGTAATGAATTGAAGATCAGACGACCGACGGTCGTTCTCATGAGCGCGCCGTTATACATGACGCGGATCGCTTCATGCAAGTCTATATAACCGCTTTCGTAAGCCAGCTGGGCTTCGTCGGCATCGTAAAAATAACGCAGATCTTCGTCCTTCTTATCCTTATAATCTTTTTCCACGAAAGTGATATAGTAGGTGCCCCAGACGATATCCTGGGCCGGAGCGACAATCGGATCGCCGGTGGCCGGCTTCAAAAGATTATGCGTGGAGAGCATGATGTCGGCCGCTTCGGCGCGCGCTTCCTTGGTGAGCGGCACATGGACGGCCATCTGGTCGCCGTCAAAGTCGGCGTTGAAAGCCGTACAGACGAGCGGATGGATCTGGATGGCCTTGCCTTCGATCAGAATCGGCTTAAAGGCCTGGATACCTAAGCGATGCAGAGTCGGCGCTCGATTGAGCAACACATAGGAACCGCGGACGACTTCTTCCAGGATATCAAAGACTTCGTCATGGCCCGCTTCTATATAGCGCGAGGCCGAGCGGACATTATGGACGACTTCCCTCTTGATGAGCTGGGAAATAATAAAGGGTTTGAATAATTCCAGGGCCATGATTTTCGGCAGACCGCATTGGTCCAAATTCAATTTCGGATTGACAACAATCACCGAACGACCGGAATAATCCACGCGCTTGCCGAGCAGGTTCTGACGGAAACGGCCCTGTTTGCCTTTTAAAGTATCGGCTAAAGATTTCAATTGCCGCTTCTGGCCGGTGGAGGCGGTCACGGTCTTGGTGTGCCGGGCGGAATTATCGATCAAAGCGTCCACCGCTTCCTGGAGCATCCGTTTTTCGTTGCGGCAGATGACTTCCGGCGCGTTCAGATCGATCAATTGTTTCAAACGATTATTGCGGTTGATAACGCGGCGATATAAATCATTCAAGTCCGAAGCGGCGAAACGGCCGCCGTCAAGCGCGACCATTGGCCGCAGATCCGGCGGCACGATCGGCAAAATCGTCATGATCATCCACTCCGGGCGCAGATTATTGTTTCTAAAACTCTTGAGTAGTTTCAAACGTTTGACCAGTTTTTCTTTTTTGGAATCCACCGCCCCGGACAATTTCTCTTCCAGATTCTTGATACTCTTCTGCAAATCGATCTTCCCCAATAATTTCCGGATCGCTTCGGCGCCGATGCCGGCCTCAAAGATATGGCCGAATTTTATGCTTAAAGACTGATATTGCTGTTCGGATAAGATCAGGAGCGGCTTCAGTTCTTTCAGCTCTTTTTGGGCAGTGGCGAATTCCTCATCTAAGCGAGCGAGCTTTTCCGCCTTCAGTTTGGCGGCGTCTTTCAACTCCGGATCGCGGTCGTCATCGGCCGCCTTGCCCTTCTCGTCCTTGATCTTTTTCACTTGGCCGTGGTACTCGGCGTCAATATTCTTGACCTTGCTCTTATACTCTTGCTTGACCTGCTCGATCGTCGCTTCCTTCAAACTCTCATCCACGTCGGTCACGATGAAGCTGGCATAATAGATGACTTTTTCCAAAGACTGGATACCCAGATTCAAGAGCAAACCGATCTTGGAAGACAAACCGCGCAAAAACCAGATGTGCGAAGCCGGCACCTGCAGGGTGATATGCCCTAAGCGTTCGCGGCGCACCACGCTGCGCGTCACTTCTACGCCGCACTTGTCGCAGACGATGCCTTTGTAGCGGATCTTCTTATATTTGCCGCAAGCGCATTCCCAATCTTTGGTCGGCCCGAAAATCCGTTCGCAGAACAAGCCGTCTTTCTCCGGCTTCTGGGTACGGTAATTGATCGTTTCCGGCCGCGTCACCTCGCCGTGCGACCAGCCCGAAATTTCCTCGGGACTGGCCAGCCGCAGACGGATGGCGTCGAAATCGCTGGTTTTTATGGGATTTAACATATGGGCTGTGTTTATTTATTTAACTTCGGCCGCGGCCGCCTCGTCTTCACTGATGGCGGCGATTATTTCCGGCTTATCATAATCGAATTTGGGATTCTTCTTGATCTCCTCATCATCCAATTCCGTTTCCACTTCCGAAGCCGGCTGTCCGCCTTTGCCGCCCAAGAGTTCCACGTTCAGGCCCAGGCCTTTCAGTTCGCGGATAAGCACGTTAAACGATTCCGGCACATTCAATTTTTCAATCTCCTCACCCTTGATGATTGATTCATAGGCCTTGCTCCGGCCGGGCACATCGTCCGATTTGATGGTCAGCATTTCCTGCAAGGTATGGGCCGCGCCATAACCTTCCAGGGCCCAGACTTCCATTTCCCCGAAGCGCTGGCCGCCGAATTGGGCTTTGCCGCCCAAGGGCTGCTGGGTGATCAAGGAATAAGGGCCGATGGAACGCTGGTGGATCTTGTCTTCCACCATATGGTTCAATTTCAACATATATTTATAACCGACGGTAATCGTGTGGTCGTAAGCGGCGCCGGTCTTGCCGTCGTAAAGCGTCACCTTGCCGTCTTCCGGCAAACCGGCGCGGATGAGTTCGGACTTGATCTGTTCCTCAGTGATGCCGTTCAAGGCCGGAGAAATCACCTGATAGCCCAATCTATGGGCGGCGAAACCCAGATGCGTTTCCAAAAGTTGTCCCAAGTTCATGCGGGAGATGATGCCGAGTGGCGACAGGATGACGTCAATCGGCGTCCCATCGGGAAGGAAAGGCATATCTTCCTGAGGCACGACCTGGGAAATGACACCCTTATTTCCATGGCGGCCGGACATCTTATCGCCGACCTGGATCTTGCGCAGGTTGGCCACGGCCACCTGGATGGATTTCAAAACGCCGGCCGATAATTTATCGCCTTCTTCGCGGGAGAATATCTTCACGTCCACCACTTTGCCGTGTTCCCCGTGTTCCAGATATAAGGAAGAGTCGCGCACGTCTTTGGCTTTCTCACCGAAAATCGCCCGCAGCAGTTTTTCTTCCGCCGAGAGGGTCGTTTCGCCTTTGGGAGTGATCTTACCGACCAAGATATCGCCGGAGGACACCTCGGCACCAATTCTGATGATGCCGTCCTCGTCTAAATTTTTTAATTTCTCTTCGCTGATGTTGGGAATGTCATTGGTGATGACTTCCGGGCCGAGTTTGGTGTCGCGGACGTCAATCGTGTAATTTTCAATATGGATGGAAGAATAAACGTCGTCTTTGACCAGGCGTTCGGAAATGATGACCGCATCTTCATAATTAAAACCCTCCCAAGTCATGAAAGCCACCAAGATATTGCGGCCCAAGGACAGCTCGCCGTTATCGATTGCCGGCCCGTCGCTCAAAATCTGTCCCTTCTTCACTTTTTCCCCGACCTCGATCACCGGATGCTGGTTGATACAGGTGGAAGAATTGGAGCGCAAAAATTTATTCAAATAGTAAGTGATGACCCCGCCTTTCTTGTTGGTCAGCTCGATCACGCCGGCCTCCGCCTTAGTAATGACGCCGTCTTCCTTAGCGATGACCACATGGCCTGAATCCCGGGCCGCCCGTTCTTCCACGCCAGTGCCGACGATCGGCGCTTCGCTCTTCACGAGCGGCACCGCCTGGCGCTGCATGTTGGTGCCCATGAGCGAACGCTGTCCATCGTTATGTTCCATGAACGGGATCAGCGAGGTGGCGATGGAAATGATCTGATTAGCGGCCACGCCGACGAAATCAATCTTGTTCACCTCTTCCATGCCCGGTTGATTATGTTTTCTCACCTCATATCTATTCACCAAGAAATAACCGTTCTCGTCCGTCGGGATGGTGGCGTCCACCGTAATATATTTCTCTTCTTCAAAAGCGTCCAAATAAACGATCTCGTTCGTCACCCGGCTGCCCTTGGCTTCGTGGACGATTTTTTTATAAGGCGTTTCCAAGAAACCGTAGCTGTTCAGGCGGGCGTAAGAGGCCAAGTGGCCGACCAGGCCGATGTTCGGGCCTTCCGGCGTGGCGATCGGGCAGATGCGGCCGTAGTGGGTGGTGTGCACGTCGCGGACGTCGAAGCCGGCGCGCTCGCGGGTCAGACCGCCCGGACCCATGGCCGACAGACGGCGCTTGTGCTCCAGTTCGGCGAGCGGATTGGTCTGATCCATGAATTGCGAGAGCTGCGAAGACATGAAAAATTCCCGGACCACGCCGATGACCGGCCGGGCATTGATAAGTTTGGAGGGCGTCAAGCTAGCAATATCCGAAGTGGACATGCGATCCTTGATGATGCGCTCCATGCGAGCCAGGCCGACGCGGAAACGATTTTGGATCAAGCCGCCGATCGCCCGGATGCGCCGGTTGCCCAGGTGGTCAATATCGTCTTCGGCTTCTTTAGTGATATTCAAACGGATGACTTCCTTGACGATCAAAACCAGATCTTCTTTGCGCAAGATCCGATTCTCTTTCTTGTTGGCGGCCAGGTCTAGATTGAAACGGCGATTGAGCTTATAGCGGCCGACGCGGCCGAAATCATAGCGGTCAAACCTAAAAAACATGGAATAGATCAGCTGGCGGGCGTTCTCTACCGAGGCCAGATCGCCCGGCCGGATGCGGCGATAGACTTCCTGCAAGCCCTCGGCTTCGTTCTTGGCCGTGTCTTTTTCCAGAGTGGCGGCAATATAGCCGTTCTCGTCTTTGTCTTTTACCAGATCAACGTCGGCAAATAAATTCAAGATCTCTTCGTCCGTCTGATAGCCGAAAGCGCGCAAGAGTGAGGTGACGGCCACTTTGCGTTTGCGGTCAATGCGCACCCAGATGACCTTATTGGAGTCGGTTTCTATTTCCAGCCAGGCGCCGCGGTTAGGGATGATCTTCGCGCCGTAACATTTCTTGCCTTTGACGAACTCGGCCGTGAACATCACGCCGGCCGACCGGATGAGCTGGGAGACGACCACTCTTTCAATGCCGTTGACGATAAAAGTCCCCTTCTCCGTCATCAAAGGAAAATCACCGAGAAAGACTTCCTGGGTGACGGCTTGATTGGTTTTTTTGTTGAGTAATCGAGTCTTAACTCTTAAGGGCGCTTCAAAAGTAATATTTTTTTCTCGGCTCTCCGTTTCGGAAAATTTCGGTTCGTCTAGATAATAATCGTCAAAATATAATTCCAGATCGCGGCCGATAAAGTCGGTGACGGGGTTTATTTCATCAAATAGTTCGGCCAAGCCCTCCTTGATAAACCAACTATAAGAATCCTTCTGAATTTCTATCAAATCCGGCATGGGCATGACTTCGCGAAATTCAGCGAACGATTTTCTTTTATACATATATATAACAAAAAAATCCCAACCCCAATTGGCTTGAGTTTAAGTAATATTAAATTAATTCTTGTCTCGATTTATCACTTTTTTTAACAAAAAGTGTTAGGTAATTACTATTCTATGCCCTTTCCGAGGGCTTGTCAAGCGCTTGTATCTCCTGCCGAACAACCTCCCGTTCATCCCAAGGCATCTTCTTGCCTCCGGCCAGACAAATGTGCTGTTCGGCGCCTTTGCCGGTAAATAACACTAAATCATGTTTTTTAGCTAAAATTAAAGCTTTTTTGATGGCCTGACGTCGGTCATCCACTTTAAAAAGATTAATTCCCAATTTTTTACCAGCTTCCTCCGCCCCGGCGGCCACTTGGTCAATAATCTCTAGTGGATTCTCGTCATAAGGATCTTCATTGGTCACAACTACAATATCGGCCTGCTCGCCAGCCAAACGGCCCAGGATCCGGCGCCGACTCTTATCCCGGCCGCCGCCGGTTGAACCTAAGACGTGGATGATCCGCTGATGCGGGATTAAAGTTGCGGTTTCATAAAGCTTGGCGAGCGCCTGCGGTTCAAAAGAATAATCAACCAGCGCCGTAAAATCTTGGCCGCCGTTAATGATTTCCATCTTGCCCGCCAAACCCGACACGCTTTCCAAGCCCGATTTGATTATTTCCGGGCTCAACCCCTGGTTAAGGCCGACGGCGTAAGCGGCCGCGGCGTTATAAGCATTAAACGCTCCCAAAAGATGCAGATTAATTTTTTGGTCGTTCAAGACGACCGCTGTCCTCGCCGACCCGGCCACCACCTCCCCGATTCTTACATCCGCGCCGGCCGCCTGGCCGAAAATCATTTTCGCCTCACTCTCAAAATTCAAGAAATAACCGGCGTTTTCGTCATCACCATTAGCGATAATCGTCTTAACGATTGGCTTCCCGTTGATATTTTTCGGCCAGCTGAGTTTTAGACGGCGGAATAATTCGCCTTTGGCGGCGCGATATTTCTCAAAACCGCCGTGGGCTTCAATATGTTCGGGATAAAGGCCGGTAAAGATCAAGCTGTCATAATCAATGAAGCGATGCCGGAATTGTTTGATGCCTTCGGAAGTCGTTTCAATAATGGCGTAGCGGCCGCCCTGCCTCACCAGGCGCCGCAAGAATCTTTGCGTAAAGAAACGCCCGGGCATAGTCATCTTCTTATCGTTCAGCCACTCCTTATCGCCGTCGGAAAAAACCGCCGTGGAAGTGAACCCGGTTTTGTATCCCGCCGCTCCCAGCATCTTGGCCGTCAAATAAACGACCGAGGTCTTGCCGGCTGTCCCCGTGACGCCGATGACGATGAGCCGCCGCGCCGGAAAACCGTAAACCAAAGCCGCCAACCAGTTCAAGATGAAATGATAGGCGGGCTGCAGGGCCCGGAAAATCCGCCGGGGAATGAGTTTTCTGATAAAATCCAACATATTATGATTATAGCAAAGATGAAGCCAAAGAAAAAAGAGCGGTCAGCGACAACCACTCTTCTCTTTTCGAATCGGCCGACCGTCACTAGCGGAAAACCTTGATTCTCTGCGTTCCGCGCGTATGGTCTAACCATACTATATACATCCCTTTCGGCCAACTAGTCGTTTCAATGGTCAGCTGGTTTTTGAAAGGTTGCTCAAAGACCAGCTGGCCGGTGAATGAGCTATAGATTTTAACGGTCCCCTCGATGTCGCGACAAGGGTCCCAACCAAAATCGATGTATAGTTTGTCCTTCACGAACGTCGGGTAGCAACGCGCGATTGTCGCCTCTTGATGATAATCAATAATAATAGAATCAAGCGCGATTTCAGACTCATCAAGATAAATAGAGTCGCCTATTTTTGCCGCGGCCGTGTCGATTTGGCCGAAACTCGTCAGACTTCCTAGCCCGACAAGTAAGAAAATTAAAAGAACTGTTTTCATGACACTGATTTTTTAATTAACCCTCCCTTATTCCCTTTCTACTTAAAGCTTAGCTCCTAATTTAACGGCTTGTCAAACTAAAACCGCCCTCTTCCCGGGCGGTTTAGCTTATCGCTATTTTCCTTGTTTTCAGCGCGAAAAAAACATCTCATCGTCGTCCGCATAAGGATTCCTTTTCTTGATCGGCGTCTCGGGTTCGGGCTTGGCCTCGGGCTTAACCTTGGCCGCTGTTTTGTCTTTCTTATCTTCTCGGATCTCTTCCAAAATTTCATCTTCATCTTCAATCGCCTCGGCCTCTTCCTCCGGATTGAGCGTCAGCTCTTCTTTTATCTTTTCTGCCTCGCTCTCCCCCTCGGCTTCGTCTTCTTCCTCGGGCGCCTCGGCGCTTTTCGCCTCGCCTTTAAAAACCAAGACACCATCATCGCTGCCATCTTCTTCATCCTCATCTTCGTCTTCAGCCTCGCCTAAATAGCTGCCCGGCGCGACCGCGTCCGACCGCTGATGGATCGGCAGAGCGCTCACGCCGCCCTCGGCTTCGTATTGTTCGCGACTGATCATCACTTCGCGCGGTTTGGCGCCGTTAGAGGGACCGATCACGCCGGCCTCTTCCAGCATGTCCAGAATCTTGGCGGCCCGGCCGTAACCGATGGATAGCCGGCGTTGCAACATGGAGGTGGAAGCTTTACCGGCTTTGACGATAATATCTTTAGCGGCGGCAAATAATTCGTCTTCGTCGCCATGATTGCCGTCCAGACCGACGCCGGCGTTCCCGCCGACTTTCTGCCGGTCGGTGATGCCTTCCAGATATTCCGCCGGTCCGCTTTTATCCTTTATATAATTAACCACGTCGTTAATTTCCGCGTCGGAAAGATAGGCGCCCTGGATCCGTTTCGGCTTGGCCAGTTCGGCCGTGGTGAAAAGCATATCGCCCGCGCCCAAAAGTTTTTCCGCGCCGGAGGAATCCAGAATCGTTTTAGAATCTACTAATGAAGCCACGGAGAAAGCGATGCGCGTCGGGATATTGGCCTTGATGAGGCCGGTGATGACATCCACGCTCGGCCGCTGGGTGGCGAGAATCAGATGGATGCCGATGGCGCGCGACATCTGCGCCAAGCGGATGATAGCCGCTTCCATCTCCTTGCCGCTGGTCATCATGAAGTCGGCCAGCTCATCGATGATAAAAACGATATAGGGTAATTTCTCCTTGGCACTGGCGTTATATGATTGGATATTTCTTTTGCCGGATTTATTCAAGACATCGTAGCGCCGTTCCATCTCGTTCAGGCACCATTTCAAGGCGTTGATGGTCTTATTGACATCGGTGATGACCGGCGTCAAAAGATGCGGAATGCCATTATAGGTCGGGAGCTCCACGCGCTTCGGATCCACCATGATGAAACGCAGGTCATCGGGATTATTCTGGTACAATAAGCTGACAATGATGGCGTTCAGGCAGACCGACTTGCCGGAATTAGTCGCGCCGGCCACGAGGAGATGCGGCATGCGGCTCAAATCATATAGCCAGACCGTGCCGGCCACATCCTTGCCCAAAGCGACATACAAATTATTTTTGCGGCCCTTGAAAGCATTGTCTTCCAGAATTTCCCGGAGACCGACGATGGCTTTAGCCTTGTTCGGCACTTCCACACCGACCAGAGACTGGCCGGGAATGGGCGCCTCAATCCTGATCGGATGGGCGGCGAGCGCTAAAGACAAATCATTATTCAAAGTCGTGATGCGCGATAACTTTACGCCTTCGGCCGGCCGGAAAGTATATTGCGTCACGGTCGGGCCGACCTTGGTATCGCCCATGTCCACCGGAATGCCGAATTTTTCCAAAGTCGTTTTTATCTTGAGCCCATTAGCTTCAATATCGCCGCCGATCGCTTTAGAAAATTTATTATTCAGGAGCTCCAAGGGCATATCGATCTTGATGAGCCGCTTCGGCCAGACGATCTTCTCCTGGATCTTCGGCCGGTCTTTTCTGACCGCCGCCGGAGTCGCGGCGCCTTCCTCGCCGATTGCTACATCCTTTTCTTTCCAAGCGGTCAGAATCTCCTCACGGGCGTCGGCCACGAATTTCTGACCATCAGCTTGGGCGGCGTCGGCCTCGGAACCGGAAAACAAATTTTTGAAAAATAGCCCGAAGGGTTTAAACATTCTCGCCCAAAAACTTTCCCGGCCGATGAGGCGGGACAAAGAAGTGTTAAAAACCAGCACTAAGGAAATCAACAGCAAGGCGATCAGGACGACTACCCCGCCCCAGAAACCGAAAACATATAGGAAGGCGCGGCTCAGATACCAGCCGACATAGCCGCCGCCGACTCCGGTTTGCGCCGCCGTTTCCCAATTGAGCGGATTGAGAAAAAAATGGAATAAAGTCTGATAAGAGATGAAGAGCAGGCCGAGGCCGAGATAATCAGTGAACTTGAGCGGCTTCTTGGCATTCCAGATGAGAATCAAAGCCCAATACAAGAATATCAGGGGCTCGAGCCATTTGCCGAAACCGAAAATCAGCGTCAATCCCTTGGCGATGAAGGCTCCGAAATGGCCGGCTAAATTAAAAAGGCCCAAGATACTGATTAGCCCGAGGACCAACAGAATGACGATAAAAATACTCTTCTTGGCGCGCTCGTCCAGGGAAAAATCGGGCAGATTAACGAAATTCATGGGGTTTTGGGTTTTCTTCTTGCGAGACATATTTAGCTAAATATAGATGATAAAATAAGCGCTCCTTACATTATACCATAAAGAGCCGGCTTTAATTAATCTCAATATCAATAAAGACCGCCTGCGGCACTTCGGCGCGGATCTTTTTCTCGATCTCATCGATCCGCCGGCCGACCAGGCGCGGCACGCGGTCCAGATAACCCACGGAGAATTTCATGAAATTCTCATAGCTCGCCCGCGCCTCTTCGTATTCGTTCTGAAAGAAATGATGCTGGGATAGTTCTTTCATGAGCGCCGAAGCGTTGAATTCCACGTCGCATTTGAACAGATATTTATCCACGTCCAGAACCGCCGATTTGAAATCCAGGATCTTCTCGATCGTCGGATCGGCGTTAAGGACGCCTTTGACTTTCTCTTCAATCTCTTCGGGCACGGATTTAGTGATCAGATAATTGCGGTTCTTGGCGACCAGGATTATGGCCATGATGCCCAGCAGTAAGCCGATCAGGATGGAACCGAGCGCGTCCCAATAAAAATTGCCGGTTAGGTAGGCGAGCACGATGCTGACGAAAGCGATGATAATGCCCAAAACCGCTAGGCCGTCTTCATACAAAACGGCGAGGGTCGCCGGATCGGCTTGCGCCAGAGCTTGTTTCAGACGAGTCCTCGGCTTATGCAAAAGATGGCCGCGCAGTTCCCGAACGGCGATAAGAAAGGTGCCAGATTCAATGATAAGCGCCGCCGCCAGGATAAGAACGGTCCAATAGCTGAAATGAATCTCCGGTTCATGGATGAAAGACATCAGACCATGATAAACCGTCACCCCGCAGCCGATGAAAAAGATGCCGCAGGCGGAAATCAGCGCCCAGATGAATCTTTCCTTGCCATAGCCGTAATTGAAGGCCTTATCCGGTTGCTTCACGGATTTATGCACGCCGATGACCAGGAGTAATTGGTTGGCCGTATCGGCAAAACTATGGATCGCTTCGGAAAACATCGCCCCGGAGCCAGACACGAAGAAACCGGCGAACTTGGCCAGGCAGACCAGGAAATTGCCGGCCAAGGCGGCGATGACCGGCCGGAGGCCGGAGACTTTTGTCTTATTTTTTTCTTTAATCATAAATTAATTTTCTTCAAAAATAATTTTTGCTGTTTGCTTATGGCCGCGATTTTAACAAGAAATTTTTGCTGATATTTCTCTTTCACGTCGAATACCTCTCGTGTCCGCTTCAACAATCCCCCCTTTTTCAAGTCTTTTAAATCAATAACCAACTCCGGGCAGCCGATGAACTCGGCAAAGCCGTGATTCCTTAAATCATAGGCGACGCTTAGCTCCGGCGTACCGGCGCCGAAAGCCATCACTCCGGCATGGAGCATCATGCCGACGACAAGGTCCAAGCGGCCGTAAACGTATTTTTGTTCCGCCGGCGCTCGGTCCACGACTTTCAAACCGCGAATAGGCAATTTCGGATAAATCTTATTTTCACCCGGATGATGCTTTAAATAATAAATTTGGACGTCGTGACCGCTCGGACCGCCGTATTCTTTTTGAAAATATTCCGCTACCTCCCGATAGGCTTTTAAGATATCCGCCCGCCATTTCCCGAAACCCAGCCAGCCGGAATAATTCAGATTAAGGCCGATTTTTGTTTGGCCGTCCATTTTGAATCCCCGCGGTTTCCTGCCCGCGAGCAAGGCCGCCGGATCGCCGATGACTTTTATTTTCGCCGCCGGGGCGCCATTTTTTACCAACCACTCCTTAGTCTGGAAATCTCTCACGCCAACCGCTCTCGCTCGCTTAACAAGAGCCACCGCGCTCCGGGTCGCTTCCCTGCTCAAAGCCGGCGCATCCACCTCCCGAATATAGCCGACGCCGAACAAGATTATCGGCGACTTGATGGCCGCCATGACGGACAGGCTAAAAGGCAACCAATAGGAATAAAAGATTCCGCCGCCGCCGATCACCACCAGATCCGCCTGATTTATTCTCTTAATGGCCGCCGGAGTCACCGCTTTCAAAATCGTGAGCGGCCAATCAATAATCTTCACCTTCGGCCAGCGCGCCTTGAGTAGCTCCTGAACGGCCAAGACGATAGCCAAGTCGCCCTTATTATCCTTATCCCAAACATGGAGGTGGGCGATGGTCATGGGATTATAGATTTAAATTCTTTTTAACCTCATTTAAGAGCGCTTCGCCACGCGCCGGATTGCTGTCGTGCCGCAAGAACCAATAAGTGGCCGTTCGGATGGCTGTCCAGTTATAATATACTTTTATGCGCGCTTCCAGATCAGCCGTCAGTTTGATATCCGCCGCCGCCAGATAGCTGTCCAAGAATAATTTCTGCATTCGTTCGGCAAAGCCCGGCTCGCCCGCCTTAGTCATAACCTTATAGGCCAGCTGCTGCAAGAATCCCCCCAGGTCGCGGGCGAAATCGCTCAGGCAAAGGTCGGTAAAATCAATCAGGCCGATGCGGCCCGGTCCGGTCTTGATGATATTTTCCGGATGGGCGTCGCCGTGAATGAAATACAGGCGCGGCGCCGAGGCGAAGAATCTCTCTTCCTGAGCGATGAAATAGGCATAAATCTTTTCCAGCGTCTCGTTATAGCGGCCCTGATAGCGCTCGCTCATTTCCCGAAAGATCATGGCCGTGCCCGGGATGACCGTCTTGATCCGGGAATTGATGGGATTAAAATTCGCTTCCGTCACCGCCGGCAAGGCATGAAGGCCGGCGTAAAGCTCGGCGGCGAGGGTGACGATCTCTTCCACGGTCGCGAAATCTTTCTTCTTGATGTAATACAATAAATTTTCGCCTTTGAGCCCCCGATAAAAAGCCCCGTTAAAATATTCCGAATAAAATATAGGGTCGGGCAGGTCGATCGTCGGCGTCTCAAAATGCTGTCCCCACAGATACTTCAGGGCCAGGTAGACATTTTCCCGCGGTTCCTCGCTATGCGCCGAACAGAAAATCGGGATCTTCGTTTCTTCCCCGCTCGCTTTGACGAAATAAGTATTGAAACCGATAACCACGTGATAAGTCGTCTCCCAAATCAATTCCTTATACGGCCTGATTTCCACCCGGGCGATATCTTTAAAAGCCGGATAGTGCGGCAGCACTTTCCGCCGGAACAGATCCTTGACGTATTGCTCGTCTAATAATTTTTTGATCTTGTTCATACGATTTTCTGCCAATATTTTTTCCAGTGCGCCTCCCAGAGCAGTTTCTTGATCTTCAAATAATATTTTTCCGCCGCCAGCTTGGCGCGTTTGGTTCTCGGCTCCTCAAAAGAGCGCACCGAGCGGATCAGATCTTCCAGGTTTCGCTCCACTTCGTCCGGACTCCAGGCGTAGGGACCGAAGACCGGCTTAAAATCACGGCCGCTCGCCCACCAGAAGGTGCAGGAAGCCAAACCGCGGACTAAGTGCCACGCGTACCAATAATAATTCTTGTCCTTCTTATATTTTTCGCCGAGCGCCAAGGACAAATCGGCCAATTGCCAGAGATTGGCCTGAATCTTATTGCTTTTGTCCTGCCAAAGCGTAAAGGGCCGACCGTCTCTTACCTCCCGCGGACTTGATTCCCAGGAAGACGGCGTGAGTTTCACGGCCACCGGCTTCTTTTTTCCCCGTGATTTAATGAACCCCGACAAAGTCAGAGTTTTTAACTTTTTCAGCTTCACGATCTTCTCCAGTTCGGCCGTCGGGTCTTCGTGGCGCAGGCCGTAAAGCTCGGCATCGGTGGCGGTGATGAATATTTTCGGTTCATCGGTTTTGGCGAGCGCTCCAGTTTTCGGCGCCGGCTCTTTTTCCAGTTTGGCGAAAATCGGCCAGAGCTTGTCCGGCGGATAAGCGGCGGATAGTTCCCGATCGCGAAAAATAACCTTTAGGCCGCTTCCCGCATCCATATATATACAACCAAAATCCGGCCGCGGGCCAAGGCCGGCGCTATAAGCGATCTCATCCACGATGATCCAATCATAACCCAAACGTTTTATCAGGCTCGCCAGAGCCGGCGTATAGGCCATCTCCGGCAGAAAAAATCCCGCCGGCTTATAGGCCTTGCCAAAATGATGGCGCAAAATCTTTTCATTAGTCCTGATCTGGCGGATGACTTCGGCGGCCGGCAAGAGCGGCAGAAAACCGTGATAAGCGGCTGAACCGGTCAGTTCCAAGCGGCCTTTTTTGACCAAAAATTTCAAGCGATCCAAAAACGCTTTCTCGCCCGCCTCTGCCAAGCGCTCCAAAAGGCAGCCGCTCACGTTGGCGGTCATCTTCAGATCCGGATGTTCTTCTAGGAGACGGAGTAAGCGCCAATAACTCTTGTCCAGCGCTTTCCGGATATTATAGAACTCGGCGTTAGCCGGTTGGTAAAAATGGAAAAAATTTAGCCAGAGCATATTAATCTTTTAAGACCCGCTTATATAATTCTAAATATTTCTTGGCCGGAATCTCCCAGCTGGAAGATTGCTTCATGGCCCGCTTCACCAGCGCGAGCCAGGCGTTCTTATGCTGGTAATTCTCCAAAGCGCGGACAATCGCCGTATAAAGCATGTTCTCATCTTCACTTTTGAAAGTGAAGCCCGTGCCGCGTCCGGTTCTCGGATTAAAATTCTCCACCGTATTATATAAGCCGCCCACCTCCCGGACGATCGGGATGGCGCCGTAGCGCATGGCGATCAGCTGGTTCAGGCCGCAGGGTTCATGGATGGAGGGTAATAGAAAAAAATCGGAAGCGGCGTAAACCAGGGTTTCATATTTCTGGTTGGCGGCGTGCGAGGGGATGACGATCAGTTTATCCGGCTGCTTATCGGCGAACTTGGTCAATTCTTTTATATAAGTCTTGTCGCCGGCGCCGATCACGACCAGTTGCAGATCAAGCTTCAAGAGCTGGGGCAGGATCTTTATGATCAATTCAAAACCCTTCTGAAAAGTCACGCGGCTGGTGGCGCAAATAAGCGGCGTCTCCGGCGCCGCGGGCAGGAGGAATTTCTTCTGCAGATACTTCTTGTTCTCCGCCTTGGCTCCCGGATTCTCCCAAGAGTAGCGTTTACTGATCGCCTTATCTTTCCGGGGATTATAGGTATTATAGTCAATACCGTTGATGATGCCGACTAAGCGGTCGGCGCGATTCTTCAAGATGCGGTGCAGGTCCTGACCGAATTTCTTAGTCATGATCTCTTCACGATATTGTTCGGAGACGGTATTGATTATGTCAGCCGACAGGATCGCCCGCTTGGCGAAATTGACGTATTCCAGATTCGGATCACTCAGATGCGGAATCCGGGTCCGGCCGTAGTCCTTGAAACGGACCGGCACCTCCCACCAATTATGGCCCAGCTGGAAAACCAGATTATGGATGGTGAAAACCGTCTTGGCCTTCTTTAGGGTCTTGGAATAGCGGAAATCGGTCTTCAGATAATACGGGATGAGCCCTGTCTGCCAGTCGTGGCAATGAATGATGTCGGCTTTGAATTTCAGAAGCGACAGAAGCTTCAGGGCGGCGACGTTAAAAACTAAAAAGCGCGCGTTCTCCCGCGCCGAGCCGTAGATATGCTGATGCTTGGAAAAAAACTGCTTGTACTCCACGAAATAGACCGGCAGGCCGGCCATGAGATAGCCTCGCCAATAATTGACCTTGATTTTCTCCCGGCTGTTCAGGCGCAGGCTGACGTTCTTGAAGACCGGTTCTAATTTATTCTTTTTCTTGTCTATCAGACGGCCGTAAAGCGGAGTGATGATGATCACCGTCTGGCCCAAGCGTTCTAAGGCCTTGGGCAGGCTGCGGCTGACGTCTCCCAGGCCACCGGTCTTGGAAAAAGGCGCCACTTCCGAGGCGATATGAACGATTTTTAATTTTTTGGGCATAGCCGGGAATTTAAGGCGCAGATCGCGATGGCCAGAGCGTCGGCGGCGTCATCCGGTTTCGGCAACTCTTTCAGATTCAAAATCAGCCTGACCATCTTCTGCACCTGCCGTTTGTCGGCTTGACCATAAGCGCAGACCGCCTGCTTGACCTGGCCGGGCGTATATTCAATGATCGGCAAACGATTTTCTCTGAGAGTGAGCAGAACCACGCCGCGCGCCTGGCCGACAATCAAAGCTGTTTTGACGTTCTTATTGAAAAACAATTGTTCAATGGAAGCGCTCTCCGGCTGATATTTCTTGATGATCTTATCCAATTCTTCATGAAGAACCTCCAAACGGTAAATCAAAGCTAACTGGGCGCTGGTCTTGATGGAACCGTAAGCCAAGCAAGTCAGTTTTCCCTTCTCCTCCCGGATGACGCCGTAACCGGTGTCGGCGATGCCGGGGTCAATGCCTAAAATGATCTTGGCCATAGAGCCGGATTATAAGCTATTCGTGAAATAATCGCTGACGTCTTCGTTGTCCTCAAATTCTTCCAGGAGCTTATCAATCTTTTCCTGGTCGGCCGGGGCGAGGGCCAATTTCTCCTTGGCGACATATTCAATTTCCGCGCTGGCCGGCTTCAAACCTTTCTTCTCCAGCCATTCGCGGATCTTGTTCAAATCGCGAACCTCCGTAAAGGCCGTGATGCCCTCCGCCTCTTTCTGAAAATCCAAGATCCCCTGATCAATGAGCTCCAGTTCCAGGGCCTCATTACTCATTTTCTTCTCCTTGATTTCCTGGCTACCGATCCGGATCACGCCCAGCTGGGAAAAATTCCACATGACCGCGCCGAAATTGCCGCCGATCTTCGTGAAGCTGTGGCGGACCGTGGAACCGCTCCGGTTCTTATTGTCAGTCACGCATTTGACGATGATCTGCACGCCGGGCGGCACGATGCCTTCATAATATAATTCTTCCACCTGATCGCCGCCTAGTTCGCCCGTGCCTTTCTTGACGGCTCGCTCAATATTGTCCTTGGGCATGCTGGCTTCGCGGGCACGATCAATCGCCGCTCGGAGCGACGGGTTGGCGTTCGGGTCGCCGCCCTTCTTGGCGGCGATAGTAATGATGTTGGCGAGTTTAGTAAAAACGGCGCCGCGCTTGGCGTCCACCAATTCTTTCTGGCGATGGGTAGTGGCCCACTTGGAATGTCCGGACATAAGGTTATGCTTCTACATTTAATGATAGGGTAATGTTAACAAAAATTGAAATAAAAATCAAGATGAATTATAATGAAAACATAAGCAAAATCAAGGGAAAATATGACTAAACAAATTATTCCCGATCTGGATAAAATCGTCATCCGCGGTCTGGATTTCTTCGCCAAAAATCGGCCGTCGCGCCTCAAATTAAAACCAGGCGCGGGTTTCGTCGTCGGCAGCGTCAACGCCTATCACACCGGCCGGATGCTCTTCGGCCGGCAAGCAGCGATTTTCGCCGACGAAGGCAATTTCCGCGACCAGTTGAAGATTTACCGCCCCCTGATCAAAGACAAGACCCTAAAAGAGGCGGCGATAATCTCCGCGTCGGGTGAAAAAGATTCTATCTGGGAAATAAAGGCGGCTAAGGCGGCCGGCCTGAAGACTTGGCTCCTGACTTGCAGCCCCGAGTCCACGGGCGCCGGATTGGCGGACGGTTTCACGGCTTTCAAAAAGATTCCCGAACCCTATTCTTATAATTTCTCCACTTACCTGGGCATGCTGCTCGCCGGGACGGGCGAAAATCCGGCGGCCATCCGGAGCTTCCTGCGCCACCTGAAGATCCGCGCCGGTTTCAAGAGGTTTTCTTATTTCACTTTCATCCTGCCGGATAAATTCAAAGCGATCGCCGATATGGTCATGGTTAAGGATGATGAACTCTTCGGCCCCTACTCCAGCTTGCGCGCCTATGCCGAAGGCCAAGCGCGGCATGCTAAATTCATCGCCCGTTCCCCGCGGGAACTGGTCATCAGCTTCGGCGCCAACCCGTTTTTCGGCGAACCGAAAAATCGCTGGGCCATTAGACTGCCTAAAGATGCGAATTTCGGCTTAGTTCTATCTTTAAGTTATTATCTGGTCGGCCTAATCCAGAGACAGAAACCGGCTTATTTCAAAAAGGGCCTCCTCAATTACTGCCTTAAGACCGGACCGAAACCGTATGGCCGAAAAAATCCTTTTCCGATGATCGTGAAATAAATAATCGTAAAAAATCAGCCAATTTAAGCTGATTTTTTGTTATCTATTGACATAATTATATTAAAATTGTAATATATACACAGTACACAAAACAACAAACCATGAAAAGACTCACGATTTTTGGCATGATAATTGTGATCCTCACAATTATTTTTGCGTCGGCAAGCTTGTTTTTCCCCTTCCCTAGCATCGTCATCAGATTAATCGGATTGGGCGGAGTAACATCAGTTGTCGGAATAATGCTCTATTTCAGTCTGAATCGTTACTCCGTTTTCGACTATGGCTGGGGAATATTCTTGGGACTGGGCGCGCTCTTCTTCATTTCTGTCGTCGGCGATTTTTTCGGCCGGATGCTTTTCACTCCCAGCCATTCAAACCTGTGCAGCGAACCCCATCTGACCTGGTTCTTCTTGATCGGACCGATCACTTACCTCATCGGACGTTTCATCCGATGCTCAGAAACGGATGAAGACTGAATCATCCGACGCTCATTTCAAAACAAATCAAAACAAAAGATCTTATGAGACAGAAAAGCTTTCCAGAATTCCGGAAAGCTTTTTTATTTTATAAAATCGACTTACTTAACTCTTATCACGCCCATTTCCCTGACCCGCTTGATGGCCGCCGCCAATTCTTTTCGGTCAGCCAGATAATAATGCCTGATTGGCCTCAGCCGGTCGTCAAATTCATAGACCAGCGGGATGGCCAAAGGAATATCCACTTTCATTATCTTATCATCCGGAACTTTATCTAAATACTTAATCAAAGCGCGCAGGCTGTTGCCGGAGGCGACGACCAGCAGGCGGTCGCCTTTTTTCAGGCGCGGCAGAATTTCCTTTCGCCAAAACGGTATCACCCTCTGAACCACGTCCTTCAGGCTTTCGCCGGTCGGCACTTTTACGCCCTTATACCGCTTGTCCGCTGCCTGATTATAACGGCTGGTCGCCTCGATTTCCGGCGGCCGGACGCTATAGCTGCGCCGCCAGATAAAAACCTGCCGGGCGCCGAATTTTTTGACCATGGCCGCCTTGTTCAAACCTTGCAAATTGCCATAATGTCTTTCATTTAAACGCCAGTCGCGGCGAGCGGACAATTTTTTTAATTTCATCCCCCGGAGGGCCAGTTGAAAAGTTTCCGTCACGCGGGTCAGATAGGAAATAAAGGCCGCGTCAAAAATAAAACCCGCCGCCTTCAGCTTCCGGCCGGCGCGCAGAGATTCTTTCTCCCCGGTCGGCGTCAAGCGCACGTCTGTCCAACCGGTAAACAAGCCCTTCTTGTTCCAGACGCTTTCGCCGTGGCGCAAAAAAACGATTTTGATCATAAATTTATTCAACCGCTTTTATTATATCATAAATTGACGATAAAAGTTTAAAAATGATAGTATAAGAATAGTTTAAACTTTACCTATATAGATCAGACGAATAATAGCCAATTTAAAAAAATCGGGGCGGAAATCGGTCTATTGGTCATTAAACTCTTACGTTTACTGGGAAAATTCCTCCTTTTTTTATTCCGGATCATAGCCGGTTTTTTTCGTTTTATCTTCGGCGGGGTGATTTACAAGCTCTTGGTCAAGATCTATTATGAGATCTTCCGCTTTAAAAGGACGCATCTGAGCGACAAGACCTGGCCGGATTTCCTGCGCGGCAAATCGCTCTATGTTTTTATCGTTACCCTGGCGATAATTTTATTCATTTCCAATTTGGCGACGCGCAACCAGACTGCGGCCGCGGAAACGCAGATTCCTAAAACCGTCTTGGCCGGCCTGATCACTAATGAATTCGGCGATGCGGGGCCGGCCAGTTTAATTGAGGAAAATCTGACGCCCGGTTCCATAATGACCGCCGGCAAGGAAAAATATGTGGATGATTCCTGTTCTTTGACGAAGAGCACCGGCCTGATCCTGGAAGAAAACTTGGAAACGAACCAATACCTGGTCTTTAATGATGAGGGCGATATGATTCTAAAACCGCGCGCCGCGATCCTGGGCGGACCGGGCGGCCAAACCGGCCAGACGTCGCCTGTCCAACGCACGGCGATCGTCTATTATACCGTGCAGCCCGGCGACACGGTTTCCATCATCGCCCGTGAGTTCAGTATCACCATTAACACCATCTTATGGGCCAACAGCTTGAGCGCCCGCAGCTTGATTCAGCCCGGCGATCGTCTGACCATTCTGCCATATAGCGGCGTGCTCTATACCGTGAGGAGCGGCGATACCCTGGCGCGCATCGCCCAAAAATACAGCGTAGACAGCGATAAGATCTTGAGCTGCAACGACCTAGCCGCCGGCTTGAAAGCCGGCCAGAAAATCATCATCCCGGGCGGCAAACAGATTACCCAGACAGCCGTCGCCAGTCGGCCGGCGCAAAGCGGCTTGAATGTTATCGGCAATCTGATAAAATCTTCACCGACGAAATCCGTGGCCGGAAAAATGCTTTGGCCGACCGTCAGCCACAACATCAGCCAGTACTACTCTTGGCGCCATACGGCCGTCGATCTTCCCAACAAGCTCGGCTCGCCGGTCTTTGCGGCCGACAGCGGTACCGTGATATACGCCGGCTGGTCGACGGGCTATGGCTATAATGTGGTCATTGATCACGGGGGCGGCATCAAAACGCGCTACGGCCATTCCTCCAAATTACTGGTCAGCGTCGGCGATGAAGTGGAAAAGGGCCAGACTATCATGCTCGTCGGTTCCACCGGCTGGTCCACTGGTCCGCACGTCCACTTTGAAGTCATGGTTAATGGCGCTAAATACAATCCGTTAAATTACATAAGATAAAAATATGGGACACGTCATCTTGGGCATCGCTATCACCGCGGCCGGAGTCCTGCTGGTCATCAAGACCGAGTGGTTCGTCAACAACTTCGGCCGCATCGCCTGGTTTGAAGACAAGCTAGGCTCGGAAGGCGGCACGCGCTTGGGCTATAAGCTAATCGGTATCCTGGCCGTCATCATCGGCGTGATCGTCATGACCGGAAGCGGCCCGTCATTCATGCAATGGCTTTTAGGACCGCTGATGAAATATAATAAGTAAAGCGCGCCCGGCGTCGGGCGCTCCCGGGCTTACCAGCCCAAATATCGGGCCCTTAGCTCAACTGGCTAGAGCGCCGGCTTTGCAAGCCGGAGGTTGGGAGTTCGACTCTCCCAGGGTCCACAAAAAACCGCTTTTTTAAGGCGGTTTTTTAACAGGCCGAATTAATTTAGTAAGCCAATTTAATTATCTTATTCAACAATCCCTTATAACTCACCCCCTGGCTTTTCATCAGCATCGGATACATGGAAATATTCGTGAAGCCGGGGAGCGAATTGATTTCGTTAAGATAAATCTGATTCTTATGAATAAAGAAGTCCACGCGGGCAAATCCTTGGCAATCACAAAGGCCATAAACGCGGGCCGCCAATTTTCTGATCTCCGCCGTCTGCCGGGCGGGAAGCTTGGCGGGGATGATCGCTTTAGCCAGGCCTAACTTATATTTATCATCATAATCATAAAATTCCTGACCCGGCTTCAGCTCCCCGGGGCGAGACACGATCAATTCCTTGTTTCCCAAAACCGCCACTTCCATTTCGCGCGGATTGACCAGGCCCTTTTCAATAATCACCTTGCTGTCATGACGGCGGGCGAGATTAATCGCCCGCGCCAAATTTTTAAAATTGTTCACCTTGGTGATGCCAACCGAAGAACCGGAATTAGCCGGTTTAACAAATAACGGCCAGGACAAATCGCGCTTGATCGCCGCCAAGTTTTTCTTTATCTCCGCGGGTGTCATCGCGGCAAAATCCAAAACTATAAATGGCACTTGCCTGATTTTTTTGTCCCGCAGGAATTCTTTGAAGACCGCCTTATCCATGCATAAAGCCGAACTCAAAACTCGACAGCCGCAGTATTTTATTTTCTGGCTCTCCAAAATCGCCTGTAAGACGCCGTCCTCGCCGAAACGGCCGTGAGTAATCGGAAAGGCGACGGCAAAATGCCGACGGAAATCTTCTATCCTTAATCTCTGCCGGCCGACGTTCAGCTTATTAATATCTTTGACGATAAAAAACTCGCCGGCTTTCGTCCAATACACCAAAATCGGCCGATACTTTTTTCGATCCAAGTTTTTATAAATATTTTTGGCGGAGTTGACGGACACCTCATGCTCATTGCTCGGCCCGCCGAAAAACAGGGCGATGGTTTTCATATATTATATTTTAGCAAATTAACGGTAATTAAAAAAGCCGGCCGGTTTGAAAAACCCGTTGACACTTATAAATATTTACGCTAATATAAAATTATAAAAATGGGAGGCTATGGGTATCTTTATCAGTTCGTCTACGTTTCCAAGTTTGGAAACGCCCTGCCCCTGTTATTTACCGATTGTCCGCTTAAGCGGAAATCGTAGCGGTTGCTGCCGGGCTGCACAAAAAAATTGCAGCTTTCTGAACCAGCAAGCCGACCCGCAGACTTATCTCAACCTAAGATTCGATCTGCGAAACTACGATGTCGCTGGCGGCTAGGTAAATTAACAGGAGATTCAAAGTTCTTTTTCTTCCCAGATCTCGGCCCTAAGAATAACCGAGCATCTACCCTTTCAGCCACGAACAAAGGCTGATAAAACTTCAATCGGCGTAATGCGCGCCAAAACGAGATTTCAATCTTCGATTAGACGCTCCGACAGAATCCAGATCGGAGCGTTTTTCTTTTTGCCCCCACCCCCTAAAAATGCTAAAATTAATCCATGTCTAAGACTAAGCCCAAGCTGATAATCATTGACGGCAATGCCCTGATCCACCGCAGTTTTCACGCTCTGCCGCCCACTTTGCGCACCAAGAGCGGCCAGATCGTTAACGCGGTCTACGGCTTCACATCATTCCTCTTAAAAGCCCTGAACGAATTCCATCCGGAATACGTGGTTTTGACTTTGGATAAGAAGGGGCCAACCTTCCGGCATGAACAATACGCCGAATACAAGGCGACGCGCGTCAAGGCGCCAGATGAATTGTACGAGCAGATTCCCTTCGTCAAAAAAGTGGCGACGGCTTTCAATATCCCGATTTTTGAGTTGAACGGCTACGAAGCCGACGATTTGATCGGCACGATCTGCGCCCAGATGACCCCAGAGAAAAATCTAGAGAAAGTCATCATCACCGGCGATCTAGACACCCTGCAACTGGTGAGTGACCGGACTAAGGTCTATACCATGAGCCGCGGGCTGACCGACGGTTTGTTGTACGACGATAATCAAGTGGCCGCCAGGTTCAACGGCTTGAAACCTGAACAGATGGTGGACTACAAAGCGCTGCGCGGCGACCCGAGTGACAATATCCCGGGCGTTAGGGGCATCGGCGAAAAGACGGCCGAGGAATTGCTTTTGGAATTTAAAAACCTGGCCGGCGTCTACGCGGCCGTGAAAAAGAATAGCGCTAAAATCAAACCGCGGATATTGGAACTGTTAAAGACTTATGAAAAAGAGGCTTATCTAAGCCAAAAATTGGCCACCATCAACCAGACAGCGCCTGTTAAATTCTCCCTGAAAGATAGTTCTTTCTCTGATTTCCAAGTGGATAATGTCCTGGCTCTCTTCGGCGAGTTGGAATTCAGATCATTACTGAATAAAGTTAAAGAACTGCGCGATAATCTGAATAAGCAGCACGGCAAAGAAAGCCACGCACCAAAAGAGGGCGGTAAGAAATCGTCCGAAGAAACGGCGGCGCCTAAAACTACCCGCGGTAGTGCCCAAGCCGACGCTAAATTCGCGCGCAACGCCAAAGATTTCAATTATCAACTGGTGGCTGATGATAAAAAATTCGCCGCCTTCCTAGCCGAACTGAAAACCCAGAAATCTTTCGCCATTGACAGTGAGACTTCCGGCCTGGATCCGATCACGGCCGAACTGCTGGGCTTAAGTTTCTCTTGGAAAGCCGGCGAAGCCTATTTTATTCTCCATACGCCGAAGCGCCTGGCGGCTTTAAAACCGATTTTGGAAAACGAGAAGATAAAAAAATTCGGCCATAACCTGAAATTTGACTGGCGCGTCCTGAAAAACCAGGGCGTCAATCTAAACGGCTTAGCCTTTGACACCATGATTGCCGATTATCTCTTAAATCCGGGTAACCGCCAGCATAATTTAGACGCCCTCGCTTTCACCGAGCTCGGTTTTGAAAAAATCAGCAAGATCAATCTGGCCGACAGCCAGCCCGGACAATTGACTTTGGACTTCAAATCCCTGGACCCGGCTAAATTGAGTCTGTATTCTTGCGAAGACGCCGATTTCACCGGCCGCTTAGCCACGGTTTTGGACAAACGTCTGAAAGCGGCCGAGTTGGAAGACTTATTCCATAAGATTGAACTGCCGCTCGTGCCGGTTCTGGGCGAGATGGAAAATAATGGCGTGAAACTTGATCCCAGACCGCTGAAAAAATTGAATGAGGAAGTGACTGCCAAACTAGCTAAGTTAGAGAAGGATATCCATCGCCTGGCAAAAAGCAAATTCAACATCAATTCTACCAAACAGCTGAGGGAAGTCCTGTTTGAAAAATTGGCGATCCCCACGAACAACATCAAAAAAACTAAAACCGGCTTTTCCACGGCCGAAGACGAATTGGCAAAGATGCGCGACCTGCACCCAATCATCCCTTTGCTGCAAGATTACCGCGAACTGAATAAGCTGCAAACCACTTATCTAAACGCCCTGCCGACCATGATTAATCCTAAGACCGGCCGCATCCACACCAGTTTCAACCAGACCATCGCCGCCACCGGACGCCTATCGTCCACCGATCCGAACTTGCAGAATATCCCCATCCGCACCGAGGAAGGCAAAAAGATCCGCGCCGCCTTCGTGGCCGATTCGGGCTATGAACTGGCCGGTTTTGACTACTCGCAGATTGAACTCCGCTTGGCCGCCCATTTCGCGGGCGACGCGAAAATGATTGCCGCCTTTAAGCATGGCGAGGACATTCATGCCGCTACCGCGGCGGCGATTAACCAAGTGCCCTTATCCGAAGTAACGAAGAGCATGCGCCGCGAAGCTAAGGCCGTTAATTTCGGAATCTTATACGGCCAGGGTCCGCACGGCCTGAGCCAGGGAGCCGGCATCCCCTATTACCGCGCCCAGGAATTCATCGCCAAATATTTCGCCGCCTTCCCGAAGATAAAAGCCATGGTAGACGGTTTTATAAAATCAGCCAGGAAATTAGGCTATGCCGAAACCCTTTTCGGCCGGCGGCGCGCCTTGCCGGAAATTAATTCCAATATCATGGCCATCCGCCGCGGCGCGGAAAGGATGGCCATCAACACGCCGCTCCAGGGCACGGCCGCCGACATGATCAAGTTGGCGATGGTCAGAATCGCCGTCCTGATCGCTGGCCACGAAGACGAGATCCGCCTGATCCTCCAGGTCCACGATGAGTTGATTTTTGAGATTAAAAAGGCTAAAATTAAGGACTACGCCCCGAAAATCAAAAAAATCATGATTGAAGTTCTGCCCCTCAAAGCGCCCGTAGAGCTTGACCAAAACGTCGGGCGAAATTGGGGAGAATTGAAGTAAAAAATCGATTATGCTGAAAAGCCGCGCGCTTAAAAAACCGGACCGCTTTATCTTTAAGCGATACGTTATCAACCGGAAAGATAATTCCGTCTCTTTTTTTTATGCCTTGGCGGGCAGTGGGGGTCGGGCCATAAACTTTCGGGAAGAAATAAATCTCGGCGCGGCGAAGATCAATTGGCGGAAAATCAACCAAAAATTATTAGCCAAGCTCCTTTTCAATCTCCAGCTCGCCCTGGGCGTCAGCTATTATAAGACCTATTGCCCGCGGAAAATCATTATTAAAAACGGCTCGCTGACGCCGCGCGAGGCGGAGTTCTGGAATAAGCTCTATACCAAGGGCTTGGGCGAATTTTTTTACAAAAATAAAATTGATTTCCGGGGATTAGTAAATTTTCCGACTAAGCGCCGGACGGTGGCTCAACCGCTTCGCGTAAAGTTTCGCGACCGTTCCCTGCTCCCGCTCGGCGGCGGAAAGGATTCCTGCCTGGCCGGCGAAAGATTGAAAGCGCTCGGCCATGATTTCGATCTTTTTTCATTGGGCGACAGCGAGGCGCAAAGAGCCACAGCCAAAGTCATCGGTCGGCTGAGACTGATCTTTAAACGGACCATGGATCCACAATTATTCGCCTTAAATCGCGCCGGCGTCTATAACGGCCATGTACCCAGCACCGCCATTTACAGCTTCGCCGCCCTCTTAGCCGCCGTGCTCGGCGACTACAGCAATATTATTCTCGCCAATGAAGCCAGCGCCAGCTATGGCAACATAAAATATCTAGGGGAAAATATAAATCATCAATACTCTAAATCCCTGGAATTTGAAAACGATTTCCGCGCTTATTTAAAAGACTCCATCGCGCCGGATATAAATTACTTCAGTCTCTTACGCCCTTATTCTGAATTTAAGATTAGCTCCGAATTCGCCGGTTATCCGAAATATTTTTCGGCCTTCGTCAGTTGCAACCGCCATTTTTCTTTAGTCGGTTCCCGGACGCGCTGGTGCGGTGAATGTCCGAAGTGCGCTTTCGTCTTTTCGCAGCTGGCCGCTTTCCGGCCGCGGGCGGAAGTCATAAAGATATTCGGCAAAAATCTATTTGCCGACCGCGCGCTTCTGCCTCTCTTCCAAGAACTCTGGGGCGAGAAGCGTTTCAAGCCCTTTGAATGCGTGGGCGAACCGAAAGAAGTGGCGGCCGCTTTATTGTTGGCCGGGCGCCGGGCGGATTGGCGCCGCGATTTTATCGTTAATTATTTTTCGCGGGTGCGCGCACCGAAGATAAAAGATAAGGCGAGTTGGCTGGCTGATGTTCTCCGGCTGGCGCCCGAGCATAACGTGCCGAGAAATTTCCAAAAGATTCTTATCCTGGGCTACGGCCATGAAGGCCGATTCGCCGCTCAATATTTAAATGGCCATTACCCGACTTTAAAATTCGCCATCGCCGACGCGAAACCGGTCGCTGGCGCGCCAAAACAGGCAACGGTTTTCAGCGGCCCAAATTATTTGGAGACGACTACTGACTATGAAGTAATCATCAAATCGCCGGGCGTGAGCGACCGTTTGCCGGCCATCGCCACGGCCAGAGATGCCGGAAAAGAAATCACAACCGTCACTAATATTTTTTTGAAACAGCTGGCGGCCCGAACTATCGGCGTCACCGGCACCAAGGGAAAAAGCACGACCGCCTCTTTGATATATAAGATGTTAAGGGCGAACGGGCTAAAGGCGGAGCTGGTCGGCAATATCGGCGCCGACCCCTTGAAATATTTGAACGGCCGCGAACGGGCGGACAAGATCTTCGTCTATGAACTGTCCAGCTATCAATTATCCACCGCGGTCGTCAGTCCGCGCGTGGCCGTTTTCATTAATATCTTCCCGGATCATCTTCCCTACCACGGCGGTCTATCTAACTATTTCCAAGCCAAAACAAATATCGCCAGACACCAGAAAACCGGCGATCGTTTGATTTATAATTCTGCTTATGTGCCCTTAAGAAAACTGGCCGCCACCAGCCGGGCACAGAAAATCGATTACTTGAAAAAAGGTGCGGTCAAAAACGGCTGGCTATGTTATGCCGGTGAGAGAATCCTGCCGCTCAATGAAATCCATCTATTGGGTCGACATAATTTGGAGAATATCTTGGCCGCCATCGGCGCCGTTAAGGTTTACGGCGTCAAGAATGTCGCCATCCGCCGCGCCCTGAAAAATTTCCGCAATCTGCCGCATCGTTTGGAATTCGTCGGGCGCCGCCGAGGGATTGATTTTTACGACGACGCCATCTCCACCACGCCTGAATCTACCTTGGCGGCGCTCACGGTTTTTAAAGACCGGCTGGGCACGATCATCTTGGGCGGCGAAAATCGCGGTTACAATTTTTCCGACTTAGCGAAGATCCTAATCCGTCGGCGGCCGACCGGCCTCGTGCTCTTCCCGGATAGCGGAAAACAAATTGCCGCCGCCTTAAAGAAAGCCGCCCGTCAAACCAGCGCCCCGTTGCCCCGTTTACTATCCACGTCTAAGATGGAAGCGGCGGTAAAGTTCTGTTACCGGCATACGCCCATCGGGAAAGTCTGCTTGCTGTCCACCGCCTCGCCGAGCTATTCCCTGTTCAAGAATTTTGAAGATAAGGGCGACCAGTTTCAGAAAGCGGTCAAAAAATACGCGAAAAAATTATGATCATTTTTCTCTACGGCGCGGAAACTTATCTGAGCCGGAAAAAACTCAAGGAATTCCAAAACGAATTCTTGAAGAAAGTCGATCCGAGCGCGCAAAGCGTCAGCGCTCTTGACGGCGCTTCGGCTAACCTGCAAGCGATCGCCGAACAGATCAACACTGGCACCTTATTTGCCACCAAACGTTTGGTGGTGGTTGATAATATTTTTCAAAACAAGAAAGACGCCGTTCTGGGCGAGCTGGCCGACTATCTGAAAAAAAGCCCTGCCAAAGACGACGTGGCCGTCATTTTTTGGGATGAAGAGGTAAGCGCCACTAAAGCCGGCGCCAAAAAATTATTCGCCTTCCTAAGCCGGCAAAAATACGCCCAGGAATTCAAAGCGCTGACGGACAGCGAGAAATTAGTGTTCATAAAAAAAGCCGCGGCCGAGAGCGGCGCCGACATCAAAGCCCCGGCCGCTTCACGCCTCATCGCTCTCTCGGGCGGCGACTTATGGCTCTTAAGCCGGGAAATAAAAAAGCTGGCTAATTACGCGGCCGAAAAAAAAATCATTGACGTGACCGATATTGAAACGATGACCGCCGGCGCTTTCAGCGAAAACATTTTCGTCCTGACCGATGCCCTGAGCGCCCGTAACAAATCTTTAGCCATCAAACTCTTCGCCGAACAGGAAGCGGCCGGACTGAGCCGAGAATATATTCTTAGCATGCTTATCAGACAATTCAAGATCTTGGCGCAGATCAAGGCCGCCCTCCTCCAAACCGGCCAGGCGGATAAGATTGCTTCCGAACTGAAACTCCATCCTTTCGTCGTCAAAAAAGGCCTGGCGCAGGCCAAAAACTTCAGTGAGAGCGATCTGAAAAATATCTTGAACCGCCTGATCCGCCTGGATTTTCTGAATAAGACCGGCGCGAGCGATCTAGAAACCGAACTCTTATTGCTTTTCGCCGGGCTCTAGCGCGACACGGCACTGACGAAGAGCCGCCGCGCCTTGCCTTTTTATTTATTATTTGTTATATTTTTAACCGTAATTTTAAGGGCGATTAGCTCAGTTGGTTAGAGCGCAACACTGATAATGTTGAGGTCGGAGGTTCGACTCCTCCATCGCCCACCAAGGTCAGCATCGGCCTTTGTATCGCGGGGTAGAGCAGTTGGCAGCTCGCTAGGCCCATAACCTAGAGGTCGTCGGTTCGAGTCCGACCCCCGCAACCATTATTTAACAAGGCCTCGGTAGCTCAGTGGTAGAGCAAAGGACTGAAAATCCTTGTGTCGTCAGTTCGATTCTGACCCGGGGCACTGAATAGCGAAAAAAATGAACCCATGTTATATTAAATGTGGGTTTATTTTAAATCCCGGGGTGTGGCCCAGCGGTCTAAGGCATCTGGTTTGGGACCAGAGGATCGTGAGTTCAAATCTCACCACCCCGACAAGAAGACTCTATATGATAATGATATAGAGTTTTTTATTTGACATATTTTGTTACTTATACTATAACAATCTAATCATCCAACAAATAGAACTTTCAACAAAATTTCAACAAAAATAACCCAAATACCACGCGCCATGAAAAAATTTACCTTTTACCTGTTGGCGATTATAATCGTCGGCACATCGGCCCTGATCGTCTCTTGCGGCCACCACAAAAAAATGGTCTACTGCCACGACGGATATTCCATTAATTACAGCACCGAATGGTCGGGAGCAAACGGAACTCTGATCATCTTTCTTAAAGACAACGAAGAAGGTGCGATGTCCTACGGCATCCGGCTGCCTCTTCAAAATGCGGCTACCCAAAAATTGTTAGCCCTGATTAAGAAAGAAACCAGGAAAATCCTGGTCATTAACGATATCCGCGAAAAAATACCAGGAAGGATGTGGGAAATCGAAGGAGAAATTTCCGTTGCTCCTTAAACTTCTCGGATTTCGCCCCTCTTCATCAAAAAGACCGGCCCTCACTTTTCAGAGAGCCGGTTTTTATTCTCTCCCCATCAATAAACTAAGCTTTGACCGGCTTCTTCCCCGGCGTCAGCCAGCCGGTGGCGCGCGATACGCCATAGCCGAGCGCCAAAAAGAAAATCAAATATAGGGCCGTCGCCAGCCAAGCGGGCAAGAAACGGTATAAGAAATCATAATGGTACATGATCGGCCAATGCCAGAGATAAATTTCGTAAGAGACGAGACCGAACCAATAGAGCAACCGGAACTCAAAGCGCTTGAGCGAAAATAATAAGATGATTGCCGCCACGGTCATGATGCTGGTCAACTCTTCGCGCCAAGGCGCCTGCCCGATACCGGAATGATAAGCCGTATAAAGGAAAATCAGCAGCAAACCCGCCAAACTAGCCCCGTAAAGAAGCCAGTGCCAACCCTGCCTCAGCCAAGCGCCGATCTTCAGGGCGCCAAACTTGAAGGCCAGCCAAGCGGCTAAGACGCCGAGCGGGAAAGCGATGATGTGCACGCGGTACAAACCCATCACGCCGCCCAGAACCGCCGGCGAAAAATAAACCAACGAAGAACCGACGACGTACAGGATCAAGGCGCTCAGCCAAGGCCGGCGCCGCGACCAGATAAGCGGAAATAACAGATAACAGCCGAGGATGAAAGTGAAATACCAGAGCGGCGAATTTATATCCTGATACAGATTGGCGCTCGTAAAGATTCCCAAAAAAGATTTCAGGACATAAATCCAAGAATATCCGATCTTGGCCACGAAAAAATCCAGCGCGAAAAAAACTACAAGCGCCAGCCACATGGGAATGAATATCTTGAGCAGGCGGCGCCGGTAGAAACCGCCGATGGAAAGCGGCTTATTCAAAGCGCTGACCGTCAGCCCATAGCCGGACAAGAATAAGAACAGATTGACGCCCACGCCGGCAAAGATCGTCAGTGGCCAGAGAAACTGATGGTCAGCCACCAAGAAATAACCGATATGCGAGAAGACGACCATCAGGATCGCCAACCCCTTCAATTCTTGCGATAAGGCGGGCGATAAGAACTCCGCCGCCCGCCCGTCCCGGCGGCGCCGGATAAATAAAAAAATCGCCAGAGCGAAAAGGGCGATAAAGATTCCCGTATTCAACAGGACATCGCTGATGGTTAGGATCATAAAGCCAAGCGTTATTGTTTTATGCCGTTATAAATCAAAGGGGCGATCAAGGCATACCCGGCGGCCGACAGATGGAAATTATCGCCGGCGTAATAAGGGCCGGCCGTTTTCAAAACCGACTTTAAGGGCGCATACAGGTCAATATAAATAACCTGATATTTGGCCGCCAGTTCTTTGATGGCTTGATTGAATTGTCTGGTCCGCCAGTCAAAATAATAATTATAGGGCGGCCAGAGCAAGCTGCCCGAGCCTAAAACCGGCAAACCGACGGCATAAACTTTGGCGTTCGTTTCTTCGGTCAGACGGCTCAGTATCTCTTCGTAGCTCTTTTTGAAATCATTCAAATTCACGCTGCCATAGACGTCGTTGATGCCGATAAACAAGGTGACGATCTGCGGGTTATTGCTGACCGCCGAATTGAGCGGACCGCCCAAAAGATCAACGGCCTTCAGGCCGGGAAAACCGGAATTCTTGACGGACAAACCGCCGTAACGAGCGGCTAAGCTCTGCCCCACCAGATAAGGATAAGTTTCTTCATACTGGTTCGCGCCTACCCCGGCCGTCAGGCTGTCGCCCATGGCCAAATAGAGTCTTTGGAAAGCGCCGACGCTATCCCCGAAAGCATAGGCCGACTGGCGCGGCGGCGGTAATAAATTGGCGGCGCTGATCGTATCAAAAATATGGGCGTAAGCGCGATTTAAATAAAGCGCCACGGCGATAAGCAATAAAACGATGATTAATCCACAGGACTTTTTCATATATTATCAGTATATAATAAAAACAGAAAATCGGGAAATTTGGCTTTCCCCCGCCCAAAAATCAACTTCGCCCCATCTTTAAACGCCTGGCCTTGATTTTTGTTTATTATTATGTTAATATCATATTGCTTTTATAATAATTTCTAAAAAAACCGACTATGCCTAACAAGCCATCCGCGGCCAAAGAATTAAGAAAAAACCGCAAAAGAAACCAAGCTAACCGCAAATCTTCAAACCTCATGAAAGATCTGCTTAAAGCCAATCTAAAACAAATCAAAGCCCGCGATCAGAAAGTCAAAGACGTTTTTATCAAGACCATTAAGACGATCGATAAGGCGGTCAAGGCCGGCATAATCAAGAAGAACGCCGCCAGCCGCTATAAATCTCGCTTGCAGAAAAAAATCAACGCGCTTAAATAAGCGCCCCATTAATATAAATCACTATATGACCCTGCCTGGGGCGCGGACTGACTGACCGCGGCTCGGACAGCGGCCCAAAAACATTATGTTAGACCGAAAAGTCAAAGAAAAAATCATCAAGAAGTTCCGGACGCACGAGACGGACACCGGCTCGCCGCAGGTGCAGATCGCCATTTTGACCGAAGAGATCAAGGAGCTGACCGAGCACTTGAAAAAGCACAAGCACGATTTCTCTTCCCGCCGCGGCTTGCTGAAAAAAGTCGGCGAACGGCGCAAACTCTTAAAGTATCTGCAAAAGGAAGACTCTAAAGCTTTCGCTGAACTGGCTGATAAGTTAAAACTGAAAATCGCCCAAAAACTGATGGAAGAGGAAGAAGAGGAAAAGAAAAAAGAAAAGAAATATATCGAGGTTGAGGACGAGGTCGCGGACGTGAAAGAAATTCCCGATCCGGCGGCCGCCAAATAAACCGCTATAAGTATGATCAAACACCGCGAACAACGCGTGGGGGTGTTGGTAGACGTGTCCAACATGTACCACTCCGCCAAGAATCTCTACAGCCATAAGGTGAACTTCAAAGAAATATTGATTCGAGCCGTGGCCGGCCGGAAACTCATCCGGGCCACGGCTTATGCTATCCGGACGGAAAATCAGGACGAGCAGCCTTTTGTGGAAGCGCTCGCCCTCCAGGGTTTTGAAGTGAAGATGAAGGATTTACAGATCTTCGCCGGCGGCCAGAAAAAGGCCGACTGGGACGTGGGCATCGCCATCGATGCCATCAAGCTGGCCGATAAGCTGGATGTGATCATCCTCGTTTCCGGCGATGGCGACTACCTGCCGCTCGTGTCTTATTTGCAAAATAATAAAGGCTGCCTGGTGGAAGTGATGGCTTTCCGAAAAACCTGCTCTTCCCGCTTGATAGATGAGGCCGACGATTTCACCGACTTGGGGAGCAGCAAAAAATTCTTGATTCAATAATTAAATTAACAAAAATCGCGAGCTGGCGCTAAGCCGCTCCGGCACGCGCAAATTAAAAGGCCCTGGCCCTTAAATAGATAGCACTGTATTTCGCATACAGTTCTGTAATTTAACGACCAGGGCGGACAAAACAGTATGGAAAAAATCTTTAACGCCGAGTGGTTGGGCCGCCCGCTCACCATTAAAACCGGCAAGATCGCCCGACAGGCCGACGCGGCCGTCTGGGTGCAGTATGGCGAAACCGTGGTCCAGGCCACGGTCGTCCAAGCCCAAAATGAACGGGAAGGAATCGATTTCTTCCCTCTTATGGTTGAGTTTGAAGAGAAATTGTATGCCGCCGGCATCATCAAGGGTTCGCGCTGGATCAAACGCGAAGGCCGGCCAACCGATCTCTCCGTCCTCACCGGCCGGATGATCGACCGCTCCATCCGCCCCTTATTCGCCAAAGGAGATAATCGCGACGTCCAGGTGATCGTCACGGTCTTGGCTGTGGATCAGGAAAACGATTATGACATCGTCGCCCTCTTGGCCGCTTCGGCGGCCTTGGCCATTTCCGGACTGAATTGGAATGGACCCTTGGGCGGCGTGCGCGTCGCTTTGATTGAAAATAATTTTGTTTTCAACCCGACTTACGAAGAGCAGGCGAAAAGCTCTCTGGATCTGATCGTCGCGGGAACGGCCAAAAAAACCATCATGATTGAAGCCGGCGCTAATGAAATTCCGGAAGACATGATGTTGAAAGCGATCTTTGCCGGCCAGGAGCAGATGCAGGGCGCGATCGATCTGATCAATAAATTGAAGGCGGGCGTCACTCCGAAAGTCAAAGCCAAAAAATCGACCTACCAAGACGCGGCCGAAATCGCCTTGGCGGAAGAAAAGACCAAACTACTGGCGACGGGCGAGGCTTGGCTGAAAGACAATGTCAAGAAAATCTTATTTGATAAATCATATTACACGAAAGGCGAGCGCAAGCTGGCGGTCCAGGCAATCAAAGATCAGCTGAACGAATATCTGATCGCGCAGAATGTCAGCCGCGAACAGCGCGCCTTGGTAATCAAGAAAACCGTGGAAGGCGCGACGGACGCGGCCATTACCAGCGCGGTCTTAGAAGAAAAGAAACGCGTGGACGGCCGAGCCTTTGACGAGATCCGGACCTTATCTGCCGAAGTGGCTGTCCTGCCTCGCGACCACGGCACTTCCCTCTTCTCCCGCGGCGAAACCCAGGTCATGTCCATCGTGACTTTGGGCGCGCCCGGTCTGGAACAATCCCTGGAAGGCCTGGAAGGACAAAGCAAAAAAAGATACATGCATCATTATAATTTTCCGCCTTATTCCGTCGGCGAAGCCTCGCCGATGAGAAGCTTGGGCCGCCGCGAAATCGGCCATGGCGCCTTGGCGGAAAAAGCTCTTCTCCCCATGATTCCGAATAAAGAAGAATTCGGCTATACCGTCCGCGTGGTCAGCGAAACCCTAGGTTCTAACGGTTCCTCGTCCATGGCTTCCACCTGCGCTTCAACTTTGGCGCTTATGGACGCTGGCGTACCGATCAAAAAACCGGTGGCTGGCATTGCTATGGGCCTGGCGTCTAACGCCGATATGAGCCAGTGGGAAATCTTGACCGACATCCAGGATCTGGAAGACGGCGAAGGCGGCATGGACTTTAAGATTACCGGTACGGATAGCGGTTTGACGGCCATCCAATTGGATACGAAAACCGACGGCTTGTCCGAAGAGATCATCTCTAAAACTCTGAAACAGGGCCGAACGGCTTTGAACCAGATACTCAAAGTCATCACCGACGCCATCCCGGCGCCGCGTCCCGAATTGTCGCCTTATGCTCCCCGCCTCATCAGCTTCATGATCGATCCGGAGAAAATTGGCGCCATCATCGGTCCGGGCGGCAAAGTCATCAACAAGATTATTGACGAGACTGGCGTCAGCATTGATATTGAAGATTCCGGTTTGGTCGTGGTCTGCGGCTCCGACGCCGCCAAGGTTGATGAAGCCATCCGCCAGATAAAAGACATTATTCATGTCTTCACCGTCGGAGAGATCGTCAAAGGCAAGGTCGTCCGCATGCTGGACTTCGGCGCCTTCATCGCTTTGAACGCCAGCGAAGACGGCATGGCCCATGTCAGCGAACTGGCTCCCTACCGCGTGGAGAAGCCCAGCGATTTCTTGGAAATCGGTCAGGAAGTGATGGTAAAAATCCGGGAAATCGATGACCAGGGACGTATCAACCTGACCCTGAAGGGCCTGCCGGAAAACGAGCCGCTCTGGAAAGACGAGAAAGGCAAATCCAGCGGTTCCAGTTTCGGCGGTGGTTTCGGCGGCAGTTCCAGTTTCGGCTCCGGGCCCAGACGGCCGAGCCGCTTCGCTCCTTCCGGTCCGAGACGCGACAGCCGCGGCAGCGGCGGTCCCAGCGAACACGGCGGTTTGCCGCGCCGGCCCAGTCGTGGCCCGCGGCCGTAAGTTGCCTTGACTTCTCAGTCTATATCGGATAATATCTTTATATTAAAAAATCGGAAAAACTATGCTAACCATCAAACTGTCCCAAACCGGAAAAACCAATAAGAAAATGTTCCGCCTGATCATCTCGGAAAAGAGCCGCGATCCCTACGGTAATGTTTTGGAAATCTTAGGTTCCTATAACCCTCATTCCAAAGAATTGAACGCCAAGGCCGAGCGCATCCAGTATTGGCTGTCCAAAGGGGCAAAGATGACGGCGACCATCAATAATCTTTTGCTGGACAAAAAGCTCATCAGCGGCCAGAAAGTGACCGCTTCCAAGGCGGGTAAACCGAGCGCCAAGCGAGCGGCGCAAATCAAGGCCAAGACTGATAAGAAGGCCGCACCCGCGCCCGCCAAAGAAGAGGCACCGGCGGAAGAAACTCCGGCCGCCGAAACTCAGTCCTAAAACACCGTTATATTGACAAATTTAGGAATTGTGTTATAATGTACATAAGGCTGTTAAAGCAGCTATTTAATAATTCTTTCCACTTTGACCGGGCAACCGCTCAAAAATTGGAAGACAAACCAAACTTATGGTAGACCAAGACAAGCAGTTTTTGGAGATGATCGTGAAGAGCATCGTCGGCAACCCGAATGACGTGGCGGTTGATCGCACGATTGATGAGCGGGGCGTTCTGTTGACTCTAAAAACCAATCCGGCCGACATGGGCTACGTGATTGGCCGCAAGGGCCAGACGGCGCAAGCGATCCGCACTTTGCTCAAGATCGTCGGCGCCAAGAACAACTCCCGCGTCAATTTGAAAATCTATGATCCGGAAGGCGGCGCCCATCGGGGCACTTCCCGTCGGGAAGACGTGGACACTTCCGCGATTGATGATTTAAAAATCTAAGCACAAAAACAATTGAATACGCAAAAAAGCCAGAATATTTTTAGACTGGCTTTTTTGTTGGCAAACTTGTTATAATGATCATATGACTTTCCGTCTCCTGACAATCTTCCCGGACATTTTTGGCTCTTACATCAATGAGAGCATCTTGAAGCGCGCTCAAGCCAAAAAGATCGTCGCTTTTAAGATCCATAACCTACGCGATTGGGCTAAGGACCGGCACCGGACGGTGGACGACGCGCCCTACGGCGGTGGCGCTGGCATGCTCATGAAGATTGAACCGCTTTATGCCGCCCTGCGCGACCTGAAGAAGGCCAGCCGCGTCTCGCCCCGAAAACGGAAACTAATCTTATTGTCAGCGAGCGGCAAGAAATGGACACAAGCGCTGGCCCAAAAATATTCCCGTTTGTCGGAGATCGTTTTCGTCTGCGGCCGCTACGAAGGCGTGGACGCGCGGCTGAAACATTTCATTGACGAGGAAATTTCCGTGGGCGATTATGTCCTGACCGGCGGCGAATTACCGGCCCTCACGATCATCGATTCCATTACCCGGCTCCTGCCCGGCGTCCTAGGCAACCGCGCCAGCTTGACCGAGGAATCGCATTCGGCCGCCGGCCTAGGCGAATACCCGCAATACACCCGACCGGAAATATTCCGAGTCGGCCAAAAAAAATACGCCGTGCCCAAGGTTCTCCTCTCGGGCGACCCGAAGAAGATCAAGACCTGGCAAGAAAAAAAGCAAAAGCGGCGGACCAGAAATAAAGACACTTACCCTTAATCAGCAGGGCTGGTTTGAAGTGCAAATGCTGAACCTTTTGCTTCTCATAAAGATCATCAATAAAGTGATAGTCGGGAACCTGAAGGACTTTATGTCCCTTGCCAAAAATGTCCTTAAGAATCTTATTTGTCCCGATAACGAGCGTGTCTTTCCCTAAGAGATCCTCAATTACACCCTTAGTGTGCTTGTCTCCCGGCTCCACAAACCATTGGGCACCAGCCGGCATTCCTAATAACTCTTCCATGGCGATTCGTTTAAATGAACGTTCATATTATATTTGATTATCTTCTTATAACTTTCCAGCCCGTGTCCGTCTTGGCTAGCCGGCCGGGCAAAGAGAAACCGGCCGCTTTCTTGTGGCCGCCGCCGCCGAACTTTTGGGCGATCTTAGCGACGTCAACCTGATCATCATTGGTCCTTAAGCTGCCTTTCACTTTATCAGTTTCTTCCCTAAGGAGCAAGGCGGCCGAAACGCCGGCGAGAGATGCCAGAAAAGACACGATATCGCCGAACAGGTCGGCGTTCGCTTCCCGAATCTCCGCCGGCAAGAGTTCATCGATCTCCCCGGCCGTCAAGGTGGCGGTGGCTAAACCGGTCTCTTTATTGAAGCGTAAATTTTCCAGCACCCGGCCCCAGACTTTGAGCGCCGAGAAACTTTTATTATGGACCGTATGATCGAGTATTTTCGGCAGCGAAGCGCCGGACAGGAGCATCTCTGAAGAGACGGCAATCGCTTCGCGCGAAGAATTGGCGTGCAAGAAGTGGCCGGTGTCGGTCATCAGGCCGATCAAGATGCAATTGGCCAGCGTCTTGCTGATCGCCAGCTCGTTAGTCTTCAAGAACTGATGGACGATTTCCGTCGTGGAGGCTTTATCCGCCAGACGGATTTCTAGATCGGCATAGCTGGCCGTCGGCTGGTGATGGTCAAATTCAATCACGAAGGGCCGCGACTCGGCCGGAACCTCCAAGAGCCGCCCCAACCTATCGGCTAAGGCAGTGCGCTCAATGGAGCCGCAATCTAGGACTATCACCAGGTCAAAATCACGCAGATCGTCCGGCGGGACGGATAAGATCCGATCTTCATTGGGAATGAAGTCATAAGCGCCGGCCGGTTTCTTATCGGCGTAGGCGTAGACCTCCGAACCGAAGTCTAAAGCGACTTCCAGCATGGCGCCCAGTGAAGCGACGGCGTCGGCGTCGGGCGAGGTGTGGGCGATAAGCAAAACCCGGCGGGCGACCCGCATCAGCTGGCAAACCAATTGGAACTTCTCGGTTAAATTCATAACCGGTTATTCTAGCGGAAATAACAAAAAAAGTCCAGACTCTGGTCCGGACCCCTTTATTCCTCGTTCGCTTCTTTGATCAGCCGTTCGATCTTTCCCGCTTCCCTTTCCGTGGCGTCAAATTCCCAGATTATGCGGGGGATGGCCCGGAGCCGCGTCCGGACGCGCAGAATCGGGATGAAGTGCCGAGTGGCGGCCATCAGCTTATGCAAAACCGTGCCGGCTAATTTATCCGGCAAAACCGAAAAGCCGACCTTAGCTTGTTTCAAGTCTTCGGAACATTTGACGTAGGTAATCGTGATCAAGGCGTCAGGGACGGCCACTTCGCGATTAACAGCCACGGCCAATTCTTCCAGAATCAATTCGTTTATCCGCTCTATTTTAGCCATATGTTGAGACGCGCCCGATGAGACGCGTCTTAGATTAAATATTCTCCTTTTAAATCTTATCCACCACCCGGTCTTCGCGATAGATCTGCAAAATATCGCCGACTTCGATCACCGGCTTGCCTTCATATTTGAGTCCCGCTTCCTGATCCTTATCCGCCTGTTCCACGTCCTGTTTACCGGTTTGGAGCCGCGTCAGGCGGCCAGTGGCGATAAAATTATCGCCGCGTCTTATTTCCACCAATGTATTATTCTTAACCACGCCGTCCAAGACCTTACCGCCGACGATCTGACTACTAGTTTCCGTCCGGAAAATCGCCAAGACTTTCAAGCGGCCAAGATCCACTCGGTTTATTTCCGGTTTTACCAAGAGCTGCATCTCTTCTTTGATGTATTTGATGAGTTCGTAGATGACGGAATAGATCTTAACCGTGACTTTTTTCTCCCGGACCATGACCTCAATGGCCGGCGACACGCGGACATTGAAGCCGATGATCTTCGCGCCGGAACTTTCCGCTCGGACGACATCGCCTTCAGTTATATAGCCCAGACCTTTGGAAATTATCTTCACCTTCACTTTTTCATTATTAAGCTTCATGAGCGACTCTTCAATCGCTTCCGCCGAACCCAAGAAGTCGGTCTTGATGACCACGTTCACGGCCGGCGTCTTATCTTCCGGCGCGTCTTCATTGGAAACGACCGCCGGAGCCAGCGGCTGAGCGCTCGTTTTCATCTTATTGGCTTTGACCTTAGTGCCTTCGCCGACGGTCAAGATATCGCCGACCGCCGGGGAAATCTTCAGACCCAAAACTTTAGCCGGCGTGGACGGCGTCGCCGCCTTGATATCCTCGCCGTGAAAATTTTTCAGGGCCTTAACTTTGCCATATACAATATCATTGAAACAGAGCTGATCGCCAACATGGAGCGTGCCGTTCTGCACCAAGATCGTGGCTAAAGGACCGGCGGTCTTATCTAAATTGGATTCAATCACCGTACCGGCCGCGTCCGCCAGCGGGTTAGCCTTCAAGCTGGTGGATTCCGTTTCCGCCACGAGCAGGACCATGTCCAACAGATCTTCAATACCCGTGCCTTCCTTGGCGGAAATAGGGGCGCAGACGATTTTTCCGCCCCAATCCTCCGGAGCGATATTGAGCTGGGTGGACAATTCCTGTTTAGTCCGATTAACATCGGCCGCCGGCTTGTCAATCTTATTGATCGCCACGAGATAGGGGATCTTGGCCGCTTCTATAATACGATAGGCTTCCACGGTTTGCGGTTTGACGCCGTCATCAGCCGCTACCACCAAAATAGCGATATCCGCCACCTTGGCGCCGCGGCTTCTCATGGCCGTGAAGGCTTCGTGCCCGGGGGTGTCAATAAAAGTCAGGACGCGGCCCTTTCTGGTCACTTGGTAAGCGCCGATGTGCTGCGTAATACCACCCGCTTCACCGGCGACCACGTCCGTTTTACGGATGGAATCCAGTAATTTTGTTTTGCCGTGATCAACATGACCCATGACAACGATTACCGGCGGCCGATCCTTCATATCGCCGATCGCTTCACCGGCTAAAATATCGGCTAACTTCTTATCTTCCTTCTTATCGTCGCCAAGCGCCGTCGCTTCCGCCGGCTTGACGGCTAAATGCAGATTATCGCCGATGATAGCTACGGTATCATAATCGATTTTTTCGTTGATGGAAGTAAAGACGCCGTTTTTCATGAGTTCCGCCAAAACGCGGTTGACCGGAATGCCGGCCAGTTCGGCCAAGGCGCGGACGGTAATGTAGGGCGGCACGGCGATCGGTTTTATTTCCTTAGGCAGGACCTCATCCTGTTTCTTGATGGCCGCCGCCATCTTCTTCTGCTCCCATTGGCGCCGCAAGAACGGCCAATCCTTAATGATCTTCTTGGCCGTATTATTGTCCACCTTGATGGCTTTTTGCCCGATGGCAAAACCGAGCTGCGGCAATAGGTCGCGCAGCTCTTGGGGGTTGATTCTTAGGACTCTGGCTAGCTCGGTTAGGTTCATAAAGCTTATCTATTTCTTAATATTACCTTAGTTTTGGGGTTTAGTCAATCAAAACGAGCCAGCGGCGCCCTCTTCCCAAATTATAAAATTAGTGCTAAACTAATTTCATCAACTTATAAATTATTAATCAATCCTGTTTTTAGGAATAAGTTTGGAAAATTAACCACTGTTTTTGAGAGTTTAAAAAAATTTATCTTTAAAGATCAATCATTATGCCCTCCCGTTATTTTTCTGCTGAAATCAGCCAAAAAAATACGAAATCCATCTTTAAATATCTTCTCAAATAACGCTCGTAGAGTGGTTATTGTTTTTCAAAACTGAATATTCTCATCGTACCACCTATTCCTGAAAACCGGCCAAAAACCATATGTTAACTTATGTCTGGTATTTTCTCCTCGCCGCGGGTGGTTTTTTTATTGGCTTTTTCGTTTATCAGTCTTTAGCCAAATCAAAAACCAAGGGAGCGGTGGAGAAAGCCGAAAAAGTCATCAGTGAAGCTAAGGTCAAGGAAAAGGATCTGCTTTTAAAAGCCCAAGACAAAGCTTTAAAAATCATTGAAGAGTCCAAGCAAGAAGAGGGCGTTCGCCGTAACGAAATCAATCAATTCCAAAAACGCTTGGAGCAGCGGGAAAACGCTTTTTCCCAAAAACTTTTAGACCTGCAGGACAAGCAGCAGAAATTATACGACAAGGTGAATGAAGTCCAAGAAATCAAAGAAAAGATCAAGACGATCAAGGTTGACCAGGAGAAAAAATTGGAAGAAATTTCCGGTTTGACCCCGGCCGCGGCCAAAGAAATCTTGCTCAAAAGCGTAGAAGAAAAATGCGCCGAAGACCTGATGATCCGCGTAAAAAAATTAGAAAATGAGTCCGAAGACGTCATCAACGAAAAATCCAAAGACATGATGGCCTTAGCCATGCAGCGCCTGGTTTCCAATTACACCGTGGAACTGACGACTACGACCGTGGACCTGCCTAACGACGAGATGAAGGGCCGCATCATCGGCCGCGAAGGCCGCAACATCAAGGCGATTGAGCAGATGACCGGCGTGGAAATCATCGTGGACGACACGCCGAACGCTATCACCGTTTCCGGATTCTCTCTAATCCGCCGCCATATTGCCAAAAAGACTTTGGATTACCTGATAAAAGATGGCCGCATCCATCCGACGAAGATCGAAGACGCGGTGGAGAACGCCAAGAAGGATATCGCCCTGGATATCAAGAAGGCCGGCGAAGAAGCGATGTATGAAGTCGGCATCACCGGCTTTGACCAGAAACTGGTCTCTATATTGGGTCGTTTGAAATATCGCACGAGCTATGGACAGAATGCTTTGCGCCATTCCATTGAGGTCGCGCACTTGTCCGCCATGCTGGCGGAAGAATTGGGCGCGGATGTAACTCTCGCCAAGAAAGGCGGCCTGCTCCATGATATCGGCAAGGCCGTGGACCATGAAGTCCAGGGTAACCACACCGAAATCGGCCGCGACATCGCCAAAAAATTCCACTTGCCGCCGGAAATCATCGCTCCGATCGAGACCCATCACGACGATAAGCCGGCGACCTTAATCTCGGTCATCGTCAAGGTGGCTGACGCCATCTCCTCGGCCCGCCCGGGCGCCCGAAGCGACAACTATGAAAACTATCTGCAGCGTCTGGAAGAGCTGGAAAAGGTAGCTATGTCCTTTGAAGGCATTGAAAAAGCCTATGCCATACAGGCCGGACGCGAAGTTCGGGTCTTTGTGCAGCCGGACCAGGTGGACGACCTCAAGGCCTATAATTTGGCCAGGGATATTGCAAAAAAGATAGAAAATGAGTTAAAATACCCAGGGGAGATAAAGGTGAACGTTATTCGGGAGATGCGCGTTACCGAGTTCGCCCGCTAAGCCGATATTTGCCCGCTAAAACAATAATCATATAAACATATGAACAAAGCGCAACTCATCGACAAAATCTACCATGATGTCGAGGGTTTGAACAAAAAGCAGGCGGAAAAGATGATTGATGTCCTGACCGACACGATCATTGAAGAGTTGAAGGCTGACCATGAAGTCACTCTGGCCGGCTTCGGCACTTTCTTATCCCGCGTGCGTTACGCGCGAGGTGGAGTCAACCCGCAGAAGCCGACCGAACGGATTACCATTCCGGCTGTGAAGGTGGCCAAGTTTAAAACCGGCTACCACCTGAAGCAGGCTTTGAAGGGCAAAAGATAATTCAAACCGCCCGCCCGAAAATTAAAGAAAATCCTTGGGATTGAGGGCGTTTTGTTTGCGCCCGTTATGGGCGCCCGCGCGCCCACAAGAGGCCGATCGCGCCAGCGAGTGGGCCAATCGCGCCCGTAGCTCAACTGGATAGAGTGCTTGGCTTCGGACCAAGAGGTTGCAGGTTCAAATCCTGCCGGGCGCACCGCATAAAATTCGGGGCTGGGTAGCTCAGTTGGTTAGAGCGTAGCACTCATAACGCTAAGGTCGCGGGTTCGATCCCCGCCCCCGCCACATAAGACAAAGAGTGCGCCTCCGGGCGCCGAACGAAGGCCTCGTTAGCTCAGTTGGTAGAGCGGCTCCCTCTTAAGGAGATGGTCGCTGGTTCGAATCCAGCACGGGGCACTAGTTGTAAAGATATGGGATTATTTAATTGGCCATCAAAAAATAAACAAAGTGATGAGAGATATGTACCGCCGGTTACCAACCGCCATCTTGGCGTACGAAAAACTACCGAAGAGTTTGAAGATGAATACACCAGGAAGCAAGCGGCGGAAACTGAATATTTAAAACGCGTCGGTTCTTTCATAAACGCCGATGGTCGAGAAATGCCCATCGGCCGACTGAACGGCCAAACGAAGCAACTGCTCAAGGAAGCCCGGGAGGCAATCCAAGAAGAAACGGCCGCTAATAAGATAATGAAGCGTGCGGAACCGACCGGGACAGAAGAAGATACGCCGGAAGCGGCTAAAAATGAAGTATTCGCTGAAAAGATGAGACGTGATAATCCACATTCAATACATAAATTTTATAACAACCACGGCCGCCATCTGACCGGAGAAAATGCCGGCGAAAGAATCGGAACAAAACTTGGCTTATATAAAGACTATAACCCCAAATTAAATGCCGGCGCGCCCGGCAACCGCGAGGAAAGAAACCGCCAGGCCAGACAGGAGGCCGAAAAGAATAAGGGCCTGCAGCCGCCGGAAGAGCCGACCTTTGAGGACTATCTGTCAGACCGGCCAGAATTTAAAGATGAAGATTAATCTACAAAACCGGCCTTCAGGGCCGGTTTTTGATATCTTTGATCTTAGTTTCAATCGTTTTAATCAATTCTTTCTTCTTTATTTCCCATTCTCCCTCTCGGGCGATTGAGGCCGCCAGATCGGCCAGAAACAATTCCCTCAGCTCGGAAAAATATTTATAGTCGACAAACTCCGCCGCTTTTTTATCACCCATCTCCGGCAAGGTAAAAACGCGCATGTGATTTTTGATCAGCCACTTGGTTCTTTCTATCTCGTTCACTGGGGGGCCGAAACGCTCCATAATCTTGGCCGCCAAATCCGCGCCTAGAACGTCATGACCGAAAAATTGCGTAATGATTTCCCCTTTTCTTTCTCGCTCTATCCTGGTCTGGGGTTTGGCAATGTCGTGCAAGATACCGGCCCAGACCAGCGCCGTGCCGGCCGAATCGGGCAAATTTTCTAAAACTCCCCGCGTATGCGTCAAAACATCGCCTTCCTGATGATGCGGGCCTAACTGAACGCAGTCGCGCAAAGCCAAAACCTCGGGTAGGTTCTCCGCCAGCCAGTTTTCATCCACTAAGAGCCGGCGGACATCAGCGACACTTTTGATCTTTTTGAACATTTCTCTATCCATACTACCTATTATACTATTCCCCGTGCCCTTGGCAAAAAATCAAGCTCTCTTGGCAAAAACCAATCCGTTCGCTATAATGACTTTGTCTTAATAACAGCCAAATTATCCTTTATGAGAAATCTTATTATTTTTGGCCCCCCAGGCGCGGGCAAGGGCACGCAAGCGAAACTTATCGCCCAGAAATACAAATTGACGCATTTATCCAGCGGAGAAATCTTGAGACAGGCGCGCGGCCGCGGGAGTTTGGGCAAAAAAATTAAGGGTTACCAGGATAAGGGGCAACTGGTGCCCGACGCTTTGATTATTTCTTTAATGGAGAATCGGGTCGCCCGCTCGGCTAAGCGCGGTGTGATTTTTGACGGTTACCCACGGACTTTGCGACAGGCCAAGGCCTTGGATAAATTTTTAAATGACAAAAAGAATCCCCTGAAAACGGTCTTGAATCTGCGCCTGAGCGAAACGGAAGCTATCCGGCGAATAATGCACCGGAGTAAGACATCCCGCCGCTCGGATGATAATCCGAAAACCATCCATAACCGCTTCCGCGTCTATCGCGCCCAAACCGCTCCTCTATTAGAATATTATGCCGGCCAGAAAAAAGTCATCACGATTGATGACCGGCCGCCGATTGCCGCGGTCTTTAAAGCCATCGTCAAAAAATTAAAATAAAAACCCGGAGCGAGCGCTCCGGATTTTTTTATATCTTCATTTTAAGCGATCGTCGTCCCTCTAAACTTCTTCCCTAATAAACAAGCCCGCAAATTTTTCAGATTCCGACCATTCAAGATTATCACCCTCATCTTATGCTTGGCCGCTTCGCCGGAGGCAATCGGGTCAAAAGGCAGATTCAGGCCCGGCCGCCATTTGAAACCGACAACTTTCCTGAATTCCGGCCAAGTCGCCTTTACCAGTTTTTTGGCGTCCTTGAATTTTTTCGGATCCTTATCGTAGGCATAGTCAATATTGGATAAGTTAATCACCGTATCCGCACCGTGGTTCTTGGCGATCAGAACCGCGTCATAATCCGTGGACCAGCCCGGCTTATAGCCGGCGGCCAGAACCAAGGGCTTGGGCGTTTTAACTTTCCTGTTCGGATTAATGATGACCTCCGCGTGCACCTTGTCGCTAAAAATCGTCTTCATCATCTGGGCGTTGAGCCGCGTGGCGCTGATGCCGAGCCAATCGCGCTCAGCTTTACCCCCCGCGCCGACAATTATTGCCGCGCGTTGATATAACCGCGCCGTCGTTCCGCCGCCGATAACGAGAAAAAACTTATCGCCGGCCTTCACCTGCCCTAAGATAAGCGCTCGGAATCTTTTCAGCCAAACGACATCCGGCCCGCCGGCCGGCACGATGAGTGAACCGCCCACCGATAACACATAAGTCTTCCTCATATTTTTAAAACGCTCCGGCCGATCGGCCGAAGCGTCTTTAGATAATTTATTGCTTGCTCTCTTCAATTTCCTTGCTTTTCACTTCCGCCAAGATCGCTTTCTTGATTTCCGCCGCCAATTTCTTGTCGCCCTTGATCATTTTTTTGGCGGTCTCGCGGCCCGTGCCGAGTTTCACCTCGCCGAAAGTATAGGTATTGCCGTTTTTCTTGATAACCTCATATTCTACGCCTAAGTCCACCAGATCGCCGGACACGGAGATGCCTTCATTATACATGATGTCAAATTCACAGGAGCGGAAAGGCGCGGCTACCTTATTTTTCACCACCTTGGCTTTCACGCGATTGCCGATGATGTGCTCGCCCTGCTTGATCTGGGCGGCGCGGCGCACTTCAATGCGCATGGAACAATAGAATTTCAAGGCGTTGCCGCCGGTGGTCGTTTCCGGACTGCCGAAGAAGACACCGATCTTATTCCTGATCTGATTGATGAAAATCACGACCGTCTTCGTCTTGGCGATGATGGCCGTCAATTTACGGAGCGCCTGGCTCATGAGCCGCGCCTGAAGCCCCATATGCTGGTCACCCATCTCTCCTTCAATCTCTTTTTGCGGCACGAGGGCGGCCACGCTATCCACCACGACCACATCCACGGCATTGGAGCGCACCAGGGTTTCCACGATTTCCAAGGCCTGTTCCCCGCTATCCGGCTGAGATAAGAGCATGTCTTTGATATTCACGCCGATCTTGGCCGCGTAATCCGGATCCAAGGCGTGTTCCGCATCCACGAAAGCGGCGATACCGCCCAATTTCTGGACTTCGGCCACGATGTGCTGCGCCAGGGTGGTCTTGCCGGACGATTCCGGACCGAAAATCTCTATCACCCGGCCGCGCGGCACGCCATTGATGCCGGTGGCGATATCCAGCGACAAACAACCGGTGGAAATCACGTCCACGTTAGTCTTACGCGCGTCGCCGAATTTCATGATCGCTCCTTCGCCGAACCGGCTCCGGATCTGGGCGATGGCGTCAAGCGCCGCTTCTTCTTTTTTGTCGGCGGCTTCGGCGCGGGCTTCAGTCCCGGTCGCGGCGACCGATTTCTTTTCTTTAGGCATACATTTTTATGTTAGCTTTTATTAATGATTATATTATAACATACTCCCCTCGCAGAAACCGTTAAAAAATCTTCAAGAAAAAATAAATTTTTGTTAAATTATCCCCGGTGGAGGCGCCGGATTTTCGCCTGACTGGCGAACTTTTTAAAAAATCAGCGGCTCAGGAACTTGAAGGGCAAGGGCAATTTATACTCCCGGCCGTTTTTCCACTTTAAGATCAAAGTGGCCCCGTTGTCGTTTTTCTCCCAGACTAAAAAATCAGAAATGGAGCTGGTCGGTATGGTATCGGCGGAGTCTAGGGCGCCAGCCGCGGTCTCCAAGCCGCCGTTCACCGTTGAACTTAAACCATCAACATCAATCGTCTGGCTATTGATGTTAAGACTTGAACCGTCCGGGCTCGTCTGTTTATGGCCGGTTATCTTAACCACGAATTGGCTCCACAGATCGCGCACGGCGCCGGTCTTCTCGGCGACCGTGGAAGCGGATAATTGTTCGGCGGCGGCTTGATCGGAAATATCTTTCAAGTTTGAGCTGAAAATCTTTTCCCGCCATTTTTCTACAAGCGTCTGATCGGGATTGGCGCTGGCATCAGCCAGGCCAGTGGCCGCCGACCAAAGGGTGAGCGCGGCTTGGCGCGTTTCCTTCCAAAAGAAATTCTGTTCCATCTTTTGTTGCTGTTCTTTAGTGCCGCCGTATAAGACCGCGGCTAAGGCGGCTAACACTAAAAAGACCACGACAGTTATGAAACTTTTTACGGACCGAGAAAAACAGGCCATAGAATTAAAGCAAAGCGCTCTGCCGGCTGGGACGATTGGCGTCGGAGAAAATATTGATTTCTCCATAGCGGCCGTCAAAACCGGGCTTGATTATTAAATTTCCCTCCCTGACTCGTTTAATACCTTCTAAGATCCTAAAATCAATTTCTTTGCTATTTTTAGCTAAATCTAAATTAAGCAAAATATCCAGTTCGCGGTCGAAAAGGCCGATAAGACGCAGGTATTCCTTCTGCACGGCGGCGGAGCTCCGAGTTTTGATGCCATAGGCCTCCGCTATAATCTTATCCAATTCCACCAATTTTTTAAAGGGAACGGCCTTGGGCGGCCGGTAGCCCTCCGGACGATCGGCTAATTCTTCTACCCGGCTCAAGACGCCGATGACGAGCGGCTTGTGGCAGAAGGGGCAGATGTTCTTCAGTTTCTTGCTCTCGGCCGGCGAGCAGCTGAAATTACAGTCGCGGTGGCCGTCAAAATGATACATGCCTTCTTCAGGATAGAATTCAATCGTATAGGCCAGCCCGGTCCGATTTTTTATGTTATCGTAAATCTTTTGGTAAGTCGGCGCGCCGCTAAATTCCATGGCATTCGCTTCTCGACCGATATTGTTCAAGCCGTGCGCGTCGGAATTGGATAAAATCGTTAATTTATCCAAGCCCGACAAGCGCCAGTTCATGGCCGGATCGCTGGACAAACCGGTTTCCACGGCATAAATATGTTTAACTTGGTCTTGGAAACATTCTTTCAAGGAATCAAAGCCGGACTTTGAGCCGAAGACCGAAAACCAGGGCGTCCAGATATGGGCGGGGTAGATCAAGAAGCGCGGATCAATTTTTAAGCAGAGCTTGACTAGCTCCGGCGCGGCTAGGCCGAGAATCGGCCGACCGTCCGAACGGATATTATATTTCTTGTCCAAAGCTTTGTTGAGCGCTTCCGCCGCTTCCAGGTCAGGGGCAGTAATCATGATGTGCAGGCGTCGCACTCTGCCTTCCGCCTTATAGATTAAGGCGACTTCCGTGCTTAAGATGAACTTCACTTTGTCGTCTTTGGCCTTCTTTAATCTATACAAACCGGCGCCGGGCGTCGTTTCGACCAATTCCTCCTTGATAGACTTGAACCAATCCGGATAAGTGAAATCGCCGGTGGCGATGATGTCCACACCTTTCATCCGCGCCGCCTTATCAATATTAACCAAAGTCAGCTGTGGCGAACAGGCGCGGGAATAACGGGAATGGATGTGGAGATCCAGGATTTGGGTCATATTTTGATTGGCGGCCGAATTTCAATCAGCCGGAAGATTTTCAGCGATTTTTAACTCCGGCATACTGTTGATGCCAACCGCTTCATGGGGCTCAATGTTGATCGTGCCGATCTTATGCCCTCCATTAAAAGCGATCTTCACCATATCGGTCAGATAATACTCATGCTTATTGTTATCGTCTTTCAACTTATCCAAATTATCAAAAAGCCAAGCGCAATTAAAGGCCATAAAGCCGGTATTAATTTCCGTAACCGATTGCTCCGCTTCGTTCGCATCCTTGAACTCCACGATTTTTTCCACTTCGCCGGCCGCTGTTCTGATAATGCGTCCCAAGTGCCAAAAATTATGGCGCCAATCTTCGAAATCCGGCAATTGGGTCGGCATGACCGTCAAGATTTCCTGGCTAGCCGCCACTTGTATGATTGATTGCGGAGTCAGAAACGGCTGATCGCCATAAAGGACAATAACTTTATCAGTTTTGTCGCCGACCTGAGTGCAAGCGCAATTCACGGCGTGCCCGGTGCCCAGTTGTTTATCTTGGATAGCATATTCCACGGAATAGGCGGACAGGGCGCGACTGATAATCTCCTTATTATCCGGTGAGACAACCACCAACGGTTTAGGATCAACGCCGGAGGCAATGACTGAATCCATCAAATATAGGATCATGGGGCGATCGTTCAAAGGAACGAGAACTTTCGGCAGCTCCGAATCCATGCGCGTGCCTTTGCCAGCCGCTAGAATAATGATACGGGTCATAAATGAATTTCCAGATTTAATAAAATAAGGGAAATTTATAACAATTTCCCTTATATATTATCACTTTTTTAATGGCAAGGCAACCTAGACTTAAAAAATATTTTATTTAATATAAGCCAATATTTTATCTTTTATTTCTTTAGCTTTGACTTCGGCTTCAGCCAGAGTTTTGGCCTCGGCATAAAGGCGGACAATCGGCTCGGTATTGGAAGCTCTCAAATGCACCCAGGCGTCCGGCCAATCAATTTTCAGCCCGTCAATTTCAGTTAAATTTTCGCTCGCGTAATCATTTTTCAGGTCGGAAAAAATCTTTTTTAGATCTAAGCCCGAGCTAAGCGTTAATTTATCCTTAACCATGAAATAGGCGGGCAATGTTTTTCGGAACACGGACAGCTTCTCGCCGGAAACGGCTAAAGCAGATAAGAATAGCGCCGTACCGATCAAAGCATCACGGCCGTAATGAAGGGATGGAAAAATCACGCCACCGTTCCCTTCACCGCCGATGACCGCTTTGGTTTTTTTCATGACCGTAACGACATTGACTTCGCCGACGGCCGCCGTTTCATAAGATGCGCCGTATCGTGCGCCGACATCTTTTAGGGCGCGCGAGGAGGAAAGATTAGAAGCCGTCGCTTTGGCGTATCGGCCGGGTTCGGCGGTTTCAATAGTTTGAAAATTTTTCAAAACATAGTCGCCGATGGCGACGAGCGTATATTCTTCGCCGAACATGGCGCCATTTTCATCAATGAACGCCAGACGATCCACGTCCGGATCGACTACTAAACCCAAATCCGCGCCCGCCGCTTTGACCGCCGCCAAGATCTGAACCAAATTATCTTCAATCGGCTCGGGTCGATGCGCGAATTGCCCGGTCGGTTCGCAATTTATCTTGATGATATTTTCCGCTTTGACGAGGAGCGCCTGGAGTAATTCGGGAATGACTAGGCCACCGACGGAATTGATGCCGTCCACGACAATTTTAAAGTTCGCTCGGCCGATGGCGGCCGCATCAACGAGCGGCGAAGCTAAAACTAAATCAATGTGTTTTTTATCATAAGTATTGTCAGATATGATCTGTCCCTCGGTACTCACCACCTGCTCCGTGCCAGTGCTTTCCGCGAGCGTTAAGATTCGCGCGCCATCCTCAGCGGAAAAAAATTCTCCCTGATTATCTAATAGTTTCAGAGCGTTCCATTCAATCGGATTATGCGAAGCGGTGATAACGATACCGCCAGCCGCTTTTTCTTGGATAACGGCCACTTCCACCGTCGGTGTGGTCGCCAAACCTAAATTAATCACCCTAAAGCCGTCCGCCGCGAGGGTGGCGCCGACAATCTCCGCGAACTTTTCTCCCGACGGCCGAGCGTCCCGACCGACAACAATGCAATCACCCCAATTTTTGGCGCGCAAAAACTGACCGAAGGCGGCCGTGAATTTCTTAACGTCGTCGGTCGTTAAATCTTCGCCCGGCTGATCGCCGAGCGTGCCGCGGATACCGGAAATGGATTTGATGAGGGGCATATCAATGATTAATTATAAATTTATTCTAACACTATGAAACTTTTAAGTAAAACGATGATCAGCACCTTTTTAGATACTAAAAAACGCCATGGTTCCGGCGGCGACCTACTTTTCCAGGGCTTATGCCCAAGTATCATCGGCGCTGAAGGGCTTAACGACTGAGTTCGGAATGGGATCAGGTGTGGCCCCTTCGCTTCAACCACCAGAACGATGGCGTCTTTTAGGCTACGGTAAAGATATAAACAAAGATCTTTAAAATAAAAGTGTGGGAAAATCAAACGACTGATTAGTACTCCTCGGCTGAAGCGCTTGCGCGCCGTACACCTAGAGCCTATTAACCCGATATTCTCTCGGGAGTCTATGAAACCTAATCTTAGAGACAGCTTCGCGCTTAGATGCTTTCAGCGCTTATCCTAACCGAAGGTAGCTACCCGGCAATGCCCCTGGGGGGGCAGTCGGTACACTAGAGCTTCGTCCTTCCCGGTCCTCTCGTACTAAGGAAGGGCCTCTTCAAGTTTCCACGACCACAGTGGATAGGAGACCGACCTGTCTTACGCATGTCTTTCACCTATTACTAAGTGCATTGGACTATACCTTCATCCCGAAACGCTTTCGGGAGGCTAACGTTTAGTCTCTACGGGGTCAACTTATGTTTGATGCGCTAATTGTTTCTGCGTTAATTTCAACATAAGCGACTTCCCTCGATATTATCCTAACATATGACAGGTGTTTTTCAACTCTCATTAGGACTTCATCGATATGAGTCAGCTTTTTATGCCAATATCAATTACTTGATATCGCCGCCGTATTTTTTATGTCGTTTCCTCGTGGATTCAGAGCGTCCAAAAGCCAATAATATTAGCTTCTAAACGGTCTGAACCCAGCTCGCGTGCCGCTTTAATGGGCGAACAGCCCAACCCTTGGGAGCTTCTCCACCCCCAGGATGCGACGAGCCGACATCGAGGTGCCGAACCACGCCGTCGCTGTGGACG
>Ga0172368_10000034_pt1 | contig 160424 bp, 131 predicted proteins | sample Lak11m_FD_114540 | JGI IMG/M metagenome (GOLD analysis project Ga0172368, IMG submission 114540) | Freshwater microbial communities from Kabuno Bay, South-Kivu, Congo - kab_022012_11m | ecosystem: Environmental > Aquatic > Freshwater > Lake | place: Democratic Republic of the Congo...
CAGCCGGACCCATGCCCGTGTCCACTCTTATAGCCCGGCAATATCACCAGCGGGACTGTCCCCTCACACGGGGAGGCTCACCGATGCACGGGGACAGTCCCGCTGATCCTGATTCCAGGCGCGATAGTCGTAAACAGGCTCTGGTGCTGCTGAGCCGGGACAGTCCCTGAGTTATGGTATAATCAACCCATCCTATGACGGAACCAAAAGACAAGGATACCATCTTCGGCATGCCGGTCGATGCCTTCGGCCGGCGCAAGGAGAACGCGCTGGAGGACGACGCGCCGCTGCCGCAGCGGATTCGCCGGTTCTTCGCCACGTCGCCGCTGCTCGGCTGGCCGCTGGTGGGGCTGTTGTGGTGCATCCTGGCGTTCAACCTGTATGATATCGTCTCGCTGTATGTCAGCGGCGATTACGGCATCTTCCTGTTCGGCGCGTTCGAAATTCCGCCGGTCTGGTCCTTCCCGCTGCTGAAGCTGTCGGCCATCCTGCGCACCATCGCCGTCTTCGGCCTCTTCCGCACGAAACACTGGGGCTTCACCTTCTACCTGATCGCCACCTTCAGCTTCCTGGTCTTCTGCGCCGTTCCCGAGTTCAAGCCCGTCATCTTCCTGCTGCAGATGGCCTTCTTTGGCGCGCTGCTGTGGCTGCTGCGCGGGAAGTGGGAGCTGTTCGATTAATCCGGAAGCTGTGCTACAATAAAGCGGGCGGTAACCATGGCGAAGCGACGCGTCGCGGTGGAGCTGGAGGATGTCGAGTCCATGCTGGGGGAGCTGGCGGAGAAGCTTGACCAGCAGGGCAAAGTCACGGCCGAGGAGGTGGCCGCCGTCGATCCGGTGGTGCTGGCGGAGGTGCGGGCGAAACGGCCCGTCAGCCGGCGAGAGCGCTTCATCCGGTACTTCAGCGCCCCGCGGCTGGGCTGGCCGATGACCATCCTCCTCTGGCTCATCATCGTCGACAGCCTGTATGGCATCATCCTCTGGTTCCGGGGCGCAGGCGATTTCTTCTCGGCGGAGGACTCACTCACACAACTGCAGGTCGCCGGCATCGGGCTGTTTTTCAACATCCTCCCCATCGCGCGCATCGCCGCCGTCTTCATGCTGTTCCGCTACAAGCGGCTGGGGGTCGGCCTGATCCTGCTGGCCACGCTGGTGTGGATGCCGGTCATGGGCATGCAATTCCAGTATCAGGACGACAACGCGCTGTACTTTTTCACCCGCGAAGGCGGGTTGCTGGTGGTCCTCTTCGCGCTGACGATGATGAAGTGGTACGAGCTTGACTGACGAAGAACAGATCGAGACTATTCCTGATACCGACCCCTTGCTGGGCAAGCCCGTTCGCTGCGGCTTTCTCGCGGAGCATCAGCCGGAGATGGGCTGGGCGCTGCTGACGCTGCTGGTGCTGATCGTGCTCCTCAACCTGTACGCCCTCGTGCATTACATCTTCGCCACCGGCGTGCGCGCGCTGCCGCCGGGCGAGCAGGTCTCCACGCTGCTCTTCTTCCAGTGCGCCCCCATCCTGCGCATCGCCGGCGCCACCGCCCTGCTGCGCGGAAAACGCTGGGGCTATTACGCGTACATGCTCGCCGCCTTCGGCTACCTCATCCTCAGCGTCTACTTCGACTTCCACCTCCTCCGCTGCGCCCAGGAGCTGTTCCTCTTCGTCATCCTCACGCTGCTCATGCACCCGCGGTGGGATCTGTTCGAATAACCTTCCGAGGGGGACTGTCCGTATTTTCCCCGCGCCTTCCCCACCCGCTCCCGCCCTCTACCTGCCTTCATCCAACCTGAGAGCTTTCGCATATAGGCGGAAACGGTACTCCGTTATCTCAAATGCGTGGCTGTACCCCGGGTCTTCGTGTATGGGGCGTTCCTGTGTCCGAGGGAGATAATGCTGGCTGCCCCTATTTCCCGTTCCCATCCGCCGGGATCGGCAATGCCGTCCAGTGCCAATACGCCTGGTAGCTGATCCGGCTCATCCCCGGCGTCTCCACCACGCGGCCGCCTTCGGCTTTGGAGATGAGTGCGGCGTCGAGCATGCCGCTGGAGAGGAGCGTGCGCTCGACGGGCCAGGACGGCGTGCCGGTGAGGAACATCGTCTCGATGCCGCTGGTCAGCAGCGAGAAGTGCCGCATCTTCTTCGACTTCTCATCCAGCCAGCACAGCGTCGACTCCTTCTCGCCGGGCGAGTAGCGCCAGGCGGCGGCCCACTGGGTGACGATGGGGTTGAGGGTGAACAACTCGGCGCGCAGGCCGTCGCGATAGGTGATGATGAAAAGCACCGGCTCCTTCACCTTCTGCTTCGCTTGCTCGATAGTGAGCGGCGGCTGGTGGCGGGCCAACGCGTCGGCGAGCAGCTCGGGGTCATAAGCCGTTCCGGCGGCGTCCCAGACGGCGGGGCCGACCACCGTCTGCACCGAGGCCACCCCCGTCTCGCCGCCGCGGCGCCGTTCGGCCAGCGCCTGCACCATCTCCAGCCCGTGGAAACCGTAGCTGTCCAGCGTGTGATAGGAGATGCCGACAATCTCCTTCAGGCGGGCGTTGGCGCGCACGTCAACCGCCGGTATGCGCCACGCGCCGGGCACCGACGAGCCGGCCATCAGCGGGATCTTCATCCGCTTCGCCGTCTCGTAGATATACCGGGCATCTTCCCAGTTGTCGGCCACATGCTTGTCGATGAACACCGGCACGACGCGGCCGCTGGCCTCGAACACCTTCACGATCTCCTCGAAAAGCGCCCGGTGCCGGTACAGCACATGCCCGATCGGCGAGCTCGGGTAATCGCCGTGCTCGGTGCAAAGGAAGACGCCGCCCACCGCCAGCTTGCCGGTGCCCAGCGTCAGCGCGTCTTCCACGCTGTTGCACAACTGAAAGTGATACTCCGCCGCCAGCTTCGCGCTTATGTCAGTCGCGCGCGGCTTGTCCACGTAGAGCGAGGCCAGCCGCAGCCGCGATGCGATGCCCGACCCATCCATCGAGTAGTTGCGAAGAATCTGCCCGAGAATCACATCCGGGTGCGAGCCGGGATGCCAGGACCCGATCAGCGCCGCCACCGGCAGCTTCTCCTCCACCGGCTCGCTGGCGCAAGCGGTCAGGCAGAGCAGCAGCGGAATGATCACGAGAAGACATCGGGTAAACATGCTTGATCTCCCATAATGCGTGGGCACCGTCGCACTTTGCGCATGGGGTTGGTCTTCTGCACGGAAAGGCCGTTTCCTGCCGCGAAGGGGCCGAGGGGAGGGGCCAGCCTCCCATGACCCAGCCTCCTCCCCCCAACCCGACCCCTCACCATAAAACTTGTGAAAATCGCCGGATGCTGTTATACTTTTCCCGGAACCACGAGTTCCCCAATGACCGACATGGTCTCGTTAAGTTTGGCTTGCCCCAGTAAGTGCCGCGCACGGTTCGTGCCGCACGCCTCTTTGCTTGCCCAATCACCGCTTTCCATGACGGTTACCCGGCGCGATGCGTCGGGTGCTGCGCCGCGTGTTGACACGCGGCGCCCAAGAACAGCGGCAGATCGGCGAGAGCCTTGATGCCACCGGTGTCTGCGTTTGACGCGCGCCGGCGACATACACACCCATTGCACGGCCCGTACGGCGCAACCGCCGGCCGGGCACATCGGCGTCGGCGCGTACGCGCCGGCAGCCACACATAAGGATACCATGTACTTTCAAGAATTTCCGCTGCACGAACAGTTGCAGCGCGCCCTCCTCGACGCCGGTTTCGAGACAGCCACCCCCATTCAGGAGGCCGCCTTGCCGGTCGCCCTCGAGGGACACGACATCGTGGGCACGGCGCAGACCGGCACCGGCAAGACCGCGGCCTTCGTACTGCCCATCCTGCACCGCCTGCTGAACCCACGGCAAAACAGCCGCCACACGCGGGCCTTGATTCTGACGCCCACGCGCGAGCTGGCCGAGCAGATTCATGAGGCCATCACCATGCTGGGCGCGCGCACCGGCATCCGCTCCGCCACCGTCTACGGCGGCGTGGGCATGGTGCCGCAGGAGCGCGCCTTGCGCAACGGCACCGAGATCATCGTCGCCTGCCCGGGCCGGCTGCTCGATCACGTGCAGCGCGGCAACACCAATTTCGAACATGTGGACACGCTGGTGCTGGACGAGGCGGACCGCATGCTGGACATGGGCTTCCTGCCCCCCATCATGCGCATCATCGGCCTGCTGCCCCCCGCGCGCCAGACCATGCTCTTCTCCGCCACCTTCGCGCCCGAGCTGAACAAGCTGGTGGACAAGTCGCTGCGCCAGCCTCACCGCATCGCCATGGGCATCGCCGCGCCGGCGGAAACCGTCGAGCACGCGCTGTACCCGGTGCCGCAACACCTGAAGACCGCGCTGCTGCTGGAGCTGCTGAAGGGGGACGAGACCGGGTCCGTGCTCATCTTCACCCGCACCAAGCACCGCGCCAACCGCATCATGCAGCAGCTCGTCGCGGCCGGCCACTCCGCCGGCGTGATGCACTCCAACAAGTCGCAGAACCAGCGGCAACTGGCGCTGGACAACTTCCGCGCCGGCAAGCTGCAGGTACTGGTCGCCACCGACATCGCCGCCCGCGGCATCGACGTGGCCAACATCTCGCATGTGATCAATTACGACGTGCCCGACTGCGCGGACAGCTATATCCACCGCATCGGCCGCACCGGCCGCGCCGAGAAGGATGGCGAAGCGCTGACCTTCATCACCCCGGCCGATCGCGACATCCTGCGCGACATCGAGCGCACGCTGGGCTCGCCCATCGAACAACGCCGCCTGGACGGCTTCGACTACAGCCGCCCCGCGCCGAGAGGCGACGAATTCGCCCGCGCCCCGCAGCCCCCCCGCCGCCCCCGCGTCGAGCGCCCGGCCGTGGAGTCCTGGCAATCCGAGCGCGCGAACGGACCCGCACCCGCCCGGCCCGCGGGCAACGCCCGCCCGGCCGCCAAACCCACCCCGCGGGACGCCAACGCCGCCCAACGCAACGCCAACAGCCGGCCCGCGACCGGCGGCAAGCCCGCCCCCCGCAAAGAGACGGCTGCTCCGCGCGACGGCAATAGCCGGCCCGCCTTCGGCTCGTCCAGCGGCCCGCGCTCGTCCGGCAACAGCGTAGGCGCCCAGCAGCGACGGCGGCGTTTCTAACCGCGGCTATTAGGAAACCAAAGGGGCAGGCACTGTAACGATTACGGTGCCTGCCCCTTTTCTCCAGGTAACAACAAGCCTTCGATTCAGGAAGGTGAAAGGGTCATGACGGAGAATCTGCAGAGACAACGAAGGGTCTACGAAGAATATGGCGCCTGAACAGAAACATCCAGACAACGATCTGCAGCCGGAATACGATTTTCGCGGAGGAAGACGCGGGAAGCACGCTGAGGCGTACCATCAAGATCATACCGTCGCCATTCACCAGGCGGACGGGACGACACGGATACAGCACGTTACGCCCCAGGAAGGATCCGTGGTTCTCGATCCCGATGTACGCGAATACTTCCCGGATGCGGAATCCGTGAACACCGCGTTACGCTCCCTCATCAAGCTGATTCCGAAAAAACGCAAAGCCGGATAGGATATTGCCGCTTTTCGATGGAGTATAGGCAGATAGCGGCAAATCCAAAGGAGTAACCGGCGGCGGCGGGGGAATACCCAGGGTGCAATTCCGGGCCTTGCTTTCTTTGCGAAGATAACGTATACTAATCCCGTATTGGACAAGCGCGCTTGTCCGTCAGGCTATCCTGCGACGGCAGGATATTCCACCGTTCGCCGTTTGGCGATAAACGCAACGGGGTTGGTGTGTAGGAGATACACGCCGGATCGGCTCGAGGCTGCTAGCAGCCTTGCCGAAGCGGCAGCCAATCGTCGCGGTTCTGGGTTCACCTGCTGACCCAATGTGGAAAATCAGCGGTCCAATCTTCGGAAGCCTTGTTCGCGAGCCGCGGGCAGGGCTTTTTTCCTTTGGTCAGACCGAACGGCACACCCTGGGGGACAGTGGGACTGTTGAGGTTTCCCGCAAAACGGGCAAGCCCGTACGTAGTAAGCCACGCAGCCGGGGCGGAGTGGCGTCGTGTTTAGGTAAGCCTTCCTGTCAACGACGCCACTCCGCCCCGGCTGCGTGGCTTACTACGTACGGGCTTGCCCGTTTTTCGGGAAACCTTTTTCAATAGCCTCGCAACCACTCCCCGGGGGGACGGCATGTCACCCCCGGGGCGCGATAAATTCACTGTCCCCGTGCATTCGCCGGGATGATTATCTCTCTTCCTGCTTCTTGCCTTCTTCGATCAGCTCGCGGACCTTCTCGCCGCCCTTCTTGCCGATCTCTTCGTAGAATTCGTGGCCGTGCGTCTCCTTCACCTTCTCGCCACCCTTTTTGCCGATCTCCTCGAAGAATTCGTGGCCGCGCTCTTCCTTGACCTTTTCACCGCCCTTCTTGCCGATCTCCTCGTAGAACTCGTGCCCGTGCGTCTCGGCGGTGTGCTCGCCACCCTTCTTCCCGGCTTCGCGAGTGGTCATCTCGCCTTTGTGCTGCTCTGCCATGTTGTCACCTCCCTGTTAAAACTGCCGGCCCCGGCGATGCCCGCACGAGGGCCGGTCAAACATATTTTTACCTTCCCCGGGAAGATCATATCCTCCAAACTCCGACAAAATCACAACCCGGCCGCGTGCCCCCACCCAAGGAGGATATTGACAAACATATGCTTCCATTGTACCATGGCCGCAGTGGAAAGGAGGTAGCCATGACTCAGGATAGTGAAGCAACGCAGGGGCCGCGGCTGGTCGAATTCGGGCCGTACCGGGTGATCGGGGCGCGGTATGCGGGGAAGAACGAGCACGGCGAGATGACGGCGCTGTGGGAGCGAGATTTCCTGCCGCGCATGGGCGAAGTCGAGATGCTGGCGGGCACGCCGTGCGCCTTCGGGCTGTGCCGCTGTCTGCCGGGAGCGACAGACGGGTCGTTCGAATACATCGCGGCGGTGCCGGCGCCGGCGGACGCGCCCATCCCGGCGGGCATGGTGGAGGCGCGGATCGCCGCCGCCACCTACGCAGTCTTCCCGGTGGCCGGGCTGGCCGCGGTGATGGAGGCCTGGGGAGCCATCGGCCCCTGGCTGGAAGCGCACCCGGAATGGGAGGGCTATTGCGGCCCGGACGGCTGCGACTGCGCCACCCACCCGGGATTCGAGCTGTACCCGCCGACCTTCTCCGCCGACGGCAAGCTGTTCATTTACGTGCCGGTGCGGAAAAAGTTTAGCTTGGATAGATAAATAATTTAGAAAAAATTAATAATTATGTGGAAATTAGCCGCAAAGTATGGTATATACACTTTGGTAAGTTTGCACTTGCCGACCTGAGGACGCGCTCCTGCAACGAATACCACCGCGTTTATCACACGCGGTGGCTCCGGGGGGAGGGGGCGGAGAGCGTCATCATATTAAGGCGATCTGACGACCTTTCACCGGCTGCCGGCGAGAGGGCGTCGATGCATTCGCCCGCATGCAGCATCGCAGCCGGCCGTATCATGGCAGGCAGACTGCCGCGTACCTGTCATCCACCTTCCCCCCACGTATCATGGTTGCCCATCGGTCGAATAGCGTGTTCCGGGCGCCAATTGTGACTGCCGATTCACCAGCGCATGTCGGGGTGAACACATCGTCCAAAAGTCGAAGCCTTGTACGTAGAAAGACAGGTTGCCATGAACGTGAACACCACCCGATTCGGAATGCTGGAAGTCAGAGATGACGAGACGCTGTACTTCCCCGAAGGCATTCCCGGCGTCGAAACCGTGCAGGAATACTGCCTGGTGCCGCACGCGCCGGACAGCCCGTTCACCTGGCTGCAGGCGGTGTCGCTGCCGCCGCTGGCCTTTGTGCTGATCGATCCGTTCCAGTTCTACCCGCATTACGATCTCACCATCAGCGACGCGGACACCGAGGCCCTCGACCTGCACGGCATCGAGGATGTGCGCATCTACGTGATCGTCACCTTCTCGGCCGCGGGCATGACCGCCAATCTCGCCGGCCCCATCGTCGTCAACACCCGCACACGCTGCGCGCGCCAACTGGTGGTCTCCAGCGGGAAATATTCCTGCCGCCACGCGCTGGGACAGCCCCTGCCGATCGTGCAGCAAGCGGCGTCGTAAACGAACAATCCATACAGTTACCCACCGGGAGCGCGGATGAAAAATCCGCGCTCCCGGTGCGTATAAGCCGAGGGAGGTTCTGGTGAGGATGGGGTCGGTAGGCCGGTCGGTTAATGAGGGGGATGGGAAAAATGAGATGGGAAGAATGGGAGAGGCTTTTCGGGTAGGCACCAACACATTTTTCCCATTCGTCCTATTTTTCCCATTGCTACCGCTCACCTACCAGCCGACCGGCCCAATCCTCTTCAACACCAGCCTCTCATGACCCACCGGCCTGCCGACCCCATCCTCACCAGCACCAGCCTTCCGTCACCCGTCCCGCGCCGGATTCTGCTACAATAGCAACGGGTAATTACTTCAGGATGGGCTTTATCCGTTTTTCTCACCCGCAATATCTGCTGCTGCTCCCGCTGGTATGGGCGTATACCTGGTGGGTGCTGCGCGGCAGCCTGGCGGAGTTGGGCCGGACGCGCGGGCGGCTGGCGGCGGGGCTGCGCGCGGCGCTGCTCACGCTGCTGGTGCTGGCGCTGGCCGGCCTCCAACTGGTGCGGCCCACCCACAATCTCTGCACCGTGTTCGTCCTCGATGTCTCCGACAGCATCTCGCCGCGGCAACGGACCGAGGCGCTGGACTATATTCGCACAGCGGTGAAGTCGATGCGCCACGGCGACAGCGCCGCGCTGGTGACCTTCGGCGGCGAGGCGCTGCTCGACCACGACGCGGATGAGACCGGAACGCTGAAGAACCTGCGCGGCATCTACTCCATCCCCAGCACCTCGCGCACTGACATCGCCGCCGGCGTGCAGCTCGCCATGGCCAGCTTCCCGCTGGAGGCCGGCAAGCAGGTCATCCTCTTCACCGACGGCAACGAAAACCTGGGCAACGTGCTGGACCAGGCGCGGCTGGCCGGTTCCAACGGCGTGCGCATCTCCGCCTTCCCGCTCGCGCGCGACACCTCGCGCGGAGAGGCGCTGCTGCTGCGCGTGGAGGCGCCGGCGGAGGTGCGGCAGGGCGCGCCTTTCCAGGTGAACGTGCTGGCCGAGTCGCTGGCGGAGACGGACGGCACCATCACGCTGTACCGCAATAACCAGCCGGTCGAAGCGCGCCGGGTGCACCTGAAGCCCGGGAAGACGGTGATCGCCTTCGAACAGACGGCGCCGGACAGCGGCCTGGAAAATTACCGCGCCATCCTCGACGTGCCGTCCGGCCAGGACACGGTGCCGGACAACAACGTGGCCTACGCCTACACCCGCGCCTCCGGCAAGCCCGCCGTGCTGGTGGTGGAGGGCGGCGCGGGCGAAGGCGCGCAACTGGCGCAGACCCTGCGCAGCCACGACATCGAGGTGACGCGGGGCGGGCCGGAGCGCATCCCCACCAGCCTGGCGGACTGCGCGCGGTATGACAGCATCGTCTTCGCCAACGTGCCGGCCTGGCAGATGTCCGCCGCGCAGATGACCATGATCCACAGCGCGGTGCGCGACACCGGCATGGGCTTCGCCATGCTGGGCGGCGAGGAAAGCTTCGGCGCCGGCGGCTATTACCAGACCACCATCGAGCAGGCGCTGCCCGTCAACATGGACATCAAGAAGCGCAAGCAACTGCCGTCGGTGGCGCTGGTCATCGTCATCGACGTCTCCGGGTCGATGGGCGAGGCGGAGAACGGCGTGCCGAAGATCAAGCTGGCGGCGGACGCGGCGAAAACCGCGGTGTCGCTGCTGCAGCCCATCGATACCGTGTGCGTGATCGGCTACGACACCCCGGGCGACTTTCATTACGTGGTGCCGAAGCAGACCCCGGTGCGGAACAAGCAAGCCATTTACGCGCAGATCGACCGGCTGGCCCCCGGCGGCGGCGGGATCTTCGGCCTGGCGGCGCTGAAGGAGGCGCGGTCGGCGCTGCAGGGGGCGAATTCGCAGGTCAAGCACATCATCTTCTTCGCCGACGCCGCGGACATCGACAAGGAGCAGCCCAGCGACCCGGCCAGCATGGTGAGCTTAGCCCAGCAGATGCGCAGCAAGGACCGCATCACCATCAGCTCCATCGGGTTGGGGCGGTCGGCCGATCAGGACTGGCCGCTGCTGCACAACATGGCGATCACCGGCGGCGGGCAGTCGTACCTGGTCGATCGCATCAGCCAGCTCCCGCGCATCTTCCTGCGCGACGTAATGTATATGTCGCGCTCGCTGCTCATCGAGAAACCCTTCCAGGTAACAGCGGAGGACACGCACCCGGCCACGCGCGGCATCCCGTGGGACAGCTCGCCGCCGCTGCTGGGGTACGTCTGCACCAGCATGAAGGAGACGCCGCTGGCCCGGCAACTGCTGGTCTCGCATGAGGACGATCCGGTGCTGGCCACCTGGACGCACGGGCTGGGACGGTCGCTGGCCTTCACCTCCGACGCCACCTCGCACTGGGGCGCCTACTGGCTGGGCTGGGAGGGCTACGCGCCGTTCTGGTCGCAAGCGCTGCGCTGGACGCTGCGCCAGGGGGCGAAGGGGAATCTCCAGACGCAGATTACGGAAGAGGACGGGCGGGCTACCATCGCGGTCGACGCGGTCACCAGCGACGGCGAGTTCCGCAACATGCTCGACCTGCGCGCGCACGTCTCGCACGTCGACCCGCTGGGCGTCAACGGGCCCACCGCGACGGAGGAGACGGTGAAGCTGGAGCAGACGGCGCCCGGCCACTACGAGGGCCGCTTCGATGCGCGGGAGACCGGCACCTTCGTGACGACGGTGGAGGAGCACGGGCAAGGCGCACTGCAGATGTCGACGCTGGTGATCCCCTATTCGCCGGAGTACCAGGCGCTGCAGCCGAACATGCCGCTGCTGGCGAAGATCGTCGAGCAGACGGGCGGGGTGGAGAACCCGGCGCCGGCGGAGGTGTTCGGCAAGCTCCGCTTCGGCTCGCGCAGCCTGCGCGACCTGTGGCCGCTGCTGGCCGTGCTGGCGGCGCTGCTGTTCCTCGCCGACGTGGCGGTGCGGCGGGTATTGCTGCCGTGGGACGAAGTGGCCGCCATGGTGCGCGAAGCGGTAACGTCCCGCCTGCCGAAACGCCGGCGCGCCGGTGAGCCGGAAACGCGGCAGCACGCGCCGGGGCTGGGTACGCTGCTGCGCCGGAAAGAAGAGACGCGCAAGCCCCGCGAAGCGCCGGAAGTGGCGAAAACCATCATCTCCCCGCCACGCGAGTCGGACAGCACACCGCCGCCAGCAGCGCCCACCGTGCAGGAGCCGGCACCGCCGCCGCAACCGGCGACCGGCACCGTGAGCAACCTTCTGCAGAAGAAGCGGGAGCGACGGAAATAAGCTAATGCACCTGGGTGCATTCCAGATAAGCGTCGGAATTGAGATTCACAGCCTGGAAGGGTGCGAGAGCCCCGCCCGAATTTTGGTAAGCCTACCTAAAGTCGGGCGGAGCTCTCGCATCCTTCCAGACTGAGAGTCATTGTTCCTCACCTTGCCTATGTACGGGCGGGGCTCTCGCACCCTTCCAGACTGAGAGTCTCAGTTCCTCACCTTGCCTATGTTCGCGCGGGGCTCTCGCACCCTTCCAGACTGAGAGTCTCAGTTCCTCACCTTGCCTATGTTCGCGCGGGGCTCTCGCACCCTTCCAGACTGAGAGTCAAAGTTCCTTACCTTGCCTATGTTCGCGCGGGGCTCTCGCACCCTTCCAGACTGAGAGTCAAAGTTCCTTACCTTTTCTATGTACGGGCGGAGCTCTCGCACCCTTCCAGACTGAGAGTCTCAGTTCTTCACCTTACCTATGTTCGAGCGGGGCTCTCGCAGCCTTCCAGACTGAGAGTCTCAGTTCCTCACCTTGCCTATATTCGGGGAGAGCTATTGACGGTAATCCTGCAAGCGGTCAGAATGAGGAAAATCTGCCGGGAGATTGCACCGTGACCAGACGTGAAAACTTTCTGCGGGCGGCCCGCTTCGAATATCCGGACGCCATTCCGATGACCTTCGTGTTCAACGGCTCGTGCTGGCATCATTACCCGCATGAGGCGCTGATCGAGCTGCTGGCGACCCACCCCTACCTGTTTCCCAACTTCACGGCGGAGGCGTTCACGCCGCCGGTTTACGATGAGAAGCCGGGCGACCTGACCACCGACGCGTGGGGCGTGGTGTGGGTGACGGGCGACCCGGGGCAGATGGGCGGCTGTGCGCGGCACCCGCTGGCGGACTGGGCGGATTTCGACACCTGGTCGCCGCCGGCGCCGTCAGGCACCAGCGACGATGAGGCCTACCGGCTGGCGGAGGCCTATTCCGCCGGGGAGCTGCGCGTCGGCTCGTTGGAGCACGGGCACACCTTCCTGCGCTACACCTACCTGCGCGGGTATGAGAACACCATCTTCGACATGTCGGATGACGAACCGCGCATGCACCGGCTGCTGGGCATGATCGAGGAGTTCAACCGCGAGGTGGTGAAGCAGAGCCTGGCCGCCGGCGTCGACTGGATGTCCTACCCGGAGGACCTGGGCATGCAGGTCGGCCCCATGCTCTCGCCCGCGTACCTGCGGCAATACATCAAGCCCAGCTACACCCGCCTGATGCAGCCCGCACGCGAGGCCGGCTGCGTGATCCACATGCATTCCGACGGCGATATCCGCGACCTGGTGGACGACCTGGTGGTGAGCGGCGTGCAGGTGGTGAACCTGCAGGACCTGGTCAACGGGCTGGACTGGATCAAGGAGCGGCTCTGCGGCAAGGTGGCCATCGACCTGGACATCGACCGCCAGAGCGTCGTCCGCTTCGGCACCCCCGCGGAGATCGACGCGCTGGTGCGCCGGGAGATCGAGCTGCTGGGCAGCAAGCAGGGCGGCTTGATGATGATCCACGGCGTCTACCCCGGCGTGCCGCTGGAGAATATCCGCGCATTGATGGACGCGATGGAACGGTATGCGGGGTATTACGCTTAAGTACAAATCTGACTCTGACTCTCACTCTGACTCACAATTCAAATTGGAGTCAGAGTGAGAGTCAGAGTCAGATTTATGAACAGGAGGTGACCATGCGCAAGGCTGTCCTCTGGATATTCCTCGTCGTCCCCGGCGTCATCGGCGTGGTGGTGTTCGGGTTATTCTCACTGCAGGACTACGCGATCCTGAAGATTTTTTACCACAAGTTCGAGCTGGTGGCCCAGCAGTCGCCCACTTCGACGGCGCTGCTGTTCGCCGAGGCCAACCAGAATATCTACCGCATCAACGTCTTCGCCGACGGCGTCTGGACGCTGCTCTCCGCCATCTTAGCCGCCATCGGCATCCACGGGCTGTGCCTGCTGCCGTCCGCCACCCGGCAAGGCGCGGAGGCCCGGTCTTCCGTGGCGCAAAATTAACGGGGCTGTCGCTCTCTTCCCCATCGGAGGATAAGGTATATGCGCCTGGTGACGGTAAGCGGTCCCGTATTTATTGCTCTTGCTCTACACTCTTGCTCTTGCTCTGAATCCGACCGATCCGGACCGATTGGGCCAATCCTTGTGTTTCGGGTTTCCGATCAGCCTTTCACATCTCTGTGAGGCTTACAGAAATTCACGCAGGTTGATGCAGAGCAAGAGCAAGAGATTAGAGCAAGAGCAAGATACCGTTAACCGTAAAACGATGTGTATGTGGAGATAAGGTGAGCGACAGCCTTGATTAAAATCTCCTCAAAGATATAAAAGATATCGCATTATTATTCTAATTTTTGATAGAATAAGCGACGCCGACGATTGTGTCGCACGGCAGTGCGCTCCACCGACCGCCGGGTTCCGGGAGAAACCGATCCGTAAAGCATCTGTAAAACCTCAGCATATCCCCCATCCGATACTGCTCAGCCGGCAGGCATGCCTAATACGGTACAGGAGGAATAACCGGTGGCCGATACCGAGTATTTGCGCGTCATCCAGGAGAGCGTGACGTTGTGGAACCAGACCCGCGGGATGTATCCGGGGGTGAAGCCGGACATCAGCGGCGTGAACCTGGCGGATGCCGACCTGGCCGGCGTGGATTTCAACGGCACGATCCTCTATAAAGCCAACCTGCAGGGCGCGAACCTGGCGCGGGCGGATCTGGAGGGCGCCAACCTGGAGGAAGCGAACCTGCGCAACGCCGACCTGTGGCGCGCCAACCTGCGCGGGGCCAATCTCAACCGGGCGAACCTGCGCGGGGCCATCCTCGCCAGCGCCACGCTGATCCAGGCCCGCCTGTGCGGCGCCGACCTGCGCGGGGCCATCCTGGTGGACGCCAATTTCTCCAACGCCGACCTGGACAGCGCCAACACGTGGGGCGTGCGGATACCGGGGCGATGATGCTTTTTTTCTCCGCAGATTGAAATGATTGAAATGACTTATCTCTTTTTAATCATTTTAATCTGCGGATAAAAGACCGAACGGCGAGTGAGGACGATGATGTTTCATGCGGAAGCGAAGGGAATCAAACCGCTGCATAAGGCGGCGCAGGAGAATGATGTCGAGGGGCTGGCGCGGCTGCTGGAGCGGCGGGCGGACGTCGATGGGCGCTCGGAGAACGGGCAGACGGCGCTGCACCTGGCGGTGGAGAAGGGACATGCCCGCACGGTGCACGTGCTGCTGGGCTACCGGGCGGACGTCAATGCCCGCGACCACCAGGGCATGACGCCGCTGCATATCGCCGCCGGGCGGGGCGCCGCCGGCCTGCTGACCGACCTGCTGACGGAGACGGGCGGGGACGTCAACCTGGCGGACGGCCTGGGGAACACCCCACTGCACCACGCCGCCGCCAACGGCCAGGCGAAGGTGATGGCGCTGCTGCAGTCGCGCGGCGTCAACCTCAACGCGAAAAATCACAACGGGCACACCCCGCTGCACGAGGCCGTCGGCTGCCAGTCCGCGGAGGCGGTCGCCTTCCTCCTTGCGCACCAGGCCGCGGTGAATGACGGCGACACCTTTGCCCGCACACCGCTGCACCTGGCGGCGAAGGCGGGCGCGAAACCCATCATCGAGCAGTTGATCGCCGACGGCGCCGATGTCAACGCCGCCGACCATTTCGGCAGCACCCCGCTGCACGAGGCGGCGCTGCGCGGGCAACTGCGGGCGGCCGCGCTGCTGCTGCAGTCCGGGGCGGATCAGGAGCGGAAGGACCAACTCGGGCGCACCCCGGCGCAGGCCGCCGCCGCCAGTCACCAGGAGGACATGGTCACGCTGCTGCAAAGGCACCGGGAGCTGCGGGCGGCACAGGAGCCGGCGACCGCGCCGCCCCCGCCCGCGACGCCGGACACCCCTCGGCCGGAGGAGCACGATGCGGAGCGGGAAAAGCTGTCCGCGCGGCTGGCGCAGCAATCCCAGTTATTCGAAGAGATCCTCAATGCCATCCCGGATTACCTGTTCCTGCTGGACCGCAACTTCCGCTTCAGCTACGTCAACCGGCGCGCGGCAGAGGCGCTGGGGCAGGACCAGGCCTTTTTCGTGGGGAAAACCTGGCAGGAGCTGGGGCTGCCGGCGGAATGCCTGCTGCCGCTGTCCGAGCTGTGCGCCGGCGTGTTCGTCACCCGGCAGCCAAAGCAGGGGAAGGTGACGCTGCCCTCCCGCGAAGGCGCCCGCGAGCTGGACTGCCTGGTCAGCCCCATCCACCGCGCGGACGGCGAAATTGCCACCGTGCTTTGCGCCACGCGGGAGGCGTCGGCGCAGCCGGCACTCCCCGCGGAAACCGCGGCCTCGCTAAGCCTCGAGCAGCGGGTGACCGAGCTGGAGCAGGCGAACGCGCGGTTGCAGGAGGAGCTGGCGGCGGAACGGCACATGCAGGACATGCTGCAGACCGTGGAAGAACGCTTCCGCCGGCTGGCGGAAGCCGCCACCGAAGGTATTCTCTTCTCGGAAAACGGCATCATCACCGACGCCAACCCGCAGGCGTCGCTGATCACCGGCTACCAGCACTTCGAGCTGGTCGGCCGGCGCGTGCTCGACCTCATCCACCCCGCGTATTCCGAGATGGCCGGGCAGCACATCGACGCGTCATTCCACCACCCGTACCGCTGTTACTCCCTGCACAAGGACGGCGACACGCTGTGGGTGGAAGTGCAGGGGAAGACGCTCACCTCCCGCGACCGGCAGACCAGCGTGACCGTCATCCGCCCGGTGGAGGAGTCGCGACCGAGCCCGCCGGGCACGGCGCACCGGCCCCATCTCTTCGGCGCCATGGCGCCGCCGGTGCCGCCGGATGATGCGGGGCGGGGGTAATGAATCGGCAAAAAGTCTGATTAGTCGGACTAGTCGGACATGTCTGACTGGTCCGACTGGTCCGACTGGTCCGATTAATCCGATTATTGCATGATGTCGAATAATCTGCTGTATTTCACAAAAGCCGCCGCCACCCTGTATAATTGGGGAACATGGCCATATTTTCCACAGGAACTGTCACAGCGATGCCTGCAGCCTTGGTCAGTTTCAAGCTGTTGATGACGCCGGGGTACTGGCAGAACGTGTATGCCACCGGCGACACCGGGTGGGACGTGCTGCCGCCGCTGCTGGTGATGGCCGTCGCCCGGTTGGTGGTGGTGTGCTTCATCCTCCTGGCGGCGTGGCTGGCCTCGAGCGTGTTGCGCCGCATGATCCGGCGCGGATTTGCGTCAGTGGCGCGGCGCAGCGGGCGCGAGCAGCGGCGGCTGCAGACGCTGGAGGGGTTGATCTCCTCGGCGCTGACCTATCTGATTTACATCATCGCGCTGATTCCCGTCCTCTTCACCATCGGGCTGACGTGGAAGGCGCTGGCGGCGTTGTTTGCCACCTCGTCCGTGGTGTTGGTGGCCATCGGGCTGGGCTCGCAGAAGCTGGTGCGCGACCTGGTGAACGGGCTGTTCATCCTGGGCGAAGGCCAGTTCGACGTGGGCGACTGGGTGACCATCGGCGCGGTGACGGGCCGGGTGGAGGAGATGGGCCTGCGGGTGACGCGGCTGCGCGACGACCAGGGCCGGCTGTATATCATCGCCAACGGCGACATCAACCAGGTCTTCAACGGCTCGCGCGGCTATATCAAGCTGAACATCGAGTTTGCGCTGGCGCGGACAATGCCGCTGGACCAGTCGCTGGAAACGATTCGCACGGCGGCGGCGGAGGTGCTGGCCGCGCATGAGCTGGAGGTGGCGGAGGACGGCATCACCCTGCTGCTGACCGGCATGGACGCGGCAAAGGTAACGGTGCGGCTGACGATCTGGGGTCCGCAGCGACAACTGGCCGCGATCGAGGACGAGATCCGGCGCAAGGTGCTGGCGGCGCAGGAGGCGGAGCAGCTGGCGCTGGTGTAAACATTGGAAGATGGGAGGGCGAGGCTCCTGCCGAGCCGCGATCACGAGCCCGCCCTTCGCATTCAATGCCGATGAGACGCGGATACACGAATAAACACTGATCGGTTTTCGCAATAATCGCGGCTCGGCGGGAGCCTCGCCCTCCCGTTGACTTGCCATCAACCAGCAGGCAAACTGATCGCATTCAGACAGCATAGTCGGGACAGAACACATGGCGGATTTACCGGTTGAAATCTGGCAGCTCGTGAAAGACGAGGACAAAGACGTCGTATTGCTGCGCGACGAGCGGGGGCGGTTCCTGCCCATCGTCATCGGCGTGTGCGAGGCGGCGGCCATCTGGGTGCGGCTGCAGCCGGACCAGGCGGCGCCGTTCCTGCGCCGGCCGTGGAGCCACGACCTGATGCAGTCGCTGCTGGAACGCCTGGGCGCCAAGCTGGAACGGGTGGTGATCGACAACTTCGCCAACGATACCTTCTTCGCCACCCTGCACATCCAGCACCGCGATAAGGAGCTGGTGGTGGACGCCCGCCCGAGCGACGCCATCGCACTGGCGCTGCGCCTGTTCTCGCCCATCCTGGTCAACGACGAAGTGATGGACGAAACCTCTATCCCCCCCGGCAGCGGCGAACCGCACGAAGGCCCGGAGCCGTGGGGCGGGCAGCCGTAAAAGTGGCTAGTGGCTAGTGGCTAGTGGCTAGTGAGTCGTTCTACATGGGAGGGCGAGCGTCCCCGCGAGCCGCGATCATGAGCCGGTTATCGTAGATAACGCCTGTCGAGATCCGGCCTACGAACTTAACAAGTCTCAAATCGTTCACGGATTCCTCGCACGCGGCTCGCGGGGACGCTCGCCCTCCCATTTTGGGCAGACGTGTATCACTACCAACGAGGACATCCCCTATGTCATTGGCAATCATCGGCGGCACAGGCTTATATGATCTCGGCGGATCGGCGGAGGCGGAGATTATTGCGACGCCGTATGGCGAGGCGGCGGTGTTTCGCGCGGAGCTGGACGGGCAGGCGGCGATCTTCCTGGCGCGGCACGGCGCCGGGCATTCCGTGCCGCCGCACCGGGTCAATTACCGCGCCAACATCTGGGCATTGCGCGCGCTGGGCGTGCGCGAGGTGGTGGCCACGCAGGCGGTGGGCAGCCTGAACCCGCACATGGCCCCCGGGCATTTCGTCATCCTCTCGCAATTCATCGACTGGACGAAGAATCGCCCCTCCACCTTCTTCGACGGCGACGACGGCCCGGTGATGCACGTCGATGTCACCCACCCCTACTGCCCGCGGGTCATCGGCGCGCTGCTGCAGGCGGGAGAATCGCTGGGCGACGCGCTGCACCCGGACGGCGTCTACGCCTGCACCGAGGGGCCGCGCTTCGAGACGGCGGCGGAGGTGAAGGCGCTGCGCAGCCTGGGCTCCGACGTGGTGGGGATGACGAACGTGCCGGAAGTGGTGCTGGCCCGCGAGGCGGGGCTGTGCTACGCGGCGGTCTGCATCGTCTGCAACTGGGGCGCGGGCATGACGAACACCCCGCTCACCCAGGAGGAAGTGCTGGGCATCATGGCCGAGCGCGCCGGCGACCTGCGCGCCCTGCTGACCCGCTTCGCCGCCACCCCGCACGACGGGCCGTGCCCCTGCGAAGGGCTGGGGTTCGGGGCGTATCTGCCGGGCCTCGCGGGGGACGGTCCCCGTCGTGCCATGGAAAGCTGATCTTTGGAAGGATCAGCCCGGTCATGCCATAAAAAGCTGAGACTGGTGAGGATCGGCCCGGTGGGCTGGTCAATTGGCGAGGGGCGATGGGAAAAATGGGACGAATAGGAAAAATGTGTTGGTGCCTCCACGAAAGCCTTTCCCATTCATCCCATTCATTTTTTCCCATTCGTCCCATTTTTCCCATCACCCTCCACTAATTTACCCGCCCACCGACCCGATCTTTACTAACACCAGCTTCTCGTGACCCGCTAGCCCACCGACCCGATCCTTACTAACACCAGCTTCTCGTGAAGCAAAAAACGCCAGGCGCCGATGCAGGCGCCTGGCGTTCGTGATACGTCCTCGACCGGTCAGTTCTTGCTTTCCGCCACCGCCGGGGTTTTCGGCTCCGGCGTGGTCTCTTTCGCCGCGGGTGTCGTCTCTTTCGGCGCAGCCTCCGCCTCGGGTTCCGTCTTGGCGCTGTCGCCAATCACGCTGCTCTTTTTCGCGGAGTCCGTGATATACCAGCCACTGCCTTTAAAGATGATGCCGGCGGCGTGAAAGACCTTGCGCACGTCGCCCTGGCATTGCGGGCAATTCAATTCCGGTTTTTCGTCGGCGCCGTGGCGGACGTCGAAGTGATGGTCGCATTGCGTACAAGCATATTCGTAGATGGGCATTTTCTGTATCCCCCCGACAGGTAAAAGCCGGCGGGCGGGGAGCTCGCCGGATGTCACCTGTATTATAGTCATGGCGTTAGCAGTTGGCAAGGGACAGTGCTAACCGTAGCACGGCAGGTCCCCAGCGATCTTGCTCTTGCTCTTTCCTCTTGCTCTTGCTCTTGCTCTAAAAAGACCTCACGGAAACCGAATCCGATGGCTTTTTCAGAGCAAGAGCAAGAAAAGACACCACGCAACCGGTCCGCCGTATCTCCCCCCCGTCCCATGTGATATTTCCGGGTGGAAATGGAATACCTGTATATCGGGAGAATAGACACACGCTATGCTCCCGATAGTGGCCGGGAACCGCCCCCAGGCCTTCGTTGCAGACCGCGGTTCCGGGCAAGGCACTCGTAAACAGGGGGATTCAAGGATGACTATGCTAACGACAGCGTCAAACGAGACGCTGGCGAGGGCGCTCGACCGCCAGCAGTTACTGCCGGCGGACGTGCTGAGGGGGTTGCAAGCCTCCGCCGCGCACCAGCAGAAATGGCTGGGCGAGGCGGCGGCGGAAACCGGCGCGCTCAGCTACGAAGAGATTGCCCGCGCCATCTCGTTGGACGCCAAGATACCGCTGGCCAATCTTCGTAATATCACACCCAATCTCATTGCCCTTTCGAAATTTCCGGAAGAGCTGTGCCGTCGATACAGCATGCTGCCGCTGAGCATGGAGACGGGCATGCTGTCGGTGGTCATGGGCGATCCCTTCGACGAGGACGCCAAACGGCTGGCGCACGAAAAGGGCGGCGAGCTGGTGATTCACGTGGCGCCGATGGATGAGGTGCACGCGACCATCACCAACTGGTACCTGCGCCTGGCCCCGGAATCGCTGAACGGGACGGGCGGCTTCGGCGCGCGGACGGCGCCGGCCGAGATTGCGCCGGAGATGCTGCCCATTCTCACCCCGAACCAGAAGGATGAGAGCGAGAACATCCTGCTGGAAGATCTGCTGCGCATGATGGCGGACAACAAAGCGTCGGACCTGCACCTGGCGGTGGGATCGCCACCATTGATGCGCGTGCACGGCGAGTTGATTCCGATGCCGTATCCGGTGCTGAAGCCGACCACGCTGCAGCCGGTCATCTACTCGATTTTGACGGACATCCAGATCACCGCCTTCGAGCGGCACTGGGAGCTGGACTTTTCCTACAGTCTGCCCGGCGTGTCCCGTTTCCGCGTGAACGTGCACAAGCAGCGCGGCTCGGTGGGGGCGGTCTTCCGCAGCATCCCGTCGGAGACGCCCACGCTGGACAAACTGCGCATGCCGCCGATCGTGCGCGAGCTGACGCTGCGCCCGCGCGGGCTGGTGCTGGTGACCGGGCCGACCGGCTCCGGCAAATCCACCACGCTGGCGGCGATGATCGACGAGATCAACCGCACCATGCGCACGCACATCGTGACGGTGGAGGACCCGATCGAGTTCCTGCACAACAACAAGATGAGCGTGATCACCCAGCGCGAGGTGGGCTCCGACACCGAAGGCTTCGCGACCGCGCTGCGGCACGTGCTGCGCCAGGACCCGGACGTCATCCTCATCGGTGAGATGCGCGACCTGGAGACGATCTCCGCGGCGCTGACGGCGGCGGAAACCGGCCACCTGGTCTTCGCCACCCTGCACACCACCAGTGCGGCGCAGTCCATCGACCGCATCGTCGACGTCTTTCCCGCGCACCAGCAGGACCAGGTGCGCACCCAGCTCGCCAACGTGCTGGAAGGCATCCTCACGCAGACGCTGCTGGCGTGCATCGACGGCAAGGGCCGCGTCTGCGCGCAGGAGATCCTCATCGGCTCCTCGGCCATCCGCACGCTGATTCGCGACAACAAGGTGCACCAGATGCCGAGCATCATGCAGGCGAGCGGCAAATACGGCATGCAGACCCTCGACCAATGCCTGCGCATGCTGGTGATGGAAAAGAAAGTCACCATCGACGAAGCGATCTCCAAATCGTCGAACCCGGAGGACTTCAAGGCGCTGCTGGCCATGCAGTAAAAGTAGTGGCGAGTGACTAGTGACTAGTGGCTAGTGACCTGGTTTCCACACCCGGGGACGGTGTCGATGAACCGGAACACTAGCCACTAGTCACTAGTCACTAGCCACTCACCTGTTTACCTCGCGCGCATCAGGTTATACAATAAGGCAGCGCCCACCGTGACAAGGAGTGACATGCCGCTGCCGACTGTAAAAGCCAAAGCCCTGGAGCAGCCCGCCGCCAGGCCCGCACTCGTGTTCACCGGTTTACGACCGGCGGCTATCTTCCTGAGCGTCTTCGTCGTGCTGTCTCTGCTGGGCCTCTGCCTCATCCTGCGCGGGCTGGTGTTTGATGATTCGTTCATCAGCTACCGCTACGCGCAGAATCTGGCGTTCGGGCATGGCATCACCTGGAATCCGCACGAGGCGCCGGTGGAGGGGTACACCAACTTCCTGCTGGTGCTGCTGCTGGCGCCGTGCATCAAGCTGGGCATCCACCCGCTGGCCGCGACCCGATTCTTCAGCCTGCTGGCCGCGCTCGGTATCGTCTACCTGCTGTTCACCACCGCGAAGAAACAATATGCCGCGAGCGGCAGCGCGGCGGTGCTGGTGGCGCTGTGCTTCCTGCTGACCGGCGACACGCACACGTTAATCATGGTGGGGCTGGAGACGGTGCTCTTCGCCGTCGCCTTTTTCGGCGCGTTTCTGCTCGGCTGCCGGTACCTGGAGCGCGGGCAGGCGCGGGACGCCGGCTGGTTCGGCGCCGCCGCCTTCGTCGCGCTGCTGCTGCGCCCGGAAGCCGTCTTCCTGGTCATCGCCTTCGCTGGCATTCTCCTCATCCGCGGGCTGAAAACGCGTGGCCGCAAGCAGGTCATCACCGTGCCCGCCGGCGCCGTGGCCCTCACCTTCCTGCTGCCGCTGGCGGTGTACCTGGTCTGGAAATACCTGCACTTCGGCGACATCCTGCCCAACCCGTATTACCTGAAGGCGGCGGCCTCCCGGCTCATCAGTCCGCTCGGGCAGCGCACGGTGCTCACCTTCCTCGGGCAATTCATCGTCCTCCTCCTGGCGGCCATCCCCTCCTTCTGGCTGGCAAAGCGTGACCAGGGCCAGCGGGCGATGGCTTTGATCGCCCTGGCGCTCTACCTGCTCTTCTACCTGCACGTGGACCCGTTGATGGACGTGGCCGGACGCTTCCTCTATCCCGCCGCCCTGCTGCTCGCCTTCCTGGCCATGCCGGCGCTGGTCTTTGCCTTCCGATACCTCGGCTCCCTGCGCTGGCACTCGCTGCTCAAGTCGGTGCTGGCCTGCGTGCTGTTGCTGTCGGTCATGATGCTGTTCAATTGGAAATTGCCCGGCGAAATGATGAACGGTCTCGCGTATCTGTTCTCGAGCGAGAAACCGGCGATCTCGTTGAATCCGCTGATGGAAAAGGAAGATAAGATCGGCAAGGCGCTCGCCCGTTACCCGGGCATCAAAGAGATCCGCATCGCCTTCGGCGACGCCGGCGTCATCCCGTATTACTCGGGCGCCCTCCACCTGGACGTCGTCGGATTGAACGACCGCGTCATCGCGCGCGAGAAGGATCACCAAAAGCTGGTCGATTATTTCTTCGACCAGCAGCCCGACCTGGTGCTGCAGCCCGCCGATGTGCGCAGCCAATCCTGGGCGAATTACGGCCACGGCCCGCTGGGCAATTATGCGAGCTGGGCCGCTGATCCGCGCTGGGACCGTTACGGCTACGCCGGCACCATCATCACCGGCGGCGCGTACGACCTGCACCTGCTGGTGCGGCGCGACATGCCCGGCGCCGATCGATTCGCCATGTTCCTCAAAACACAGGTGGCCGACGGCTTCTGCAGCGAGCTGCCGCTGCCGCTCGGCACCTACCATCCGTCCGGGAAGATCACCTGGTATGAGGTGCAGCGGCAATAACTGTAAGCGGTGGAAGGCACATTCACAGTCTGGAAGGAGGCGAGAGCCCCGCCGAATATAGGTCAGCTGACCTGAATTCGGCGGGGCTCTCGCCTCCTTCCAGACTGTGAATGTGCCTTCCACCGCTTACCCGTTGAGTGAAAAAGCGTATAATAGGAATCAAACCGCTCATAACGTTAAACTGACAAGGAGACAATCTCATGGCATTTTCCGATATGCTGCTGCCGGAGTTCGACCTGGAGATGGCCAACACCCGCAAAGTGCTGGAGCGCGTGCCGGATGATAAATTCGACTGGCGCCCGCACGCGAAGTCCTTCACCATGGGCGAGCTGGCCGGGCACCTGGCCAATATGACCAGTTGGATCACGTTGTCCCTCACCGCCGATTCCTTCGACGTGATGCCGGACGGCGTACCGCGGCGCCAGCAGCCCTACGCCTCCGCCGCCGCCATCCTGGAAGCCTTCGACAGCAGCGTCGCGCAAGCCCGCGCCCTGCTGGCCTCAACGACGGACGAGCAGTACCTGCAGCCGTGGAGCCTGCTCGGCAACGGGAAACCCTTCTTCACCCTGCCCCGCCTCTCCATGCTGCGCACCATGGTCTTCAACCACATCATCCACCACCGCGGCCAGCTCACAATCTACCTCCGCATGAACGACATGCCGCTGCCGCAACTTTACGGCCCCACGGCGGACGAGCCGATGTAACTGGTTGCAGGTGAATCTCGAAGGGGGTCGCAGGTGAATCCCGAAGGGGGTCGCAGGAGAATCTCCAAGGGGGTTACATGAGAATCCCCAAGGGTGGATGCAAGAGAATCCCGAAGGGATGGCAGTCAATAGCCGGGGGTGAAGCGATAGCGGAACCCCCGGAACCGTGCCCCAGAGAAGCTCAAGCCCTGAAAGGGCGGCAGTAAGCTTACTCTCATCCCTCCGGAATTGGGGAGAAAGAGCATTTTGGGGCATGTCACCTCTTTCCTCAACACCTCCACGCGTACACCTTAACCTCCATGACCATCTTTTAATGTCAGGCCGCGTTTCTTTAACGTTCCCATAACGTTACCGCCGGTTTTTCCGCTTATACTCGGGGTGGAATGCATCCGTAGCGTGTCGATCCTTCGTTATTCGCTATTATCGTTCAGGAATCCGTTCGGAAGGAGACACGAAAGATGCAGACCCGCACAGGAAAGGGTGGGGTCACCCTCACAGAACTGGTCGTCGTGCTGGTCATCCTCGTGGTGATCGCAGTATTCTTTTCGTCGATGATGACCCCTCATTACGCCCGGGAAAGAGCGCGGCAAGCCACCTGCAACAGCAACATCCGCCAGCTCGCCCTCGCCATCCAGATGTATGCCCAGGATAATAAGGGGCAGTACCCCGGCATCGATGGCGGCTCATGGGCGAAAAAGATCTCCACCTACCTTGGTAGCAGCGCTGCCCTAATATTCATATGCCCCTCGGACAATTCTGCTGACAGCGGCATGAACAGTTATGCCCTGTCCGGCCTGCTGATTCAGCCGGATGGCAAAGGCATCAAGGAAGCGCAGGTGATCTCGCCGTCCGAAGTGGGCTCCCTTTGTGACGCCGCGCCATCAGAGAAATATTCGAACGGCCGGCTCATCGGCGGCGGTGGCGGGCAGCCCATTGAGAAGATCAGCGCCACCATGGAGACGCGGCACAGCAAAGGCCTGATCGTCGGCTTCTGTGATGGGCATGCCAAGTATTTTATGGGCTCACTCAACCTGCTGGACGAAGGTAATGGCGCAGTGCGGGCGATGTATCACGCGGCGCCGCTGGGGCTGGTGGACAACCCGGTCGGCATGTTTCCCCCCGGCGGCGGGGTGGCGGGCAGCGGCACACTCACCGTGGGCGGCGAATATGCCGCCTCCCCGTTCCTGATGGCCGCGGCGAAGATGCATGGCAAATATGCCACCGCCGGCTTCAGGGGACAGGGCTTCAACAAAGGCCGCCCGGCCGAAAACTGGGCCTGGGGCACGGTCAGCGGCGCGAAAGGCCCATCCTCCCCGGCAATCGCCTATGACGCCCTGGTCTTCATCGTCGCCAAGGGCTGCAAAATTCCGGCAATGCCGTCATTCGCCAACCAGACATATCTGGTCAATACCGCCACCGTCCGCGCGCTGTTCCAGGCCGGTTACGTGAAAGATTCCGTGCAGGCCTACCACCTGAACACCACCTATTGCCAGACCGACAGTTATGCGCGCTCCATTCTCGGCCTGCCCGGCTACGGCAAAGGCGCGGTCCAGGTGGCGAACGATGCCGAGATGGTGGAAAAGGTCAGCAACGATCCGTGGGCGGTCGGCTACTGCTCCTCCGCGTATGCCGATCCCGACCGCGTAATCATCCTCGCCTTCGCCGGCCTGGGCGCCGGCGGCAAGGATGCGGTCTGGCCGCAGGCGGGCCCGAAATTCCGCTGGGTCCTGCCCACGCGCAAAGCCTCCACCTGGCCGTGGAAGCGCAGCATCAACATCATCACCCGCGACACGAACGCCCTGGAAACCAACGTCGTCAACGCGCTGCACGGCGGAGGCTTATACGACAACCTGGCCAACGGGCCGCTCTTCTCCTGGGGGTATTGGGTCGGAGATTATTAGGCTCAGGGACTGTCCCGAGCCCGTGGGACCAGTTGCCGGTTATCTTCCTTATGCTCATTCGGATAACCACGGGACTGTCCCCCCGCGTAATTCAGGCTTCCCTCTCGCACGAGGGGGGACAGTCCCGTGGTGTTATGGGAGGCGTTAGATGAGAATAACAGGCGCTGGTCCCGCGGGGACGGGACAGTCCCTGAGCAGTCGTGTTTCATCATTCATCATACTGCCTTGTATGCACATGGCAAATCAGCGTGAGAGGAGACACGAATAATGCGAATCCGAACAGGAAAGAGTGGGTTTAGCCTGATTGAGCTGGTGGTGGTGCTGGCTGTGCTGGCGGTGTTGGTATCGATTCTTTATCCCGTCTTTGCCCCTGCGCGTATACATGATCGCAGTTCCACTTGCAATAGCAATGTCCGCACGATTGCCATGGCGATCCAGTACTATGCCCAAGATAACCAGAACCAGTTTCCCGGCATCGACGGCAACACCACCTGGCCGACCAAAATCGCCCCATTTCTCCGCAGCAGTGCCTACATGTTCAGGTGCCCGTCAGACAACAGCGCAGATTCCGGGCAAAACAGTTACGCGATGTCCGGCCTACTGATCCGTCAAAACGGCGCTGGGGTCAAAGAGTCCCAGATTCTCTCCCCCTCTGAAGTCGGCGCCGTATGTGACGCCGTACCGTCAGTGGTGTATCCAGAGGGCCGGTTGATCGGCGGCGGCGGAGCGCAGCCGATCGAAAAAGTCGGCGCCACCATTGCCACTCGCCACAGCAAGGGCGTCATCATAGGATTCTGCGACGGCCATGCCAATTATTTCCAGGGCGCGATCAATTTGAAAGACGAAGGCAACGGCGCCGTCCGCGCGCTGTACCACGCTGCCTCCCTGGGCCTGATCGACAACCCGGTAGCATGTCTGCCCAACGGCTGCGGCATCAGCGGGTTGAAAGGCACGGTGACGGTGGGCGGGGAGTATGCCGCCTACCCGTTCCTGATGGGTGCGGCAAAGACGTACGGCGATTACTTTACCGCCGGCTTTAAGGGCCAGAACTATAAGATCGGCCGACCAAAGAAGAACTGGGTGTGGGGCACCGCGAGCGCCGGGCCGGAACAGGTGGCATTGACCGCCATGGCCTATGACGCCGTGTGCGTCATCGTCGCCAAGGGGTGCAAAATCCCGCAAATGCCGTCGCTCTCGAACTCGACTTACGCCGTGCGCCCCACGAAGATCCGCACGCTGTTCGAAACCGGATACCAGAAGGACACGGTGCAGGTCTACCACATGTCTAGCCGCTATTGCAGTACCAATGCCTACATCAAGCAGGTGATCGGCAACACGAGCTGGGGCACGGATTCCGTCGAAGTGGCCAACGACGCGGAGATGGTGGAGAAGGTCGCCAACGATCCCTGGGGCATCGGCTACTGCTCCAGCGCCTTCGCCGACCCCGACCGCGTGGTGATCCTCGCGCCAATCATTCGCGGGAAGACCTATGTCTGGCCGCGCAGCAGTACGAAATTCCGCTGGGTGATGCCGAGTTATCGCGAATCCGACTGGCCCTGGAAGCGCAGCCTGGACGTCGTCACCTCGAACGACAAACTCGGTGCCGGCATCGCCGCCGCCTTGCACACCGGCAATTTGATGAAGAAAGGGCTGTCCCAGGGGCCGTTGTTCACCTGGGGATACTGGCCGGGGAACTATTGATGTGCCCCCAACGAAGCGGCAAGGCAGGCTCGTAGTAGCGCCGTCAGGCGCGTGCCCGTGACCAAGCATAAAGCCCGTGACCACCGAATGAGTAAGGCTTACTCTTTAGTGATCACGAGCTGTATGCTTGGAAACGGGCACGCGCCTGACGGCGCTACTACGAGCCTGCCTTGCCGCTTCGTGGGGGACGGGCGTTAGTTTTGGTCACGGGCACGCGCCGCCCTACCTGTTGATTACGGCCTTTACCACGCGTACGCTTCCGGCGCCGGCCCGCCAGGGCCGGGGAAGAGGTCGTCCAGCTTCGCCAGCACGGCGTCGTCCAGCTCGATCTCCGGCACGTCCAGCGCGCACTCGAGCTGCTCCAGCGTGCGCGGGCCGATGATGGGGGCGGTGACGGCGGGCTGGTGCAGCAGCCAGGCCAGGCCCAGGTTGGCGGGGTGAATGCCCAGCTCCTTCGCGATATTCTCGTAGGCTTCCAGTTGCGGCCGCATCTTCTCGATCTGCGCGGCCATACGGCCCGAGCGCGAGCCGTCCTCCTGCTTCTGCAGCGCGCCACCGAGCAGGCCGCCGGCCAGCGGGCTCCAGATGATAAGGCCCAGGCCGTATGCCTGGCAGGCGGGGATCACTTCCAGCTCGATCGCGCGCGTGTTCAGATTATAAATGCTCTGTTCGGAAACCAGCCCGAGGAAGTGGCGGTCCGCCGCTTTCTCCTGTGCCTGCGCGATGTGCCAGCCGGCGAAGTTGCTGCTGCCGCAATAAATGATCTTCCCCTCGGCGCGCAACTGCGCCATCGCCTCCCAGATCTCCTCCCACGGCGTGGCGCGGTCGATGTGGTGCATCTGGTAAAGCTCGATGCAATCCACCTGCAGCCGGCGCAGGCTGGCCTCGCACTCCATTTTGATGTGCCGGGCGGAGAGCTTGCCGTCGTTGGGCCAGGCGCTGGCGTTGGTGTATACCTTGGTAGCGAGCACCACCTTCTCGCGCCGTCCCCCACCCTGCTTGAACCAGCGGCCGATGATCTCCTCCGTCCACCCGCGATGCCCGCGGTCGGGCCCCAGGTTGCCGCCGTAATTGTTGGCGGTGTCGTAAAAGTTGACGCCGGCCTCCAGCGCGCGGTCCATGATGGCGAAGCTGTCTGCCTCGCTGGTGAAGGGCCCAAAGTTCATCGTGCCCAGGCACAGTTCGCTGACCACCAGCCCGGTGCGCCCCAGGTGCGTGTATTGCATGGTCGTTCTCCTGTCGGTAGGTAATGGTTTCCTTATTTGCCGTGGGGAGGGGTGTCCCTGCTATGCGTTTGTAATAATCATCAACTCAGGGACTGTCCCGACCCAGCGGAACCAGAGCCCGTCTCCCGAACTCCATGCACGTGAATGAGATCAGCGGGACTGTCCCCTATCACGAGTAAGCCTTTTTATGCGAGGGGACAGTCCCTGAGCTTTGTAACGAATAAGAGGCAATATCCCTGGCGCTGATGCCGGACGCCACCCACCCGGCGCAGCACAGCCTGCCGCCGGCGGTGATGCGGGCGGCAGGCGTTTTGCTGGGTAAAAGATCAGTGGTATACTGGTGTGGTAGGAGGATTGCCATATGGAGCTTCCGAGCTCGGATCCCCCGGCAACGCATCCAGGAAGGCCGTGGACGACCATCATTCCGTTCATTCTCGGCAGCGTGTCGATCATCGCGTGGCTCGTCATACGGATCATGTCTCGCCACTATGCGGCGCAGTTGCAACCGGTGCCCTCTCGCCTGATGGCGGCCGCGCTGATGTATGGACTGCTCAGCCTGCTAATTCTGCTCCTGATCGTCATATTCTTATTCTTTCCTCCGCGCAATTGGGTGAAATATGCCCTGCTGCTGCCGATGTGCGCGGGGATCCTGGCATTGATGGGGATCTCGCCGGTTTTCGTCGAGCAACGGGACAAGATCTGGTCCGCAACTTTCCACCGCGTCATCCGTCATTCCCAGCCGCTGGTGGCCGCAATCACTGATTATCAACATGACCACGGGACACCACCGCCGAATCTGGAAGCGCTTGTTCCGAAATACCTGGCTGCTGTTCCGGATACCGGCATCACGGCCTTCCCAGCATATCATTACAAGGTGGATGGCAACGCCTGGTCCCTCTCCATCGGTTGTCCGTTCGGCATGATCGATTTCTCCTATTACCGATACTGCGCTTCCCCGAAAGACTTGAAGACTGAGTTAGAAAGCACGGAGCTCAAAGAGCAGGCCGGCAACTGGGTGTATATCAGGGATTAGACTGAAAATGGAAGGGCGAGCGTCCCCGCGAGCCACGATTATGCGCTCGCTCCCGCATTTAATGCTTTTCGAGAGCCGGCCTCGAATGGCGTGAAATGCGGGAGCGGGCGCATGATCGTGGCTCGCGGGGACGCTCGCCCTCCCATTTTCAATATGGGCTTACTCGTTTACGCTTCCTTGCACTGCCGCCCAACCAGCGACAGCCGCCACTTCCTCCGCTCCTCCGCGGCGGCGTGGCGGCAGCGGTCGAGTTCGGTCTCCAGCAGCAGCGGGGGCACGGCGGTCGGCGTGCCGTGTTCGTCCAGCGCCACCATGGTCAGGTAGGCGGAGCCGACGTGCTCCACCTCGCCGGAGTTGAGGCGCTCGGTCTCGATGCGCACCCCCACCTCCATTGACGTCCGCCCCACGTAATTCACCGAAGCCTTCACCACGATCACGTCGCCGACGCTGATCGGGCGCAGGAAGGTGAGATGATCCACGCTGACGGTGACCACGGTGGTGCGCGCGTGGCGGATGGCCGCGGTATACGCCGCGTGATCGACCAGGCCCATCACCACCCCGCCGAAGACCGAATTGTACTGATTGGCATCGCGCGGCATGGCCACGATAGAGAGCACCGAGCGCGACGCGGAAACGGGTTTTGCATCCATACTGATCTTTTCGACGGGAAAACGATTATACCCGCCATACTTTGTGCCGATAATGGGAAAAATGATATAAATGCGGGATTCCGGATTTTCCCAGAGAATTTATGAGCACACCGTGCTGTTGACATTATAAGTATATAGCTATATAGTTAGCAATACAAGGCTTATTCCCATGGAGGGGCATCCGTACGGAACAGGAGAAAAACATGCGCTACACACGCTGGCTTACATTGATGCTATTCGCACTCGTCCTCGGCACGGCCGGCCTCGCGCACGCGAGCGAGGCGGACGAACAGCGGCAGGTCGCCACGCTCTTTATTCATCATTACTTCGTATCGGATATGAACCAGCTTGCGCCGACGCTGCCGTCCACCGGCATGCAGCTCTTCGGGCCGTACCCGTTCGCCGGCAAGGTCACGCTGGGCGCGCCGAAGGTGCGCGGGCGGCAGGCGCTGGTGGATTTCACCGCCAATACCATCGATAAGAAATTCCACCGGCACGGGGCGATCCTGCTCTGGCGCAATCGTCAGACGGAGACCTGGCTGGTGCGGCAGGTGATGTTCTACGACCGCATTCCGCGCGTATTCAACCTGCCGTCGAAAAGCGACACCGCGCGCGACAAGGCCTATGAACCCGAGGCGAAAGAAGTGACGGCGGCGTTCCTCACCGCATGGGGACGCGGCGAGACATCGCGCATGCTCGCGCTGTGGTACGACTGGACAAAGACGCCGCGCGATCCGGAGGATGGGCTGTCGGTGAGCAACATCGACGTCGACCTGTCCCGCGCCTCCTGGGGCGATCCCTACGCGCAATACACCGCCAAACTCACCTACCGCTACGGCATCCTGTCCTACTCGATGACCGTCAAGGGCGGATTGCTGCTGGTGGAAGACCACGAACAGTGGAAAGTGCGCGCCAACACGCTGGTGCTGGATTTTTGAACTCGTAGGGAACGCCCTCCGTGGCGTTCCGGCTCTCGTATTTCCACACGTCTCCGGTTTGTGGGAACAGGAACGCCACGGAGGGCGTTCCCTACGGGTCGCGTCACCCCGGCGGTTCGGCTTTCACGGGCTTGTCGCCCTCCCCCCGCATTTCCCGTTCGATCAGCGCCTTTTGAAAGTCGGCGAAGGCCATTTCGCGTTCTTTCTGCTCCTCGCGCAGCCGCTGCAGGCGTTCCTTCATGTCGCTGGTGCCTTCAAAGAAGGCCATGAAGAGGGCGAGGAGCGTAATGCCGGCGATGATCCAGCGGGTGGTGCCGGAGGTGAGCAGGATCAGCGTCACGCACATGAAGGTGGCCCCCAGGTAGAGCAGGTAACTGCGGTGGCCGCGGAAGAACAGGTAGGCGAGGATGCACGCAACGCTCAGCCACGTGAAGAAGTGCAGCGTTAAGACGTCGTCCGACGATTGCATGGCAACAACCTCCTTCCAACGATGACGCTGCGGCGTCAGGGCTGGACAGGCTGCACCTCCAGGTCGACGCGCACGGTGGTGCCTTCCGCCACGGTCAGCCCGGGCGAAATGCGCAGCGGCACCGTCATCGTCGAGTCCTTGGTCAGGTGCGAGACGTCGATGGGATACGTTTCCATAAAGGCGGATTGTTTCGACAGCAGCGACGGCTCGCCGGTCAGGGTCACCTGGTCCGGACGAATTTTCGCCACGCTGACAAGATAGCGCCGCGGCTGGCGGAAGTCCGGCACGCGCACGGCAACCTTGCGCGTGCCGCGCGGACCGGAACCGCTGCCCTGGCGCACCAGGATGCTCTCCTGCAGCACGTTCGCGTCATCCACGCGATTGCCGCTCTCATCCACGGCGCGCGGCGGAATGTTCACGCCGCCGACGAGGGGCTCGTTCGGATTCACCGTGACCAGGACGTATTTGACGCGCTTCAGCGTCTCCGCCGTCCCCTCCACGGGAACGTCGGTCGGCTGCGTCAGGTATTCCCCCGACTCCCGGCCGGCCTCCAGCGGGGGGATGAAGAGCACCGTCACCGGGAAGGATTTCTGTTCGAGCCCCTCGGTGATGATGGTGACGGTCGGCGCCTTCCCCTCCATCGCGACGGTACGCGGCAGGATGACGTTGGTCTTCCGCAACTGCGGTTTATCGGTTTCCTTGATGTCGCTGACATCGACGGTCACCTTGATGCGGTCGGGCGACACGCGGGCTATGTCCTTCGGGCGACCGGTGATGGTGATGTCGACGGAACGCGTATCCGGGTGCAGGCTGGACTTGTAGCTGGGGACCTGGCCGACAATCTGCACGGGCACGCCGTAGATGGTGCGCGAATCCGTGGGCGTTTCCTGCGAGACGCGGACATACACCCAGAGGAAGATCGCCAGCACGAAGGCGAGGATCAGCGTGGGGCGGTCGATGGTTTTCATCGGCGACCCCCTTCCGCCGCGCCTGCTTCCTCGGCGGCTGCCGCAGCTTTCTCGGCGGCTCCCGTCGCGCTCTCACGGCGCCAGAACCAGCGCCCCTGGTCGACCGTCTCCGGCTGCAGCAGCGCCAGCATGCGCTCCTTCAGCGCTTCCACCGAGAGGTTGCTGATGAGCTGCCCCTCCAGCGCCAGCGAAATGGCGCCGGTCTCCTCGGAGACGACCACCACCACCGAGTCGGTCAGCTCGCTCAGCCCGATCGCCGCGCGGTGGCGCGTGCCGTAGGAGCGCGGGCTGTCATCACGGCTGGTGAGCGGGAAGAGGCACATGGCGGCCGCCACCTGCTCGCCCTGGATGACCACGCCGCCGTCGTGCATGGGGGTGCCCGGGTAGAAGATCGTCTGCAGCAGCTCGCTGGACACCGCGCCGGTGATGCGGCGGCCGGTGGAGATGATATCGTTCAGGCCCACCTCGCGCTCGATGGCGATCAGCGCGCCGATACGCTTTTCGGACAGGCGGCGGGAGGCGCGCACCACTTCGTTGATCATGCCCACCGCGTCATTGCTGTGCGGGGCGCGGAAGGCGTCGCGGATGAAACGCCCGCGCCCGATCTGCTCGACCACCAGCCGCAGCTCCGGCTGGAAAAGGATAATCAGCGCGATGACCCAGTTCTGCAGGATGAGGGAGAGGACGGAGTGGGTCACCTGCAGGTTCAAAAACCGCGCGCCGGTGATCAACACCACGAAGGCCACCGCGACAAACCCCTTGATGAGCTGCATCGCGCGCGTCCCGCGGATGAGGCCGAGCAGGAAGTAGATGCCGAGCGCGACGACGAACACATCGACGATGGCTCGTACCAGCTCCCAGGAAAACATGTTTTCGAACCCGGCTAGATACTTCTGCATGCTGGTTCCATCTTACCAGAGTAGTCCTGTTGAGTCCAGCAGGAGCACCGGATGAAGCGCCGTGTTCGCGGACGTTCGCGGGGCATGGGAATAACGAGATTCTAAGCCTGCAGAGCTTACCCTTGAGAGGATCGGGGCAGCAGGCTGATCCATCGGCGAGGGGATGTGAAAAATGGGAGGGAATGGGAAAAATGTGTTGGTGCATGCACGAAAACATTTTTCCCATTCCCTCCCATTTTTCCCATCCCCCTCGCCAATGAACCAGCCAACCGAGCCGATCCTCTCCAGGACCAGCCTCTCGTGAACGCACCTTTTCAACAGCCCCACTGTCCTCATACTAGGCATGCGTACCGATACACGGCGTCGGTCCCTGCGCAAAAACGCCCCGCGGAACACCGCGGGGCGCAGGCAAGCTGTCGATAACGCCGCTCACTCGCCGGCGGGAACCAGCGTGGCGGGCAGGTAGTAGCAGAGGATCTGCAGCTCCTGGGTCAGGTCCACATTGCGCACCACCACGCCCTTGGGCGCATTGATGCGGGTGGGAGCGAAGTTGAGGATGACGAGCACGCCGCTGGCGATCATTTTATCGGCGACCTCCTGGGCGGAGGGGGCCGGCGTGGTGATGATGCCGATCTCCACGCCCATCGTGGCGTTGAGCTCCTTCATCTGCTCGATGTCGCGAATCTCCAGGTCCCATACCTTGCGGCCGATTTTACTGAAGTTGTTGTCGTAGATCGCCACCAGCCGAAAGCCGGAGTCGTGCAGCCCGGTATAGCCGGCCAGGGCGGTGCCCAAGTTGCCGGCGCCGACCATCATCACCTTCTGCTCGCGATCCAGCCGCATGATGCCCGCCAGGCGATTGACCAGCGGGGTCACCGCGTAGCCCAGCCCCGGCTTGCCGAACTCGCCGAAGTAGGACAGGTCTTTGCGCACCTGCCCGGAGCTGATGCCGGTGCGGGCTTCGATGTCGGCGGACGACAGCGTCAGCAGGCCCTCCATCTGTGCCACGCGCAGCGAGCGCAGGTATAAGGCCAGCCTGGCGATGGTCGGCTCGGGAGCCGATCGACTTATCTGCAAGGTAGTCTCCCTCCCCTTACAACTATTACGGTTTAGAAACCGCAATATGCGGCGGGTCCTTCCGCCGCAGTGATTTCGCAGATTATACAGATTAATTAACTATCCCGTTCAGTTTACCGGTGGAATGAGAACCTGTCCAGACAATAGCGAGCAATTCACCTACAGGCCGTTATCCTTCTCCGTTCTCACTCTATCTGGAGACTGTCCCTTACCAGTTAAATAATCACAATCTGCGAAATCTGCGTAATCTGCGGTTTCAATCTATTCGTTTACTCGGCTGCGGCGGCGACGGCCAGCACCGGGCGGGGCAGCAGACCGGCGCGCTCCACGACGATGGGCACCACGTCTTCCCACATCACCGGCATCAGGTGGATGCCGGCCACGCCGGGCATCTCGCGCACCTGCTGGATCAGCTCCACCGCGATCTTGATGCCCTCTTCCTTCGGGTCGGCCGCCTGCTCCATGCGCACGCACATCGCCTCCGGCACCATGTTGCCGGGCACGTTGGACTGCATGTGGCGCGCCATCTTCGGCGATTTCAGCGGGGTAATGCCCACCAGGATCTTCACCTGCTCGTCCAACCCGCGGGCGTGGACGCCCTCCAGGAAGCGGCGCAGGTAGTCCATGTCGAAGGCGCACTGCGTCTGGATGAACTGCGCGCCCGCCTTGATCTTCTTCACCAGCCGCGACACGCGGTAATCGAAGGGCGGGGCGAAGGGGTTCTCCACCGCGCCCACGAAGACCTGCGGGCGCACCTTGATCTCCTCGCCGCACTGGAACACGCCGTCGCGCGTCATGCGGCGGGCGGTCTGCAGCCAGGTGATGGAGTCCAGATCGTACACCGGCTTGGCCATCGGGTGGTTGCCGTTGCACGGATGGTCGCCGCTCATGCAGATCACGTTGTTGATGCCCAGCGCGGCCAGGCCCAGCAGGTCGCTCTGCAGCCCGATGCGGTTGCGATCGCGGCAGGTCATCTGCACGTTGGCCTCCAACCCCTCCTGCTGCACGATCACCGCGCTGGCGATGCTGGACATGCGCACCATGGCCGTCTGGTTGTCGGTCAGGTTGGCGGCGTCGATGCTGCCGCGCATCAGCCGCGCGCCCTTGCGCACGACTTCGGGGTCCGCGTGTTTCGGAGGACCCACTTCGGCAGTGACGACAAAATGCCCGGCGTCGAGCAAACCCTGAAGATGACTGCTCATATCTGCCTCATAACGGGCCTGTACGCCGTGAAGGCTGTATGGACAGCTAAACGGAGATTAAGGTCCAAAGATTGTGACTGATTTTACAGAGGGGAGGGATACGGTGTCAAGGAGAAAAGCGGGGGTCAGGCGCGACGCGAGGGAATAATTTAGTAAATTAGTCAAAAATAGCCGACCCGCACCCCGAGAGCAAGTATACCGGTTTCTTTGCGCCGCCGACCGACATAAAAGATCATCAGCCTGATTATTGTTGTCTTTAAAACTTGACATGCTCTGCCGCTCTGGGATGATGGAGATAAAGCGCACGGTATGCGGCGGCAGCGGGGAGGGAAGCATGCGACAACGCGCGGACGGAGCACCGGGATTCACCCTGGTGGAGCTGCTGGTGGTGATTGCGATTATCGTCGTGCTGGCGGCGATCCTGTTTCCGGCATTCACGGCGGCGCGTGAGAAGTCGCGGCAGGCCACCTGCATGAGCAACCAGCGGCAGTTGGCACTGGCGCTACTGGCATGGACGCAGGACCACAACGAGTGCCTGCCCACGGCGGAAGGGGCCTGGGCTGCCGCGGACGTGCCGCCGAATCTGCTGATATGCCCCACCGCCGGCGGCACGGAGAACACCTACGCCTACAGCGGGCTGGTCGCCGGGCTGCCGCTGGGAAAAGTGCCGGAACCCGCGGTGACCCAGCTCACGGCGGACGGGCTGAGTCCCGACCATATCTTCATCACCGAGAAGGATTACGATTTCCGCCACAACGACCGCTACATCACCGCCTACCTGGACGGGCACGCCGCGCTGGTCGGCCAGGCCGCGGCGCAGGCGCCGGAATCCGACCTGGGCCAGATCATCGAGGGCTGCGGCAGCGCCAATTTCGACAGCGTGCAATACCCGGGCGTGAAGCTGGGCGTCGCCTTCAAGGCGCCGAAGACCGGGACAATCAGCGCCGTCACCATCCAGTGGAAGAAAAGCGGCCTGTACGGTGCGGGGAATTTCGGCCGCTATACCTTTGAGCTGCACGGCAACGGAACGGGCAACTTCCCCTCCGGCAGCGTGCTGGCCAGCGTGACGAACGTGACCCCCAGCACGGCGATGGGCGCCATGGACGGGGCGCTGCAGGTCGATCTCTCCGCCAGCCTGACGGCGGACCAGATTTATCACCTGGTGGTGTATAACACGGATGCCAATCCGTCGCAGAATTGGTCGTCGCCCAACTCGCTGATGACGCGCGTGGTGCCGTGGGACGGCGCCGGCAACCGCGGGGCGATCTTCATCCAGGGAGCGTGGAAGCCGTGGACCTCGCACGACATGGCGCAGATCTTCAACCCGGGCCGGCTGCGGTATGTCAACGGCTCGCACGTGCCGCTCATGCTCACCTGGACGGACGGCAGCCACACCGGCGACCCGTATTACAGCGCGGCGGTGTCGCAGGGCGCCTACCTGTACGGCGGCAACAAGGCCGGCGAATTCATCCAGTGGGACCGGCCAGCGGCGACGATCAAGAAAGTGGGCGTCTCCGTGGGGAAATTCGGCAGCCCCGGCACGCTGATCTACCACCTGGAGCAGATCGGCGGCGGTGAACTGGCCACCGGCAGCATCGCCAACGCCGGGCAGATCGGCGTCACACCCACCTGGGTGTATGCCACCCTGCCCGCCAGCGTGACCTTCGAGCAAGGCCAATCCTACCGGCTCTGGTTCGAATCGCCCACCAGTGCGAATAAAAGCAACTGCTACTTCCAATATGTGCCCTACGGCGAAAGCAGCCCGGCGGAATGGATTGACTGCGGCTGGGGTGGCACAACCAGCTCCTATACCGTGAGCACGGGGGGCGTTTGGACGGCCTATCCGACACGGGATCTCAGCTTCAGCCTGCAATAGGAGAGTGATTAGTGATTAGTGGCTAGTGACTAGTCTCTTGATAGTGCAAAGCTTTCGAGATCCAGGTAAGGTTCTCGTAGACAAAAACACTAGCCACTAGTCACTAGCCACTAATCACTTTCAGTTGATACCGGCGGAACCATCGTCCTCCCTGGCGAGGTATCCTACCCTCAATCCTGTGCAGAACCCATGCCCCTCCGCCGGTACCGAAGGCAATTATAACACGATCCGCCGGGCGGATTTAGCGATATCTCAGCAAAATATACTGACTTTATGAAAATTTTATAGGTTATGTTTGGGGATGAGCGAAGCGCATCGGGAGACTGTCCCCAACAGTATCCGAATAGGAAAGCTTTTCACGAAAGCACCAACACATTTTTCCCATTCACTCCCATTTTTCCCATCCCCCTCACTAATCCACCGGCCCCCCACCCCGATCCTCACCAGCACCAGCCTTCCGTAACCCGCGCGGGGACGGGCCTGTCCCCGAGCGGTTACGGCGTCAACATCAAGCCGGAGTTATTGGATTCTTGCTCTTGCTCTAATCTCTTGCTCTTGCTCTGAAAAAGCCTCACGGATACGGTATCCGTGAGGCTTTTTCAGAGCAAGAGCAAGAGATTAGAGCAAGAGCAAGAAGGCCTACGGCGTCAACGTCAAATCCGGCGCTTCCCCCGGCTTCAGCATCTCCCGTAAGAACTGACCGGTATAGCTGCGCTCGGTCTCCGCGACCTGCTCCGGCGTGCCGAGGGCGACGATCTCGCCGCCTTTGTCGCCGCCCTCCGGGCCGAGGTCGACGATGTAATCCGCCTGCTTGATGACGTCCAGGTTGTGCTCGATGACAATCACCGTGTTGCCGGCGTCGACCAGCCGCTGCAGCACGCCCAGCAGCTTCTCGATATCGGCGAAGTGCAGGCCGGTGGTGGGCTCGTCCAGCAGGTACAGCGTTTTGCCGGTGTCGCGCCGCGCCAGTTCGGTGGCCAGCTTCACGCGCTGCGCCTCGCCGCCGGAGAGGGTCGTCGCCGGCTGCCCCATGCGGACGTAATCCAGCCCCACGTCGGCCAGCGTCTGCAGCTTCCGCCGGATCTGCGGCACATTCTCGAACAGCCGCAGCGCCTCCGCCACCGTCATCTTCAGCACCTCGGCGATGCTCTTCCCCTTGTAGTGCACCTGCAGCGTCTCGCGGGTGTAGCGCGCGCCCTTACAGACCTCGCACGGCACGTAGACGTCGGGCAGGAAGTGCATCTCGATCTTGATGATGCCGTCGCCCTTGCACGCCTCGCAGCGCCCGCCCTTCACGTTGAAGCTGAAGCGGCCGGGCTTGTAGCCGCGCACGCGCGCCTCCGGCGTCTGCGCGAAGAGGGTGCGGATCAGGTCGAACACGCCGGTGTAGGTCGCCGGATTCGAGCGCGGGGTGCGGCCGATGGGCGACTGGTCGATGTCGATGACCTTGTCCAGGTGCTCCAGCCCGCGGATCTCCTCGTGCTTGCCCCACAGCGTGCGCGCGCCGTGCAGGCGGTGGATCAGCCGCTTGTAAAGGATGTCCTCCATCAGCGTCGATTTGCCGCTGCCGGATACGCCGGTGATGGCGACGAAAAGGCCGAGCGGGATCTTCACGTTCAGCCCCTTCAGGTTGTGCTCGGTGGCGCCGCGGATTTCGATGTGCTTGCCGTTCGGCTTGCGCCGCTTCGCCGGCACCGGAATCTGCCGCGCCCCGGTCAGAAACTGGCCGGTGACGGAATCCGGGCAGGCCATCACCTCCGCCGGGGTGCCGCACGCCACGATGTGCCCGCCGTGCTCGCCGGCGCCGGGGCCGATGTCCACCACGTAGTCGGCCGCGCGGATGGTGTGCTCGTCATGCTCGACGACGATGATGGTGTTGCCCAGGTCGCGCAGGCGCTTCAGCGTTTCCAGCAGGCGGTCGTTATCGCGCTGGTGCAGGCCGATGGACGGCTCGTCCAGGATATACAGCACGCCCATCAGCCCGGAGCCGATCTGCGTCGCCAGCCGGATGCGCTGCGCCTCGCCGCCGGACAGCGTCATCGCCGCGCGGTCCAGCGTCAGGTAGTTCAACCCCACGTTCATCAGGAAGCCCAGCCGCGTGCGGATCTCCTTCACCACCTGGAAGATGATCAACTGGTCGCGCTCGGACAATTGAATATCGTTGAACCAGCCGGTAACCTGGCCGATGGACATCTCGGTGACCTGCGAGATATTTTTCCCGTTGACCGTCACTGCCAGGATTTGCGGCTTCAGCCGGCGGCCTTCGCAGGCCGGGCACGGCTTCACGCGCATGTAGCCCTGGATCGCCTCGCGGTTGTCCTCGCTGGCGGTCTCGCTGAATTCCTTCGTCATCAGGCCCACCACGCCCGGCCAGCGCGCGTCGTACACCATGGTGCGGCCCACGGTGTTGCGATGTTTCACGCGGAACTTGCGGTCGTCGGGCGTGCCGTGCATGATGATCTCCACCTGCTCCGGCGTCATCTTGCTGACCGGCTTGTTCATGTCGATGCCCAGCCCCTCGCAGGCGGACTTCAGCATGGAAAAGTACCAGCCGCGGATGCCACGCCAGGGCAGGATGGCGCCGTCGTTCAGCGACAGCGAGTAATCGGGGATGATCAGGTCTTCGTCCAGTTCGTTCTTCGTGCCCAGCCCCATGCATTCCGGGCAGGCGCCGTAGGGGCTGTTGAAGGAAAAGGCGCGCGGGGCCAGCTCCTCGAAGCTGATGCCGCAGTTCAAGCACGCCGCGCTCTCGCTGAAGGTGATCTCCTCGCCGTCCACCACCTGCACGCTGGCGATGCCGCTGCCGATCTTCAGCGCGGTCTCCAGCGATTCCGACAGGCGGGAGCGGATCTCCGGCTTCACCACCACGCGGTCAACGACGACTTCGATGGTGTGCTGCTTATAGCGCTCCATCTCGATCTCGTCGCTCACGTCGTGCTGCTCGCCGTCGATGCGCACGCGCACGAAGCCCTGGCGGCGGATGTCTTCCAGAATGGCCTTGTATTCGCCTTTGCGCCCGCGCACCACCGGGCCGAGGATGAGCAGGCGGGTGCCTTCCGGCATCGCCGTCACCCCGTCCACGATCTGCTCCAGGTTTTGCGCGGCAATAGGCGCGCCGCACTGGTGGCAGTGCTGCTTGCCGATGCGCGCGAAGAGCAGGCGCAGGTGGTCGTAAATTTCCGTCACCGTGCCCACCGTCGAGCGCGGGTTGCGCGTGGTAGATTTCTGGTCGATGGAGACCGCCGGCGACAGGCCCTCGATGGTGTCCAGGTCCGGCTTGTCCATCTGCCCGAGGAACTGCCGCGCGTAGGCGGACAGCGACTCCACGTAGCGCCGCTGCCCCTCGGCGTAGATGGTGTCGAAGGCGAGCGACGACTTCCCCGAGCCGGACAGTCCGGTGATCACCACCAGTTGGTCGCGCGGAAGGTCAATGTCGATATTTTTGAGGTTGTTTTCGCGTGCGCCGCGAATACGAAGATAACTCTGAGCCATGACGTGATATTGTAGCACATCCGTGTGCCGCATGTCGCGCAATTCTGACCGTGATGTTGGTGGATTTAACCTGGTGTTTGATATGGAGGGTGTTGACGACTAATAAATGGGAGGGCGAGCGTCCCCGCGAGCCGCGATCACGAGCCCGCTTTCGAATTTTGCGCGTCAGAATCCCGATTCCACGTACAGACGTGATATGATTTCCGTTCACGGAATGCCTCGCACGCGGCTCGCGGGGACGCTCACCCTCCCATTTTTTTCACAGCCACCGCTGTAAAAACTTCATCACCTTCGCCCGCATCACCGCCGTCTCGAAGTGTCCGGTCTCGTAGCGGCACAGCTTCCACGCCTCCGGGGCGCCATCATCGAGATACGCTTGCGACAACTCCCGCTGCAGGCGGTCGAGGCCGGCGCGGGGAGTGAGGCCGTCATAATTGCCGGCCAGCGCAAGGTGCGGGCGCGGGGAGATGAGCGCGTTGATCTGCCCGGTGGTGAAGTGCTTGAGCAGGCTGGGCACGTAATAATAAATGCCGTGGCCGTCCAGCCCGCCGGACTCGATGAGCGCGTGGAAATCGGTCAGGCAGCAGATGTCCACGCACACCTTCACGCACTCGTCCAGCGCCGCCGTCCACCACGCCATGGTGCTGCCCATTGAAAGACCGAGGGTGCCGATGCGCGCGGCGTCCACGTCCGGCCGGGTGGTCAGGTACTCGACCGCCTTGATGCTGTCGAACACCATCATCCCCCACATCACCTGGCCTTCCCACAGCATCTTTTTGAAAAGGAAGGATTCCGACCGCCCCTGCCGGTCGCCGAACGCCCAGGTGTCGATGCACATCCCACCGATCCCCGCCCGCGCCAGCGCCTCCGCGTAATACGGGCGCTGGATGCCGCTGCGGCCGTGCAGGAACTCCTCCTTGGCGATGTGGTACTCGCTGCCGTGCGCGTGGTTATACAGGATGACCGGCATCTTCCCCGTCACGCCATGCGGCCGCGTCAGGTACGCCGGCACCGGCTCGATCCCGTTCAAATCGAGCAGCAGCTTCTCCAGCGTATACGCCTCGTGCTCCTCCACGGCGACCAATTCGGCGCTCACCGGCCGGTCGCGCTCCGGCAGGTCGCCGAGCAGGCCATACAGCTCTTCCCGTCGCGCGGCTTTCTCGTTGATATTCAGCATCAGGCACCCTCCCACACCTATCAATTAAGTGCGTTGTAACGTTTTTCCTGTAGGCAGTGCAGGCGAGAGCCCGCTCAGGGACTGTCCCGACTCAGCGGAACCGAAGCCCGTCCTCAAACCCAACGCTTGGCAAGGGGACCAGCGGGACTGTCCCCTTTGATAAGTAAGCGCTCAGGGACTGTCCCGACTCAGCGGAACCGAAGCCCGTTCTCAAACCCAACGCTTGGCAAAGGGAACCAGCGGGACTGTCCCCTTTGATAGGTAAGCGCTCAGGGACTGTCCCGACTCAGCGGAACCGAAGCCCGTTCTCAAACCTAACACTCGGCAAAAGGACCAGCGGGACTGTCCCCTGTGATAGGTAAGCGCTCAGGGACTGTCCCGACTCAGCTAAACCGAAGCCCGTTCTCAAACCCAACGCTTGGCAAGGGGACCAGCGGGACTGTCCCCTTTGATAGGTAAACGCTCAGGGACTGTCCCGACTCAGCGAAACCGAAGCCCGTCCTCAAACCTAACACTCGGCAAAGGGACCGGCGGGACTGTCCCCTTTGATAGGTAAGCTTATTCATATGAGGGGACAGTCCCGCTGGTCATGCTCGGTGTCAACGACGAAGGCGACCGTCTCGGGTTCCGCTAAGTCGGGACAGTCCCTGTGCAATCACACCCCCGCCGTCACGCTCTCCTTCAGGTCCCGGTTGAAATACTCTGCGATCTCCTCGCGCACGGGCGGCACGTCGCGCGGGGCGGCGCCGTGGCGCAACGACTCGGCGGCCAGGCAGCCGGCGGCCACGCTGTAGCGGGCGGCAATGGGCGAGGTGTTGATCTTCCCGCCTTCGCGCACGTAGCGGATGAACTCCGCCACGATCTTCGGGTCGGCGCCGCCGTGGCTGCCGGTGTCCTGCGGGGTGCGGTAGACCACGTCGCCCTCCGCGTCCCAGTAATGCCGGTGGTTCCACAGCCGCACCACCGATTCGCCGGGGCCGTCGCCGAAGTTCTCGATGCGCCCCTCGGTGCCGATGATGGTGTAGTTGCGCCAGCCGTCCGGCGTGTAATGGCACTGCTGGTAGGAACAGAACACGCCGTTGTCGAGCTGCATCAGCATCATGCTGATGTCCTCCACGTCGATGACCGGGTTCATGCCGGTGTGCGCCATCGGCGGCCAGGTGCCGTACCAGGACGCGTCGCCGCGCTCGGCGGGGTCGTGCTTGTCCTCGATCTTATCGAACAGCGTCAGCGCGCCCATGCCCACCACGCGCTTCGAGTAGCCGCCGCACAGCCAGTGCAGCACGTCGATGTCGTGCGCGCCCTTCTGCAGCAGCAGGCTGGTGGCCTTGCTCTGTTCCGCGTGCCAGTCCTTGAAATACGCCTCGCCGCCATAGCAGACAAAGTGCCGGCACCACCCGGCCTTCACTTCGCCGATGGCGCCCTGCTCGATGAGCTGCTTCATCTGCAGCACCACGCCGAAGTGGCGCATGTTGTGCCCCAGGAAGAGCTTGCGCTTATTGCGGTAGGCAGTCTCCAGCATGCGGTCGCAGCCGGCGATGGTGATGGCCATCGGCTTCTCGCAATACACATCCTTCCCCGCCTCCAGCGCGGCGATGGCGTGCTCCTCGTGCCAGAAATCCGGCGAGCAGACGAACACCGCGCCGATATCCGGCCGCGCCAGCAATTCGCGGTAATCGGCAGTCACGAAGGTATCCGCCCCATACGTTTCCTGGTATTTCGCCAGCGCCGCCGGCACGATGTCGCAGGCCGCCGTAATACGCACGCCCTCTTCCGGCTTATGCGCCGCCGCCGACAACCACCCCCGCCCCCCGGCGCCGATCACGCCGATATGCAGCTCATCAAACTTGCTCATAATCCCCTCACCATTCCTCTGACTCTGACTCTGACTCTGACTCTGACTCTGACTTTCCGGCGAAAGCGTAGCGCACGAGCGAAGGGGTGTCAAGCGAAGCAATAATCTGTTTAATCTCTGCGGCGGAAGGATGCGCCGCATGTGAAATCTGTGGTTTCTCGTGACCCCTATTGACACCCTAGCCAACCTATGTATAATAGTACTAAGACAGACTAGGCAATTACCAGAGAGGTGTACCATGCAATTCAATCCGGACCTGATGCGCGGCAGTGTGGAGACCATCATCCTGCACCTGCTGAACGAGCGCAAAATGTATGGGTACGAGATCATCAAGGCGGTGAATGAACGCACGGAAGGCGCCTTCGCGTGGAAGGAAGGCTCGCTCTACCCCTGCCTGCACCGCCTGGAGGGTGACGGCGTCATCGCCAGCGAGTGGGTGGAGGGCGACACCGGCAAGCAGCGCAAATATTATCACCTGACCAAGCGCGGCGCCGCCCTCTGCCATGACAAGGTGGCGGAGTGGGAGGCATTCACCAAGGCCATGCACGCGGTGCTGTTCCAACCGGCGGGGTAGCGTCATGCGGAAGATGCGAGCGAGGATGCTGGGATGGACAAACAAACCGAGCAATTAATCGATGATGCCACCGCCGGCCTGCGCCACGACCCGGAGCTGCGCCTGGACGTGCAAAAGGAATTGCTTTCCCACCTGGAACAAACGGCGGAGGACTGCCGCGCGGAGGGCTGCGAGGACGCGGAAGCGCAGGCGCGCAAGACCTTCGGCTCGCCGCTGGAGTTGGCCGCGGAACTGCTGAACGGCAACCGCCGCCGCATGCGCCTGCGCGCGCTGGCACGGCTCTTCGTCCAGGCGCTGCTGGTACCGCTGGCGGTGCTGGCCGCGTTGTATCTCGGTTACGGTGGGCTGGTGCGACTGGCGGTGCTGGTCAATCCTCAGTTAAAATATCACTACATCAGCATCAATGATAATACAGCGCCACTGAAGATCTCGCTGCCTTCGCCACCGAGATCACTCTTCCCATCGCAGGGGGAAATAGACGCACAATTCGAAGCACTGAGCAAATTCCAGGGACATCCAAGCGACTATCCGAAATTGCGCCGGCTTTGGGAGCAGCATAAAAACGATCCCGATGCTCATGAATATTATGGCTATTACGCCCAATTTGTCTCCTCTGTGTCCCATCATCCACGGCACCGATTGCTCCAATATAAACTCTCCGGCACTCGCGTAGTACCGATCCCGACTCCGCCGGCCACGCCGACGCCGGCCAGTCCCAAGGAAGCCAGAGATTTTGCGCAATTTGAAGCGGAGATGTCACTCGGCGAGCGGGTGGACCCGGACAACGCGCTGTATCATTTCAAACTGGCGAATGCCTACCTGCACGATGGGATGCTGGCGCGATCCGAGTCAACAGAGCCGAATCCTGAACAGCAGCCTGATTATCTCTATGATTCCCTGCTCTTCGACCGCGGCATGGCCGAAGTGCGCGCCATGCTGCAGAAACCAGTGCTGACGACGTATATGATGAATATGGTCCGGCGGCGGGACGCGATACTTCCTCCGGCGAGATTATCGGAAGGTTACCTTCTACATTCGTCAAACGCCATGTCGGAGTTGTTCTACATTCTAGCATTGGAGAATGCATTGGCGCGCAAAATCCCGGGCTGCATCCGCCTGCTCATCGCCCAGGGGCGCATGGACGAAGCAAATTATCTACTGGAGAACTGGTGGCTGTATCCGTCGCAGTTGACGCGCGGAAGCCATACAATGTATGACTTGCTGGTGGTCGATACGGTCACCAGGAGGCTGGGAACGGAGATTGCAGATATCGACCAGTCGCTCGGGCGCACGGCGCAGGCGGAGCGCGTGCGGCGAGATGCAACACGACTGAACGCCGTTATTGAGGCTCAAAAGCTGAAATTGAAAAGCGGAGTGGTTTCGAAGGATGACTTGCATCGGCATGGGGCGTTCCTGGCGAATATCTCGTCCGGTTACATGATAGACCGTTACCTCTCGGTCACCGAGATGCGTCCGGCGCGGCTGTATGAATACACCATGCTAGAGCAGTTCGGTACCAGCCTGGCCATGCTGCTGCTGGCCACCCTCATGTTAACAGCGGCGGTGACCAGCTTCGCCTGGCTGCGCGCGCTGCGCGAGCGGGGGGCGGTGCCGCTGCTGCTGCTGCCGAGCTGGCGCGCATCGGCGCGCATCGTCCTGCTCGGGCTGGTGCTGCCGCTGGCGGTGTATGCGCTGTATTCACGGCTGCCCATCGGCGGGCGTGAATATGGGTTGTATACCAATTGGCCGCGCTTCCTGGCGGAGATGGTGGTAATGCTCGGCATCCTGCTCTACCTCCCCGAGCGCCTGATGCGCACCGCCATCCGCCGCCGTTGCCGCGAGCTGGGCATCCCGCTGCCGAAGCCCGGCCTGCCGCTGATCACGCTGGGGTTGTTGAGTGGAATTGTTGGCGCCGCCGTGATTGTCGGGATGAATATCATGCTCGGTATCAGTACCGGCAGTGAGCTTGACCGCATGTTCGGGCGGTTTGCCGGATCACTCATCGGCTTTCTGGTACTGTTGTTAGCCATCGCTATTGCCGTAATGGTGGTCATGCTGGTGGTGCGCACCGTTGTCCACTACTTGCGCACGCGTGAAACCAGCGACTTCGCGCTCTACCGCGGCACGCTAGCGCGCTCGCTGATCCCGCTGTATGCCGCGGCGGTGATCCTGCTGGGCGGGCTGGTGCAGCCGCTGCTGCTGCAGCAGGAAGCCCGCTGGCTGCGGCAGGACCACTCGCTGTATCCCACCCTGCAATACGCCGAATACCCGCTGGCGCCGGGGACCGTGGAGAAGATGAAGCAGCAAGTGCTGCAGGCGGCGGAGCAGTTGGAGCAAGAAAAGTGAGGCCAGGTATGGATGACCGCACCACACAATTCGTCGACGATGCCACCGCCGGCCTGCGGCACGACCCGGAGCTGCGGCTGGACGTGCGGAAAGAGTTGCTGACCCACCTGGAGCAGACGACGGAGGATTGCCGCGCGGAAGGCTGCGAGGACGCGGAGGAGCAGGCGCGCAAGACCTTCGGCTCGCCGCTGGAGCTGGCCGGGGAGCTGGTCTCCGGCAACGCGCGGCGGATGAAACTGCGCGCGCTGGCGCGGCTGGCGCTGCAGGCGCTGGTCGTCCCGGCCGCCATCGTGCTGGCGCTGTGGCTGGGGTACGGCGGGCTGGTGCGGCTGCAGCGCATCCCGCGGGTGTTCGGGCCTGTGTTCAATGATTTCGACATGCCACCTGTGCCTTTTGCGCAGGCACTCGATCGTTACGCGGAGGTGCGGTTATCTCCGTTTGATGCTGGAACGCAGGATCAAGCGGATTTTCGCGAGCGATACCATGCCCTTCTCGCCGCGCATCCGCATGACCGCCGGTATTACGCGTATGTGATGGTCGACTTCACCGGTTTTTCGATCGTGTCGGAAGCGGAGCTTCGCCAGGGAATGCAGCTCGATCCAGATAACGCCCTGTATCCTTACCTGCTGAGCAGGAAGTATCTGCAATCGGCCTTTACCGAGAAGAGCGGGCCAAAATCCTACGATCCGATCAGGCAGGTGAGCGTTGATTACGACGTGAAGAACCGGCAGGTGCTCGAGCAGGCGATGCAGGAAATCCGCCAGGGGTTGAGCAAGCCGTATCTCAAAGACTATAAAGAGGAAGTGATCAACGATAAAATGTTGGAGCTGCCGCCTCCTGCAGATTGCGCGGCGTATTACGAACAATCCGCGCGCGTCTACGCTGAGCTGTGTCCGCAGTATGCGGCGTATCGCTCAGTCGCTCGTGCCATTCCGATGTATGCCGAGTTGTTGATCCGGGAGGGACGTACGGATGAGGCGCTGGCGCTGCTGAGTCAGTGGAAACAGCTTCCACAGCAGATGATGCAGGATAGCCACGGATTGCTCGGCGTGCTGGTGGCTAATGCATCGACCAGGATACTTGGCGAGCAGACGGCAGCCATTTACGAGTACCTGGGCAAGGATACATTGGCGGCGCAGACGCGGACAGAGCTGGCGGCGCTGACTGCTCCGGTCAACCGGTATATGTCGAGAAAAGCGGTTACGGGAAACGAAATAATGGAAGGGACGAATATCTTCGCCGGCAGGGCGGGATGGGTCCAGTCGCGCCTGGGTGACCGTTCCCTTGTCGATGCGAATAATCGCGCGGTGCTCGCCCCGCAGCGGGTGATGGGCTACAAGATGCTGGAGGAGTTCGCGCTGTCGCTGCTGCTGGTGGTGCTGGCGCTGATCATCATCGGATTGGCGATCGCGCAGTTCGTGCTGTTCTTCCGCCTGCGTTCGGCCAAATCGGTGCCCATCCTGCTGTTGCCCGGTTGGCGGCAGCTGGCGCGCATCCTGCTGCTGGGCGTTCTCCTGCCATTGGCCGTATATGCCGGGTATTCGCTGCTGCCCATCGCCGGGCGCGGGGTGAGCGTCGAGCAGCACCTGGCACGCTTTACCGTCGAGATGGTGGTGCTGTGCGGGCTGCTCATCGGCCTGCCATGGCTGCTGACCGTGCGGTTCATCCGCCGGCGCTGCGTGCAGTTGGACGTCCCCGTGCCGCCGCGCGGAGCCGGCCGGCGTGACCCGCAGTACCGCCTGTATGCCGGCACCGTCGCCCGCTCGCTGATCCCGGTTTATGCACTGGCGCTGCTCGCCGTGGTGCTGGTCTGCCGCCCGGCGCTGCAGTACCAGGAGCGCGCGGCCTACCGGCAGGACCGCCTGTTCTTCGTGCACAAGGGCGAAACCAGGCCGCGGCTGGAAGCGCAGGTGACCGTACGATTGCGTGGCGAAGTGCTGCAGGCGGCGGAGAAGCTGGAAGAGGATCGTAATAAGTAAGCGTTGTAAGGCGATTCACAGTCTGGAAGGAGGCGAGAGCCCCGCCGAATATAGGTAAGCTCACCTAAACTCGGCGGGGCTCTCGCACCCTTCCAGGCTGTGAATGGACCTTCCACCGCTTAACCAAAGAGGGGGGAGTGGGCATTCGCCCACTCCCCCATTTCACTCACTCACCGACGTCTTACGCCTTCGCCGGCGGTTCCGGAATCGTCCGCTTGGCGGGGGCGGCGGCGACCAGGTCTTCCTCTTTGTTCTGCCCGCCGATGTATTTCATCAGCGTGGCGGCCAGGCCGTCGAGGGAGCCGTTGCCGTTGGCGCCCATGACCAGGATCTCCGGGACGATCTTGGCGTTGCGCTCGGCCAGCGCGGTGATGGCGTTGACGATGGCCGTGGGCACCTGGCCGAGGGCCTGCACCTGCAGCTCGTAGGCCTTGGCGCGGGCGAGACCGACCGCTTCCACCTCGGCGCCCTTCGCGGCGCCGGTCTCGCGGATGTAGGTGGCTTCGCCTTCCGCCTTCGCCATCTGCGCGTTGGCGTTGTTCTTCTCGATGTCCACGTTGACGCGGGACTGCGCCAGTTTCGCCTGCATGTCCGCGGTGCCTTTGGCCTGTTCCATGGCGATGCGCTGCTCTTCCGCGGCGCGCTGCTTCTGGTAGGTCTCGATCTCCTGGAAGGCGATTTCGCGCTGGGTCAGCACACGCACCATATCCTCGGGCAGGATGACGTCCTGAATGTAAACGCCTTTCGTCTCCACCTGGTACTCGGAGAGCTGTTCGCTGATGTGCTGGAAGGCTTCCGTCTGCACCTGCTGGCGCGTCTCGATGAAGCGGATAGCCGGCATGCTCTGCAGTTTGTCGCGGAAGTGGTTGCCCACCGCCGCCTGCAGCACTTCGTTGACCAGGTTATACATGGTGCCCACGCTGGAGATCACGCGCGGGGCCTTGGTGTCCGGCACGTGGATCTGCACCTGCAGGTCGAAGCGGAAGATGAAGCCTTCGCGGCTCTTCGCTTCGATGGGCTGCAGACGGGCGTCCAGGTTGTGCGCCTGCGACACCACCTCCGCCCAGTTGAGGGTGAGGATGGCGGTGGGCACGATCTCCGCCTGGTAGCAGCGCGGGTTGATGGGATACTTGCCGGTGCGCAGCGGCTCCTGCCAGATGCCGCGGTGGCCGGGGCGCACCAGGCTGCCGTATTTGAAATCGGCGCCGGAGGTGTCCTTGGTCACCAGGCCGACATAGGCCTTGATCACCGCCACCTGGCCCTGCTCGACCACCAGCATCGGCACCATCTCCACGCTCACCAGGAAGGGGTTGAGCGCGTAGGCGCCGTAGAGCAGCACGTCGTGCTGCATCCCGATCCTGCCGCCGGAATCCAGGAAGGCCTGGAAATCCTGGTAGTTGTTGTGCAGCGAATTCTTGCTGCCGAGCAGCAATTCGATGATCTCCGCGTCGTTGGACTCCGCCTGCTCCATCTTTTCCAGGTCGGCGAAGCCGCCCAGCCGGCAGGCGATGTCGCCCGAGGGCAGCGGGTCGCCTTCGTAGGCGGTGACGACGCCGATGGCGTCCACCAGCTTGCCGCCGGGACCGATGGGCTGTGGTTGGATGCGCGTCAGCTCGAGCTGTTCCGGGCGCAGGCCGAAAGATTCCGGCCCCAGCCGCCCGCCGGTAGTGGCGCGCACCAGCTCCGGCGAAATCGGGATGCCGTAGGCCTGCCGCTTGGTGATGACCATGAAGGCCACCGGGTGGATGGGCACCATGGTGCCGGGAGGCAGCACCGGCCGCTGCACGCCCTTCTGCCCGCCGTTGCGGATAAAGGCGCGCAGGTCGGAGAAATTCGCATATTCCTTCTTGTAGACGGCGGATTTGGCGCCGATGGGCAGCGGCGCGCCCACCTGGGCGATCACCACGCCGACTTCACCTGCCGGGACCTGTACCCAGGGGAATTTTTCCACCCAGTACATGATCCACAGCTTGAAGCGCCAGCCGGGCATCAGCAGGTCCGCCTGGTAGCCCGCCTGCCCGTGAAAGGCGATAGGGTTGTCCTCCGTCAGCCGTGTCAGGCCGAACCTTTTCATCACCAGGCCGACTTCCGTGGGGCCGATGACGCGGATGGAGGGGAGGATGATGATCACCAGCACGGCGATCACTCCGAGGATAATCATAGGTACCATCGCGTGACTCCTTTCAGTCGCGATTCCATGGTTCCCGGCCGCTCCGCCTCATTGCGGATACGGTCATATGCGAATAAATTCGCACCTCCGAAATGGATAATTCCCCAAAGCGGAAAGCGCTCCTGCTATTGTAGCTGAAATTCATCTACACATCCATCAACAGGGTTATCCGCAGAGTTATCCGCAGGACTGTTGATTGGACGTTAACAATAACATCACACTGCGCCCGTTTCCCTGCCCTGGTGGTCGGGAAAGCCCGTAACGAGGCAGGAAGAAACTGCTTTTGTGAAGGAGACGCCGATGAGACTGATACGTTGGATACCGTTGGGGGCGCTGCTGGTCGCCGGATTGCTGCTGGCGGGATGCCGCCAGCAGGCGGCGGCGCCCGCGAATCCGAGCCCGCCCGCCCCGATGACGATGGACAGCACCGGCGACACGGCGATGGTCATGGTCAGCCTGAAGGACTTCACCATCACGTTGACGCCGGCTACGGCGCCGGCCGGCAATGTGATGTTTCACATCAGCAACGACGGCAAGGCGCTGCATGCCATCCGCATTGAAGGCAACGGCCTGGATAAGAGCTCTGCCGATGTGAACGCCGGCGAGAAGACGACGCTGCAGGTCGACGGCCTGAAGCCCGGCGCCTACCAGATCGTCTGCCCGGTGGGCAATCATGAAGAAAAGGGGATGAAGACGACGTTCACGGTGACCGGCAAATAACGATTATCGCGAAGCCCCGGGGGTACAGTCACGCATTTTCCGGCTGAACGCGAAAGCGCTCAGGTTGGATAGAGGTATGCAGAGCGTCGAGGAACGAGAGGGGAAGCACGGGGAAAATGCCAGACAGTCCCCCCTCGTTCAATTTATACGGTCGCCAGCGACCGCGCAATCACTTCATCCTGCACGAAGTCGGGCAGCGTGGTGAAGTAGGCGCTGTAGCCGCTGATGCGCACGATCAGGTCGGGATACTGCTCGGGATGCGCTTTGGCGTCGAGCAGCGCGGCGGGATCGACGACATTGATCTGCATCACCGAGCCGCCGCAGTCGATGAAGCGCTTGATGACCGGAGTGACCACCTCGGGCGGGTAGCCGGAGGGCGACGCCGGCAGCTTCAGGTCGAGTACGGCGACCACCGGGTAGTCGGTCAGATCCACCGGCGCCAGACCGTTCAGCACCTGCCCGATGCTGCACTCGCCTCCCAATGCCAGCGGGCTGGGACTCATGCCAGGGGAGAGGAATTCGCCGGCCGGCCTTCCGTCCGGAGTGGCGCCGGTGCAGTTACCCTGGCTGGTGAAGGAGCGGAAGGAGAAGAGGCTGGCCTCGTAGCGCCCGCCGCGGGTATTCGGTTTGCCGGAGGTGACGCGGGCGACATCGGCGAAAACCTTTCCGGAAAAATCGTAGATCGCCGGATCTTCCTGCCCGAATTTCGGCAGACGCAGCAAGCGGGCACGGAATGCCTCGTCGCCGGCGAAATTCCGCTCCAGCATCGCGGCGAAATCGGAGATAGTGACCGCCCGTTCCACGTAGACCATCTCGCGGATGGCATACAGGGAATCCACCACGGTGCCGATACCGGTGAGCGCGACACTGCCCGCGCTGTAGCGCGCGCCGCCGGCCATCATGTCCTTCGCGTTTTCAATGCAGTCGCTGATGGTGGCGGAATGCAGCGCGCAGGGGTTGAAGCGCACGCCCTCGCGCTCGGTGCGGTTGCGCTGGTCCACGTGCGCGTCGTGGACCATCAGCAGGTTGCGCAGGAAGGCGTCGTAGCATTCGTCGAAGGTGGCGCAGCCGTCGAAAGTCGCCACCTTGATCCCTTCCCGCTCGGTAAAGGTGGCCCACCGTTCCGGGAAGAAGCCCATCAGCAGCACCTGCCCCAGGTTCAGGTAAATGGTGGCGCGGCTGTTGATCTCGGTGTTCTCCAGCAGGTTCTCCTGGCAGCCGCCGCCCACGTATAGCCGGCAATCCTCCACCGCCTTGCCCATCTTCGCGTTCGCCGGGATGATGACATCGTCGTTGAAAATGGCCAGCGAATTGCAGCCGGCGGCGGTGAGCTTGGCCAACAGCTCGAGATATTCCCGCGGGTGCTCCGCGGAGACTCGGGCGTTCAGCTTGGGATCGACGTAGCTGTGCTCGAGGTAATACTCGGCGATCATGCGGGTGATCTCGTTGAAGATGGGCGCGCCCGTCGCGTCGCATCCGCCGATGACCACCGTGGTGTTGGTGCCGCAGTGGTTGCGCTTCTCGCGCATGCCGAAGCGGGTGTCGAACAGCGCCATCGCGAAGCAGAGCAGGTCCTTCGCCTCCATGCGCGTCAGCCGGCCCGCGGCGAGGTCGCGCTGGTAATACGGCCACAGGATGCGGTCCAGATGGCCGAGCACGCTGTTGCCGTTCCCTTCCAGCCCCTGCGTCACTTCGCGCATAAAGAGGAGGGTGTTCAGCGCTTCGAAAAAGGTGGACGGCGGCTCCGCGGGGCAGCGGCGGGCGGATTCGGCGATGCGCTGCAGCCGCTGCTGGATGACGGGATCTTCCTCGTCCTTCAGCAGGCGCTCCGCCTGGTCCGCAAAGCGCCCGGCCACGGCAATCTGCGCGCGCAGGCCGGCGATGGCGGAGAGCAGGAAGTCGCGCTCCTCATCGTTCGCCGTCTCCATCCGCGCCTCCGCCTGGCGGATCAGCCCGTGCAGGCCGCCGCGGAAGACGTTGTCATTACCGATGCTGTGATGGTTGTCGTCGAGCACCGGCCAGGCGTGGCAAAGGCCGGATTCCCCGCTGAACTGCCACCAGGCGCACGCATCGGCGGTGAGCTGCGCTCCGAACGGCTCGCTCTTGAACCACTGGTCAATCCCCCCCTCACCAAGGCTGGTGCGCGGCCGGCCGGTGTCGAACTCGAAGTAAAAGGGGAAGTGGCGGAAGACGGTGATCGGGCAGCGCGCGGCCAGCACGCCGTACCCATGCGCCTTCTGCTGATACGGCGTCAATTCGCGATGCTCCGCGCAAAACGCGTGCAGCGCGCGCTCGACTTCCGACAGGTCGGTCGGATACTGCGCGTAATGCGCGTCCACTTCGCGCTCAAACAGCTCTCGTTCGGCCGCAAATGACATCGCTTTCACCTCACGCACAGTATAGCGCGAATTCGGTCGGCAGGGGAGAGGGGGCAGGTCCCGCAGATCCCCGCAGATCCCGGTCCTGGAAAGATTTTGTGCTCGAATCCGGGACAATTCGGGATCTGGAGGCGGTGACCGGTTTTCAGGGAAGTGCTCACTATATACCCAAAAATGAGCGGTTTTAAACCTGTTTGGTGTGTAATTCGGCGGGGGCTATCAGCAGGTGGCGGGGGATATTTGGTAGAGCAAGAGGATTTCACCTTTCATTGCGGAATTACTCATATCCACACCGGGCGACAACTGGTGACGGAACCATCGCACTCTATTGGAAGGATAACACAGCATTCGTGACCAAATTTCTCTTCTACTTCTTCAAAGCCCGCGTGGCATTGACTGCGATCCCGTTGATCGTCGCCCTGTTCATCACCTGGCACGCCTACCATAACGATCTCGTAACCATCCTCGCCGGAGGTTTACTCTTCCTCGCCGGACTGTTCTTCCGCATCTGGGCGCAGCAGCATATCCATTACCGGTTGAAAAACGACTGGGTGCTCACCACCACCGGTCCCTACACCCTCATGCGCAACCCGATCTACGTCGGCAGCACGCTCATCTGCACCGGGCTGACTATCGGCACCGAAGTGCTGTGGATGGCGCCGATCTCCTTCATCGTCTGCTGCCTGGTTTACAGCCTGGTGGTCCGTTACGAGGAGAGCTGGCTGAAAGAAAAATTCGGCGAGCCGTATCTCGAATACATGCGGCAAGTCCCCCGCTGGTTCCCGCGTCCGAGTAGTTTCGGCAAGCTGGAGTGGTGCAACGAGTCTCTGCGTGCTTCGTTGATGGCCGAAGGCTACAATCTGCTGTTCATCGTGCCGTTGGTGTTGAAGCGGTTCTTTATTTAGGTCCGCTCAGGGACTGTCCCGGCTCAGCGGAACCCGAAACTGTCGCCTTCCTCAATATTCGTGAATATGATCGGCGGGACTGTCCCCTTATATAGGTAAGCCAACCTGTTGCCGAGCACGCTCAGGGACTGTCCCGAGCCCGCAGGACCAGAGACGGTCGCCTTCCTCAATATCTGTAAATATGATCAGCGGGACTGTCCCCTTATGCAGGTAAGCCGACCTGTTGCCGAGTACGCTCAGGGACTGTCCCGAGCCCGCAGGACCAGAGACGGTCGCCTTCCTCAATACCCGTGAATATGATCAGCGGGACAGTCCCCTTGTAAAGGCAAGCTTACCCATACAAGGGGACAGTCCCGCTGATCATCCTGGCAGGGGTTGAGGAAGGCGAGCGGCTCTGGTCCCGTGGGCTCGGGACAGTCCCTGAGCGCTGCTCCCCGCGTGGATAGGCTTACCTCTCACACGCGGGGGGACAGTCCCGTGGTTTTACAAACGGGTATTGGGGAAGGCGAGCGGCTCTGGTCCCGCGGGCTCGGGACAGTCCCCTCACATAGGAAGGCTTACCTAGAAAAGGGGACAGTCCCGCTGGTCATATTCACGAGCATCGAGGAAGACGAGCGATTCGGGTTCCGCTGAGCCGGGACAGTCCCTGAGCGCTCTAGTACCCGCTCTCCTCGCTAATCTTCCCCCCGAACGCCCGGTAGACCCACGCCGTGTAACCGATCACAATCGGCATGCCGATGAGCGTGATGATCAACATGGCCAGCAGTGAGAGATGCGAGGAAGAGGAGTTGCGGACCGTCAGCGTCAACGCAGGGTTCAGCGCCGGCACCAGGGTGGGGAACAGGGTAAGCGCGAGCGTGCCCAGCAGCGCGGCGATGGCCAGCACGGAGCTGAAGAAGGCCGCCGCCCCGCGCCGGTGGAGATTGAAGGCGCCGATTGCGAAGATGACGCCAAGGGTGAACAGCGGAACCAGCCAGAGCGCCGGCGCCATGCGGTAATTCCGCGTCAGGTGCGGGTAGAAGACCGCCGCCATCACCATCACCACCGCGGCCAGCGCCAGGTAGAGCGACCATACTCCCTGCGCCGTAGCCCGCGCCTTCGCTGCCAGCCGCCCCTCGCCTTTCCACGCCAGGTACAGGGCGCCGTGGGTGGCGATCATCGCCAGGTTCAGCACGCCGACCAGCAGCGCGAAGGGATTGAGCAGCTCCCACTGCGTGCCGATGAACACCCCCCGCGCATCCAGCGGGATGCCGCGCAGCACGTTGCCGACCACCACCCCGAAGAGGAAGGTGGACAGCACCGCCCCCAGGCCCGCCATGACCATCCAGGCCGTCAACCCGGCGGGCGAGGCGGTACGGGCGAACTCGATGGACACCGCGCGCACGATCAGCCCGAGCAGCGCCAGCATGAAAAGCACGTAAAAACCGCTGAACAGCGCGGCGTAGACCGGCGGGAAGACTGCGAAGAGCAGCGCCCCGGCGCCGATCAGCCACACCTCGTTGCCGTCCCAGAACGGCCCCAGCCCGGCGAGCGTCGCCTTGCGCTCGCGCCCATCCCGCGCCGTCAGCGCCAGCATACTCAACCCCAGGTCGAAGCCGGCCAGCACCGTGTAGCCGATGACGAAAAAGCCGATGAGCCAGAACCAGGTGATCTGCAGTGCCGTCATGCCATCTCCGTTTCGCTCCGGAAGGGATACGCGCGGATTGGCAATCCGCGCTCCGTCGTAATGCCGTCATGACGCCGACTCCGGGGCGGTTGCCGTTTCCGCCTCGATCTCCTCCGGCCCCTTCCGCAACTCGCGCCGCACCACCAGCGCCCACACCACGGTGAAGGCGGCGTAGAGTAGGCCGAAGACGATCAGCGAAAAGAGCACGTGCCCGGGCGCGACGGACAGCGAGGTGGCGTCGCTGGTGCGCATCACCCCGTAGACAATCCACGGCTGCCGGCCCACTTCCGCGGTGATCCACCCCAGCTCGGTCGCCAGGAAGGGCAGCGGGATGGTGAAGAGCGCGCCGAGTAGATACCACCGGTTGGTGAGCAGTTGCGGCCGCCAGATGGCCAACCCCGCGCCGAGAAGGGCGAAGGCGATCAGGTAGAGGCCGATGAGCACCATCAGGTGGAACGGGTAGAAGGTCAGCGCCAGCGGCGGCCACTCATCGCGCGGAAAGCTGTCGAGCCCGGTTACCAGGGCGTCAGTACGGAAGGACTTGAGAAAACTGAGCCCGCCGGGCAGGGAAATAATGGCGTGCACTTCCTGCTCGTTGTTTTCAAGTATGCCGAACAGCACCAGCGGTGCGTGGCGCTGAGTGACGAACAACCCCTCAAAGGCGGCCAGCTTGGCGGGTTGGGTATTCGCCACCTGCACGGCATGGATGTGGCCGGAGAGCAGCGACATCAGTGAGGCGCCGAGCGCGACGATCAGCGCCAGCCGCAGCGTGCGGCGCGAGGCGGCGAGGTGGCGGTTTTTCAGCAGGAACCACGCGCTGATACCGAGCATGAAGAACGACCCCACCTGCAGCGCCGCCACCATGGTGTGCAGGAAGCGCTCCAGCGTGGAGTGGTTGAACACCGCCGCCGCGAAATCCGTCAGCACCGGGTGCCCGCCCGCCATGGCGTAGCCGGCCGGCGTCTGCATCCACGAATTGGCGACCAGGATCCAGAAGGCGGACAGCGTGGCGCCGGTCGCCACCATCAGCGAGGCGAACCACTGCGCCTTCGGTGACACCCGGTTCCAGCCCAGCAGCAGCACGGCCAGGAAGGTGGACTCCAGGAAGAAGGTGAAGATCACCTCCGCGGCCAGCGGCGGCCCGAAAATGTCGCCCACATAGCGGGCGTAGCGCGCCCAGTTGGTGCCGAACTGGAACTCCATCACCATCCCGGTCGCCACCCCCACCGCAAAGCTGACGGCGAACAGGTTGACCCAGAACCGCGCCAGGTTGCGCGTCCCCGCGTCCCCCGTCCGCCAATACCGGGTCATCAGCCCAAAGATCAGCCAGGACAACCCGATAGTCAGCGGCGCGAAGATGAAATGATAACCGATGGTGACGGCAAACTGCCACCTCGCCAGTAGTTCCGCGCTCATTGGCTTTCATTATACCGGCGGCAGACATGAGATAGTGTCCAAGCGATAACACTTGTTACTAACAAAGAGGCAAGGGTGGTTCGTCGTAGCGCCGTGAGACGCGTATCGCTCAGGGACTGTCCCGGCTCAGCGGACCCACAGCCCGTTGCTCGAATTTGACGCACGGAAATGGGACCAGCGGGACTGTCCCCTTCGATAAGGAAGCCCACCTGCGAAAGGGGACAGTCCCGCTGGTCCCATTTCCATGCGTCAAATTCGAGCAACGGGCTGTGGGCCCGCTGAGCCGGGACAGTCCCAGAGCAGCACGCGCCTTTACGGTCGAATCACGTCCAACACCTTCGCGATCATTTCCAGCACCGGCGCGGGGTAGATGGCGAGCCAGAGGAAGAGCACGGTCAATATGGCGAGGGCGAGGGCGCCCGGCTGGGAGAAGGCGGGGGCGGGCGCGAGCGGCGCTTGCGGGCGGCGATACAGCTCGCGCACCACGCGCAGGTAATAGTAGATGCTCAAGCCGCTGTTGATGACCAGCACGATCACCAGCAGCCACAGCCCGCCGCCCACGCCGGCGAGCACCAGGAAGAATTTGCCCATGAAACCGGCGGTGACCGGCAAACCGGCCAGCGAGAGCAGGCAGGCGGTCAGCACGCCCGCGAATAAGGGTTGCCGGCGCGCCATGCCGCGGTAATCCTTGATGCGGTCCAGGTCGCGTTCGCCGTTGGACAGCAGGATGATCACCCCGAAGGCGCCGAGGGTGGTGACGAAATAGGTCGCCAGGTAAAAGGCGATCACCTCGATGGCCAGTTGGCTGCGCGCGATGAACGGCACCAGCAGGTAGCCCATGTGCGCGATGGAGGAGTAAGCGAGCAGCCGCTTCAGCCGCAGTTGCCGCAGGGCGAGCAGGTTGCCGGCGAACATGGTGGCGATGGCGATGATGGTGAGCGCCGTCACCATCGGCTCGACCGCGGGCTCGCCCGGCCGGAGGACCGGCTGCGCGATGGACTGCAGCGGGAAGAAGAAGCGCACCAGCACCGCGAAGATGGCGCCTTTGGAGATGGTGGCAAGGAAGGCGGTCACCGGCGCGGGCGCCCCCTGGTACACGTCCGGCGCCCACAGGTAAAACGGGAAGAGCGCCAGCTTGAAGCCGAACCCCACCAGCACCAGCGCCGCCCCGGTCATAAACACCGGCCGCGCCGCTTTCCCCACCACGGCGGGGATGATCTGCGCGATCTGCATGGTGCCCAGGTCGGTGTAAATGAGCGCGATGCCGAAGAGGATGAACGCCGAGGAGACGGCGGCGAGGATCAGGTATTTGATACCCGCCTCCAGCCCCTGCCGGCTGGCGCGCTCATAAGCAGCCAGCGCATAGATAGAGACGCTCATGATCTCCAGCCCGAGGAAGAGCGTGGCGAAGTGGGTGCTCGCCGCCAGCACCCCGCCGCCCAGCGTGCCGAGCAGCAGCAGGATGTAATATTCCTCGCGTATGCCGCCGCGTCGTTCCCAGTAATCGTACGAGAACAGCGTGATGATGAACCCCGCGCCGGCGAGCAAGCCGATGAAAAACAGCGCGTAATTATCGATGCGCAGCATGTCGCCGATCGGATGCGGCACCAGCGCCATCGCCGGCCGGATGGCGACGATGGCGGCGGCGAATCCGAGCAGCGTGATGCCGAAGATGAGCGCGTGCCGCCGGTGCAGCGCCACGGCAATCAAGGCGACCAGCACCGCGCCCCCCAGCACGATCAGCGGGAGCAAGGCCAGCGCGCCACGGGTGTCCATGCTCACCTCCGATCCCGAGCAGCGAGCCCGCCGCACCGTCATGGTAGACAGCCGGTACCGTCCTGGACCGCGTCACCCGCAGCAGTCCGCGCACCGCCGGCCCCGCGGTGGAGATGAAGGTCTGCGGGTAGAGGCCGATCCACAGGATGAGCGCGATGGCGGCGAAGAGCATCGCCGATTCGCGCCCGTTCAGGTCCCGTCCCGCTTCCTTCTCCGGCGCCGGCCCCCAGAACACCCGGTAGACGATCCACACGGAGTAGATCACCGAGACGATCAGCCCGGCCACGCCGATGGATGCCATCACCGGCGACACCCGGAAGGTACCGAGCAATACCAGGAACTCGCCCACAAAGTTCGCCAGCCCGGGCAAGCCCAGCGAGGCGACGGCCAGGAACATGGCCACCCCGCCCATGCGCGGCCAGCGGACGTCCAGCCCGCCCATCTTCTCGATGTCCCGCGTATGCTTCCGCTCGTCGATGACGCCGACCAGCACGAACAGCGCGCCGGTGCTCAACCCGTGCGCCAGCATGACGATGAGCGCCCCCTGCAGCGACAGCTCGTTCCACGCGTAAATGCCGAGCAGCACGAAGCCCATGTGGCTGATGCTGGTGTAGGCGATGAGCCGCTTCAGGTCGCGCTGGCCGAACGCCAGCACCGCGCCGTAGATAATGCCGGCCACCCCCAGCACCATCGCCACCGGGGCGAAGGCGAAGGACGTCGCCGGGAAGAGCGGCAGCACCAGCCGCAGCAGGCCGTACGCGCCGACCTTCAGCACCAGCCCGGCCAGCACCACGCTGCCCGCCACCGGCGCTTGCGTATGCGCGTCCGGCAGCCAGGTGTGCACCGGCACCGCCGGCAGCTTCACCGCGAAGGCGACGAAGAACCCGAGCATCAGCCAGAAGGCCAGCAGCGGGCGCATCGGCGTGCCCAGCAGTACCAGCGAGCTGAAGGTGGGCACGCCGGTGACCGCCAGGTGGGCGAAAAACAGCCCGAGGATGCCGAGCAGCAGGAACAACCCGCCGAGCTGGGTGAAGATAAAGAACTTCACCGCCGCGTAATGCCGCCGCTCATGCCCCCACTGGTCGATGAGGAAATACAACGGGATGAGCATCAACTCCCAGAACAGGTAAAACAGGAACAGGTCCACCGCCAGGAACACCCCGGTGATGCCAGCGAGGGTCCACAACAGGTTGAAATGGAAGAAACCCACCCGCTCGTGGATGTCCGTCCAGGAAGCGGCGACGGCAATGACGCCCAGCAGGCCGGTGAGCAGAATCAGCAGCAGGCTGATGCCGTCCAACGCGAGGTGGAAACGGATGCCGGCGAAAGGGATCCACGGCGCATTAACCTCGGTCAGGAAGATGTCGCCCGTCCGCGCGATAACGACCTGATGCCAGTATTGCACCCAGAGGGCGATGGCGATCGCGAACTGCGCGGCCATCGCCGCCAACGCCACCCAGCGCGTCGCCCGCGGGCTGTAGCGCTCGGCCACCCACGCCAGGATGCCCCCGATGAACGGTATTAAAAAGAGCCAGGCAAGGATCATCGAAACACCAACAGGACTACGAGAAGAATCGCGCCGGCGGCGACACCGGCCGCGTACCAGCGCACCCGGCCGTTTTCCGTGGCGCTGAGTGCGCGGTAGGATTGTACCCCCAGCAGGGCGAGCGAGGTGTAAAACAGATCGATCACATCGCCCTGGTTGACGCGCGCCAACCAGATATACGGGCGGATGAATAGCCGGTCATACAGCCAGTCGAACCCCCAGCCGGCGTGCCAGAAGCGCAGCAGCGCCGAGGGGACCGGCGAGGCGAGGGCTCGCTCCGTGGCCGTCCGGCGGCGCAGGAACAGCAGGTACGCCAGCCCGATGCCGCCCAGCGAGGCGGCCGCCCCCGCCAGTTGCAGCAGGATTTCCGTGCCCAGCGCGGCATGCCGCACCGGCGTCTCCGGCAGCACGTGGTGCAGGAAATCGGTCAGCCACGGCTGGTTGCCCAGTGTCCGCGGCAGGTCGAGGAAGCCGGCGAAGACTGAGAAGAAGGCCAGCACGACCAGCGGCACCGTCATCGCGCGCGGCTCATGCCCCTCCGGCTCCCGCTTCGCTTTGCCGAAGAAGGTGTAAAAGACCATGCGGAAGGTATACAACGCGGTCAGCAACGCGCCGATCCACGCGCCCAGCCACAGCCAGACGCTGCCCTTGCCCGCCGCAAAAGACAGGTAGATGATCAGGTCCTTGCTGTAGAACCCCGCGGTGACCAGCGGCAGCGCCGCCAGCGATAGCGCGCCGATGAGAAAAGCCCAGTAGGTGACCGGCAGCTTGTCGCGCAGGCCGCCCATCTCGCGCATGTCGTGCTCGTGGTGCACGTTCTCGATCACCACCCCCGCGCCGAGGAAGAGCAGCGCCTTGAAGAAGGCGTGGGTGACGAAGTGGAAGATCGCCGCCGACCACGCGCCCACCCCCAGCGCCAGGAACATGTAGCCGATCTGGCTGATGGTCGAGTAGGCGAGCACGCGCTTCAGGTCCCATTGCGCCAGCGCGCTGAAACCGGCGAGTAGCAGCGTGACGGCGCCGATGATCGCCACCAGCAACTGCACCGCGGGCGCCAGTTGGAAGATGGTATGCATGCGCGCGATGAGGTAGACGCCGGCCGTCACCATCGTCGCCGCGTGGATGAGGGCGCTCACCGGCGTGGGGCCGGCCATCGCGTCGGGCAGCCACACCTGCAGCGGCAACTGCGCCGACTTGCCCACCGCCCCGGCCAGCAGCAGCAACGCCGCCGCCGTCGCCAGACCGCCCGTCAGCAGCGCCGGCGCTCGCGCCAGGATCAGCGGGATGTCCAGCGTGCCGAGATGGGTGAAGAGCAGGAACAGCCCCACCGCGAAGGCGGCGTCGCCAATGCGCGTGACGATAAACGCCTTCATCGCCGCCCGCCCGTTGGCCGGGTCCTGGTACCAGAAGCCGATGAGGAGGTAGCTGCACAGTCCCACGCCTTCCCAGCCCAGGTAGAGCAGCAGCAGGTTCTGCGCCAGCACCAGCGTCAGCATGGAGCCGACGAAGAGATTCATATAGGCGAAGAAGCGGCTGTAGCGCGTGTCGCCGGCCATGAACTCGGTGGAATAGACGTGGATGAAGAAGCTGACGAAGGTCACCACCAGCATCATCACCAGCGACAGCGCGTCCAGCCGGAAGCTGATGCCCGGCGCGAAGTTGGCGACGTGGAACCACGTCCACAGCGTCTGCTGGTACGCAAACCCCGGCGGCGGGGCGGCGAGGAAGGCGATGCCCAGCAGAATGGCCAGCAGCGCCGCCAGCCCCACCGAGCCGGCGCCGATATAGGCCACCGCGCGACGCGGCAGCCGGGCGCCCAGTGCAATCAGCACCAGGAACCCCAGAAAGGGGAGCGCCGGAACCAGCCACAGTAACGAGAACAACATTATGTATCCTCAAGGCAAAATGCTCGCTTTATCCGCAGATTGAAATGATTGAAAAGATTAATTATTCATTTCAATCTTTTCAATCTGCGGATCAAAAAAGCATTACCCCCGCATGTTGCTTGCCGCATCCGCGTCCAGCGTGGACAGTTGCTGGTGCATGCGCAGCACCAGCGCCAGGCCGACGGACACCTCGACGGCGGCCATCGTCAGCAGAAACAGCACCATTACCTGCCCGTCCGGCTGGTGCCAGCGCGCCCCGGCGGCGACAAAGGCGATGCCGGCGGCGTTGAGCATGATCTCCACGGAGAGCAGCATGAAGACGATATTGCGCCGCGCCAGCACCCCGATCAAGCCCAGCACGAAGAGGATCCCGGCCAGGATCAGGCTGTAATCGATGGACAGGTTGGTCATCGTTGCACCCTCGTCAGCCCGGGTATGCGCCGCGCCAGGTGATATCCGCCCACCAGTCCGGCCAACAGCAGGAAGGACGACAGCTCCACCCCGATCATGTACGGCCCGTAGAGCGCGATGCCCACCTCCTGCGGTGGGATCATGCCGGTGCCCACCGTGGCGCGTGGCAGCACCAGCGCGTAAAATGTCAGAGCCAGCAGGATCAGCGCCAGGATGCCCGGCCCGATCAGCATGCCCGGTTGAAACAGCCGGCGCTCGTCCTGCTCCGCGTGCGGACCCAGGTTCAGCATCATCACCACAAAGACAAACAGCACCATGATGGCGCCCGCGTAAATGATCACCTCCAGCGCCGCGATGAACGGCGCGCCCAGCACATAAAAGATCACCGCCACCGCCAGCAGGGAGGTAATCAGGTACAGCAGCGCATGGATGGCGTTGAGCCGCGTGATCACCATCACCGTCGACCCCACCGCCACCAGCGCCGCCAGTATGAAGATGATGTCCATGCTACCTCCCACTGGGCTCGCAGGCGTCCCGCGCCTGCCTTACACATAGGCTTACCTTCAAGGGGGCAGGCGCGGGACGCCTGCGAGCCCAGTGTTTACGGCAACAACGTCCGCACATCCACCGGCGGTTTCTCCTCGATCGACTCGCCCTTGTCCTTCCCCTTGATCGCCAGCCCGGCGACGCGGTAGAAGTTGTAGCCGTGATACTTGCCCTGCCCGCTGATGAGCAGGTCTTCCTTCTCATACACCATGCCGGGCCGGTGATATTCGCTCATCTCGTAGTCCGGAGTGAGCTGGATGGCGTAGGTCGGGCAGGCGTCCTCGCAGTAGCCGCAGAAGATGCAGCGTGAAAAGTTGATGCGGAAGAACTCCGGATAGCGCCGCCCGTCTTCGTCCTGTGTCGCCTGCAACGCGATGCAGTCCACCGGGCAGGCGGCCGTGCACAGGTAGCACGCCACGCAGCGCTCGCCCCCGTCCGGGTCGCGCGACAGGATGATGCGCCCCCGCCAGCGCGGCGGCAGGTAGCGCTTCTGCTCCGGATACTGCACCGTCACGCGCTTTGAGAACGCATGCCGGAAGACATCCCAGATTGTGCGTATGATGCTGAACATAATTTACTTTTGAAATCCCAGCACCGCCGCCCCGGTGATCAACAGGTTCACCAGCGACAGCGGCAGCATGATCTTCCAGCCGAACTCCATCAACTGGTCGTACCGCGGCCGCGGCAGCGATGCGCGGATGAGAATGAACACGCCGATCACGATGAACAGCTTGATGAGAAACCACAGCGGCACCGGCAGCCACGGCCCCAACCAGCCGCCGAAAAAGAGTGTCACGATCAGCGCGGACATCATCGTCACGCCGATATACTCGCCCAGGAAGAACATGGCGAACTTCATGCCCGAATACTCGGTGTGGAAGCCGGCCACCAGCTCGTTCTCCGCTTCCGGCAGGTCGAAGGGGATGCGCCGCGTCTCCGCCAGCCCGGCGATGAAGAAGATGACGAAGCCGAGGAACTGCGGGATGACGAACCAGAGGTGTTGCTGCGCCCGCACGATCTGCCCCAGGCTGAAGGAGCCGGCGATGGCCACCACGCCCATCAGCGACAACCCCATAAACACCTCGTAACTCAGCATCTGCCCGATGGCGCGCAGGCTGCCGAGCAGGGAATACTTGTTGTTCGACGCCCAGCCGGCCAGCACCACGCTGTACACCGCCAGCGAGGACAGCGCCAGGAAGAAGAGCAGCCCGATGTTGAGATCGGCGATGGCGATGTTCCGGCCGTATGGGATGATGCCGAAGGTGAGCAGGTTGGAGATCACCACGATCGCCGGTGCGAACACGAACACCAGCTTGTCGGCGAAGGGCGGAATCCAGTCCTCTTTGGCGAGGATCTTGATCATGTCCGCCACCAGTTGCAACAGGCCTTGCCAGCCTACCCGGTTCGGGCCGTAGCGCTCCTGGAACAGCGCCAGCAGCCGGCGCTCGATGAACGTCAGCCCGGCGGCGATGCCGAACACTCCCAGCAGCACCACGACGGCGGTGAGCACGTGCCACCAGAAGGCGATCATGGCTCCGCCTCCTCTCCGCCCGGCGCCACCGGCAGCACCGTGCCCCACGCCGGCAGCACCAGCCCGCGCGTCTCCGGCAACGCCGGCACCGCTGCCGTGCCCGCCGGTAAATCCGTCAACTGTAACGGCAATTCGTATAACTGCCCCTCCACCGTCACCACTACCGGCTGGCCCTCATCTACGCCCAGCTTCCCGGCATCGTCCGGCGACATCGCCAGGTACGGCGCCGGCGACAGCGCGGCCACCCCCTGCGCGTGCAGGCTCAACTCCTCGGAGCCGAAGATGTGGTAGGCCGGAATGAGCAGGAAGGCGTCTTGCCGCGGCGCGAAGGCAGCGGGCGCCTGCGGGTAATATTTCGCCGCGCTCTTCGCCGGCGGCTCCAGCAGCCGCACGCCCGGATCGCCGCCGCGCAGCGGGCCGTCTACCTCGTCCTGGAACTTGTTCACGGACTGCACCGAATTCCACCCCGGCGCCCAGAAGCGCGGAATCAGCGGTGACGGCGGCTGGCCCTGGTAACCCTCCATCGAGAAGGCCATCGGCGCGTCGACGTCAGGCGGGGGCGGCGGCTCGTGCACCGTCTCGTTGGCCTTGATGGCGGTGCGGCCGCTGTTGCGGTGCGTCTGCCGCGCCACCTTCTGTGCCACCAGGCGGAATTCCGCGGACGGCGCCGCCTCCCGCACCCCAGCCAGCGCGGGGAACTCGGCGACCAGCGCGTCAATAACATCGTCCAGCGCGATCCACGGCGACTCCGGGACCCCGCGCAAGGCGGCGATGATCTCACCCAGCCAGCGCCAACTCTCCAGGATTTCGCCTTTCGGCACGAAGACCTGGAAGAAGCGCTGGGCCCGCCCCTCGTGGTTGACCAGCGTGCCGTCCGCTTCCGCGAAGGCCGCTGCCGGCAGCACCAGGTCCGCCCGCTCCGTCACGTCGGTCTGCAGCGCATCGAGGGCAATAATCTTTGCGCCCGCGCAGATCGCCTCCGCGTCGGCGCCGTCGAGCTGGTGGAACAGGTCGTTCTCCAGGATGACGACGGTGTCAGCCCCACCAGATTGCAGCGCGTCGAGTGCCTCCCCGATGCCGCCGCCGCCCAGCAGCGCCAGTCCCAGGCTGTCGCACTCCGGCACGGTGAAGGACAATTGTGCCTCCACGCCGGCCTTGCGCAGCCCCCACGCCACGTTGGCCGCCGCCTGCACCAGCGCCAGGCTGCCCAGCCCGCAGCCGGCGACAATCAGCGGACGCTTCGCCGCCTTCAGGTCGGCGGCAATCCGTTTGACCAGCCCCTGCGTTTCCTGCGCCAGTCCCTGCACCGCCGGCGCGCCGGCATCGATCGCATGCGCCACCGCAAAACCCAGCCGCGCCAGGTCGTCCGGCGCCGCATGATGGGCTGCCGTCGCCTCGCTCTCCAGCTTCGTCTCCCACGGCGTCGCCAGGTAAAACGGCTCGCGCTCCTGCTGGATGGCTTCATGGATCGGGTATTCGTCGAACGGCGCGATGTGCAGTTCCTGGATGGCCGATTTGCACGGCTGCTCAATCGCCGCCTGGCGGAGCTGAAACGCGAGCATCGGCGCGTAATTGGTGACATCCTCGCCGAGTACGAAGACGGCGTCGGCGTGCGCTGCCTCCTGTTGCGACGCGGCGCGTGCCGGGCCGTCCTGCAGGATGCGCAGGATCTCCCGCAGCAGCGCCTGCTGGTGGCGGGAGATGCCGAGGTAGAAGTTTTCCGGGCCGACGAGCGTGCGGAGGGCGTAGTTGGATTCAAGCGAGGCGCGGGGAGAGCCGATGCCGATGGTTTTCCCGGATTTGAGCATGCTCGCAGCTTTTTCCAAGGCTTCCTTTTTAGTCAACTCGCGCGGACTCAGAGGTCCGCGCTCCCAGGGGCTCCTGATCCGTTGCTCGCTGTTCACGAATTCGTAGCCGAAGCGGCCGCGGTCGCAGAGGAAGTAGCCGTTCACCTGGCCGTTGAAGCGGTTTCGGATGCGGCGCAGCGTGCCATAACGCTCCCCTGGAATGATGTTGCAACCCAGCCCGCAATGCACGCACACCGACGGCGCGGTGGTCAGGTCCCACTTGCGCGTGTAGTGCCGCCACTGCGTTTTGTCGGTGAACACGCCGGTGGGGCACACCTCCACCAGGTTGCCGCTGAACTCGCTCTCCAGCACGCCGTCCTCATAACGGCCGAAATACACGTCGTCATGCCAGGCGAAGACGCCGAAATCGTGCCCGCCCGCGTAGTCGTTGTAAAACCGCACGCAGCGGTAGCACTGGATGCAGCGGTTCATCTCGTGATTGACGAACGGGCCCAGGTCCTGGTTGCGGTAGCTGCGCTTCAGGAAGCGCGCACGACGGTACACATGCCCGGTCATCACCGTCATGTCCTGCAGGTGGCACTCGCCGCCTTCGTCGCACACCGGGCAATCGTGCGGGTGATTGACCATCAGCCACTCGATGATGCTCTCACGGAAAGCCACCGCCTCCGGGTCGTCGATGGAGATGCGCGTGCCATCCTTCGCCGGCGTCATGCAGGCCATCACGATGCGGCCCTTCGTGTCGCTCTCGTCCTTGAACTGCTTCACCGCGCACTGCCGACACGCCCCCACCGAATGCATGGCCGGGTGCCAGCAAAAATACGGCAGGTTGAAGCCCAGCGAGAGGGCAACCTCCAGCAGGTTCTTCCCCTCGTCGTCGATCGTATATGGCGTGTTATCGATGTAAATGGTCGGCATAACAACTTCCGGGGACTGACCCCGCATCTCCACTTGTTACCATATATCCACCCGGCAGAGGGTCAGTCCCCACTAACCGGAAAGCTTTCGTATCCGTGGGGCCAGACCCCCCAACGGGCTTGTTTTCTTCCACCCGAGCACTAGATTCGGGGTCTGTCCCCCAAGCCTTTATGGACAGCACTTCCACGGGCACCCTTTCTCCGTAATGTGTCGCTCCACGTCCGCCCGGTAATACTTCATCAACCCCGCCAGCGGCGCCATCGCGCCCGGGGCCAGCGCGCAGAAGGTGCGGCCCGGCGCCAGACCGATGGTCTTGACGTGGTGGTCAAGCACCTCCAGGTCCACCGGCTGCCCTTCCCCATCCTCCAGCGCCTGCAGCGTGCGCTCCACCCACGGCAGGCCCTCGCGGCACGGCGTACACCAGCCGCAGGACTCATGCGCGAAGAAGTGCTCCAGGCTGTACAGCACCCCCACCGGACAGACCTGGTTGTCCATCACGATCATGGTGCCGGTGCCCAGGCGGCTGCCCGCCTTCTCCATCTCGTCGAAGTCCATCTTCGTGTCCAGGTGCTCCTCCAGAATAAAATTAGTCGACGCCCCGCCCGGCAGCAGCCCGCGAAAGGCATATCCGTCCTGCATGCCGCCGGCGTGTTCCTCCAGCACCTCGCGCACGGTCACCCCCAGCGGCAGCTCCCACACCCCGGGCCGCTTCACATGCCCGCTGGCGCCGTAGAGCTTGGTGCCGCCGTCTTTGGTCAGGCTCAGCTTGCAGAACCACTCCGCACCGTTCTGAATAATATGCGGCACGCAGCAGACCGTCTCCACGTTGTTCACCACCGTCGGCTTGCCCCACAGGCCCACCGCCTGCGGGAAGGGCGGCTTGGTACGCGGAGTGGCGCGCTTGCCTTCCAGCGCATTGAGCAGCCCCGTCTCCTCGCCGCACATATAGCGGCCCGCGCTGGTATGCAGCGCCAGCTCCAGGTTGCACGACGATTTCAGGATGCCGTTGCCCAGGTACCCCTTCGCATACGCCTCGTCGATCGCCCGCTGCAGCCGCCGCCCCGCCTCCTTGTATGCCCAGCGCAGGAAGATGTACGACACCTCCGCCTCGATGGCATAGGCGGAAATAATGATCCCCTCGATGAGCTGGTGCGGGTTGCCTTCCAGCAGCACCCGGTCCTTCATAGTGCCCGGCTCCATTTCGTCGGCGTTCACCACGAAGTATTTCGGCCGCCGCGCCCCCTCGCCCATCGGCACCACGCTCCACTTGACGCCCGTCGGAAAGCCGGCGCCGCCCCGCCCGCGCAGGGTGGAGTTCTTCACCGCCTCCTGCACCTGCTGCGGCGTCATCTGCAGCGCCATGCGTAACGCCTGGTACCCCCCGGCCTTCTCGTATTCTTCGAGAGACACCGGCGCGCCGTCGGCCCGGATCAGTTGTGTGAGCGGGCGTTCCACTTACGCGTAACCCTCCAAAACTTCATCGATCTTCTGCGGTGTCAACTCCACGTGCAGATCTTCGTCCACCATCATCACCGGCGCGCGGTCGCAGGCGCCCAGGCACACCGAGGGCAGCAGCGTGAAGCGCCCGTCCTTCGTCGTCTCGCCGTAGCCGATGCCCCACCGCTCCCGCAGGTGCGCCGCCAGCGGGTTCACCCCCATGATCCAGCAGCTCACACTGTCGCAGAGCAGGATGACGTGCCGCCCCACCGGCCGCCGGAAGATCATGGTGTAGGCGGTGGCGATGCGATCAACCTCCTCCGGCGTGATCTTAAAACACGCCGCCAGGTCGGCCACCTCCTCGTCGGAGACCCACCCCTTCCGTCGCTGCACGATCTTCAACGCCTCCGGCAGCGCCGCCTTCGGATGGGCGTTATGCCGCATCGCCTCTTCAATCTCGTGTTGTTCCTGTTCAGTCAGCAAGGCTTAATAATCCTTGGCGATAATGCCCGTTCAGGTGGTTGAGTAGGCAAGTAAGCTTCCCGGATCTTTCCGCAGCTTCCGCGCCGTATCGAAACCACCACTTTTCTAGCGCCCGTTTACGCAGGATTTACCTGTTAATGCGGTGGTTTCGATACGGCGTGGAAGCTGCGGAAAGATCCGAGAAGCTTACTTGCCTACTCAACCACCTGAACGGGCATACTCAACTCACTAGCATCCCTTACCGGTCCACATCCCCCATCACAAAGTCCAAACTCCCCAATATCGCCACCAGGTCGGGGATCGACAGCCCGCGTGTCATCATCGGCACCATCTGCAGATGCGGGAAGGACGTCCCGCGGATGCGCGTCCGATAGGAGGTAGTGTTGCCGTCGCTGACCAGGTAATACGAAAACTGGCCCTTCGATGACTCGGTGATCACGCTCGCCTCTCCCGGAGGAATGACCGGCCCCCAGCTTACCCCCAGGAAGTGGTTGATCAGCGTCTCGATGTCGTACATCGTGTGCTTGTCCTTGAGCGGCGGCGTCGCCAGTTGGTCCTTCGATTTATACGGCCCGTCCGGCATGCGCTCCAGGCATTGCTCCATGATGCGCAGGCTCTGCAAGATCTCCTCCATGTGCACGAAGGCGCGGTCGTGGCAGTCGCCTTGTACTCCCGTCGGGATGTCGAAGTCGAACTCGTCATATCCCGCATAGGGCTGCAGTTTGCGCATGTCACATGGCACCCCGCACGCGCGCAGCACCGGGCCGGTGGCGCCCCACTCGATGGCTTGCTCCACCGCCAGCGGGCTGACCCCCTCCGTGCGCTCGCGGAAGATGCGGTTCTCCAGGATCATCCCCGGGTATTCCTTCATCCGCTGCCGCATATAGCCGATGAAGTCGCGCACCAGCGTGTCCCACCCCTCCGGCAGATCCTGCGCCACGCCGCCGATGCGGAACCACGAGGGGTGCATGCGCGCCCCCGTCACCGCCTCCACAATGCCCAGCGCCTTCTCGCGGTCGGTGAACATGAAGAAGACCGGCGACATCATCCCCAGGTCCTGCGCGAAGGTGCCCAGGAAGACCAGGTGGCTGATGATGCGGAACAACTCCGCCATCAGGATGCGGATGACCTTCGCCCGTTCCGGCACCTCGATGCCCGTCAGCTTCTCCACCGACAGCACGTAGGGGAAGTTGTTCAGCACGCCGCTGAGGTAATCCACGCGGTCAGTGTAGGGAATATAGGTATGCCAGGACTGCCGCTCGCCCAGCTTCTCCTGCGCGCGGTGGTGGTAGCCGATGTCGCACACCGCGTCCACGATCTCCTGGCCGCACAATTGCAGGATGATGCGGAACACGCCGTGCGTGCTGGGGTGGTGCGGGCCGAAATTGAGGAACAGGCACTCGAACCCCTCCAGGTCGCAGCGCATGCCCCACTCTTCGGGCTTGAACTGCATCGCGTCCATCAGGTGCGCCTGCCGGTCCTCCGGCATCCAGAACCGGCCCATCTCCGTGCGGCGCGCCGGGTGCTCCTTGCGCAGCGCGTGCCCCTCCCACCACGGCGGCAGCAGGATGCGCCGCAGGCAGGGGTGCCCGTCGACGCCCACCCCGAACATGTCCCAGATTTCCCGCTCATACCAGTTGGCGCAGGGCCACAGGTCGGTAATGGTCGCAATCGACGGCGTCTCGCCCTGCAACGGCACCTTCAGCCGCACTTCCGCCTTGCGGTCGTAGGAGAACAGGTGGTAGACCACCGAGAAGTCGCTCGCCGGCTGTCCCTCCCGGTGCCCCCGCATGCGCTCATCAATGGCGGTGAGATCGTACAACATGCGGAACGGCCGCTCCACCTCCCCCTTCAGGAAGCGCAGCGCCGCCTTCACGCTATCCGCCGGCACCCACGCCGTCGGCATGCCGTCCGCCGTCGGCTGGGACGTGATCCTCGCCTGCGGAAAGCGCTCCAACAGCGTCTGTATGATCTCGGGGGTATTCCCCATCAGTCTCCCTTATGTACAGTGAAACTATTGACAGCCTTGCCGAAAAACACGCAAGCCCGTACGTAGTAAGCCACGCAGCCGCAGCGGAGTGGCGTCGTTGACAGGCAAGCCTTCCTATACACGGACGCCACTCCGCTGCGGCTGCGTGGCTCACTACATACGGGCTTGCGTGTTTTTCGGGAAACCTTTGTTAACAACGTCACAGTCCCCTTGCCTTACACCGTATCCGGCGGCCGTATCTCCGTCATCGCCTGCCGTTCGGCGCGTTTCTCGTCACGCTTGATCGGCATCTCCGGCCGGGAGATGCCCTGCGGCCCCACCACCCAGCTCAGCGGCCGCTTTTCCTGCCCCACGGCGTCGCGCAGCAGCAGCAGGCCGTACTCGAACGCGTCGGGACTGGGCGGGCAGCCTTGAATGTAGACGTCCACCGGCAGAAACTCGTCCACCCCCTGCACCACGCTGTAGACATCGAACATGCCGCCGGAGTTGGCGCACGAGCCCATGGAGATCACCCAGCGCGGCGCCATCATCTGCTCGTAGAGCTGCACGACGACCGGCGCCATCTTCACGAACACCGTGCCCGCCACCACCATCAGGTCCGCCTCGCGCGGGGTGTTGCGCAGCACCTCCGCCCCGTAACGGGCGATGTCGAAGCGGCTGGTGATACTGGTCGCCATCTCCACGAAGCAGCAGGACAGCCCGAAGCCGAACGGCCACATCGAGTTTTTGCGCCCCCACGCCAGCACGTCCTGCAGTCTCGTCAACAGGATGCTGCGCTTGATCGCCTCCTCCGGCGTGCTCACCGGCTGGTCGGCCTGAAATTGGATCGTGCTCGGGTTATCGGAGGCTGGCATGCTCGTCTGTCCCTTTCTCGCCTTGACCCGGCATCTGCGCCGAAGCGCCAGGCACCACCTGGCCCGGCGCCGGCCCCCAGTCCAGCGCGCCCACCCGCCACAGGTATCCCAGCGACACCAGCAGCGCCCCCACGAACACGACCATGGAGTAATAGCCCACCCACCCGAGCTGGCGCACGGACACCGCCCATGCCACCACGAACACCGTCTCCAGGTCGAAGATGACGAAGAACATGGCGATCAGGTAGAACTCCGCGGGGAAACGGACGCGCGCCGACCCGGTGGGCTCCATGCCGGATTCATACGGCACACCCATCGCCCGCGCGCGATGCCGCTCGCCGATCACATAGGCCAGGATCAGCATCGCCGCCACCAAAATCACCACCATCGCGCCGTAGGCTACCAGCGCCCACGGTATTGGTGCTTGCGTTGAATTCGGCACACAACACTCCCGAGCAGGCAAGACAAGTGCTTACTATGCGACAAGTATACAACGGCAGTAGGGCTCATGAATATAGGCACGACAAAGCCGTCGCCGACTCCGCTCAGTATAGGCAAAAACTCCCCTCGCGGCGTGCGCGTTAAACCCGACATCTGCGCGAGCGCTTGCCCAAACGGCAGACATGTCCGGAGAGCGTTTGAGAAGAAAGAAAACAAAAAGGAATGGCGGAAGGTACGGTCGACGCGAGGCATGTCCCGCCCACGCCCGGAGATGGGGGACCCCTCGGACATCACCATGATGAGAAAATGACTGGTGCTAGTGGGACGCCGGCGAACCCGGCGATACCCATGCCCCGTTCGATGTTGCCGCTGCCTGCCGCACGAGGAGTGTCTTTTCGGCATCATCCACTCCGCAGAGCGGGGCAGCGCTTTCCCGCACGCAGCGGGCGAAATCCGCCAGTTCCGGCGTATACCCGCGCAGATAGAGCTGGGCATTGTGTCCATAGGGTATGGAGAAGGTCGGCTGAAACACCTGCGCTTCAGCGAGCCCGAAGTCGAGATGGTAGGGGTGGGCAGCCTCCGCTGTGCGATCGAAACGCAGCAGACGCCCGTCTTCCGCCAGCAACCGCCCGGTGGGATGCACGATCTCGACCGATTCATACGCGACGGAAACGTTGTGAAATCCGCACCATGTCAGGCTGGCGATGTCGCCGTTGGCGAAGCGGTAGAGGGAGATACCGCTCTCCGCGCCGTCCGCCGTCAGCACCTGCGCAATGTCACCGTTGAGGAAGAGGAGCAGATTCTGCAGGTGGCCGTAATAGGGGTAATAGTGCACGCCGAAGGTGTGCGGACCGGATGCGTGTTCCCGCCATTGCTCCAGCAGACACTTCATCTTTTGATAGATCGGCGCATAACGCAGACAGGAGCCGACCTGGTAGACGAGTCCCTTCTCCCGTGCCAGTTCACGAATGCGCGCCGCCCCTTCGCAACTGGTCACCCCCGGCGTCTCGCTGAAGACGTGCTTCCCCGCCTCCAACGCGGCAATCGCCTGGCGCTCCAGATCGAAGCTGGCGATGACGACCGCCTCTACGCCCGGATGATCGAGCACACCTTCGTGGCCGGTATAACAGGGCAGGTGGTAACAGTCGGCGGTTTGCCGCGCCGTCTCGTCGTGACCGGTCGCCAGTGCAACAAGTCGGATCTCCTCCGGTAATTGCGCAATCGCCGGCAACAATATTTGCCGCGCATGCTTGCCGACGCCGATGAAACCGATGGAAAGGGGAGTTGACATAACCAGGTTATTCCCGGCAAAGACGGCACATCCTTCCAAGGCGAGATATTTCTCCCGGCCGGCATACGTTGGCACGACAGCGAGCAAGCGGAATCAACCTGGCCGCTGTGACTACCGTGCGAGCCAGGCGATTAACGCATGCCCGCGCACGGAAAGGGAATCCAAAGTCAAAATTGATTAGGTTGGAGGGAATCTTTCACGGTGGGGTAACACGCTTAACCACACACGACAAGACACCGTGGTGTGTGATGTGAAGCTAGGGAATTGGCGGAGAGGGAGGGATTCGAACCCCCGAACCGCTTAGTTAAGGCGGTCACACGATTTCGAGTCGTGCGCCATCAACCGGACTCGGCCACCTCTCCGCGCGTTTGAAGCTCAGGAAGTATAGCATATTGCAACAGGCGGGTCAATTCCTGTGAGCCTGGAGATCATGTCTGCCCAGAGAACATCGCCATCAGCGTCCGCGCATTTTTCACGGCGTAGCCGCCGGCGTCGTTGTTGAAATAAGCGTAGCCGTCGAGACCATGCGCGGCCCAATCTCGCAGGCGATCGGCCCAGGTGCGCAGGATGTGGTCCGGATAATCCCCGCTGTAGAGACCGCCAATGCCATGAAAGCGCAGGTAGACGAAGGGGGCGGTGACCTGCAGCGGGTGACCGGGCAGGTAATCGTGGATGCAGAGGGCGGCGCCGCGGCGGTGAAGGACGGCGTAGGTCCCGTCGGTGAACCAGGAGGGGTGGCGGAATTCCACCGCCCAGCGCAGCGACGGATCGCATTTGGCCAGGAAGGTGTCCAGCAGCGACGGGTCCGCCTTCATTTGCGGTGGGAGCTGGATGAGGATGGGGCCGAGGTGCTCGCCCAGCAGCTTGATGCGCTCGAGAAATAACGCCAGCTCCTCGTCCGCATCATGCAGCCGCCGCAGGTGGGTGATCAACCGGCTCAACTTGGCGGCGTAAATGAACCCCGCCGGCGCCCGTCGCCGCCAGGAGAGCACCGCCTTCTCCGAGGGCAGGCGGTAAAAAGTGACGTTCAGCTCCACCGTGGGGAAGTACTCGGCATAATACTCCAGCCACTTCGTCTGCGCCACTCCCGGCGGATAAAACACCCCTCGCCAGTGCTCGTAACTGAAGCCGGATGTGCCGATGTAGACCGCCATGGCCACCCCTCAAACCGATTACATATTGCACATGCGTCGCGTTACGCCGCCAGTTGCTCCTCGATCACCCGCGCGATGTAATCGGTCCAGCGCTCGACCTTCTCTGCCTGCTGCGCTTCCACCATCACGCGCACCTTCGGCTCGGTGCCGCTGGCGCGGACCAGCACGCGGCCCTCGTCGCCCAGGTCGGACTCGGCGTCGCGGATGGCGCGGAGGATGGGTTCGTGCTCCTCCCAGCGCTTCGGCGAAGGCACCGTCACGTTGACCAGTTTCTGCGGGTAGACGTTCATCACAGCGGCCAGCGCGGAGAGGGGCATCCCCGACTCGCGCAGGATCTGCAGGATGACCAGCGCGGTGACCAGGCCGTCGCCGGTGGTGGCGTGGTCCAGGAAGATCACGTGGCCGGACTGCTCGCCGCCCAGCATCGAACCCAGCCGCTGCATCTCCTCCAACACGTAACGGTCGCCCACCTGCGAGCGCACCAGCCGCATGCCCTGCCGCGCCAGCGCGCGCTCCAGGCCCAGGTTGCTCATCACCGTGCCCACCACCAGCCCGCCGGGCAGACGCCCCTGCGCGGCCAGCGCCGCCGCGGCGATGGCCATGATGTGGTCGCCGTCCACCACGCGCCCGGTCTCGTCGGACAGCAGCAGGCGGTCGGCGTCACCATCGAAGGTCAGCCCGGCGTGCGCGCCTAATTCGATGACTGCTTGCGCCGCCGCTTCCGGATGGGTGGCGCCGCAGTTCGTGTTGATATTCAGCCCGTCCGGCGCGTGATTGATGGCGATCACATCGGCGCCCAGCTCGCGGAACAGCGCCGGCGCCAGCTTCGATACCGCCCCATGGGCGCAGTCGATCACCAGCCGCATCCCCTGCAGCGAGGTGGGGCACAGGTTATGCAGATACTCGAGGTAGCGCGCCACCGCGTCGCCGACCGGCAATTGCCGCCCGAGCCCGTCGCCGATGGGATGGTCCAGGTGCTGGCTGGAATTTACCCGCGCCTCGATCTCCTGTTCCACCGTGTCGGGCAGCTTGTAACCTTCGTGCGAGAAAAACTTGATGCCGTTGAATTCATACGGGTTGTGCGAGGCGGAGATGACTGCGCCCATGTCCACATCCAGCACGCGCGCCAGATAGGCGACGCCGGCGGTGGGCAGCACGCCTACCGGGATCACATCCGCCCCCGCCGAACAGAAGCCGGCGATCATCGCCGCTTCGATCATGTCGCCGGAGATGCGGGTGTCGCGCCCCATCACCACGCGCGGCCGCCCGTCGCCCTGCCGCCGCAGCACCGTCGCCGCCGCGCGCGCCACGCGCAGGCACAGGTGCACCGTCAGGTCCTTATTCGCGATCCCGCGCACGCCGTCCGTCCCGAACAACTCTCGCACAACAGACTCCTTGTCACACAGAACGAGAACCGGCGGGCGCCGATTCTCTGTCATGCATTGTACTACCCGCGGCCCGAAAAGCTCAACCTCAATCACCCCAGCCATGCCGGACGGAAGGAAACCGGCGACCGATGCGGAATGGGTATGCCAGGACATCATCAGGATTACTTTCACGCCTGGCCCCCGCATGCGGCAACCAGGTGTGAAGAAACTGCTACCCAGCGGCAGGAGTTGAGCGTATGTCGAGGACGGTCGAGTTTTATACGCCGGAGCAGGTGGCCATTCAGTATGAGCTGGCCGGGGTCGGGTCGCGCGGGATCGCGGCGGTGGTGGACGGCTTGCTGCAGTTGCTGCTGTACCTGGCGCTGCTGCTGATTCCCTACGTCTTATACGAATTGGGTGTGCTGCCGCCCTGGATGAATTTCGGCCCGGAGACGTTGATTCCCCTGCTCGTCATGTTTCATTTTTTCATCGTCGCGGGCTACCATATCTTCTTCGAGACGCAATGGAACGGCGAGACGCCGGGGAAACGCTGGATGGGCCTGCGCGTCATCAAGGACGGCGGCTACCCGGTAGATTTCCGCGCGGTGGTCATCCGCAATCTCGTCCGCATCGCGGATATCCTCCCCGCGTTTTACGGGCTGGGCCTGGTGGTGTCCCTGGTCCACAAGCGGTATCAGCGGCTCGGTGATATGGCCGGAGGCACGCTGGTCGTCACCCACGGGCACGAAACGAAGCTGCATGAATTGACCATGGGGAACGCGCAGGTGTTCCGCCTGCTCGATGCCTCCGTCCTCAGCCAGTTATCTCGCCTGAGCCGGGAAGAATACCAACTGGTGCAGCGGTTCCTCGAGCGGCGAAACGAACTGCCCGCCGGCCTGCAGGCGGAATTCACGCAGCGGCTGGCGCTGCAGCTCATCACGAAATTCGGCTACCAGGTGCCCGCGCTGGGCATGGATTACCTGCGCTGGCTGGAAGAGCTCGACCTGGCCTTCCGCCGGCGCGCGCTGGGCATTGTCAGTACCGAGCCGGCGCCCGGCGCCGGTACCCCGACGCCCAGCGCCGCTGCCCCGGTACCGACCCCGGCGGCACCCGCGCCGTCGGTCGCGTCCGATGGGCGGAAATGGTAAGCGAGTTTGATCCCCCGCCGGGTCGGGCAACACTCAAATACCGGCCAAACGATAGCCGGCAAATTGGCAGGAAGATCGCCCATGTCCTATCGTCAACCGCTCCTGTATAGCCTGTTCGCGCTGATCCTGCTGCTGGGGATCGTCGTGGGGAAGGTGGTGGTCGCACAGAGCACCCCGGCCGACACCGCGCCCACGCCGGTGCTGCCGCCCGCGCTCCCATATACGCCGCCCTCCGCGAAGGACGTGCTGGCCGGCAAGACGCCGCTGCGCCTGCTCGTCAGCACTCGCCAGACCATGCTGGCCTGGAAAGGCGACGCCGCCGTGCGTGTCATCAACCCCGGTGACGGCGCCACGCTCTACACGGCGAAACCCGGCGAAATGATCGGCATCGTGTATGACGAGACAGGGACGAGCTGCCAACTGCGCCAGAACGGGAAGAATTTCTGCACGGCGCCCGCCGGCGTACGGCTGGCCTCCGACAAGCCCATCAAGCTCTGGACGCCCTCCCCGGATACCTGGCAACCCCTCGACGCGCCGGTGGTGATCGTCCCGATCAACGGCAGCTTCAGCGTCACCCGTGAAATCCTGCTGGAGAGTTACCTGCGCAACGTGGTGTCGGGCGAGATGCCCAGCAGCTTCCAGCCGCAGGCGCTGCGGGCGCAGGCGATCATCGCGCGCACTTATGCCCTCATCAAGCTGGGCCGGCACGCGACGGAAGGCGCGGACATCTGCGCCACCGAGCATTGCCAGATGTATGGCAGCAATGCCAACCGCTCGAAGGAAACGGACAAGGCGATCGCCGATACGCGCGGCCTGGTGCTGATGGCCGGCGACAAGCTGGCCGAACCCTATTATTCCGCCTGTTGCGGCGGCGTCACCGACGACGCGGGCCTGCTGTGGGGGCCGGAATACGACCGTCCCTACCTGTCGGGCGTGCCGGACATGCCGGCGAAAAGCGTGCCGGCGGAACTCACCATCGACGGCGTCCTCGACGCCGGCGACGCCTATTGCAAAGGCACCCGCGCCAGCCGCTGGTCGCGGGAGTTCACCGCCGATGAAGTGAACGCGCTGGTGGCGAAGAATCTACCCATCGTGACGAACGACCCCGCCGCGCAGATCCGTACGGTGACCAACATGAGCGTAGAGGAGCGCACCCCCAACGGGCGGATCGCCTCGCTGCGCGTGGAGGGGGACGGCGCCAGCGTCCTCGTTTATGGCGATGCGGTGCGCTGGCTGTTCGGCGCCGGCCAGCCCGGCCCCAACGGACTCTGGAGCACGCTCTTCGACCTGACGGTGACGCGCGACGCCGCCGGCGACATCACCGCCTACACCTTCCGCGGCGCCGGCCGCGGCCACGGCATCGGTCTCTGCCAGTGGGGCGCCAACGGCCGCGCCAAAGCCGGCCAGACCTGCCGCCAAATCCTGCACGCATATTATCCGGGGACACGGTTGAGCGATGAACAAAAGTGATCGCTATCCTCTCGCGTCCCTGCAGAGAGACGCCCGGCTGGAGAGCCCGGCAACCCCGAATTCTATCTGGCGCTCGTTCCAGCCCCTATTCATTCCCCTGAAATACCGGCATAATTGAGGCGGAAGGAAATCGAAAGCATATGACCCCTGAACAAGAAACCCTGTGTCTGGAACTGATCACCCACGCCGGTGTCGGCCGCTCGACCGCCTTTGAGGCGCTGTCGGCGGCAAAGGCGGGGGATTTTGAGAAGGCGGCGGCGCTGCTGAAGGACGCGGAGAAGGAGCTGGGCGCGGCGCACACCACGCAGACGAAGCTGCTGGCGGGCGAGGCGCAGGGAGTGGGCATGACCCCCAGCCTGCTGCTGGTGCACGCGCAGGACCAGTTGATGACCGCCCTCTCTGAGCGCACGCTGATCGGCGAGCTGATCGAGATTTACCGCCGGCTGGAGGCGCGCTGATGCCGGCGGAGGCGCTGATCATCAACGCCGACGATCTGGGCCTGTGGCCGTCGGTAGATCGCGGCATCTTCGCCGCCTGGTCCGCCGGCGCCGTCGGCGACAGCACCGCTTTCGCCAATGCGCCCGTGCTGGACGACATCCTGGCGCGCGCCCGCGATGCCGGCCTGCCGGTGGGCATCCACCTGAACCTGACCTTCGGCCGCCCGCTCTCCGCTCCCGCTGAGATCCCCGCGCTGGTCACCCCCGCCGGCGAGTTCATGAAGCGCCGGGCATGGACATTGCCGCTGCCCGAAGCACAGGTCCGGTTGGAGCTGAACCGCCAGGCAGAGCGCGTACTGGCGACCGGCTGGCAACCGTCGCACCTGGACCTGCACCACCACATCCACACCTACCCGGAGGTGCTGTCCGCCGTCATCGCGCTGGCCCGCGAGCTGCGCCTGCCCGTGCGCTCGGTCAATCCGGAGATGCGCGCGGCGTTGCGCGAGGCCGGCATCCCCACCCCCGACCACTTCTCCATGGCCTTCTACGCCGAAAACGCCACCGTGGACACCCTCATCAACATTGTCGCGGACTGCCCCGGCGGCACCCTGGAGATCATGACCCACCCCGGTTACGCCGACCCCGATCTCCCCAGCAGCTACCGCGAGGACCGCGAGCGTGAGCTGGCGGCGCTGACCGACTCTGCTTGGCGGGAATATCTCGGAACGGGTAATATACCAATCGTTGGTTACTCGCTACTACCTGGTTAGTGTGTAGCGGGACTCTTCACTCGACGATCTTCTCTCCATCAATCAACACGACACCCTCACGATGTGCGAGCTCCTGTAATTCGTCGGTGAATCCTGAAGCTGAAAACAGCGCAAACCGGAGGCGCTGCTGCCAATCAGACGGCAAGGCTCGGGTTTTATACCGCAACTCATTGAGCACATTACACCCGACCGGACCTTTCCACCACTTGCATTCACCGGCTAATGTCACGCGCTCTCCAGCATGCGACAACTCGGCAAGGACATCGATCTCCGTATCACTGGTCCACCATCGTCCAACCCGCCGTGGTGTTCCACCAATAATGGCACTCCAGCGATGAAGCACATACTGGCGGCACACCTCCTCGAAGATCCCCCCCAGATAAGTATCGAGTCCCGGCATGATGAATTCCTGCCAGACGACCCTACCCTGTCCGGCTTGAATCAGGCTCTGATGAGGCAGGATGAAACGGCACCAGAAAGCCACAAAGGGATCGTTCACGGTATAGATCCCGCGCTTGCTTTTTTCCGGATTGTCTTCGGTGGCCGGCACTTCACGGCGCAGGAGTTCCATTTCGCGGAGAGTATTCACATATTTCGGCGCACCAGTGGCGGGAACACCAGCCCGACTTGCGATCTCCGTTAGGCGTGTTGCCCCCCCGGCGACAGCTTTAAGCAGGCTGAGGTACGTGGCGACCTGCGACAGCTCCGTGCGCAGGAGAAAATGCACCTCATCAAAGAGGAACCCATGCGGATCCAGCATCTCGCGTAAGGCATTCGTATGCAGATCACGCCGGGAATCAAAACGTTCAAGATACGCCGGAATACCTCCCAGCATGCCGTAGGCATACAGGCGATCCCGCGCTGAGTAATCAGGAAACATCAAGCCGGCATCCCAGGGAAGTAACGCCCCCAAACGCGCCTGTCCGGTTCGGCGACCGTATAACGGTGAGCGCTCTGCCAGCACCTCGCTCTCCATAAAGCCGACGTGTGAACCGCACAGGATAAGAAAGATCCGCGTGTTTTTCCCTACCGTGTCCCACCAGCGTTGAAGAATAGATGGCAGTGCCGGATTATCCTGGCAAAGGTAGGGAAACTCATCGAGTACAATGATGAAACGCTCCTGCCCGGCGATACGGGCAAGGTATGATAACGCGGCGTCCCAGGTATTGAGCTTGATATTCGCCAGGACGGGATCAGGATGCGCAACCAGCATGGCCTCGCGCAATTGGTCCAGGTTATCCTGCTCGCGAACCTGTGATGCCAGGAAATAGAGGTATGGCTTGCCCTGGCAGAATTGACGCAGCAGTTCGGATTTTCCCGTGCGGCGGCGTCCATACAGGACGAACAATTCGGCACGGTCTTCGTCAAAGCGCTCATTCAAACTATGCAGTTCCTGCTTGCGATTCACAAACATGGATATATCACCTCATATAATACTTGAAAGTATTATACTTCAAAGTATAATACTCGGCAATTTATATGTATCTACTTAGCAGGGATTCCTGTATCGAGTGTACAATATATCCCTGGCGGCGCCCTGGCGCCGCAATTTTGCTGTTGAGGACCAATGCATGCCGAAGATTACCTTAGTAGGCGCCGGGAGCGTCGTGTTCGCGAAGAACATCCTCTCCGACTGCCTTTCATACCCCGAGCTCGCGGACAGCACAATAGCGCTGTTTGATATCGACCCCAACCGCCTGAAAACGGCGGAGGCGATGGCCGCGCAGGTGGCGAAGGCCTGGAAGGCCAACCCGAAGATTTATGCCACCACCGACCCGGTGGAAGCCTTCGAAGACGCGGATTACGCCATCTTCATGTTCCAGGTCGGCGGGTATGAGCCGTCCACCGTCATCGACTTCGAAATCCCGAAGAAATACGGCCTGCGCCAGACCATCGGCGACACGCTGGGCATCGGCGGCATCTTCCGCGCCCTGCGCACCATCCCGCAGATGCTGCAGTACGCCGCCATCATGGAGGACGTCTGCCCGGACGTCACCGTGCTCAATTACGTCAACCCGATGGCGATGAACACCTGGGCCATGCTGGCCGGCACCCCGCTGAAGACCATCGGCCTCTGCCACAGCGTGCAGGGCAGCTACCGCCACCTGGCGGAAGCGGTGGGCGTCAACCCGGACGAGGTGAACTACACCTGCGCCGGCATCAACCACATGGCCTGGTACCTGACGCTGGAGCACAACGGCGAGGACCTGTACCCCGCCATCTTCGAGAAGGTGGAGAGCGGCGAATACGACCCCGATTGGGACCGCGTCCGCCTGGATATGATGCTGCGGCTGGGCTATTATATCACCGAATCCAGCGAGCACTTCAGCGAGTATAACCCCTGGTTCATCAAGCGCGACCGGCCCGAACTCATCGAGCGCTTCAACATCCCGCTCGACGAATACCCGCGCCGCTGCGTGGATCAGAACAAGTGGTGGCAGAATCTCGCGGCGGACATGGCGGCCGGCAAGGGCTTTGACGACCTGCAGCGCACCTCCGAATACGGCTCGCGCATTATCCACGCCATCGAGACCGGCCAGCCCACCGTCATTCACGGCAACGTGCTGAACGACAGGCTCATCGACAATCTGCCGGAAGGCTGCTGCGTCGAGGTGCCGTGCCTGATCGACAAGAACGGCATCCAGCCGATGAAGGTCGGCCACCTGCCGTCGCAATTGGCCGCGATGAACCGCACCAATATCAACGTGCAGGAGCTGACCGTGCTGTCGGCGCTGACCAACGTGAAGCAATATGTCTACCACGCCGCCATGCTCGACCCGCACACCGCCGCCGAGTTGAGCCTGGACCAGATCTGGGCGCTGGTCGACGACCTGTTCGAGGCCCATGGCGACATGATCCCGCTCTTCCGCGAGCACGAGCACGGAGATGACGGCTGTGGCTGCGGCTGTGGCCACCACCATTAGGCAACGCGGGGACTGACAATGTCCGATTAATTGCTTCCTGTAGCGCGCGCCGGCCCTGGCGCGCGCTACAGGAAGTCAATAATCCAAAATCCAAAATTGAATGGTATTGGGAGCAGTTCCCGTCATTTTCTCTTCACAATATTGCCCGATATTGCTATCATACAGCGGTTAAGCGAAGAACAGGATTCGGTATCACCCACCGTTCCCCGCAGAAGAGGTTGAAGGATGACTCGCGCAAGGCTCATGATCGGGATGATCGTGATGGTGCTCGGTGGCCTCCTTGCCACCGCTCAGGAACCCGCGCCCGTCGAGCAACGACTGGTTGAGGTATTGCCGTCAGGATGGATTCATGATGGTGTCGTCGTCACGCCGGGCGGCGCCCAGTTGTATTACCAGAGCCTGGTCAATCGCCCGGGAACCTATCCGCCGGAATTTTTGAACGACAGCGCCCGCACCTATGCCGCGGTCTGGACACTCACCCCCGGCGCTCCCGCCTCCAAAAACGGGCATGCCATTCGCCAGGCCCGCGTCTCCCAGATCGGCGCGCGCTGGCGCGTGATTGTCGACGGGCAGATCGGCAACAGCTATTTACAGATCCGCGATGGCAGTCTCACCTTGAGCCCGAATAACGCCCGGCTGGCGTATGTCGCCCGCAAGGCCGACGGCTGGCGCCTGATCGTCAGCGGGGTGGAAGGGCCGCCCGCCGCGGAGATCAGCGCGCCCATCTTCAGCCCGGACAGCCGGCACATCGCCGCCATCGCCGGCCGGGATGGCAAATACTGGATCACCCGCGACGGGAAACCCGGGCAACCCTATGCCGCCATCATCGAAGGCAGCCTTACCTTCAGCGGTAACAGCGCCCGCCTCGCCTACGTGGCGCGCGAGGGGAAGCAATTCCGGATGGTGCTCGACGGGCAAGCCGGACCGCGCTTTGACCAGATCGGCCCGCCGGTGTTCAGCCCGGACGGCAAGCACCTCGCCTACGCGGCGCGCCAGGGGAAACGCTGGCGCGTGGTGCGCGACGGCAAAGCCGGGCCGCTGATGGATTACGCCTGGGGACCGGTCTTCAGTGCCGACAGCCTCCGCCTCGCCTACAGCGCCCACGTTGGGCGTAAAGCGCAGGTAGTCGTGGATGGCAAGGCCTGCAAGTCGCATGACGCGGTGTTTAATTACCAGTTCAGCCCGAATGGGAAGCGGCTGGCCTATATCATCCGCGACGACCGGCACTTCCACGCCGTGATCGACGGGGTGGAAGGCAAAGCTTACGCGCGCATCCCCACCGCGCGGCCCTCCCTGCGCTTCAGTCCGGATAGCAAGCGCGTGGCTTACGTCGCGCAGAACGCCGGCGCCGAGTTCATGGTCGTCAACGGCGTCGAAGGCGAACGCTTCGATTTCATCGAAGGGCCGGTGTTCAGCCCGGACAACCGCCGGCTCGCCTACGTGGTCTGCGAGGACCAGAAGGCCTTCATCGTCATCGACGGCCAACCGGGGCCGACCTTCCAGGCGGTGGGAACGCCATCCTTTGGCCCGGAAGGCCGCGTCGCCTACGCCGCCAAGCTCGGCGGCCAGTGGTGCATATCCGTAGCGGAGAATGAGGGATCCCCCTGTAGCCTGATCTTCAATCCCTCCTCGGATGCCGGCATCGAGCTGTCGGCCGGCGCGCAAAATCAGCTCACCTACCAGCTCGAGCTGCCGCTCAACCAGCAATGGATCATCTTCCAGTATGTCGTGCCCGAACACCTCGTCCCGGAATACCGCGGCGGCGTCCTCTGGGGCCAGAACGGCAAGCGCACGGTGCTGCGTTACCTGGCCGTGAAAAATGGGACGATTGTCTGGATGGAGAAGCCCGTACCATAAGCATCTGCCATCCTGAAAAGGAACCCCCGGCGGTTGCGTCGAACAATCCACACGCATTACCGCGGGCGACCCGCTGCTTGGGCACCCGCGTTTTTCGGAGGAACACATGCCCTATACCGTAACCCTGATCCCCGGCGACGGCACCGGCCCCGAGCTGGCCGAAGCCGCGCGCCGCGTCATCGACGCCACCGGCGTGAAGATCGACTGGGAAATTGCCCATGCCGGCGTGGATATCATGGCGACCCTCGGCACCCCGCTGCCGGATGAGACCATCGAGTCCGTGCGCAAGAACGGCGTCGCGTTGAAGGCGCCTATCACCACCCCCATCGGCTCCGGCTTCCGCAGCGTCAACGTGGCCCTGCGTAAGGCGCTCGACCTGTACGCGTGCGTGCGCCCATGCAAGAGTTATGCCGGCGTGCGCTCCCGCTACTCCGGCGTGGATATCGTCCTCGTGCGCGAGAACACCGAAGACCTGTATGCCGGCGTGGAATACGATCTGGATTCCGCTGAAGCGAAACATATCATCGACATGGCCGGCGGCAAGATCCGCCCGGACAGCGCCATCAGCATCAAGCCGATCAGCGTCACCGGCAGTCGCCGCATCGCGAAATACGCCTTCAACTACGCGGTAGAGAACAATCGCCGCAAGGTGAGCGCCATCGCCAAGGCCAACATCATGAAGTTCACCGACGGCCTATTCTACCGCCTGACGCGCGAAGTGGCCGAGGAATATAAAGGCAAAATCGATTACGACGAAGTGCTGGTCGACGCCCTCTGCATGCGCCTCGTCCAGCGCCCGGAGGAATCCGACGTGCTGGTGCTGCCCAACCTCTACGGCGACATCATCAGCGACCTCGGCGCCGGCCTCGTCGGCGGCCTGGGCGTGGCCCCCGGCGCCAATATCGGCGAAAAGGGCGCCGTCTTCGAAGCCACCCACGGCTCCGCGCCGAAGTATAAGGGCCAGAACAAGGTGAACCCCACCGCCCTCATCCTCTCCGGCATGCTCATGCTGCGCTACCTGGGCGAGCGCGACGCCGCCGACCGCCTGGAAGCCTCCGTCGAGGCTGTGCTGGAAGAAGGCAAGTCGGTCACCTACGACATGAAGCCCACCCGCGACGACCCGACCGCGGTGGGGACCAGCCAGATGGCGGATGCGATTATCGCGAAATTGCGAGCATAACAGATAAGACAATTATCCCGGGAAGTGGCCTGCAGGAGATTGGTCATCGACTATCACTGCAGGCCATGTTATCATTGGCAAGAAACGGAGTATTATTAATCGCAGAAGAAGTAACATGAGGTAAAATGCCGGGTGTGATTCTCTCGGAGGTGGATAATGACCAGCATTACTATACAGTGCCCTGATGAGGTATTGATTGCATTGAAGGAAGATATTGAGACGTTCGGAAAGGAGCTGCGCCTCGCGGCAGCCATGAAGCTGTTTGAACTTGGCCGGTTGTCTTCGGGACGCGCGGCACAGTTGGCCGGCATGTCTCGAATCGCCTTTCTGAATAAGGCATCCGACTACCGTGTCGCGATCTTCGATGTGTCTGCGGAAGAACTCAACGAGGACATTCGGAATGCGGGATAATCAGGCTCGTGTGGTCATCTGCAATACCTCACCATTGGACGTGCAGAGGGATATGACGCGCCGGATCCGACCCTGCTGAAGTGGATTGATCGCCGGCAGACTCATATACCGGAACTGTTGCGTCTCATCACGGATCTTGGCCCTGGCGAAGCCGAGGTAATCGCTCTCGGAATGGAAATGCCGAACGCTTTGCTGATCCTCGATGATGGGCTCGCACGGCGTATCGCACGTTCTCAGGAATTACACATCACAGGCACGGTCGGTATCCTATGCGCCGCGAAACAGCATGGTTTGCTGGCAAGTGTCAAAGAATCACTGGAGGCTCTGTTGCATGTTGGCTTTCGATTGCATCCTTCGCTGTACCAGGAGATTTGTCGAATTTCGGGAGAAGGATAATACAGCTACTTTCGGAGTGAGCCGCGACAGTAAGGGATAATCCCGAAGGGATGCCAGTCAATAGCCGGGGGTGAAGCCTCACCTATATACACCTCGTGTTTTTCGGTCACAGCATGCGTACCCGCCGGCCCGCTCCGGCCTTGAAAAGGCCGGGCTATGGTAAGACGCCGGATCAATCCGGCTCATGACAATCCTCTCGAAAGCCTCCTTGCAGGAGGCGTCTTATACTAGCCCGGCCTTTTCAAGGCCGGGGCGGGTCGGCGGGTATGCATGCCGTGACCGAAAAACACGAGGTGTATATAGCTCAGGGTGAAGCGAAAGTTTACCCCGATGAAATCGGGGCGGAACCCCCGGGATAATGCCATAGAAAAGCCCAAGCCCCGAAGGGGCGGCAGTAAGCCACTGTCACCCTTTCAGGGTTTGGACTCTTCCCCTAACCCGTCCCAGGGGTTCCGCTTCGCTTCACCCCTGGCTGTTGACTGGTGTCCCTTCAGAACTGGGGCTTGCCTGGTTACTCAAATGACCTGGAGTTCGATATGGCAAAGAAACCACGCAAGATCAAAACGATATATGACAAGGCAAAGTATCACCAAGAAACGGTGAATCAGTTAGGCTTGGGTGAAGAGCATGCCGCTCACCATATCTTGTTCTTATTACGCTGGCTTATCGAAAACAATTTGATGAGTGAGCTATTCAAAGCGGAAGAGAAACCGCTTCAGGAATATCTTTCCGGAACACGGCCGTTATATTCGCTTTTCCAATGGTGGGATTGTTGCCTGGCTGATATCATGCTCTCTCCGGAAGGGAATGAATTTGCCATGTATTATTTCGGTTTCGATAATCCAATTTATATTGGTGACTATATTTCAACTCTGAAAGGGAAACTGCCTTCGGAGTATTATATTGAATTCACCGAGAATAATTATCGCAAGCTGAAACCAATCATCGACCGGCGCTACGCCAAATGGAAGAAGCCAGGTAGCAAGTGGTGGTGTTTTTGGAAGTGATAGCGATGTTAGCTTCGCCCTCCCATTTGACCGAAAGGCATTATTATGAACGATCCCTTCGTATTAGAAGCCTTCGTCGACTTCCCCGACGACGCCCTCAAGGCCAAACAACCCATCACCCCCGAGCACCTCGACAATATGATGGCGGCCCTCAAGGCGCGCGGCGTGCGCCGGGTGGGCTGGGGCTATTACGGTGACGGCCACGGCGGCTGGTTCATCCCCACTTTCCAGGTCGACCAGGCGGTCGACGCGCAGGGGGAGTGGACGAACTTCGCCGATACCTACCAGCTCCTCGGCAACCCACTGAAAGCGGCGACGGAGGCGGCGCATCGGCACGGGATCGAGCTATACGCCTATTACAAGCCGTACGAGACCGGCTGCGCCGTGCTCTTTCCGGAAGGCTCGCCGGAAGCGCAGCGCTGGGGACGGCTGGCGCAGATCGGCGGGCGCATGACCTGGATGGAGCGCTTCGTGGTGGATCACCCCGAGTTGCGCATCAAGCGGAAGATCGGCGACATCCCCGCGGACGTTGCCACGCGGCCCATCTGCGCGCTGCGGCTGATGAAGGAGGATGACTCCCCCACCCGGCTGACCAGAGAACACCTGCAGATCTGGACGAGCAAGCTCAATTACAAATACGAGCGGCTGGACGTCGATATTCAAGTCGAGGAGACGATCGAATCCTGCCCGCGCGATATCAACGACCTGGACAGCCGCATCTCCGCCTATTTCCTGGAGGACGACCTGGGCGCCGCCTCCGCGCAAAATATCCGTGAGCTGGACGGCCGCCCCGTGGCGCGCAAGGGTGACCGCGTGCGCGTGCTGACGCTGTCCGGCTTTGAGATCACCGATCCCTACCTGGTGGTCACCACTGACTTCACCGACGGCCCCGGCGATTTCGAGAACACCGGCGCCGACATGCTGGTCGCGCTGGATGCCGACGGCAACGAGATCCCCGGCGTCTTCGCCACCGGCGGCACCATCTGGAACGCCGACCGCGGCGACTTCCGCGCGTATGGCCTGAACTTCGATTACGGCTTCGGCCGCCACCGCCTGCGCCTGGACGAGCCGGTGAAGATCGCCTGGCAGGGCGCCGGCATGATCGGCTACGCCCGCGGGCGCAATGCCTACCTGCCCGGCGCGCTCTGCGAGATGGAGCCGGCGGTGCGCGCCTACTGGCGGTCGTGCGTGCAGGAGATGCTCGACGCCGGCGTAGACGGCATCGACTTCCGCGAAGAGAACCACAGCATGCACACCGACTACCCGGAGGAATACGGCTTCAACGACGTGGTGCTGGCGGAAAGCGCCCGCCGGGGCGAGAGCATCGCCAAGGTGCGCGGCGACGCCTACACCGACTTCCTGCGCGAAGCGAAAACGATGATCGCCGCCGCCGGCAAGAAGATGCGCTACAACCTGCAGATCGACTGGTACCGCGCCGACCCGCCCGGCTCGCGCCGGCTGGCCTACCCCGGCAACATGGAGTTCCAGTGGCGGCGCTGGATCGACGAAGGCCTGATGGACGAAGCCATCCTGCGCTTCTTCCACTATCCCTTCGACTGCCTGTACCAGGATGAGGTGGCGCTCGACATGATCGACCGCTGCCGCGCGAAGGGCCTGCCGATGACGGTGAACCGCTATATCCTGCAGCCCACGTTGCAGGAGGAATACCGCCGCATCCGCGAGGACGACCGCTTCGCCGGCTTCATCCTCTACGAAACCTGGGCCTTTATGGACTTCAACGCGGATAACAGCGTGACGGTAACCATGCCGGAAATCGATGCATTGGCAGGGGTAGAGATCGGTTCGTAGGGCACGGAGGCCTCTCCGTGCCCCCGCCCCCGAATCTCTACACGCCACCAAACCAATTGATCCGGCATTCGATGGTGGATCCGTTTTTCGGCAACCGCGGCGCGGAGAGGCCACCGTGCCCTGCGAACCAGCTATACACATTTCGAATTATGGGTAATACGGTGAGAGATGGCTAAACAGCAGCAACACCATAAACAAATAAAAGGCGCGCCGGAGGATGGCGGCAACCTCGTGCCCATACTCATCATGCTGGCAACTGTCCTGGTGATTGCCATCCCGATGATCTGGTTGAACGTCGCCAACCCCGTCAACCAATACAACGCGCACCTGCAGAAAGCGCAGGCGACCTATGCCGAGGCGCAGCGCAGCGCCGCGGCGGAAGGCGCCTCGGTCGACCCGATGCAGGCGGCCGCCGCCTACCGGGAATTCGCGAAGGCGCTCCGCTGCGGCGAGCGCGCTTTCGGCCGCAATGACCAGCGCCTGGAGGACGTGCTGCTCGCCATGCTCATCTTCTCCGTCGACAGTAAACAGTGGCCGGAGGCGAAGCGGCAGGGAGAGCGCCTGCTGGCGATGCAGCGGGCCAAATACCGCGAAAAGGACCAGCATTTCATCCCCACATACGGTTATCTCACGCAGGTGTATCGCGAGCTTGGCGACTCGGCAGCGGAGGAGCGAACACTGCAGGGGCTGGTCGCCATCGACACCGGCGTTGCCGCCCGGCGCCTGCTGGCACAATTTTACCTGCGCCAGTCGCGGTATGCCGAAGCGCTGCCCCTGTACCGTCAGGTCGTCGCCGGCGACATGATCGAAGTGGCGAAAGCGGAAAAGGCGAAAGCGCAGGCGAAATATGTCAAAGACCTGGAAACTACGGCCGCCGACGCGGACGGTTATCTGAAAACCCTGTCGGCGCTGAAACAAACCAACGAATACCGCACGGTCAGCAACTCGCGCGAGCTGATCTTGCGGAAATTGAAGGAAATGCAAAAGAGCATGAAATAGTCAAAATAACACAGCGAATTGGACATTAGCTCGCTGCTCCAGTAATGCTTTTGCTATGATAGTGAAGAGTTAACATAGACAGTCTGATCATTTTGCATTTTGCACTTTTCATTTTAATTTTTCATTCATTCGGAGGGATTCCCATGATCGTCATCATCAGCTCCAGTCCCAACACCGACGGCCTCACCGCCGCCTGCGTCACCGCCGCCCTGCAGGGTTGCACGGAAGCGGGGATTGCAACGACGCACCTCGATCTGTGCAAACTCAAAATCAAGCGCTGCCAGCAGTGCGACAACGGCTGGGGACGCTGCCGCAGCGAGCATAAATGCATACTCGAGGATGACCTGCTCACGCTGCAGGCGGCCATCGGCAAGGCATCGGGCATCATTATCGTCACCCCCGTCTACTGGGGTGAGATGTCGGAGAGCGCCAAGTGTGCCTTCGACCGCCTGCGCCGCTGCGAAGCCACCCGCGGCGAGGAAAGCGCGCTGAAGGGCCTGCCCATCATCGCGGTGGCCGCGGCCGGCGGCTCCGGCGGCGGCATCACCACTTGCCTGGCGCAAATGGAGCGCTACACCCAGCACATGCGCGGCCGGATCGTCGATCTCATCGGCATCACCCAGCGCAACCGCCCCTACACCCTCGAACACATCCAAGCCTCCGCCCTCGCATTGGCCAGCGAAGTGACGATTACGGTGTAACCTCCGGAAAACAGGCAAGCCCGTATGGAGTAAGCATATAGGCAAGCCCACCGCTTGATAGTTGTTCGTAGTAAGCCACGCAGCGGAGCGGAGTGGCGTTCGTTGATGGGAGAGCTTTCCTAAATACGAACGCCACTCCGCTCCGTTGCGTGGCTTACTACGAACAACTATCAAGCGATGGGCTTGCCTATCCAAGTTGTCATACCCATCGCACAACACCCCCCTTGACAAATCGCCAAACATGTGTATCATTAAGATATGCCTGCCTTCCCTCTCCCCACCGCCCATTGCCATCCCTTCCCGCCGTCGGCGACGTTCGATGTCCGCCGGCAGCATGATCTTCGGGGGGAGAAAGTCCTACCTATCAATTTAATGTTTTTTTCAAAAATCGAGCGTGAACTTCCACTTAACGCCATTCAGATACCCCTTCTTCCGCCGGCCTTCCATTGCCTCGTCACGCTCGATATGCTACATTGGTACCGGAGGGTGACATGCGGCAACTGAAGATAGGTACCTCCTCGGTGCGCGGCGTGGTGGGCGAATCCATCACGCCGGAGTTGATCGTCGATTTCGCCTGCGCGTTCGGCAGCTACTGTGATGGCGGGCTGGTGGTGATCGGGCGGGATACGCGCCAGTCCTCGCACATGCTGCGGGCGGCGGTGCTGTCCAGCCTCATCTCCTGCGGGTGCAAGGTGGTGGACCTGGGCGTGTGCCCCACGCCGATGGTCTCTTTCGCCGTGCGCGAGCTGAACGCCGCCGGCGGGCTCTCCATCACCGGCAGCCATAACGACAGCCGCTGGAACGCGCTCAAGTTCATCGGCCCGGACGGCGCGCTGCTCAACGCCGTCAACACCGAAGAACTACTGGATATCTACCACGCCGCGGAGTTCACTCGCGTCGGGTGGAAAGAGCTGCACGCCTGCGCGCCCGCGCCGGATATCTTCAACCGCTACATCGCGCACCTGCTCTCCGCGCTGGACGTGGAGCGCATCCGCGAGAAGAAGTTCCGCGTGGCGATGGATTTCTGCAACGGCACCGGCGCGGCGGTCGCCACCCGCCTGCTGGAGGAGTTGGGCTGCACCCTCATCCCGTTGAACGAAGATCAGAGCAGCGAGTTCGCCCACCCGCCCGCGCCGTCGCCGGCCAATATGCGGCAGCTCGCGGCGCTGCTGCGCTACCTGAAGGCCGACCTGGGCACCGCCATCAACATCGACGGCGACCGCATCGGCTTCGTCACCATGGAGGGCAAGCCGCTCTCCGAAGAGCACACCTTCCCGCTGGTGGCCGATTACCTGCTCTCGCGCCGCCCCGGCCCGGTGGTGACCAACCTCTCCACCTCGCGCATGATCGACGAAGTGGCCGGCCGTTACGCGCAGCCGGTGATCCGCACCATGATCGGCGAGGGCTTCGTGGTGGACAAAGGACTGGCGGAGCATGCCGTGGTCGCCGGTGAAGGCAGCGGCGGCGTGGCCGTGCTCCCGGGCGCGGCCACCTTTGACGGCTTCCTGGTGCTCGGCACCGTACTGGAAGCGATGGCGGTGACCGGCAAAAGCCTGCAGGAGCTGACCGCCGGCCTGCCAAGTTTCTTCATGCGCAAAGGCACCATGTCCTGCGACCCCGGCGCCATCTACCAGGTGCTGGAGGGCTTCCGCGCCAGCTACCAGGGCGACAAGGTCGACCTGACCGAAGGCTTCCGCTCGGAATGGCCCGACGCCTGGATCCACCTCCGTGCCTCCAACACCGAGCCGCTGCTGCGCCTGGTGGTGGAAGCCGACGACGCCACCCGCGCTGACGAGCTCTTCGAAGAAATCATGGCCTTCGCCCACCGCATCGCCTTCGGCAATGTGTCGCGAAGCGGGTAGACGAATTCACCGGAATAAGCCGGATAATAGATAAGCGTTGGAAGGCACATTCACGGTCTGGAAGGGTGCGAGAGCCCCGCTCGAGTTTAGGAAAGCCTGCCGGACATCGGCGGGGCTCTCGCCTCCTTCCAGACTGAGAATCGCGCTTCCAGCCGGAACTGGTAGTGGATGTAATCAAGGGGTTGATTGGATCATGCGTAAACCGCTGACTCTGAAAATCGGCATCTCCGGCGTGCGGGGAATTGTGGGGGATTCGCTGACGCCGCAGCTCGTCACCTCCTTCGCGGGGGCGTTCGGCACCTATTGCGGGGCAGGACCCATCCTGGTGGGCACCGACAGCCGGCCGTCGCGCGAGATGGTGAAGCAGGCGGTCATCGCCGGGCTGCTGAGCACCGGCTGCGCGCCCATCGACGTGGGCATCGTGCCGGTGCCGGCGCTGCAGTACCACGTGCGGGCGGCGAAGGCCTTCGGCGGCATCTGCATCACCGCCAGCCACAACCCCATCCAGTGGAACGCCCTCAAATTCTTCGGGCCGGACGGCATCATCCTGCGCCCCAACCAGGCGGCGGAGCTGGTCGACCTGTATCACCAGGGCATCTACACGCGCGTGCCGGCGTCGGAGATCCGCGAGGTTCGCACGGACGATGAGACGATCCGCCTGCACCAGCAAGCGGTGCTGGGCATCGTCGACGTGGCGGCCATCCGCGCGCGCAAATTCCGCGTGGCGGTGGACTGCTGCAACGGCGCCGGCTCCTTCGCCACCCCGGCGTTCCTCCGTGCGCTCGGCTGCGAGGTGATCGAGCTCGATACCAACCCTGACCTCCCCTTCCCGCGCAACCCGGAGCCCATCCCGGAGAACCTGGGCGAGCTGTGCCGGGTGGTGCGCGAGGGCAAGGCGGACATCGGCTTCGCGCAGGACGCCGACGCCGACCGGCTGGCCATCGTCGACGAGCACGGCAACCCGCTGGGCGAGGAGTGCACGCTGCCGCTGGTCATCCGCCACACGCTGAAGTACAACGAGGAAGCGCGCACGAAGCCGGTCATCGTCAACGTCTCCACCAGCCGCATGGTGGACGACGTGGCGGCGGAGTTCGGCTGCCGCATGGTCCACACCCGCGTGGGCGAGGTGAACGTGGTGGAAGCGATGCTGGCGCAGGGCGCCATCATCGGCGGCGAAGGCAACGGCGGCGTCATCGCCCCGCGCATCAACCCCTGCCGCGACAGCTTCGTCGGCATCGCGCTGGTGCTGGAAGCGCTGGCGAAGGAAGGCGGATCGTTGAGCGCCATGCGCGCGAAGATCCCCAACTACGCCATCGTGAAGACCCGCGTCGAGTGCCCCACCCGCCAGGTGGCCCCCGCCCTGCGCGCGCTGCAGGAAGCCTACCGCGGGGAGCAAATCAACACCATCGACGGCATCAAGATCATCTGGCCCGACCGCTGGGCGCAGGCCCGCGGCTCCAACACCGAGCCCATCATCCGCATCACCGTGGAAGCCCCCACCGATGTCGATGCCCGCGCGCTGGCCGACGACGTGATCGACTGCCTGGAGCGCTCGCTGGGACGGGTGACCGCCTGATTCGGAGCGCGGATTGGCAATCCGCGCTCCGGGCTAGGCCGTGATCTTCGCCATCTCTTCTTCCAGGATCTGCGCGTCCTCGACCAGCATGTCCGGCTTGTCCTTGGGGAAGACGCCGATGCAGACCGCGTCATTCGCGCGCAGGTGTTGCGCGGCAAAGGAGAAGGCTTCGCGGGGATCGTTGCGGCCGGCGGCCATCACCTTGTAGTGGATGGCAGGCTTGCTGAGTCTGCCGATGACTTCCACCATGCGCTGGCGGTCCTCCGCCAGGAACCATTCCGTCGAACCGTGGACGTGATCGGCCACTTTGTCGCGCGAGGTGGGGTTGTAGTAGCAGCACATGTAGAAGTCCACGTCCAGGTGCTCTTCCGCCCACTCGAACACGCGCGGGTTGTGCCCGGCCACCCCGGCGGCCAGGCCGGCATTGCGGATCATCTCGATGGCCTTCGGCAGCTCGTTCAGCCGGTTGTTGGCCAGCAGGTTGTCCATCACCCCGCCGTGGATGTAGCACGCCTTCGCGCCGCCGGTGACGGCGTTCTGGATGCCGCGCTCCATGGAGCCGATCTCCGGGCAGGTCTGCGCCAGCCACTGCAGCGTGCCGCCTTCGTCCCAGTATTCCATCAGCAGCCGCATCACGTGGTGGTCGCCCCGCGCGCAGAGCGTGGTGATCCCCACCGCCTCCGCCGAGCGCAGCGTCGCCTTCAGCCGCTCGAAGGTGAAGTAATGCCGCATCTCATCGTCGCGCTCGACGCTCTGATGCGAAAACCCGCTGAACGGATTGCTGCCCAGAATCAGGCGGCTTACCGGCAAGTTGCCGAAATGGACGGTGTCGAGTGACATATGGTCTCCTTGTTTGGCTGCGGGCTGTAGGCTGTAGGCCGAAGGATTTGACCATCAGCCCAGAGCCTTCTGCCTTCAGCCCGTCTTGCCTTGCCGGTAAATGATCGCCAGCATCTCTTCAGTCGTCGTGGGCGCGGGGTCGGCGGAGAGGGCGCGGCGGACCATGAGTTGGGCGTCGTTGCGGGTGTATTGCAGTTGCAGCAGGATGGCCAGCACGTCGTCCTCCAGCTCCTGCGCGGCGGTGGCCGGGGTGGAGACGGGCATGGTCACGTCGCCGTCGAGCATGAGGAAGGCGGTCATCTTGCCCTGCAGCTTGGCGACGATCTCGCGCGCTTTCTGCTTGCCCACGCCGGGCAGCATGGTGAGGAAGCGCATGTCGCCGCTCTCGATGGCGGCGGCGATCTTCGTCACCGGCTGCGCGATGGCCTTTACCGCGGTGCGCGGGCCGATGCTCGCCACCCGGATGAACTGTTCGAAGAACTCGCGCTCGAGTGCATTGCGGAAGCCGATCATCACCGGCGTGGCGCGCGACTGGTCGATCTGCAGGTAGTAGTAGATGACCAGCTTCACCTCTTTGCCTTCCTCCGCGTCCGGCAAAGCCGCCAGCACCGCCGTCGGCACCAGCACTTCATATCCCAGCCCCCCCGCCAGCACGATCAGCGAGGAAGACCCTCTCTCAATTACCTGGCCTTGAATAAACGAAATCATATGAATCCTTCCCAGCTGTACATAGAACGGTGTTCGCTTTTAAAAAGATTGAAAAGATTTTACAGATTGAAAAGATAATAGATTTAATAATTTTTTACTAATATCAGTATTTCTCATTTCAATCTAAAAAATCTTTTCAATCTTTTAAAAGCGAGCCAAGCCTATCGTCGTAAAAGTATGTTACTCCGTTCGCGGTAGGCATGGCATATGGCAAGTCCCAGCGCGTCGGAGACGTGATCGGGGGTGGGCGCTTCGGGCAGGCGGAGGAGGCGCTGCACCATCGCCTGCACCTGCTGCTTGCTGGCGCGGCCGTGGCCGGTCACCGCGCGCTTGAGCTCGGTGGGCGCGTAGTTGATCACCGGCACCGCCCGCTGCGTCGCCGCCAGCACCACCACCCCGCGGGCGTGGCCCATCAGCACGGCGGTCTTCGGGTGCTCGTAGGTGGTGAACAGGTCCTCGATGGCCAGCGCGTCCGGGATGAACTCGTGTAGGATCTTCGTCACCTGCTCGTGGATCTGCAGCAGGCGCGCCGTCAGGTCCTTGCTGTCCGGGCGAATCACCCCCCCGGCAAGGCAGTCGAGGCGATACTGCTCCGACACCTCCACCACGCCATACCCGGTGGCAATCAATCCGGGGTCAATGCCGAGAATGCGCATGCGATGTCCACGATCCCATCAACAGTTTGTTTGACCTATTATAGCAGAAGTGGCGGGGGATGGTGGAAGGAGGCGTGGTCCGTTCCCTCACCCCCGGCCCCTCTCCCACTGAGAGGGGAGACATCTGATCGAAAGCAGCTCCAGAAACCCCCCTCTTAGTGGGAGAGGGGCCGGGGGTGAGGGAACGGACCACGCCTCCCTTGATCAATACCGCCCATACTGGTGCGCCGTCTGGTACATCGCCACCACATTCTCGGTGGGCGAGTTATCCTGCAGCGAATGCGTCGGGGCGAAGCAGTAGCCGCCGCCGGGCATCATAATTTTCAGCGTGTCCCGGCAATAGGCCACGGTATCGTCCACCGTGCCATACGCTACCGGGCCGGCGGTGCTGATGCAGCCGTGGAAGGCCAGCCGGTCGCCGAAGCGTCCCTTCAGATAGGCGGGCGCCATGTCCGCCGCCTCCGGCTGCAGCGTGTCGGCGACGGTCAGGCCCATCTCGATATAATCGTCATACGCCCAACTGCTGGACCCGCAGGTGTGGATCATCACCGGCAGATCGTAGGCTTTTGCCAGGTCGAAGAACGGCTGCTGGCGGGGACGGATATGCTTGCGGAAGGTGTCCATGCTGATGATCGGTCCCTGCTGCGTGCCAAGGTCCTCGCCGATCCACATGAAGTCCACGCCGCCCTGCGCGGCCTCCAGCGTGCGGCGGGTCACCTCCAGCTGCACGGCCAGCAGGCGGTCGATGAGCAGCAGGCCAGCCGGCTCGTCGAGGGCCAGGTCCACGAAGACCTGCTCCATGCCGCGCAGGAAGCCGGCGGTATTCATGATGCACGCCAGTCCGGCGCCGCCGGCGTGCACCGCAAATTGCTGCCGCTCCCGGCAGGCATCGGCCACGCCGGAGTAATCGTGGTCGTCCGGCGACGGAAACGGCCAATTCGCCACCGTCTCTTCGTCGGCATCCTGCAGCGGGAAGTCGCAGTAATCCCAGTAACTGCCGCTCTCATGCTCGACATACCGCGTCACCCAGCCCCACAGCGGGTTCACCTGGCGTTCGGGCCGTTCGGCGTGCAGCGGGGCGCCGGTGTAGGGGACGCCGACATAACGAAAATCCACCCCCAGCACGTCGCACAGCCCCATGGTGTCGTCAGGCGCAAGCCCGTAATGGTCCTTCAACCGCCGGTCGATCCCCGGATTGGCATGGTAATTGATCGGCACGCGATCCGGCTCCTGCCGCGCAAAGGCGGTCAACACGCGCTCTTTCGACGTCATGGCTCGGGGCATGGCACACCTCGCATTATGATAGTTCATGTGAGTATACCTTGCGTAGTTCATTCGGTGGATAGAGGAAAAAGGCATTTCTTTGTAGTATTCACGCAATATCAGCCTGTTAACATCACATCTTTTGTAACATCACGGCAAAGGAGGGGGCATGCATCCGATCATCGGGTATGCCAACGAGCACCAGGCCAATCCGCGGGCGTTCATCCGCTACTCACGCGTGCAGAGCGTGATGCTGCTGTGGTGCAAGGCCGGGCGCGGGCGGGTGACGGTGAACGGCGTTAACTACCCGCTGCCGTCCGGGAGCTTCCTGGTGCTGCCGTGGAACCATGCCATCAGCTACCATCCGGATATTGAGGAGCCGTTCCTTGTCGCCGGCGTGCACCTGGTGCCGGATTACCCGCCCGGTCAGCCGCTGCCCCTTTCGGTGGTGCACGATGCCGCCGACCTGGCGGATGAGGCCGCCTTGCACGGCGCCGGTATGCCGCCCCTGTGCACGACCACACTCCAGGGGACGTGGGCCGATGCGCCGCAACTGCACCTGCTGGCCGATTACATCGTTGCGTGGTCGCAGCGCGGCCAACGGCCGGAGGGCATGGCGCGCCGCCTGGGCGAGCTGCTGGTGGAGGAGCTGCGGCTGGCCGTGGACGGCATGCGCGCGGAGGCCATCCCCCCGCGCCTGGAACGGGTGCTGGCGTATGCCCGGCAGCACCTGGCGGAGCGCATCACGCTGGCCGAGCTGGCGGAGGAGGCGCGTAGTAGCCGCTCGACAGTAACGCGGCTGTTCGCCCGCCACCTGCAGCGCTCACCCACGCAGTGGCTGCTGGAGGCGCGCATGGAGCGCGCGGCGCACCTGCTCTCCACCACCGGGTCTCCGATCGGACAGGTGGGCCGGCAGGTGGGCATCGACGACCCGTATTACTTCTCGCGGCTCTTTCACCGGTATTACACCCTCACCCCGACCGCCTACCGGCAGCAGTCGTCGTTGATCCGGTAATGGCGGCAATGCATGGGCACAGTCCGGTCATCGCTGCGCCAGCCACTTTTCCAGGATCGGGATCAAATTCGGCGACAGCAGGAAATCTATCAGCCGGTCATCCAGCGCCTCACCGTAAACGGGACGCACGACGGGCATCGACAATCCTTTGGCCAGCACGCTCTTCTTCAGTGCGAACTCTGCGTCGGCCATGGCGCTGGCATCGGCGACGACTGTCGGCACCGAAGCGACCGCGGCAATGATGACTTCCTCGCCGTAGTGTTTGCTGCGGAAATCCTTCTTCATCCGCTCCTGCAGCCTGGCGGTCGCCTGCTCGACGTCCGCCTCCGGCACGGCGCGAATCTCAGCCAGCTCGCGCTCCATGCCGCTGTTGTCTTTGGCCAGGCTCTGCACCGGCACCGTGCACGGCACGAAGCTGGAGGCCATCGCCAGCTGGTTCAGCGTCAGCAGGCGTTTCAGCTCCGCCAGCCCGTCTCGGTTGACTTGCGCGTCGTCCGCATTCAACAGGTTGAATGCGTTCTTACATCCGGCATACACCGCATCCATCGCGGGACTGATCGTCTGTTTCCGCTCGGTGGTCTCCACTATCTGCCGCAAGATGGGCAGCAAGCTGCGGCAGATCGCCACGCGCTCCGCCTCCGTCCGGTCGAACCGTGCCTTCGCCTGACGATTCAGGTCGAGCAGCGCCGTCATCTGCCCATCGGTCAGGTACAGGCTGTTCAGCATGTTCATCACCTGCACGTCGGCGGTCAGCGTTCGCACGGTCTCCGTCTCGTCGTTCTCGATCGGCGGCAGCGGCGCCTCGCCAGTCAGGTAGTGCAGTGTCTTCTGGGTGAGCAGAAAGTAGAGGATACTGTTCTCGGTGTCGTCATCCGGCTTTTCATTTAACAGGCCTTGTTGCGGCAACGCCAGCAGATCGTGCAGGTAGGCCAGCTTGCGCTGGGGGGTGTCCAGGTCCGGCTGCTCCTGCCACTTCGTGATGATGGGCCTGCCGAACTCCACCGCGCGCTCTACTTCCGCGTCGCGCAGCCCATACCGGTTGTAAAGCCAGCGCAGTGCGCGGGCCGGGTCATTCCGCGGGGTGGTGATGGCGCCCAGCACTGATTGTTTCCACTCGTCCTCCGTGCTGCCGCCCCGCCGCAGGCAGGCCCCTTGCGTGGTGGCCAACATCACCCAGATCGCCTCCACGCGCCCTTCCTGGTCGTCGAGGAGCTGGTAATACGGCACGGTATACGGGTCTTCGGCGGCATACACGGCGTTCCTCACCTTGTCCGCGACGCCGTTGTTGACGAACACCGCCTGGCGCAGGTTTTGCATCGCCTGCTCCATCGACGGCTGCGCCTTGATCTTCGCATCGCGGATGGCGCTCATCGCCGTCACCTGCGCGCGCAAGATCGGCAGCAGGTTCGCCTGCTGTGCCTCGTTCAATTCGAGCGCGGCCAGCATGCGGATCACCGACTGCCGGTGATTGAGCGCCGATGCTTCACGTTCTTCCGGCGAGATGCTCTTACCGAGTGGCGCGGCCAGTGAGGCGACGGTGAGAATGACGAGGCAGCACAGGACGACAGTACGCATGACGGATCCTCCTTTGCACTACTATATTACCGCTCAACATGCCGCCGGGCAATCGGGGGGTGTGAAGAGAAACCGCAGATTTCGCAGATTGCTTTTTTTATGTCTTCTGCGAAATCTGCGGTTCCCGCATTACCGCCGGAATTCGACGCCGTTATACGTCGCCCGCGCCACCGGCGCTTCCGGGAAGGGCTGCAGTACCGGCTGCAATGCTGCCGGGCCTTCGGCGACAAGGTTCAGGCCGGCGTCGGTGCGGGTCCAGGCGATGCGGATGGGGCCGGCGGGTGTGGGGATGGCGCCGCAGGCCTGCAGGAAGCGGTCGGGATAGGGACTGACGGCAAAGCGCGCGAAGCCGGGCTCCAGCGGGCGCACGCCCAGCGTCCACGCGCCGTAGTAGTAGATGGGCAGCGCGCTCCAGGCGTGGCAGAGGCTGCCGGCGTCGGCGAAGTCGGCGTCGCCGAGGTCGGTTTCCCAGAAGCTGGTGGCGTTGGCCAGCAGCATCGGCTCCCAGTGCTTCACAATTGTCTCCGCGGTGAAGCGGCGGGCGGCCGGACTGAAAGTGCGCAGGCCGAGGGTCTGGTAAAGCATGGTGTAGTAGGTCGACGAATACCAGCGGTGGGCCATCAGGCCTTCCAGCACGCGGTCGGCACAGCGCTCGGGGATCAATCCACCGGTCAGCGCCATCGTCTGCACCGTGTCGGACAGGTGCCAGCGCTTGCCGCGCTCCAGGAAGGTGGCCAGCGCGCCGGCCTCCGCGTCCCAGAAAGCGTCGCGGATCGAGCGGCCCAGCGCTTTATACTGCGACTCCACCGCCTCCGCCTTCTCCGCTTGTCCCGCCTGCGCCAGCATCCACGCGTAGCCCCGCAGCGCCTCGTGCAAGTACAGGTTGTATGGCGCGTCGAAGCGCTCGCCGGGATCGTCATTGCCGAACTTGAAGCCGGCCATGCCATCCACCCACTCATACAACTGCCAGGCCCGCGGCCCGCCCGGCGGCTGATACAGACCGGTTTGCGGGTCGAAGTGGGCGGCCAGCGCGGTGTTCAGCATCCACTCGATCTGCGTGCCGAAGGTATTGAAAAGCACCGGATTGCCGCTGTAGAGCCAGTGCTCCGCCACGTCGATGAGCCAGCACAGGCTGAAGCCGGGGATGTTCACCCCCGTACTGGCCGGCGCGGTCAGCTCCAGCAGCCCGTCCTCGCCCACGCCGCGGCCCAGCAGGTCAAAGGAGGCGGCGGCGAAGTCGTAATTGCCGAAGGCGTAATAGCCGAAAAGCGCCTGGTTGCGGCTGTCGCCGGCGTAGAGCGACTGCTCGCGCCACGGGCAATCCTCGTAATGTTCGTGCATGCAGAGGGTCAGCGTGCGCTTGCCCACTTCGTAAATGCGGTTGGCCAGCGCGTCGGTGGAAGTGAACGACCCGGCGTCGTCCAGCGGCAATTCCGTCGGCAGCAGGCCCAGGTAATCGAGTTGCATCGGCCGGTCGAAGTTGGTGAAGTGGCACTCCAGGTAGCGCAAGCCCATACGGCGGGGCAGCGTGAAGCGGTTGTCGCCTTCGCGGCAGATATACCGGTCGGCGAAACTGCGGCTGCCCACCTGCGCGCGCACGCGGCCGTCGTCCAGGTGCTCGCCGTGGGCGATATCCACCACCGTGCCGGCGGGAGCGTCCAGGTGGAAGGTGAGCACGCCGGCTTCTTCGCGCCCGAGGTCGATAATCAGGTACCGCCCATCGGTGCCTTCTTCCAGTGACAGCAATTCCGCTCGCCCCTCGTCCGGCTGCACCATGCAATCCCCCGGCAGCGGCACCGCGCGCGTGTAAAAGGTTTCCGGCTGCGGCGGTATAGTGAAAGCCTGACATGGGCGCTGGGCGATCAGCGCGTCGCGCATCATGGTGTCGGCGACGGAAAAGCCCTCCCCGCGGCGGATCAAGCTCCCCTGTGCCGCTAACTTCGCGGGCCGCGGCGGCAGCACGTTCAGCAGAGGCACCGGGCGCGGCAACAATTCTTTCCAGTACCCGTCTGTCGCTCCGGCCAATTCCCGCGTGTTTGTCCAGCCGCTGTCGTCATATTCCGGCTCTGTCCACGCATCATCCAGGCGTGCGTCGAATTCGGCGGTGAAACCGAGCTGCCCGGTGACCACCGGCATCTCGCCCGACCGGAACGCCGGCGACTGCCGCGCCCGCCAGGAACCGTCACTGACGATGCGCGCCTCCCCGGCCACCAGCGCGACGATCAACCCGGCTTTGCCGGTGCGGTAGGTGCTGAAGTTTTTTCCTTTGTAATACGCCAGCACGGCGATGACATTCTCCCCGGCCTGCAGTTTCCCCGCCACGTCGACGCTGGAATACGTCTTCCGCTCCGGATAATCGCTGAACTGCCCCCGCGCCGCCTCTTCACCGTTGACGAAGAGCACGAAGTCGGTATCCACCGAGAGGTGCAGCATCGCGGTTGCCGGCTGTGCGTCCAACCGGAACGTCCGCCGGAAGTTGACATACTGGTTAACGATCGGCTCTTCCTGCGGGAGCCAGATCCATTTTGCATCGGTAAACATCATGCCTCTTTCTTTCGGAGTGCGGTGGCTCGACACCGCTTTCATATTGCGTAAGGTGTTCAGGATAGATATAACGTAATACCTATATTGAATACCTTACGCAATATGAAAGCGGCGTCTAGCCGCCGCACTCCGAAAATCACCTTTTCGTTCGCCTGGTCGCCATCGCATACCGGCTGCTGTCACGGTAGGCGGACTTGCTGCCGAACAGGTTGGCGCGATGCTGCTCGATGCCGTCGCCGAAACCGGTGGTGACCTGCACTTCGAACAGGAAACACTCGGCATCCGGGGCGACGGCCAGGTAGTGCAGCGGCACCAGCGCCTGGACCGCATACCCGCCGTCCAGCGGCCGTGAGTGCACCTGGATATCGGGGACTTGGTGCGGTGCGTTATCGCGGAAGACAAACGCCTTCGCCGGTTCGCCGTTACAGGCGGGAGCGAGGTACACCTGGCCGATGGGGATGTTGCCGAAGACGTGGCCGATGCGCTCGCGATCCGGGCTGGTACCGTAGACTTCGATGCACGAGCCGTCCCACAGCATCTCGGTGACCGCCACCCGCGGGTCCTTCACCGTGCCGGAGATGGCCAGGCAGGCGCCGGCAAGGCCGAAGCGCAGGTCAGCCATGTGGGCGGTCGCCGCTTTCACCGGGTAGCGCGGCTCCGCGCTCAGCGCGCTTTCCAGCGCCCGCACCGGCAGCTTCGGCAGCAGCACCAGCGGGTATTCGACGATGGCCTGCGCCGTCGCCGGCTTGATCCCCTCGCCGGAAGTGGTGATCTGCAGCCGCGAGACGACGCGTCCCTCCGGCGCCACCGCCAACTCAACACTCGCGTCTTCCCCGGGCGCCAGGCGGCAGTGCAGACTGTTGCCGTTGGGGAACACGGCGGGCGGAACCGACTGCACCGTCACCTCGCGCTCCACCGCCTGCTTCCCCACGTTGCGCACGGTCAACCGCAGCTTGCCGGAGTGCGGGTCGATCCCCGCAATTACCGGCGCCAGCAGCTCCAGCCGGCTCTCCAGGCTGTAGGCCAGCGGCATCACCGTCCAGCAGGGGCGCAGGCGCTCGCCGCGGGAGAAGAGGTAAATCTCGTACAGATCCTGTAGATGCTCAGCCGGCAATGCCACGGCGAATTCGCAGGCCGCCTCTTCGCCGGGGGCGACGCGATACGGCACCTCAATGCAGGCGATGCCGGGGCCGTGCCGCTGGAGCTTCAGTTGGATCAGCTCTACGCCTTCAACCGGCACGTCACCGGCATTGCGCACGCGAAGGATCGCCTGACCGGGTTGCCCATCAGCGCTGATCGGCTCCACGATCTCAATGGCAGTATAGGTGCTCTCGATGGCGGTCCGGTATTCGTCCTTCAGCAAGCCGATCTCCTCGAACGGCAGTCGCTGAAAGCCGGTTGCGTATGCGGGTGAATCCTCGCGAAGCTGGAAGAGGCCGAACGCCGGGTCAACGAAGCCGGGGTCTTCGTCCACCAGGTTGTCGTGGAACTCGAAGTAATCCGGATAGGTCGCCCAGTGGGTAGCGAGCCATTGCCCCTGGCTGCCGACAGCGATGTTGCGGAAGACACCGCTGCCCAGCGGCGGCACGCCGGTGCCCTGGCGGAGGGCGTTCAGCACGAAATCCAGGTGCGGGTATTTCTGCTGGTAGGTCGCTTCGTCGGCCTTCACGTTAAAGAACTGCTCGCGCATCCAGCCGTGCACCATCGTCTCGCCGCGGTCGGCGCGGGCGGAGACACAGCGCTCGTCGAACCAGATGGCGGGCGAGCACCCGGCGAAGATATTGTCGTGGATGCAGGTGTTGGTCCCGCCGCCGGCCAGCACGCCCTTGTTCACCTGGTGAAGAATGTTGCCGTAAATCTCCGTGCCGCCGGCGCCGTCGTCCATGTAGATGCCGGAGGAACCCCACTCGTTGCGCCCGGAGTCGCCGGCGTGGTGGATCCAGTTGTAGCGCACCACGTTGCCCTGATAGTCGAACTTGCGGCCGGTATACATGCAGCCGCAGTCGTCGCCCTCCAGGGTGAAGTTGTAGCACTCGTTGTATTCGATGATGTTGTCATTGCCGCGGAAGCACATCAGCGCGTGCCGGTGGTCGTGCATGCGATTGTGGCTGACGATGACGCCGCAGGTTTCGTTGAGCTCCACCGCGCCGAAATAGGTCCAGCCCTCGCGCGCGATGTGGTGCAGGTGGCAGTTATGCACGCGGTGGTTGCAGGGGATCAGTTGTACCCGGTCACCGGCGTGCATGCGCACGCCGCACTCGCCGGTGCTGAAGATGTCGCAGCTCACCACTGCGTGATCGAAGCCGCCCTGGATGGCCACACCGTCCTTCCCTACGTTGCGCAGCGTGCAGCCGACGACGGAAATATCTTTCCCGCCGGTGATATTGACGGCATCGCCGCGCATGGCCTCCAGCGTGAGGCCGATGAAGGAGACATGCTCCACTTCCCGCAGCTCGATCAGCGGTCCGTCCAGCGTCGAGACGATAATCTCGCTCTCCTCGATGGGTTCCGGCGGCCAGCAGGTGAGCAGGCCGGTGCTTCGATCCAGGTGCCACTCGCCCGGCTGGTCCAGTTCTTCCAGCACGTTGAAGTAAAAGAACCTGCCGCCGGCGCGCACGCCGTAATGCCCAGTGCCCGGCGGGTCGGTGGCGATTTCTCGTGTCTCCGGGTCGAGGCTGACGACTTTGACGATGGTGGACGCCCAATCCAGGGTGAAAAAGCCGTGCAGGTAGAGGTCGTCATACGATGCCCAGCCACGAGGGCGGTCGTCGGTATACACCACCTTCCCATCGCAGCCTTCCCGCACCCGCTCGAACCCCTGGTTGGGCAACGAGGCGTTCGGCCAGCGCGCCGGCGTCAGCGGTTGCCGGTTGAAGAACAATTCCAGCGCCGCGTAGCCGGAGCCGCCGCCGTGGCCGCGGGGGACATACGTCCCGTAATCGGTGATGCCCAGCGCGGGCAGGTTGACCTGCATGGCATGCGCGCGGGCTGTTTCCGGCAGCCGCCGCAGCGTGGCCGCATCCGGCCTGGTGAATCCGCCGATCTCCCGCCCGCCGATCAGCCGCACCTCTTCGCCGGGATATGCGCGGTAGGTGATGGGGCCATCGGCCGTGCCCGAGTCTTCCGCCGTCAGCGTGAGCGTGGTTTCGCGATAATAGTTCCCTCCACGCAGGTATACGGTCGCCGCTTCACCGGTGCAGGCGCGGATTTCGTCCCGCGCGCGCTCCAGCGTGGCCAAGGGACGGTCGGGAGAGCGGCCATCCCAGGCGTCGTTGCCGTCAGTTGCGATATACAGGGTGAGCATGATTACAACCTTTGCAAGAGTTCGGGCTCTTGTTTCTTCTGCATCTCTGCGCGAGTTCCTGTTCCGAGTCCGAGGGGGAAGGAATTGCCGCCTTAACGGTGAAATACCATGCAGTCAGTGATATCTCCTGATGGAAGGGGAGTGGCATCGATGTCAGCCAACCTGTGCCCCAATTGCGGGCGCCCGATGGGACCGGGCATGAGCTTCTGCCCGCCGTGCACCGCCGCACGCAGACGGCAGCAGAATGCGCATAAAACCCGCGAGTTCAACCCCTGGATCATCTTCCTGGCGGTAGTGCTGGTCGGGGCGGCGGTCCTCGCCTTCCGCGTGGTCACGGTCACTATTCCGAATATGAAGGCCGGGCGAGCGATCGAAGCCGTGCGGACGCATGACATCATGTTTTATATGAATAAAAGCGAAACGCATTATACGCTGGAGATGGTGATCAGCCATTACGATCCGGCGACGAAGATCTTCAAGCCCAACCTGCTGCCGCTCGGGACGAAACCGGCCGATCCGCTCGCCTGGTCGGCAAAACTCGACGGCGCCGCGTATGATGTCGTTTGCCGCTTCCGCGGCGCGGTTTATACGTTCAAACTGACCGGCAGCGACGTGCAGGGTATCGACGACAATGGCCAGGCGATCCTGGGCCAGGAAAGCGCCATGATCGACGCCCAACCCTCTTTCCCCGGCTCGTCGGTTCCGCCGGGGGCGCTGTAAGGCATGCCGGTGCCTGAGTTTCTTGCTTTTGCTCTTATCTCTTGCTCTTGCTCTTAAAAGGCCTCACGGGTTGGATTTTGTGATGCTTTTTAGAGCAAGAGCAAGAGATAAGAGCAAGAGCAAGATTCAGTGCCTGGCATCCTCCCCGTATGCTATACTAGGGCGTATTCACCTCACCTGGAGATCGACCGATGACCGAGAAGGCCTGTCCCGACTGGGAGAACCCCCAACTGCTGCAGCGCAACCGGGAGGCGGCGCGCGCGACGTTGCTGCCGTTTGCCGATGCCGACACGGCGCTGGCCGGCGAGCGCGGCGTGTCGCCGTATATCAAGCTGCTGAACGGCTACTGGCGCTTTTTCTACGCGCCGTCGCCCGCGGAGGTGCCGTCCGATTTCAAGGGGGTCGAGCACGAGGCGGCCGGCTGGAAGACCATTCCGGTGCCGAGTAACTGGCAGATGTACGGTTACGGCACGCCGGTTTACACCAACGTGGCCTACCCTTACCCGGTCGATCCGCCGCGCGTGCCGCAGCAGAACCCGGTGGGCATCTACCAGCGCACCTTCCTGCTGCCGGCGGAGTGGGCGGACCGGCAGGTCTTCCTCAATTTCGAGGGTGTCGATTCCGGCTTTTACGTGTATCTGAACGGCAAGCCGGTGGGCTACAGCCAGGGCGCGCACCTGCCATCGGAGTTCAACCTGACCCCGCATCTACAGCCCGGCGAGAACACGCTGACCGTGCTGGTGTTCCAGTGGTGCGACGGCAGTTACCTGGAGGACCAGGATTTCTGGCGGTTGAGCGGCATCTTCCGCGACGTGTACCTGGTGGCCACGCCCGCCGTGACCCTGCGCGACATCAGCGTGCAGACAGTCTTCGACGCCGATTACCGGAACGCCGTGCTCTACCTGCGCGCACAGGTGCGGAACCTGGGTGCGGCGGCGACGGGCTACCGGCTGGAGGCGGCGCTGCTGAATCCCTCCGGCGGCACGGTAGCGCAAGAACCGCTGGGCACGATCGAGCTGGCCGCCGGCGCGGAGACGAACCTGGAAACCCGCATCTCCATCGCCAACCCGGCACAGTGGTCGGCGGAGACGCCGCACCTGTACCCACTGCTCCTCTCCCTTTACGGGCCGGACGGCGCGCTGCTGGAGGTGCGGCGGGTGAACGTCGGCTTCCGCCAGGTGGAGATCCGCGACCGGCAGCTCTGGATCAACGGCCGCTCGGTGAAGCTGAAGGGCGTGAACCGGCACGACACCCACCCCGACCTGGACCACGCGGTGTCGCTGGAGTCGATGGTGCAGGACATCGTGCAGATGAAGCGGTACAACATCAACACCGTGCGCACCTCGCATTACCCCAACGACCCGCGCTTCCTCGATCTGTGCGACCAGTATGGGCTCTACGTGATCGACGAGGCGGACCTGGAGACGCACGGGATGTATGCCACCGGCGACCTGAATCTGCTCTCCAACGACCCGGCGTGGGAAGCGGCCTACCTGGACCGCGCCGTGCGCATGGTGGAGCGCGACAAGAACCACCCCAGCATCATCTGGTGGTCGCTGGGCAACGAGTCCGGCTACGGGCAGAACCACGTGGCGATGGCCAAATGGATGCACGAGCACGAGCCCACCCGCCCGGTGCATTACGAAGGCGCCACCGGCTGGGGCAACCCCGAGCATCGCGTGGACGATGAGGTAATTGACGTCTTCAGCACCATGTACCCCACCGTGGCGCGCATCATCGAGGAAGGCGAGAAGACGGAAGACCCGCGGCCGTTCTTCATGTGCGAATACGCGCACGCCATGGGCAACGGGCCGGGCAACCTGAAAGAATACTGGGATGCGATCTACAACGCCCCGCGGCTCATCGGCGGCTGCGTGTGGGAGTGGGTGGATCACGGCATCCGCCAGACCACGGAGAGCGGCGAGGAATGGTTCGCCTACGGCGGCGACTTCGGCGACAAGCCCAACGACGGCAACTTCTGCATCGACGGGTTGAATTATCCCGACCGCATCCCGCACACCGGGCTGATCGAGTATAAGAAGGTGATCGAGCCGGTGGTGGTGGAGGCCGTCGACCTGAAGAAGGGCGTGCTGGCGATCCGCAACCGCTACGACTTCCTCTCCCTCGCCCACCTGCACGGGCGGTGGAGCCTGCTGCGCGACGGCGACGTGCTGGCGCAGGGAGAGCTGCCGGCGCTGGAGATCGCGCCGGGCGAAACGGGGGAAGTCACGTTGCCGTATACCCTTCCCCTGGCCAAGCCGGGCTCGTCCTACTGGCTGAACGCCAGCTTCACCCAGCGCGACGACACGCCGTGGGCGCCCGCCGGCTATGAAGTGGCGTGGGCGCAATTCGAGCAGCCGGCGAAATCCGCCGCTCCGGCAGTTACCCTGAAATCCATGTCCGAGTTGGCGGTGAGCGAGACGAAGAACGAGATCGTCGTCGAAGGCGAGGAGTTTTGCCTGCGCTTCGACAAGCAATCGGGCACGCTCTCCACGTGGGAGTACCAGGGAGTGCCGCTGCTGACCGCTGGCCCGCGTTTCAATGTCTGGCGCGCGCCGACGGACAATGACAAGCACTTTGCGAAGGAGTGGGTGGCGCACGGTCTGGACCGGCTGATCCACCGCACGGACCGCGTGGCGGTGGCGCGGCAATTGCCGCAGGCGGTGGAGGTGGAGATCGACGCGATGCTGGCCGGGTATTCCCTGGCACCGGCCTTCCATGTGCGTTACCGCTACACCATCTACGGGTCGGGCGACGTAATAGTGCAGACGCACGTCAAACCGAATGCCAAGCTGCCCAACCTGCCGCGCCTGGGCTTGCAACTCCGCCTGCCTGGCGTGCTGGACCGGTTCGCCTGGTACGGCCGCGGCCCGCACGAGAATTACGCGGATAAAAAGGAAAGTGCGCGCGTGGGCGTCTACCGCGGCAGCGTGCAGGAGCAATACGAGCCTTATATCTTCCCGCAGGAGAACGGCAACAAGTCCGACGTGCGCTGGGCGACGGTGACCGACCTCCGCGGCTTCGGCCTGCTCGCCGCCGGCCAGCCGCTGCTCAACGTCAGCGTCCACCATTACACGCCGGAGGATTTCACGGAAGCGAAGCACACCTTCGAGCTGAAGCGCCGCGATGAAACCATCCTCCACCTGGACCACCGCCAGGCCGGCCTCGGCAGCAACTCCTGCGGCCCCGGTCCGCTGGAGCAGTACCTGATCAAGCCGGAGGAAATTGAGTTCAGCGTGCGGCTAAAGCCGTTCACCTGCGACGCCGTCTCGCCGATGACCGTGTGGCGGATGGCGCCTGCTCCTTTGGAGTGCGGTAGCTAGATACCGCTTTCATTGTGCGTAAGGTGAAGAGGATAGGCATCACGTGATGTCTATTATGAACACCTTACGCTTAGTGAAAGCGGTGTCTAGCCACCGCACTCCGAAAAAAGGCCTTTGATGTATCATTCACAGCCTGCAATTGGTGAATACCCCCGTCTCTTTTTCACGGCGGCCGATCTGCCGGCCATCCGCGCGAAGCTGGAACATGCGGACTGCGGGGCCGCGTGGGAGCGGCTGCTGGTCGGGTGCGAGGCGCTGCTGGGTTCCGACCCCGATCCCGTCTACGTCAGGCACCTCAAGGCGGAACACCTGGCCTTCGCCTACCTGATTACCGGTCGGGAGGCCTTTGCAGAGCGCGCGCGGGTGATGGTGCGGGAGTTGATCGCTCAGGAAAGCTGGCAGGACCGCAACGGGCGGTGGCGCGCGGGGTTGAATACCGGCATGACGATGCGCACCGTCGGACTGGTATATGACTGGCTGTATGACACCTGGACGTCCGAAGAGCGCGCGAATATCCGACGGGCGGTATGCGACAAAGCCTTTACGCCGCTGCTCGACGCGGTGCGCGCCGGGGATGCGGATACGGCCTGGTATACCTGCAACGGCATGATGGTGGTGAACGGACCGGCGCTGATGTGCGCGCTACTCTTCGCCGGGGAGATGGATACCCGCGATGTATATGAAACATCGCTCCGCCAGCTTCAGCGGGCGATCGATTCGCATTGCCCGGACGGCGGCTACCCGGAAGGGCTGCTTTACTGGAACTACGGCCTGCGCCACCTGCTGGCCGGCGTCGAGCCGCTGCGGCGGCTGGTGGGCATTGATCTCTATCGCGAACCGTTCCTCTTCAACACCGCGCGGTACGCCCTGCACGGCATCGAGCCGTGGCTGGCGGATTGCGTCAACCCCTCGGATGCGCCGCATATCACCAAGCTCTGGCCACCCGTGGCGGCGCTGGCGGCGTATCACCAACGGCCGGCGTTCCAGTGGCTGGCGCGGCGGCTGCTGCGGCATGACTGGGGGTTGGACGGCGAGAGCCTGGAATACAGCCTCTTCTACCTGCTCTTCTACGATCCCGACTTGCCTGCCGCGCCGCCGGATGCCGAGGAGCGCAATTACCTTTTCTCCGGTTTACAGGAGCTGTCGCTGCGCAGCGATTGGGGCGAGGAAGCGATTCACGCCTGGTGGCTGAACGGGGCGGCGAACCGCTCGCACAACCACCTGCACCTGAACAGCTTCACCATCTCCGCCTTCGGGGAACGGTTGCTCATCGAATGCGGGCAATACGATTACAGCAACGGCCGCGACTACCGCGCGCAGAGCAGCGGACATAACACGCTGCTGGCGGACGGCAAGGGGCAAGTCATCACCACCGACACCGGCATCTTCTGCCGCCGTATTCGCGCCGGGCAGTGGGGCACGGTCTACGGCATCTTCGAGAACCTGCGCGAGGAGGCGGGCGCCACCATCGCCACCGGGCACACGGTCAACGCCTACCCCGGCCGCCTGCGCGCCTTCGACCGCACGCTAGCCTTCGTAGACCGGCGGTTTTTCTTTCTGCACGATCACGTGGAGTTGGACAAGGAACCGCCGGTGAACCTGACCTGGCTCTTCCACGCCGGCGGCAGTATCACGATTGAGGAGGGCCATGCGGTATTCGCCAGCGGCGATGCGCGCCTGCTCATCTTGCCGCTGACCGATCTGCCCCTTTCCTGGGAGGTGCGCGACGACCACTCCGAGCGCGCCCACCCGGAGATTCCGGTGCACTACCTGCTGTGGAATGGGTTGCGTGAAGGCAAGGCCTGCGATCTTTACGCCCTGCTCATCCCCTTCCGCGCCGGAGAGCAGCCGGCGGCGGCGCTGGAGCGTTGCGGAGTAACGCACACAACCCTCGTATACGATCCGGCATACGGCATCAAGCCGCGGGAAGCGGTTGCATCGACGGTGAATGGAGTGGCATTTACCGTGACTGGCCAGTCGTGGCAATACGATCCGATCGGTCGTAAATTTTTGACGTAAACCGTCCGGAATCGTATACTCCCCATCGAGGTAAAAATATTGGCGCAAGCGAAAACCCCGCGTGACCTGGTGCATGAATTCCCGTTTTTTGCCGGACTGGACGAGCAGACGTATGAGGAATTACTCGGCGGTTCGACGTCGCGGCGCGTCGAAAAAGGCGAGACGCTCTTCCTCGATGGCGAACCGTGTCGCGGGATGTTCCTGGTGCAGTCCGGGGTAATCAAGATTTATAAGCTGTCCGAGAGCGGCAAGGAGCAGATTCTCACGCTGGCGCGCCCCGGGGATGCGGTGGCGGAGTTGCCGTTGTTCGACGGCGGCGATTATCCCGCCTCCGCCGGCGCCATGGAGGACTCCGTGGTGCTGTTTGTGCCGGCGACGCTGGTCAACGAACTGCTGGAGCGCAAGCCGCAGTTGTGCCGCTCGGTGATCGCCGCACTGGCGAAGCGGCTGCGCAAGCTGGTGGGGCTGGTGGAGGACCTGTCGCTGCGCCACGTCCGCGAGCGGCTGGCCCGCCTGCTCATCGAGGAGGCCGGCGGCAAGCTGGTGTTTCACCTCGCCTTCACCAATGAAGAGCTGGCGGCCCGCCTGGGTTCCGTCCGCGACGTCATCTCCCGCACCATGAGCGCCTTGCAAGCCGAAGGCCTCATCCGCCTGGAAGGCCGCCGCGTGGAAATCATCAGCCCGCGGGGATTGGCGGAACTGGCAGGAGAATAATTTAACAGGATAGTCAGGATACCTAGGATATCTCAGGATGACATTCAAATAATTTCATCCTGAAATATCCTAGATATCCTGACTATCCTGTTAAATTCGTCACGCGCTCTTCTTCCGTGCCATGACCATCTCCGGCGGGAATTCGAAGGTGGCGTAGGAGCGCTGCAGCACGGGGAGGGCGACGTTGCGCACGGGGATGCCGGATTCGCTGGAGCCGTGCTCGGAACCGTAGTGGGCGTGCCCATGCAGCACCAGGTCGGCGCCCAGGCGGTCGATGGGCTCGCAGAGCAGCGAGCTGCCGAGGAAGGGGTACAGCTCCATCGGCTCGCCGATCACCGTGTCTTGCACCGGGGCGTAGTGAAGGATGACGATGCGGATGTCGCACGCCATGCCGCTCAAGTCCTGGTGGATGCGTGCGGCCTCGTCTTTCGTCTCCGAAATGAAGGCTTTGATGCTCTGCTCGCCGAAGGGCGTCAGGCAGCGAGCGCCGAAGCCGCCGCAGAAGCCCTTGGTGCCGCAGAAGCCGATAGTGAGCCCATGCTTCTCGAAGATCACCGCATCGCCGCCGCCCACCAGCACGTGCACGCCGATATCGCGCAGGATCTGCACGCATTCTTCCGTGTGGTCGGTGTGCATGTCGTGGTTGCCCAGCACGCACAGCACCGGGATCTGCACCTTCTTCAGCACTTCGGTCAGCGCGCGCATCTCCTCCGGCAGGCCGGAACCGGTCAGGTCGCCCGGCAGCACCAGGAAATCGGCGGCTTCATGCACGGTGTCGAAGTGGTGGTGGAACGTCCGGCGGCGTTCGACGTGCCAGTGAATATCCCCCACGGCGGCCACGACGACCGGCGTACTACTCATCGTCATCGCCTCCCGTACCAGGGCAATATTTCCGGAGTGGTGCCCGGCGGGAAGCGCGACGGCCGCACGTAGAGTTCGTTCGCCACGCGCAACACGCCCTCCACCTCGACCGCCGCCAGCTCCGCTTCTTCTTTCTGCTCCGGGGTATCGACGTCGCCGGACAGCGTCACCACCCGGTCCCGGCAAGTGATGGAGATGTCCTGCGCGCTGACGCGGGGATTGAGCAGAATCGCCTCCCGCACTTTATTCGCGATCGCCGCATCGTTATACATCGCTTTGACTGTATCATACCCGTGCCCCCGGCCATGGCCCAAAGACGAAACAATGCGGGGACGCGGGCCCTCTCCCCCCAGCCCCCTCTCCCAATTCTGGGCGAGGGGGAGAAGGTTTACATGAAATAGTCTCCGTAATTATATAACCGCTCCGGTGCTCCCCCTCGCCCAGGATTGGGAGAGGGGGCTGGTAATGCTGTCCTTCCTGGCCAGCAGTGGGGAGAGGGTCCGCGTCTCTGCGCTGTAGCGGGCGATTACGATGTCTCTCACAAAAGACTCATTCCAAAAATACTAAACAAAACACTTTAGTTAGTCTTTTGCCCCCTGCACATTACCTGGTTTTCTGATAGAATATGGAAAGGATAGCCTGCTTTGCGGGCAATAGGAGGTGTTCCCGGCGATATGCTCCTGTTCCTGGTCTGCCTGCTTGCATGCCTGCTGGTGGTAACCGTGCTCGAAGAGGACGATAAGGTTGAGTCGCGCCCGGCGCACAGCGTGAGCATCATCCCCACGGAATGCTTCAACCTGAAGATCATCCGCCGCGGGAAAAACCGTGTGGATGTCACGCCCACGCGCGTCAATCACGGATGGTTCGCCGGTTCTTTCACCAATCTCCCGCTCGATGCCGAAATCACCATCCGCATCTGCATGGAAGGGAACGACATCGGCGGCAACATCGCAGATACGCGGAAGTGGGTTGGCCTGCGCCCGGTGATGACATACGCCGATCCGGCGCGCTACGAAAGCTACCAGTGGTATAAACGCGACGCGCAGGGGCGGTGGATTTCCGGCGATCCCTGCAAGCGCGGCGCAGCTAAGTTTGCCGGCAGCGGGCGCACGCCGGTGCAGGACATCATCCCCGCTCACCTGGCCGCCGAGTTTCTCTCCGCCGACGGCGACACCTGGAGCCCGTGGCGCGAGCTGAAGGAAGGCAAGGCGGACCCAAGCACCCGCATCTTCACTATCCGCGAGCGCTTTGCCCGGCCGACGGCGACCATCGCGCTGCATTTTCCATATACCGTTGCCTACCAGGACGCCTTCCTGCAGCGACTGCGCGCCGGAAAATTCCCCGGTGTGGCGGTGGATGAGGTGGGTGAATCCGCGGAGAGGCGCAAGCTCTATATCGTGCGCGTCGATGATCCGGAATGCCCCACGCCGCTGCGGCTGGGGACGACAATTACCCGCGATGACGGCACGATCGTTCCCGTGGTGCGTATCGAGGATGCTCCCGGCGCGCCGAAGCCGCGGGTGCTGATGGTCAACGCGCGCGAGCATGGCAGCGAGCACGCCGGGAGCTGGGTCGTGCAGGGAGTATTGCGCCACCTGCTGGCGGACACCCCGGAAAGCCGCAGACTGCGCAAAAACACCACCTGGCTGCTGCAGCTCATCTATGATCCGGATGGGGCGGCGAAATCCGTTTTTGACGCCGTTACCGACCGCTTCTTCCCCCACGAGAACCACCCGAAATACGGCAGCAATACGCCGGTGGAAGTGGTGTCCTATGCCCGCTACCTGCGCGCCTTCGTCAACAGCGGGCGCATGCTGGCCTCCGTCACTTCCTTTTACGGGTTCGAGTGCAATGAGGGGAAGCCGGTACTCTGTCCGAACGTGATCACGCAGGAGAAGGAGCTGACGCTGAGCTTCAACGAATTCTGGTTCACCCGCCTGCACAAGATCGGCGTTCAGACCAATCCCCCCCGCCGGCCCTGGTTCGAAATGTGGACGCCATACCGCCTGCATGCCTGGTGCTGGTACTGGTACAGCGCCATGACCTTCTCCTTTATGGTCTGCGACCGTTATCCCGGCTGCCGCCTGGATCTGCGCGCCCTCGAGAGCGTCGGCGCCAGCTACGCAGAGTCCCTGGTCGATTACCTGGACACCCCCCGTGCGCAGCATCGCCTGCAGGAAATCCAGCAGTTCCTGGAACGCCGCAAACAGGAGCGCGAGCTCTGGTTCCGCACCTCCATGGCCGGCACAGCGGACGACCCGACGCTATATGACATGTTGTCGATGGGGTATTAGGAAGGGTTAGGGAGTGATGATGGGTTGCGCCCGGTCCGGTGGTTGAGTAGGCAGGGAAGCCTCCCCGCATCTTTCCGCAGCCCTCGCGCCGTATCGAAACCACCACGCTCATAATGCTCGTTCACTCACAGCTTGCCTATTCACGCGGTGGTTTCGATACGGCGCGAGGGCTGCGGAAAGATGCGGGGAGGCTTCCCTGCCTACTCAACCGCCGGACCTTTATCCCCTAACCCCTAGCCCCTTCCTCTTACACCTGCGTCGTCCGGCTCCGCCGCATGTTCCAGATCTCCGCGGCGTCTTCCAACTGCTCTTCCGCCAGGAAGTGCTCGATCTCGCGCACGGCCAGCGCGCCTTCGGCGGCGACGGTGATGATCTGGCGCCAGGCGCCGTTGCGCACGTCGCCGGCGGCGAACACGCCGGGCATGCTGGTGCGGTAACAGCAATCCGCCTTCACGAAGCCCTGCTCATCCAGATCGATGATGTCGCGCAGGAAGCTGGTGTTCGGATCCATGCCCACGTAGATGAAGACGCCGTCCGCCGGCAGTTCGAACGGCGTGCCGTCCTTCAGGTTCATCAGCCGCACACCGGTGACGGCATTGCCGTCGCCCAGGATCTCCGCCACCTTGGCGTTCCACACAAACTTGACCTTCGGATCCTTGAAGGCGCGTTCCTGCAGGATCTTCTGCGCGCGCAGGCTTTCCCGCCGGTGGATGATGGTCACCGTACGGGCGAAGCGGGTCAGGTACAGGCCTTCTTCGACCGCCGCATCGCCGCCGCCGATCACCGCCACTTCTTTGTCCCGGTAGAAAAAGCCGTCGCACACCGCGCAGTTCGACACGCCACGGCCGTAGTAGGTGTCCTCGCCGGGTACCTCCAGGCGGCGGTGGTGCGCGCCGGTGGCGATGAGCACCGCGCGGGCGTAGAGCTCGTCATCCTCGGTGACGATATGCACGTCGCCTTCATAATGCATGCTCTTCACGGTGGCGGTGCGGATATCCGCGCCGAACTTGCGCGCGTGCTCGTGAAAGCGCTCGGCCAGCTCCGCCCCGCTGATCTCCGGGAAGCCGGGATAATTTTCCACCGTCATCGTGTTCTGAATCTGCCCGCCGGGGGCGGCCTTCTCCAGCACGATGGTCTTCAACTCCGCGCGCGCGGCATAAATGGCGGCGGTCAGTCCCGCGGGACCCCCGCCGATAATCGCCAGGTCATACAGCATCTCAGGCGCCATGAGTCAGCCTTTCATTGTTTTTATCCGCATGCGGCGCGTCCTTCCGCCGCAGAGATTGAAATGATTGAAATGAAATAAATCTTTTCAATCTGCGGATAAAAAATATGCAAATCCTGCCGCCCGTGGGAACGGCTGCCGGTATTATAGCAAAGATCGCCGACGGAGCGACGAAAGGATGGAAGAATGGACGAACCCCTCCATTCTTCCACCCTTCCAACCATCCCGTCTTCCACCGTTTACATCTGCGCCATCAGCTTGCGGTTCAGCTCGTCGCGGGGCGTCACGCCCACCACGCGGTCTACCGGCTCGCCGCCTTTGAAGATGATCAACGTGGGGATGGACTGCACGCCGAAGCGCACCGCCAACTGCTGGTTATCATCCACGTTGACCTTCACCACCTTCACTTTGCCTTCCTGCTCCTGGCCAACCGTATCCAGCACCGGGGCCATCGCGCGGCAAGGACCGCACCAGGGCGCCCAGAAATCCACCAGCACCAGCCCGGCGGCCTGCAGCACTTCCGCGTCGAAATTGGCCATGGTCACGTCAGTCACATTCGCCATCAGGAGTCCTCCTCGTTAATCGCACATATCATAATGCAGTATCTCCGCCCGGCCGGCGTCTCGCACCTGCCCGATGTTACGTATCCGCACACCCGCCGCTCTTCCGGCCGATCCAGGCGTTTAAGTAGTTTCTCCCAACCCCTCGCGTATACCTGCCGAAATTTTCTTCCGGCAACGGCGGGTTATCCACAATGTGCGCCGTTGCGGGGTGCCGAAGCTGCCGCAGGGGTATATCACAGCGGAGGTGATCGCCATGCCCTGGTCGGAAGATCGTTACCCGGCATCGATGAAAAACCTGACGCCGGAGGTGCGCAACAAAGCCATCGAAATCGCCAATGCGCTGCTGGAGGAAGGCTATGCGGAAAGCCGCGCCATCGCCATCGCCACCGCGCAGGCGGAGCGGTGGGGTGAGGAGCACGGGATGGAGATCAAGAAGAAGGCGGCGTAGGGCCGTATGTCAATCATAAGGATTCGTGAATTTGCGGAGTTCCTCGACCAGTAGGTAGACCGTCGTGGAGGGGTTGGCGTCAGCGGGTTGTAAGTCGGCTTTCTCGCTGTGTTGACGCCTGGCCCGTTGAATGGCGATCTCCTGGAATGGTTCCAGAAGGTCGTATATCTGCTCATCGTTCTTCCGGTATTTGCGCTTCAAGCGGTTGGTGAGTATATCCATGTATTGTTTGCGGTGCAAGGCTGTATCGTGATAGTCGAAGTGCAGCAGGTACCATAACTCGAATGCCTGATTCGAATACGCGGCATGCAACCCATTCGATAGTGCCATCTGGATGGCATCATTGAATTGCTGTTTCCGTGTGCTGTCCCTGTCGAATACACACCAGACCTGGTCATCCTCTTCTGTATAGCCGTATTCTTGCCGAAGCCGAATGGCTTCCCTTACCAGGCTTTCGGTGTTGTAACCGGTGCCTTCAATACGTATCTCCACGACTTCGCGAGGAACGCGGAACCTGCGGAAGTAATTCGGCTCCGTTTTCTCACCTTCGCAGACGATGAGGAAACGGTTGATAGGCTCGCGAACCTCGACTCGCCGCTCTCGATAACCGCGCGGGCCGCGCTCCATGCGTTTAGCCATTGGCTTCCTCCACCACGCGCCGCAAGTCGCCGAGGAAGGGAATGGCGCCGTATTTCCCCTGGATATAGTCCTTGCCATACGAGGCGTCGTTCCGCACTTTGAACTCCGCCAGGGAATAGAGGTGCGACGCGCCGAACCGATCCTTCTCGGTAAACCAGATCTGGTCCCGGCGGAGGAAGTCCTTATCCAGCAGGTTCGTGTCGTGCGTCATGAAAATCAGTTGCGCATGCTTGGGATTGGTCTCCTTGCTGTTGAATAGACGAATGATCTCGCGAGTAACGAGTGGATGCAAGCGGGCGTCGAGCTCATCGATGACTAATGGGTTGCCAGCGTGAAGTGTCTCCAATAGTTGACCTGTGAGGGCGAAGACCTTTTTCGTTCCTTCTGATTCCTGATGGTCAAGGTTAAAGGTGACAGGAGCAATCTGTTCGCCCGAAGCCGAATACCCACGATGAATGGTGGTGATCGTCGGCCGATGACGTAATATATTATATTCGGCTGCGCGTTCCCTTGTGATCGATGCCAGATGCTTCAGGACCAGCGTCGTGTCATCTTTACGTTTGAAATCGGTGTCAATCGTATCCGCATCTTCTAGGTTGATGTCAACGATTCCGATATCCAGTGTCTTAATGAACCGGACAACCTTCTGTTCGTCCTCGGGCTGTTGCAACAGGCGCAATGTGTGGGCTCGGATTGGATCGTCATCAAGACCGGAAATAATCATACAGTCCCGAAACCATTTCAATATCCGAACTGCGACGATGCCATTGAATTGAGCCACCACTGAGATGAAGAGCGCATTGCTTCGTGTCCGCTGTTGTAAGCCATCGCCTTCGGAAAACGCCTCCTTTGCCAGCGTGATTTTATCATCTTCACGCTCGAATATTCGAACTTCTCTGGTTTTCGGCACATAATACAACCACTCACGCTTGACTCGTTCAGGGGTTACTTCAAATCCATAACGATATTGTATTCCTTCAGTGATGAATACCATTTCAAAGGAGGCAGGTTGTAATAACGTCTCTGGACTGAGAGCATATAATTCTACAGGAATCGGCTCACCAGACTGGGTGTCCTTTGATGAGGTGAGCACGAATTCGCGCATAAACCGCATGGCCGCAACCAGATTGCTCTTCCCACTGGCATTTGCACCATAGACGGCGGCGCTAGTGAGCAGGCTGGTATCTTCGTTGATCGGGAACACCGTATTGGCGTCGAGCTCTTTGTTCTGCGACGTGAGCTTGGAAGCCACCATGCTCAAAGTGACTTCCTCTTTGAATGACTTGTAGTTGCCAACGCTGAATTCGATAAGCATCGTGATCGCCTCTCCGGCTTGTTGTGAGAATATTTCTCGCGGCAAGTAGATTATTCCTTCTATTCCATCTATATTATCGTCACTTTTACGAAAAATACACAATTTATACTGAGATTTCCTGCCTTCTTTCGTCTGCAGGCCTTGATAGGGGTTGCCTGTGACAGCAAAATGGCGAGACTTGTGAGCACGAGCACTGGTGCAGTATACTTGATGGTAAGGAACGGTTTATGTCTGACTCTCCATCCCACCCACCGGCACACGACCCCTACGCGGCATTTCGCATCCCGAATTTCTGGCAGTATATGCTCGGTTCGCTGCTCATTCAGATCGGCATGGGGGCGCAGGGGCTGGCCATCGGGTGGGAGATTTACCAGCGGACGCACCAGGCGCTGTCGCTGGGCCTTGTGGGCGGGGTGCAGGCGATCCCGATGATCCTGCTCAGTCTGCCGGCGGGCTATTTGGCGGACCGCTTCGACCGGCGGCGGGTGATTGCGCTGTGCCTGACGGGGGTAGCGCTGTGCTCGCTCGGGCTGGCGTGGCTGTCGCATATCCAGGGGCCGATCGCGTGGATGTACCTGCTGCTCTTCCTCGACGCCACCTTCATGACGCTGCAGCGGCCGGCGGGGTCCGCCATCTTCCCCGCGCTGGTGCCGGCGGAGACCTTCGAGAATGCCATGAAGTGGAGCTCCAGCCTGTACCAGCTCTCCGGCATGGGCGGGCCGGCGCTGGGCGCGCTGATCATCTCCTTCAGCGTTCCGGCCGCATATCTCACCAATGCGGCGTTCGCGATGATCTTCATCGGCCTGCTCTTTCTGCTGCGGCTGCGCCCCAGCCCGGCGGCGGCGGGACGGGCCACGCTGTCCACCGTACTTTCCGGCGTGCATTTCGTGTGGGGGCGCAAGGTGCTGCTCGCCACCATTTCGCTGGACCTGTTTGCCGTGCTGCTGGGCGGCGCCACCTATCTGCTGCCCGTCTATGCCACCGACCTGCTGGCGCACAGCGCGCCGCACGGGATGCATCCCGCGCAGATCCTCGGCTGGCTGCGGGTGGCGCCCGCGGTGGGGGCATTCGTGATGGCCATCCTGTTGGCTCACCTGCCGCCCATGCGCAAGGCTGGACGCACCATGCTGCTGGCGGTAGCCGGGTTCGGGGTGGCGACCATCATCTTCGGCCTCTCACGCAACTTCTGGCTGTCCTGGGCCATGCTCTGCCTGACCGGCGCGCTGGACAACATCAGCGTGGTGGTGCGCCACACCCTGCTGCAATTGCTCACCCCGGATGAGATGCGCGGCCGCGTCTCGGCGGTGAATGCCATCTTCATCGGCTCCTCCAACGAGATCGGCGGATTCGAATCCGGCGCGGTGGCGCAAATCTTCCACTCGCCCACCCTCTCCGTCATCAGCGGCGGCATCGGCACGCTGCTGATCGTCGCCATCTGGGCGCTGGCCTTCCCCGCCCTCCGCCGCTTCGGTGCGCTGCGGGGGGAGGCGCCAAAGGAGATGGTGGAAACCGGATAGCCATGGGAAGGCGCGGATACTGGTCCGAGAGGAACTGTGGGGCTGTTGAAAAGGTGCGGGCCTGCAAAGCTGGCCCTTGGGAGGATCGGGGCGGCAGGCTGATCAATCGGCGAAGGGGATGGGAGAAATGGGAGGGAATGGGAAAAATGTGTTGGTGCATTCACGGAAAGCTTTCCCATACTTCCCATTACCTTTTTTCCCATTCCCTCCCATTTCTCCCATCACCCTCGCCAATGAACCAGCCAACCGAACCGATCCTCTCAAGGACCAGCCTCTCGTGAACGCACCTTCTCTACCGGCAGCGTGCCGTGAGCCTTACGAGCTCAATACGATGTATCCGGTTCAAATAATAAATATGCATTCATTCTCCGATATACGCCGCATACAGCCGCGCGTCTTCCGGGCGGAGGCCTTCGAAGTTGAGGGCGAGGCGGAGCAGGCCGTGGGAGGGGAGCAGCAGATTGCCGCCGCCCCAGCGCAGCGGGACGCGTAATCCCGTCTCGGCCAAGATGGCGGCGTCGATGCCGCTGTAGCGGGGGATGGGGCGGAAGCCTTCGTCGAGCAAGGACACGCGCAGGCGGGTGGACTCGCCCAGGCCGGTCACGTTCAGCGAGACGCGGGCGCGGCCGGAGACGATCTCGAAGGGGCTGGAGATCACCTGCGCGTCCCAGGGCTGCGACGGCTGCAGCGCGCCCAGGCGGTCGCGCGTCCAGCTGACCAGCCGTACGCCGTTGCCGCGGGTGCCGCGCCACAGGGCATACCAGTAGAGGGTATGATCCTCGTGATTCTCCATGCCCTGCCCCTGCAGTAGCGCCGGCGCGAAGCCGATGGGACTGTTCGGCTGCTCGTGGCCGGGGATGAGGCGGAAGCCGGGGACGGGCTCGCGATAATGCATCGCGTCATGCGAGATGACCAGCCCCAGGTCGATGGCGGCCAGCCGGCGATCGCCGGTGGGGTGGCCGTGCCACTGGCCGTAGACCCCCAGCACCACGTTGCCGCGGTTCCATAACCCGGCGCCCAGGTGCACCTGCTCGTCCGGTCCGGCGTCGCGGTCCAACCCGGGCGCGGCGCACGGCGACCAGTGCTCGAAGTCGGTGGAGGCCAGCGTCATCAGCCGCCCGTCGCCGGGGACCTGCCCACAGGCGTAGTACCGGTGCCGGTGGCGAATGACGCCGCTCACCGCGAAGTCCGGCCCCACCGGGTTAAGCGCCGCGGGGCGCCAGTGCCGGCCGTCGCTGCTGAAGGCGGTGCAAAACTGCAGCTCGCCGCCCACCCACGCCTGGTAGGCCATCTTGTAGCGCCGCCCGCCGGCGGCATCCTCCGGATCAAACAGCACCGCCGCGCTGGACCATAACGTAGGCGCATACAGGTCCACGATATTGTTCTGTTTATTGCCGTTGAACTCCACCAATCCCAGGTTCGGCTTCTCCCAGTTGATCCCGTCTGGGCTGCTGGCGTAGCACACGCAGCAGTTGGTGCGCTCGAAGGTGATCTCGTTGGACAGCGGCCCGTAGTTGCCGTTGTACCAGAGGTGGAAGCGGTCGCCGATGCGCGCCACCGAGCCGGCGTAGAGCAGCACTTCGTCCTGCGCGCCCTCCGCACCGTGGCGAAGCACCAGCCGCGGCTGCTGGCCGGGAATAAGGTGGACGTTCACGTTGCGGCGAAAGGGGAAGACACCGTCGTCGAAGGCGAACAGCACGACTTCGGGCAGCGGCTCCGAGTCGGGCAACGTCGGCAACAACACGCCGGGCTGGTTCGACGAGAGGGGCATGACGGGTCCTTTCGCTTACATGATAACGGCGGCGGCAGAAAGCGGCAAGGGTATCGGGGAATAGCCCAACGGTGGAAGATACATTCACAGCCTGGAAGGGTGCGCGAGCCCCGCTCGATGGCAGGAAAGCTTACCTATACTCGAGCGGGGCTCGCGCACCCTTCCAGACTGTGAATGTGCCTTCCACCGCCGGGCAGGAAACACCGGGGGGCAGACGAACCGTCTGCCCCCCGAGATGTTCACTTATGATTTCGTTCAGACTTCTTCCGCATCCACCATCTCCCGCAGGCGGGCGAGGGCTTTGTGCTGGAGGCGGGAGACGTGCATCTGCGAGATGTTGAGCTCGCGCGCCACATCGGTCTGCGACCAGCCTTTGAAGAAGCGGAGGATGATGATCTTCCGCTCGCGCGGGGTAAGGCGGCCGATGGCGGCCTCCAGGCGCGTGCGCTCGCCGAATTCCTCGAAGGCCACGTCCTCTTTGCCGACGTAATCCTCCAGGCGGGAGCGCGACTCGTCGTCATCGTCACCCAGCTCGTTGTCCAGCGAGATCAACTCATACAGGTGACCGAGCTCCATCCCTTCCAGCGTCTCTTCCAGGCTGGCGTTGATCTGGGTGGCCACCTCCTGCACGGTCGGCGCGCGATTCAGCTTCAGGGTGAGCGCCTCCACCGCCTTGTTGGCGGCCAGGTTCACTTCCTGCAGTCGCCGTGGCACCTTAATGGCCCAGCCGCGGTCGCGGAAGTGCCGTTTGATCTCCCCGACGATGGTCGGGGTGGCAAAGGTCGCAAAGCGGATACCGCGCTCGGGATCGAACCGGTCGATGGCGTGCATCAACCCGATCGTGCCGACGCCGATGAGATCATCCAGCGGTTCGCCGCGGTTGGCGAACTTCTTCGCGAGGAACCGCACGAGATTCATGTGGTTCATCACGAGCTGCTCGCGGATGACCGGGCTGCGTGACCGATAATAGCGAAGAAACAGGTCATCGTCATGTCGGTCTTCCGTGTGCACGACCACCGGCACGACTTCGGCTTCGGCGGTTTCGACGACGACTGCTTCGTCCTCTTCCACCTCCGCCTCTTCGTTGACCGGCGTCTCGATCTCCTCGTCGTTTTGGGTCTCGATCAAATCGTCTTGCTGTCGCACGGTTTCCTCTTCATGACGCGGCCGCTGCTCTTCGGGCTCCGCGACCATGGCAAACAACATCAGCGCTCCTCCCCCTCCGTGGCGCGCAATCCTTTCGACGGTGTGCCGGAACCCCCGGCAGGCCGACGAAAGAGCACCTGTATCCGTTATCGGGCATCTTCCTCCAGGCTGCGCAAGCGTTTGAACATGCGCACCTGGGTCCCACTGCCCGGAATGCTGTCGAAGTCCACGTCGTCCATTAACGACTCGATCAACAGCATGCCCAGCCCGCGTTCGGTGAGCACCGCGGTGCCCTGACGACGCTGGCGGGTGGCGGTGGGATCAAACCCTTCGCCGGGATCCTTCACGGTGATTTCCAGTCCCTCGTCTTTCAGATCACAGCGTACCATGATCATCTGGGCGTCGGGACCACGCGGGCAGCCGTGCTCGATGGCGTTCGTGCAGGCTTCTCCCACCGCGACTTTGATATCCTCAATGGCGTCGATGTCATATGCCATCCGGCATGCGACCGCCGACACCATGAGTCGGGCCACCGCGACGAATTCCGGGCGATTCGGCAGATGCAACTCTACGTGGCACCCACTGCTGGTATCCATTAGGATTCGTTCCCCTCTTGCTGAAATTTCTCCGTCGCTTCCTGCTCGGTCGCATCAATGGGAAAGACGTTGATTAGCCGGGTGATCTCCAACAGCCGGCGGATGCGCGGCGTCGGGGCCACCAGACGCAAATCCCCGCCCTGCTCCCGTACGCGTTTCAGCGCGCCGACCAGCACGCCGAGTGCGGTGCTGTCGAGATACTCCGTGCCTTGCAGATTGACGACAAGGTGGTAATACCCCTGCGCGAGCAAATCTAACATGGCTTCCTTTGCCTGCGGCGAAGTATACATGTCCATTTCGCCGGTCAACGTGACAATCGCGGTATGCGCGTCCACGCATTTTGTACGAACTTCGAGATTGATGGCGTTACTCACGACCCATCCTCCCTTACAACACCGGTCCCCGCCCCGCGGGGCCGGAGAGTTCCCGGACCTTACGCTTTGGAATATGCTCGAAAAACAGGCCACCCGACCGACCGTTGCGGCAATTCCTTGCCATCGACGGGTGGGACAGACTTCATTATAACGCATCCGGCCATAACCGGTGTCGTCACGATCATGCATTGTCCCTGCCGGTGGGCGGAAATCACCCATCCGACGGTATATCATACGACATTCATCGTATTTATGCTAATCGCCCTCGCAATGTCTTTTTCGGAGCAACGAGGACTGGACGGTAAAATTCCAACTGCATTTGATTCAACCCTCGCTGTAAGAAAAGTTGGAAGTCTGGAGAGATATCAGCCAAACACATTCATTCTTCCAATCTTCCATTCTTCCAATCTTCCACCGTCATGCGAGTTCGAATGAGCACCTTGGATCTTATTCCATCTCCACGCGGCGATTCAGCTCGGTGGCATGCTCGGCGGCGGTCTGGCGCGCGCCTTCGACGGCGGTGGCCAGGTCGCTCTTCATCTCGGCCAGCCGCTCCTTCGCGGTCTGCGCCACCTGCTGCGCGGTCTGATCCACGTAGTCTTTCAGATCATCCAGCTTGTTCACGATGTCCCGGCGCAGCTCTTTCCCCGGTTTCGGGGCATACAGCAGCGACAACGCCGCACCGATGGCAAAGCCGACCAGTACGCCGGCCGCCATACTCCCTAACGAATCCGACTGCCTGGGGGTATCAGCCATGGTTCGCCTCCTTCTCAGATGTCTCGGGCGCGACGGACGATTCCCGGCGCCCCCCGCCGAACACGCGGCGGGCTCCAGCCAGAATGCCACCGACGGCCGTCGATGGCTGCAAAAATGCCAGCACCTTCTCGATATGGTCCACGGCGACGCGCATGCGCTCGACACTGTCCTGCAACCGCACCATCATGCGGTTCGCGTGCTGCAGGGACAACATGCCTTCCGCGAGTAGCGACGCCAGATCCTTGCGGGTTTGCTCCATGCGTTCCATCAGCATCAAGGCGCGCAAGGTGGCGGCGATGAGTAAGACGGCCGCGAGGCTGGCTAATATATAATATACGGTTTGCATGAAATTCGTGAACGGCAGTTAACTCGGCCGGCGGTCGAGAAAACCGTATTTCACATGTAGTCTACCGGAAATCACCGCGGCTGGCAAAACCAACGGCGGTTGGTCGCTTACCGTAGGGGCGAGTGGCACTCGCCCCCGTCACGCGATCCGGTTTCGCCTAAATCCGCATCCCGCACTGTCAAGGGGCGAGTGCCACTCGCCCCTACGGCAGGGTTCATCACACGGCGACGGGTTTCGGGTTTAACACCGCGTCCAGCGCGGCGACCGCGCGTTTTTCGGCATCGTGCGCCTGACGCAGCAGCGTGATGCACTGCTTCCGTTCCGCGAGTGTCGGAATGGGCGCGGGGAACGGCCACACTTCACACATCTGTTGCAGCGCCTCCGCCACTTCGCCATATGCGGCGGCGGCTTCGGCGAATTCGGGTCCCTGCGCGGACAGGAAGGCGTGCGCGTGCAGGCGGCACTCGGCGTAGACGACGTGATTGAAGGACAGCGCGCTCGAGGTATGCGCCATCTCTTCCTCGGCCATCGCCGCGATCCACACGTCCCAGGCGTCGCCGCCGAAGGTCCACTGCGCATCGGGCGCGTTCTGCCAACGATACCAGTTGAGGGCGCCGCGCAGCGCCAGATCGCGCGCGGCCGCGGGATTCGGGTCTTCATGCGGGGCGGGGAACAGCGCCCACACGCTGCCGGTATGCTTGCCCAGGCAGGTGCAGGAGACGCGCCCACCGACGCGGTCCGCCGCCAGCCCGTGCACCAGGTACTCGCCCTTGTCGGTGTCGTACCCGTAGGCCAGATAAAATTCAGGAAGAATCAGATCCCACAGAATCGCGGGACGTCCGGCGTCGATGCTCTCCACGGTGCGCAGCCAGATCAGCTCGCGCATTTCGTCCGGACTGCGCATGTCGTGGGTGGCGCAGAGCCGGCGCAGGGTGAGCATTTGCCGCAAGGGGAACAGGATGGCGCCCCAATCCCAGGCCGTCGGCCCGCTGGGGCACAGGGTGCGCTCGATGTTGAGAATGAACGCGTGACCGGAGTAACCAAAGAGGTTAGTGAGTGTCAGTGATTCATCCCAGGTGTTGACCGCCCCGAACAGGCACCCCATCATCGAGGTGGCCACCGGGGGGATCTGCGCCTGGGACAGCATGTGCTCCATGAGCGTTACCTCCAAGACAGAGAACCCATCCGCGCACCATGCACGGAATAAAATGATTCTCGGAGAGCGGGCGAAAGTCCTGCCATGTCATTGATATATATCCGGACCGAGTGTCGCGGATACGCCGCGAGAAAGCTCGCCTACCGGCAGCGCGCCGCTGAACACCCGCTCGTTCACCAGATTGAGCACATCGAACCAACGACATTCGGTATAGACGCGGGCGTTTTCCGGCCGGCCGGCCAGCCCGTGGCGGTCGCAGAGGGATTGCCCGCGGGTGGGGCCATCGTGCAAGGCCACCTCCACAGCCATCGGCTGCGTCACGCCGTATTCCGGCGCCATCGCCAGCGTCACCGCCAGCGGGTCGTTGATGATGCAGCCCTCCAGTCCGCTTTGCGTGCGATGGAACTCCTCGTAGAAGCGCAGCATGTCGCCCCACCAGCGCAGCGTGGGCATGTCATGCCCGGCGAGGATATCCACCGCCTGCCGGGTGAGCACCATGCGGCGGGTGACGTTGAGGCCGACCATGCGGATGGGGATGCCGCTCTGAAAGACCATCTGCACCGCTTCCGGATCGCACCAGAAGTTGAATTCGGAGACCGGGGTGATGTTGCCGTAGCCATCCGGCTCGCCGCCCATCAGCACGATCTCCGTCACCTGCTGCCGCAGCAACGGCCGGTCGAGCGCCAGCGCCAGCGCCAGGTTGGTCAACGGGCCCAGGCAGACCAGGGTGAGCGGCTCGTCGGAGGTGGCGGCCAGCCGCAGCATCGCATGCGGGGCTTCCAGCGGCTCGTCCTCCGGCATGACGGCGTGGGCGATCTCCGCATACCCCAGGCCCTCCTCGCCGTGGGTGTCCGCCGCCACCTGCAGCGGGCGCAACAGCGGCCGGTCGGCGCCGGGATGCACCGGGATCTTCTCACTCACTCCCAGCCGGGTGAACAACTCCCGCGCATTCCGCGTGGCGCGGTCGACGGTAGTGTTGCCATAGGTGGTGGTGACCGCCGCAATATCCAGCTCCGGCGACGCCACCGCCAGCGCCAGCGCCACGCTGTCGTCAATGCCGGGGTCCGTATCGATGATGACGCGCATATCTTATTATCGATGGGCTTTTATATCAGTCCTGTGTTGGCAAGCCAACAATTTCTTCTTAAAATTACATTTACGCCAATATTATATGATATATCAATTAAATAATTCTGTATTATTATAGATGATTTCCAGTTCTCCATCATCAGATATATACCCTATGGCTATCGGGAATCTCTCGTAAAATTCAAAACTACTCTTAACAGCCAATGCCATGTCAAAATTACTAAATACAATAATTAACGCATACGCACTAATCGTATGATTGTTCACATAATTCAAACCTTTTGTAATTTGGTGTATCATTTCGTTTTTGCTAAAAGATTTTGTAATATATTTTACATCGAAGCCAATCTTGCGATTATGCCAATCGATAGCTTCGTAGTATGGTTCTGTCAATCTCCTGTTAACCTCAAAAAATGAACTACCTTTGTCAATGACATATTTCATGATATAATCAGAGTCGATTACAGAATATGAGTCCGCTGGCGATTCTCTATCATTAATCTCTGATTCTTTACTCCTAACCTCGGCAATCACTTCCTTATCAACTCCAAACATTTCCAGCAAATATGATAGTGTAATGATGTTAAACTCTTTTCCGTTTGTGTATCCGAAATATTCGTCTATTAATTCATATCTAGGGTATAACTTCTGTCCTTCGCTTATGTACCACCAATCAGATTTACTATCACCAGAGACGAAGAGAACATTTGTATCTCCATTCTTACCAACTTCTAATATTGTCTTCCAAATAATAAAATCACCGATTCCCTCATCTAGTTTTGAAGAATCTTTATACCCAGGGGGAACTCGATTCTTATACCGGAAGGACATTTCTTTTAGAATATCGCCATACCCTCTTGATAACTCATAGATTAGATCACCATAAAATAATGTGCCATATATTTGACTGACAGGGTCATCCCAATTCCAGTTCTTAATGTGGTCGAGAGTATTACGTAATGCTGTTTTATATTCATCTAGCATCATATCGATTTTTTTTTCGATATCCAAAACATTTTGATATGATTCTAATGATTCTAATAATGGATATTTTCCTCCACGGTAATATTGTATTCCATCAATTTTACGTTTAAATTTTGAGAATAACTCTTTTATTTTCTCCGGCCTATTCTTAGCAAATTCACGAGCTACTTGAGCAGGTAATAATAACCGATTATTGTTTGCGAGTTCTAAATATGTTTTACTAATCTGCTCAATACTATCTTTTCCTGTTGTATATGGAACCAACAATGTATTTGTATCTAATATAACTATACAATCGTCTTTGTAATCAGAGATCTGCTTATGATTTGTACGAAATATCCTTTTTGCATCTGGGAATATTAATGTCAGGGCATACTGATCGTCATTGCTTGAATTTTTATCTGACATGAGTGTCTACCTCTCCATTTAAATTGATGGTCAACTTATTAGATTATGAATATCTAGTGGTAAAATGTCAACGATCTTTGACTTTGATTTTTAGCTCGCGCAAGCGTTCTTGGGCGAGGTTGTGCCAGTGCGACTCCGGGTAGCGCTCCAGGAACAGGCGCAGCAGGTATTCGGCGCTGGTGGGGTCATGCAGGTAGCGCACGTCCAACTGGGCGGTGCGCATGATGGCCGTTTGCGCCTCTTCCCGATCAGGGTAGGCTTCGATGATGAGGGTGAACGCCTGCGCCGCTTCCTGGAAGTGCCCCAGCGACTCCAGCGTGGCGGCGAGGGTGATCTGTTCGCGCGGCTGCATGACGGTCTTCGGGAAGGTATGCAGCACGTTCAGGTAGCTGACGGCGGCGCGGTCGCGCAGGTTGGCGGCCAGGAACAGCCGCACGGATTTCAGGTACAGATCGCGGGCTTTCTCGTGCTCCCCCTGCACCAGCAGCAGCGCGGCCATCGCCTCGATGATCTCCGGATCGTTCGGGTGCTCGCGCAGCAGCCCGCGCAGCTCCTGCAGCGAGCGGTCGCGCGGTTTCTGGCCGGCGGCGGCCCGGGTGGAATCCTCCAGCGCGTTTTCCCGCCGGCCCTCCCGCGCCACGTTCATCACCATCGCCATCACCACCCCGACGACCAACCCGCCGATGTGCGCCCAGTGGGCGACACCACCGTGCAGATCGGTAAAGCCGGCGAGCAGCTCGCGCCCCGCAAACAGCACGGCATAGGCCCAGAGCGGGATCCACACCAGGACCGGGATGGGTATCGGGATGAATAACCCCGGCAACCCCACCATCGGGATGGTGAGCACGCGGACGCGGTAGTAGCGGAAGGCGGCCAGGCCGGTAATGCCGGAGATGGCGCCCGACGCTCCCACCAGCGGGATGCCCAGGCTGTCCGGCATGATGAGGCGGCCGATGACGCCGTATAGCGTGATGGCGCAGACCAGGCTGGCCAGGTAGAGCAGCAGAAAGACCACGCTGCCGATCCCCGCTTCCAGCACTGTGCCCACCAGCCAGAGGATCAGCAGATTCCCCGCCAGGTGCAGCAGCTCGGTATGCAGGAAGGCGGAGGTGAAGAGCGTGAGAATGCTGGGCTGGTTGACGATGAAGCCGTAGTGGCGGGTGATGGTATAGACTTCGTAGTCGCTGCGCCCCAGCGTGGCCAGGTAGATGAGGATATTGATGAAGCAGAGGGTATACGTGACGTAGGGCACCTTCCGCAGCGTGCGGTCGGTTTTGAACGGTATCGCGGAGATGTCGAATCCGGCGAAAAACGGCATACGGTCCTTTGTTGTCAGGCGCGCGGATGGGCGCGGGCATACACATCGCGCAGCCGCTGGGAGGATACGTGTGTGTAGACCTCCGTGGTGGCCAGCGAGACATGACCGAGCAACTGCTGCACCGTGCGCAAGTCGGCGCCGTGGTTCACCAGGTGGGTGGCAAAAGTATGGCGCAGCGCATGCGGGCTGATGCCCCGCCGCGCGCAGGTGAGCATGACATACTTGTGCAGCATGCGCGCGACACTGCGCCCGGTCAGCCGCGTGCCGAAACGGTTCAGGAACAGCGCCTGATCATCCGGCGTCTCCGCCCTTTGCAGCAACGCCGGCCGCCCGCCCGCCAGGTAGTCCCGCACCGCGCCCACCGCCTCTTCGCCCAGCAGCACCACCCGCTCCTTGCGCCCCTTGCCGACGACCCGCAGCGCGCAGAGGCCGGCGGTGGCGTCGGCGCGCTCCAGGTGGGTCACGTTCAGTGACACCAGCTCGGACACGCGCATGCCCGACGCATACAGCGTTTCCAGGATGGCGCGGTCGCGCAGTCCCGCGGGGGTGGCCGGGTCCGGCGCGCGCAGCAGGTCGGCCAGCTCGTCCTCCTCCAGGTAATGCGGCAGCCGCTCCGGCAGTTTCGGCGCGCGTAGCCCGAGAGTGGGGTCATCCTCGCGCAGCCGCCGCGCCTGCAGAAAAGTGAACAGCCCGCGCAGGGAGGAGAGCTTGCGCGCCACCGTGGCCCGCGCGGCGCCGGCGCCCATCAGCTCGGACAGGTAGCGGCGGATATCCAGCACCGTCACCTGCGTCCAGCACGCGCGCCCGCGCCCCTCGGCGAACTGCACAAACTGCACCAGGTCCTCCGTATAACTCTTCACCGTGTGCGGCGACGCCCGCCGGACCGCGGACAGATAGTCCAGGTACTGGTCGAGCCAGGGCTGTAATGTGGCGGCGGCATCCAATGTTATGGTCCCATCATGCAGGCTCGAAGCTACGGTAGTATAGCAGGTCACTCGCCGAAAAGGAAAGTGACGAGGTTTTGACAATACCGGGGGCGGTGGACTGGGTCGCGCGAGGCTGGTGTTGGGGGAGGATTGGTCCGGGAGGCTGGCAGGTTAGTGGGTGGCCATAGGAAAAATGGGAGTGAATGGGATAAATGTGTTGGTGCGTCCAAGGGAAGTTTCCCATTTATCCCATCCCATTTTTCCTATTCGCTCCCATTTTTCCCATGGCCACCCACTAACCTACCAGCCTCCCGGACCGATCCTCCCCAAGACCAGCCTCTCGCGCCCCGGCCCACCTCGCCGATCGCATGGCGCCCTTACACCGACGCCAGCGCGCGCTCGCCGGTGAAGTAGACCGGCTGGCCGGTCTGCCCCGACTCGTAGATGGCATCGAGGATTTCGCAGACGACGAGGGCCTGCTCCATCTTCACCACCGGGTCGGTGTCGTTGATGATGGCGTCGATCCACAACTTAGCTTCGATCTGGCCGGCATCCAGGCCGCGGAATTCATCGAATTCGCCACCGCAGGCGTTCAGGTCGATGGTCTCGGAGTAGAGACGGCCGTGCTTCTCGCCATTGATGCGCAGGCCGTCCAGATTGTCGGCGCCGGCCTCGGTGCCGCAAAGGACGTAGGCGATGCCGCTTTCCTGCAGCATGTTCAGCGCCCAACTGGTCTCCAGCACCAGCGCGGCGCCGTTTTTGAACTTTACGAAGCCGAGCGCGGAGTCCTCCACCTCGAATTTCGCCGGGTCCCACGGGCCCCAGCCGTTCACCGCGTTCGGGCGCTGGCCCAGCTTATAAAAGGCGGTGCCGACGGCGTATTCCGGCTCGTAGTTGTTCATCAGCCACAGCGTCAGGTCGAGGGCGTGGGTGCCGATGTCGATCATCGGACCGCCGCCCTGAATGGCCTTGTCCAGGAACACGCCCCAGGTGGGCACGCCGCGGCGGCGCAGCGCCAGCGCCTTCGCGTAATACACCTCGCCCAGCTCGCCCTGCTCGACGAGCTTCTTCATGTAGAGCGCGTCGGGGCGGTAGCGCGACTGGTAGCCGATGGTGAGCTTTTTGCCGGCTTTGCGGGCGGCGGCCACCATGCGGCGGGCGTCGGCGGCGGTGGTGGCCATCGGTTTCTCGCACATGACGTGACAGCCGGCCTCCAGCGCCTCGATGGCGATGCCCGCGTGGCTGTTGTTGGGGGTGCAGATGTGCACCACGTCCAGCTTCGCCGCCAGCAGGTCGTGATAATCCTCATACACCTTGGCGCCTTGCCCGCCGAAATCACTCAGCCCCTTGCGGGCGCGTTCTTTGTCGATATCGAAAAACGCAGTGATCTTCACATTATCGAGCCGGGCCAGCGCGGGCAGATGCTTGCCCAGCGCAATGCCGCCAACGCCGATGACGCCAGCGCGCACTTCAGTCTTCTTCGCCATGGGACGGTCCTTTCGGGATAAACTGCGGGTATTATACGGGTTGGTTGGGGTGCGGGCAAGCAAGGCTTTTCTGGGAGGATCGGGCCGGTCCGGGTAGTGAAAGGCTGGTCCTGGGAGAAGATCGGATCGGTGGGCTGGTCGGTTAGCGAGAGTAATAAGAAAAATGGGTAAGGTTCTCCCATTTCCCATCCCCATTTTTCCCATTCACTCCCATTTTTCCTATTCCTCTCGCTAACCGACCAGCCCACCGACCCGATCCTCCCCCAGCCCAAGCCTCCCGTGACCCAGTCCGTAGATAGCCCGGCTTACCAACACCCCACCAAATTGCCACGCCTCCCTAAAAACGATAAAATTAATAGCATATGGGTAACGATCAGTTCTTTTTATTTGATGATGCGCTGCAGCAGGCAGTGGCGGGAGCGACTCCATCGCCGGAATGGCTGGTGCCGCTGCTGGATTGTGCCGAAGATGACGCCCCGGCGCTGTACGCGGCGGCGGACCGCGTGCGGGCGGAGCACGTGGGCGACGCCGTGCACCTGCGCGGGCTGATCGAGTTCTCCAACATCTGCCGCAAGGACTGCGCCTACTGCGGGCTGCGTCGGCACAACGGTGACGTGGAGCGCTACCGCCTGGACCCGGAAACCATCGTGGAGACCGCGAAGGCGGCGGCGAAACTCGGTTACCACAGCGTGGTGCTGCAGTCCGGCGAGGACCTGTGGTTCACTGCGGACCGGCTGGCGGAGATCATCCGCGGCATCAAAGCGAGCACCGACCTGGCCATCACCCTTAGCGCCGGCGAACGCGACCGCGAAACCTACCGAATCTGGCGCGAGGCAGGCGCGGACCGCTACCTGCTGCGTATCGAGACCACCGATCCGGAGCTCTTTGCTGCGTTGCATCCGGACGATGACCTGTCGGAGCGCATGCAGTGCCTGTATAACCTCCGCGAGCTGGGCTATCAGCTCGGCTCCGGCGTGATGGTGGGCCTGCCCGGGCAGACGGCAGCGCACCTGGCGAAAGATGTGATGTGGCTGCACAAACTGGGTGCAGAGATGATCGGCGTCGGCCCCTTCATCCCCCACCCCAACACGCCGTTGCAAGGCACCACGGGCGGCACGGTGGAGCGCACGCTGCGGCTGGTAGCGGTGCTGCGGCTGGTCTTCCCGGACGCGCACCTGCCCGCCACCACCGCCATGGGCACGCTGCACCCGCTGGGCCGCGAGCGCGCACTGCAGGCCGGCGCCAACGTGGTGATGCCCAACGTCACCCCCACCGATCACCGCGCGAAATATGAGATTTACCCGGACAAAATCTGCCTCAGCGACGACCCCGCCCATTGCCGCGGCTGCATCACCCTGCGCATCCTCGGGCTAGGGCGGACGGTCGGGACGGACCAGGGGCATGTGAAGCGGGTGGCTGATCCTTCGTCTCCACGTTGATCGGAGAATCTCGTGGGTTATTACATCACCATTCTAGGCGCCAGGGATGTTGATATTCCCATCGCTCACTTGCGAAGCCGATTTGCCGCCTGGCACCTCTTCGCCAGGCTATACCCCACACCCGATGAGGACAACCCGGAGCGTTGGAAAATATCGAGGTGATCAACCATCTCTCGGCGCCGATTACGCTGATTGCCCGTGATCCGCTGGATTACCTGACCGATTATCTCGAAGAGGCGAAGGATGCCGAACCGGCTTCCGCTTCTCGATGGCTACTGGACTTCCTGCCACGTGTTCAATCCATTTATTCGTTTCAAATCCTCAACGGGTGCCGTGGGTTGGGCTGGTATCTTGTTCGTAATCTTATGAACACCTTTCATAGCGAGGTAAGGGGCATCATTCATGCTGATGCCGAGGGGTTCAGCAACGAATACGGCGATTATATCACCTGGGATTTTTCTGAGCGCGCGCACGGGAAGGCAGATATGGCCGTGCTCACTCCTACCGGCAACTGGCAGCGCTTCCGCATGGATCTCGGCAATCCGGCTCATCGTGAAGCCTTTATGCAAGGCCTGGTTCCGCCTGGCCTTCGCAAGTAAGAAAACAAAAACTGGTCATAAACTTACCTCTGGCTTGCAGGACTCTCGCAAAATAGAACGAATTTACCCATTGGTGAAAGGAGTCAACCATGCGCATCGTCACTGACCCGCCGGATGGCAGCCAGGACCCCGACAACACCCCCTTCCTCCAGGCGATGGAGGCGTGCGGGGACGATTTCACCCCCGGCCAGCGCGAAGACGTGTATCTGACGCTGTTGCGCACCGCGCTGCTCATCCCCGTCGGCCTGCCGCCCGGCATGGGGGACATCCCGCCGGCACCGGAAGGCCAGCCGCCGACTCCGCTGACGAAGGTCAATCCCGAGACGGGAGAGCATCTGCTGATGGTCTTCACCGATCAGGAGACCATGCTCGGGTACAAGATGGCCGGCTTTTCCTATATCGTGGTGCCGGCGGCGGCGCTGTTCGAGCGGTTGAACGCCGACGGCGCGCCGGAGTTGATCGTCTGCGCCGGGGGCAGCCACCTGCCAGTGAGCCGCGACGAGGTGCGCGAGCTGGCCAACGGCCGCATCCCGCCCCCGCAGTTGACGGCCATTCCCAACCCCATCGCCGGCGGCGCGCGCATGTCCTTTCGAGAGCTGGATGCCGAGCTGCCACACAGCGTGCGGGAAGACCTGCGCCGTCTGTTAGAGCCGGCGACCGATGTCAAGGAGCTCTACGCTTTTCTGTTGCGGCAGGACGATGATCAGCCCGAATTCGCCGTCGCCATCGTCTTTTACGCCTTCGACCCCGCGGCGGCCCGCCCATTGATGGATCAGGTCGCCGCGCTGCTGAAACCCTATTCGCCGTGGGGCGAGCCGCTGGCCGTCATCCCGCTGGAGGACGGCAGCGAGCCGGTCGTCGATCTCCGTCAGATGATCCCGGCGATATATCAACGGCGACTGGTCTGAAGATGAGGGAGACCATTCCCTTGGAAACAAAAACCGCCCGGGCATCCAGTGGACACCCGGGCGGCAACAGCCAGCCGCTCCCGTGGTTTACGGGGGGCTGACCGCGAACGAATACGCACCTGCCGTCGGCAGCACGAAGGTGGTGTTCTTATTCGCATTGTCCAGCACGTTCTTCAGTGTCTGCTGGTACGCGCGCCAGGCGTCGCCGGAATAGGCGGTGCCGTGCAAGCCCAATTCCGCGTTGGCTTCCGCCATCAGCGCGTTGACCGTAGCGTAGCCGAGTGCGTTGGCGCTGGTCGTGCCCGGCGCGGCGACGAACGCGTTGCCGTTCACCAGCCCGTTGAACACGTTGAGCTCCATCGTCGCCAACTGCGCGGAGAGCATGTAGGCCATGTTGTTGGTCCCGGCGTTGCGCAGCCAGTTGCTGAATGAACTGATGCTCGTCGGGTTGAACGCCGCGCCGCTCGAACTGCGCAGGTTCAGCGCCACCAGCATCGCCAGGTCGTCGCTGCCGAGTTGGGTGTTGCAGCCCGACCAGTAGCTCTTCGACTTCGCCCCGCCTTCGCCGATGCAGATATTGCCGAATTCGACCGTCCGCTCATCGCCGTCATTGAGAGTAATGTTGACCGAGGGCGGCGTGGTGGATGTCCAGATGAAGTAAGGCGCGGGAGGCGTCGGCGGATCGCAGCGGGTGCCCGGCGGTATCGGCGTGCCTTCGGTGATGGTGTAGGTGCCCGGATCCAGCGTCATCGCCACCGGCGTAAACCGCTGATACGCCGTGCTGTTGGTGATGTCGACCAACCAGCCGGTCAGCTCCATACCGTCGTCGTTGATGCCGTTCACGTTGGCGTCATAAAACTTGATCACCTGCAGATCCGCGGCCGGTGGGAGTTCGGGAATTTCAGTCGCCTTGAAATCGTCGGTCTTGTTGCTGGCTTTCGGGAAGCCGGACACACGGCTGATCCACACCCGGTATTCATCGTTCGGGCTGGTCTGGAAGCCGGGAAGCATGTTCTGGCTGCTGTTCAGCAGGAAGTTACCGCTGGCATCCGTCTTAAAGAGGATGTCCCACAGCTTATACAGCTGCACGAACACGCCGCCGGTGACGATAACCACCGCACCGTTGCTCTTACCAAGTACGGTGCCGTCCTGCGCGGTGACACGCGCGTAATACGGTCCATCGGGCAGGCCCGCGGCGCCCGGATAGGCCGGTCCGCCGTTCAGATAGACGATCTTTTTATCCGCGAAGATGTTGACATTCGCCGTACTCGTGCTGTCGGTCGTGAAGATCGACCCGGTGATGCCGGCCTGCACGATCGGCGCACCGCCGTCGCCGCCGTCACCGCCATCGCCGCCATCGCCGCCGGAAGCCGAGCCGCCGCCGCCACAGCCGCTCACGAAGAGCGAGATTGCCATTGCTCCCGCAAGCAAGGCGAGAGTGAAACGCCGCATATAATCCTCCCTGCCGGAAACCGGTTACGTCCGCAGCAGCGCGAAACCGATGCCTCGGTGCTTCGCATGCTCCTGCCGGTGACAAGATGAACGATCGGACAACGCTCGAGGTACTGCAAAAATGGCTGAGGAATAAGCAATTACTGACTTAGTATTCCACACGCAAGAGCTTCTTTAGAATTTATTCAATTTAACGCTTAATCTTATCTTCCGTCAAGTCAGCACACGCACGCTTTACGCTTGTATTGGAAGAAAAAGCTGATCTGTGGAAGATAAAGAAATCATTAAATATCTGAACAGAATCAGTGGCGTGAAATTAGAAAAGATATTGTCTATTTTCGCTTAAATTCATCTGTCGTATCTAGATATCAATGGGTCGGGTCGATGGGGTCACGGGAGGCTAATTCTGAGGAGGATCAGCCCGGTAGGCTGATAAATAAGTTGGAGACAATGGGAAAAATGTGTTGGTGCATGATCGAAAAGCCTTCCCATTCATCCCATCCCCATTTTTCCCATTCACTCCCATTTTTCCCATTATCCCCCGCCAACCTGCCAGCCTACCGGGCCGACCCTCCCCCAAATAAGCCTCCCATGCCCCCCGCCCGCCGGCCTGATTCTCGCCAGTACCAGCCTCCCGTGAACAAGCCGGCCGCGACCCCATTTGTCCATCCTCGCCGATTCGGTTAAAATAACTTGCTTATGTCTACATTGCATCAGACTCCTGCCGGCTCTCGGCTGCACATCAGCATTTTCGGGCGCCGCAACGCGGGGAAATCTAGCTTAATCAATGCGCTGACGAACCAGTCGGCGGCGATCGTGTCCGATGTGCCGGGCACCACCACCGACCCGGTGGCGAAGGCGATGGAGATCCTGCCCATCGGGCCGGTGATGATCACCGACACCGCTGGCATCGACGATACCGGCGAGTTGGGCGCACTGCGCGTGGAAAAGACGCTGCAGGTGATCGACCGCACCGACCTGGCCGTGCTCGTGCTCGACCCGGCAGCCGGTCCTGACCGCTACGAGGATGAGCTGCTGGCGCGCCTGCGCGAGCGGGAACGGGCGGTAGTGGCGGCGATCACCAAGGCGGATCTCGACGTGGATGCGTCTGCCGCACGCCAGTGGGCGGAGGAGAACAAGCTGCCCGTCGCCCGCGTCAGCACGGTCACCCGGCAGGGCATCGAGGAGTTGAAGCGGCTGTTGATCAACACCGCGCCGTCGGACCGGCTGCAGTCGGCGGTGCTGGACGGTCTGGTGCGCCCCGGCGACTGCGTGGTGTTGGTGGTGCCCATCGACAAGGCCGCGCCCAAGGACCGCCTCATCCTGCCGCAGGTGATGACCATCCGCGACGCCCTCGACCATGATGCCTACACGCTGGTGGTGAAGGAGCGCGAGCTGAAACTGGCGCTGGCCAACCTTAAGACGAAGCCGCGGCTGGTGGTCACCGACTCGCAGGCGGTGCTGAAGGCCGCCGCGGACACGCCGGAGGACATCCCCTTCACCACCTTCTCCATCCTGATGGCGCGGCTGAAGGGCGACCTGGAACAGTTGGTACGCGGCGTGCGCGCGGTGGAGCGACTGCGGCCCGGCGCGAAGGTGCTCGTCGCGGAAGCCTGCACCCACCACCGCCAGGCGGACGACATCGGCAAGGTGCAGATCCCGCGCTGGCTGCGGCAGGTGGTGGGCGGCGACATCGACTTCCACTTCAGCAGCGGCCCGGAGTTCCCGGCCGATCTCGCCAGCTACGAGCTCGTCATCCACTGCGGCGGCTGCATGATCAACCGCCAGGCCATGCTCTCCCGCGGTCTGCAGGCACAGGCGGCCAAGGTGCCCATGGTCAATTACGGCGTCTTCCTCTCCTACGTCCACGGCGTCATCGAGCGGGCGCTGCGCCCCTTCCCCGCGGCGTACCTGGCCTATACGGAAGGTAAGTAATCAAGAGGCAAGGGTAGTTCGTAGTAGCGCCGTCAGGCGCGTGCCCGTGCACAAACCTAAAGCTCGTGAGGAACTAACGAGAAAACGTTCTCTTTTTAGTTCCTCACGAGCTTTAGGTTTGTGCACGGGCACGCGCCTGACGGCGCTACTACAAACTACCATTGCTCATGATTTAATTGCCCTGTAACATCCCCGTCACCGCCTCTTCACACCCTCGTAGTACGCTCATCATACATCCTGTTTCACGAGGGTCATCATGAGTGCCGGGGATATCGTGCGGGGGGAACTGCGGTCGATGGGCCGCTTGCTCTGGGCGATCGAAGTCGGGCTGGTGATCATGGCCGGGCTGTGGCTGTTGGTGAGCGTGCTGCGGTATTACAGCCAGCCGGGAGGCGTTGCGGCGCGCTGGGCGGATGTGAGTGGACCGGTGGCGCAGGCCGCGCTGCTGGCGGGCAGCAAGGAACATGTCGCGAGCGCAACGGTGGTGGTGCTGGCGGAGCAACATCCGCTGCTGGCCTCCATCCTCGACGACATCGCTAACCCCTGCATCGCGCATATCCTGGTATTATTACTCACACCGCTGCTGGTGGTGGTGGTCTGGCATTGGGACGATCTGCTGCTGCGGGAGCAAAGGAAGGTTGATGCTGGAGAGGATCGGCCCGGTGGGCGGGCACATTGATGAGGGGGATGGGAAGAATGGGAGTGACTAGGAAAAATGTGTTGGTGCATGATCGAAAAACCTTCCCATTCATCCCATCTCCATTTTTCCCATTCACTCCCATTTTTCCCATCCCCTCCGCTGATTTGCCGGCCTACCGGGTCGATCCTCCCGCAACCCCAGCGTGGCGCCCCATATGCTTGCCCCGTTGTCCGACCCCGGCAATAACTATGGAAAAATAGACCAGCATCTGCTATGGAGAAAATCTGTCAAAACCGCTAAAATAGCAGAGATATTTCAACAGTTGAGGTTACCATGGCCAATTATGATGTCAAAGATCCCTCGCTCGCGGCTGCCGGCCGCCTGCGCGTGGAATGGGCGGAGCAGGAAATGCCCGTGCTGCGGCAGATTCGCAATTTCTTTGCGGAAGATCAGCCGCTGAAGGGGCAGACCATCGGCGCCTGCCTGCACGTGACCACGGAGACCGCCAACCTGATGCTCACCCTGAAAGCAGGCGGCGCGGAAGTGTTTTTGTGCGCCTCCAATCCACTGTCCACCCAGGATGACGTGGCGGCGTTCCTGGCGACGGACGTCGGCATTCCCACCTACGCCATCAAAGGCGAAGACGAGGGCACCTATTATAAACATATCAACGCCGTGCTTGACCGCAAGCCGACCATGACCATGGACGACGGCGCTGACCTGGTGTCGACGCTGCACACCCAGCGCAAAGAAATGCTCGGTAACGTCATCGGCGGCACCGAAGAGACCACCACCGGCGTCATCCGCCTGCACAGCATGGCGCGCGAAGGCGTGCTCAACTATCCCATCGTCGCGGTGAATGACGCGCTGACAAAGCACATGTTCGACAATCGCTATGGCACCGGGCAGAGCACCATCGACGGCATCATCCGCGCGACGAACCGCCTGCTGGCCGGCCGCACGTTCGTGGTCTGCGGCTACGGCTGGTGCGGCCGCGGGCTGGCATCGCGCGCCGCGGGCATGGGCGCGCACGTCGTCGTGATCGAGGTGGATCCGCTGAAAGCGCTTGAGGCGACAATGGACGGGTTCCGGGTGATGAGCCATCTGGAAGCCGCGCGCATCGGCAACTTCTTCTGTACGCTCACCGGCAACATCAACGTCCTTCGCCGCGAGCACTTCGAAGTGATGCCGGACGGCGCCATCCTCGCCAACAGCGGCCACTTCAATGACGAGATCGACATCCCGGCCCTCGAGGAGATGAGCGTCGCCAAGCGCGAAGTGCGCGAGATGGTGATGGAATACGTGATGCCGGACGGCCGGCGGCTGTACCTGCTGGCGGACGGCCGGCTGGTCAACCTGTCCGCCGCCGAGGGCCATCCCTCCGGCGTGATGGACATGAGCTTTGCCAACCAGGCGTTGTGCACCGAATACCTGATCAAGGAACACGCCAGCCTGAAGAAGACGGTCTACCCGGTGCCCGCCGACATCGACGAAGAGATCGCGCGCCTGAAGCTGGCCGCGATGGGCATCACCATCGACGAGCTGACCCAGGAGCAGAAGACCTACCTGGCTTCGTGGCAGACAGGAACATAAGTAAAACGCAAATCACCACAAAGGCACGAAGACGCAAAGGCACGAAGGACATGAAACGCTTTGTGACTTTGAGCCTTTGTGTCTTTGTGGTGAAAGGATAAAGCGATGGCGAAGAATTCCAATTCATCAGCGGGGTGCATCCTCGGCGGACTGGCGGCGACGGCCATCGTCATCGGCGGGGCGGTGGCGGTGCGGCGCTGGCGGCGCATGCCGGTGGCGGAGCGGCGGCTGGAGCTGCTGGACGTGCCGGTGGACCCGCTGACCATGGACGAGGTATTGACGCGGATCGAGGCCTTCATCCGCACGCGCGAGCCGCACCACGTCTTCACCGCCGACGCCTCCGGCATCATGCGCGCGCAGGAGGAGCCGGAGCTGCTGGAGATCGTGCGCCAGGCCGACCTGGTGACGCCCGACGGCGCCGGCGTGCTGCTCGCCACCCGCATGAAGGGTATGCGCCTGCCCGAGCGCGTCTCCGGGGTGGACTTGGTGGACCGCATCAGCGAAATGGCCGCCCGGAAAGGCTTCCGCATTTACCTGCTGGGCGCGTCGGAGATGGTGGTGCAGGCCGCCGCCGGCGTGCTGGCCGCGCGGTATCCCGGTCTCATCATCGCCGGCATTCACGACGGGTATTTCAAGCCGGAGGACGAGCCGCGCGTGGTGCGCGACATCGCCACCGCCCGCCCGGACGTGCTCTTCGTCGCGCTGGGCATCCCCAAGCAGGAGCAGTTCATCCGCAGCTATTTTACCGAGCTGGGCGTGCCGGTAATGATCGGCGTGGGCGGCAGTTACGACGTCATCTCCGGCACCCTCAAGCGCGCGCCGGAGTGGATGCAGAAATCCGGCATGGAGTGGCTCTACCGCTTGATGCAGCAGCCCTCCCGCCTCCCCCGCCTGGCGGCACTGCCGAAATTCATGCTGGCGGCATGGAAGACGCGGAAATAGGTTAGCGGAGGAAGTGAGATTCACAGTCTGGAAGGGTGCGAGAGCCCCACCGAGCTTAGGTCAGCTTGCCTAGATTCGGCGGGGCTCTCGCACCCTTCCAGACTGTGAATCTCACTCCCACCCTTTCCTTAACTTGACATAATCCTGCCCTCCTTCCACAATACTCCTATGCAGCCAGGCCCATACGTCTTCTCCGTCAAAGAACTGACCCGCTACATCAAAACGCTGCTGGAGCGCGACGACACGCTGCAGCGGGTGGTGGTGCGCGGGGAGATCAGCAATTGCAAGTACCATTCCTCCGGGCATTTTTACTTCACGCTGAAGGACGACGCCAGCGAGCTGCGCTGCGTGATGTGGCGCGACCGCGTGCAGGCGCTGAATTTCCGCTGCGAGGACGGGATGAAGGTGACCGCGGAGGGGTCGATTGCCGTCTACGAGCGCTCCGGGCAGTACCAGCTCTACGCGCACACGCTGCAGGCGGAGGGTGTGGGCAACCTGTTCCTGGCCTTCGAGCAGTTGAAACGGAAGCTGGAGGCGGAGGGGCTGTTCGCGCCCGCGCGCAAGCGGCCGCTGCCTTATATCCCGCATTGCATCGCTCTGCTCACCTCGCCCACCGGCGCGGTGGTGCACGATTTCGTCACCGTCAGCGGCCGGCGCTGGCCCGGGCGGCAGGTGGTGCTGGTGCCGACGCCGGTGCAGGGGCCGGGGGCGCCGGCGGGCATCGTCCGCTCGCTGCAGCTGGTCCGGCGCGTGCCCGGTGTGGACGTGATCGTGCTGGCGCGCGGCGGCGGGTCCTTTGAGGAATTGAATGGCTTCAACGACGAATCGGTGGCGCGCGCCATCGCCGCCTCGCCCGTCCCGGTGGTCAGCGCGGTGGGGCATGAGACGGACTTCACCATCGCCGACTTCGTCGCCGACCTGCGCGCCCCCACCCCCAGCGCCGCCGCCGAGCTGGCGGTACCCGACCTGAGCGGAGTGTCCGAGTACCTGAAACAACTGCAAGATCGCGTCTTTGGCCGGACGCGCAGTCTGCTGAACCACGCCCGGCGAGATCTGGAGCGCGCCGGCGCCCACCCCGCTATGCGCAGCCCGCTCAACCTCTTCCGCCAGCGCCGGCAGGACCTGGATGTCCTGGGCGAGCGCATTGACGCCCGCGTCCGGAAGCGGTTAGAAGCGGCCGCGCGCCGCCTGCAATTGGTGGAAGGCCGCCTGGATGCCCTCGACCCGCGCGGCGTATTGTTGCGCGGTTACGCCCTCGTCACCCGCCCGGATGACGGCCGCCTGCTCCCCTCCGCTGCCACCGCCGTCAAGGAAGCCGCGCTGGACATCCAGTTCTTCGACGGCACGCTGCGAGTACGACCTGAGCCCTGAGGCCAGGGAACTCCGGGATTATTACTGGCACAGCAGCAGGAGAGGCACGGGGGAAGCGCGAAATAGAGATTGGAACCGCCCTCCTCATGGCTCGATCCGTGCGTGAGCTGTCCCTTGACCTTGCCGCTGCCCGGTGTGGCGGCGTCATCTCTCCCCGGGACGGATGGCACGATTGACAAACCGATGTTTGTTACAGTAGAATAACAGGTAGTTGAGGCTCAATATGATGAAAGTGCAGGCAGTCTAATGGCGCGTATGAAGGTGACCAGCTCGGATATCAATGCTCGTTTGGCGAGGGGCGAATGCGCGAATTTCCGCAACGGCTGCCGCGGGCGCACCCCGTGCGCAATCGTCGAGGGTGAAGTCTGCCAGTATTTCGATGATTACGTGAAGCCGCTGCTCGACATGTCCGATTTTGCCCAGCGTTATGCCCGCGAAGCGAAAGTGAAGCTGGCCCTGAATCCGAACGCGAAGGTGGTGCGCAAGCGCCGCGATGCCGGCGCCCCCAAGCTCGACCTGCAGGCGGAAACGACCCCGGAAACACCGGCGAAAGCCGCCGCCAAGGTGGCCAAACCGGCCGCTGCCCCGGCGAAACCAGCCCGCAAAGCATCGCCCGCCCCGCAGCTCACGATACCGAAAACCGCGGAAACGCCCGCCCCGGCGGCTAAACAGCCCCGCGTGAAGGCAGCCGCCCCGCCCCCCGCCGCGCGGAAACCCCGCGAGAAGGCGCCGGAAGCACCGGCCGTCGTTGCGGCAGCGCCGAAAACACCACCGGCTAGGCCCGCTGCGGTATTTCCCGCCGTGAAAACCGCCCCGGCTCCCGCAGCCACGGCCGTCCCGGCGCCCCGCAAGCCCCGGAAAACGGAGGTTGCCGCGGAGAAACCGGTAGAGATGACGCTGGAAATTGCGCCGGACACCATGCCGAAGGACACCCTGGTGAAGAAAACCGCGGAAGCGCCGCCCGTCCGCCGGCAGACCCGCGCGCCGAAACCCGATGATGCGCCGGCCCTGGAGTTGACCGCAAAGCCGGAGCCCGCGTCCCGTCGCGCTGTCGCTCCGCCATCCACGCCCCCCGCCGCCGCCAAGCCCGCACACGTCAAGGAGCCGCCGGTGGAGAAGCGCTCGATCATGATCACCCCGCAGCTCGAACTGGTGCTGGACTTCCCGCTGGAACGCCCGACGCGCGTGGCGGCGAAGCGGCGGTAACACTCAGGGCTCTCCCACACCGCTGGTCTTTGTGAGGATCGGGACGGTAGGTCGGCTGGTCAGTGGAGGCGATGGGAAAAATAAGAATGAATGGGAAAAATGTGTTGGTGCGTCAAGGAAGGCTTCCCTTTTATGCACCAACACATTTTTCCCATTCACTCCCATTTTTCCCATCACCCTCGCCAATGGATCAGCGTACCGTGCCGATCCTCTCCAGGACAAGCGTCGCGGGCTCGGGACAGTCCCTAAGCTATCCCGGCGGCCAGGCCAGCTGACGCCCTCCCAGCAGGTGGAAGTGCAGGTGCGGCACGCTTTGCCCAGCGTCCGGACCGGAATTCACCACCACGCGGAAGCCGCCCTCGGCGATGCCTTCCTGGCGGGCGAGGTCGGCGGCAACCTTGAGGATCTTCCCCACCATATCGGCGTCGACATCCGTCAGCTCCAGCAGGCCGGAGATATGCTTGCGCGGAACGATCAGGATGTGCACCGGCGCCGCGGGGTTGATGTCGCGAAACGCGACCAGCAGGTCATCCTGGTAGACCAACGGCACCGCGATCTCCTGGTTGGCAATCTTACAGAAGATGCAATCTTCGGGCATACAGGTACTCCTTTTCCATAAAGCGCACTCGCCTTATCAAATCGAAAAACCAATCAGCTCATTATGCGACACCGCCAGCGTCCTCATTACAGCAGGCTCGTCCATCGCGGAAACGCCCGCACCACGTTCATGTCGGTAATCCGTTCCACTTCCGACACCGGCACGTCTTTCAGCTCCGCCAAAGCCTGTGCGGTGACCTGCACATAGGCGGGCTCGTTGGTTCTGCCGCGGTGCGGCGCCGGCGCCAGGTAGGGGGCGTCCGTCTCCAGCACCATCCGCTCGATCGGCACCGTGCGCGCCATCTCCCGGATATTGTCCGACTTCGGGAAGGTCAACCAGCCGGCGATGCCGATGAAAAAGCGTTTCGCGATGCTCACGGCCAGCTCCGGCGTGGTGCTGCAGCAGTGCCACTCGCCGCCGCGCGCCCAGCCGCCTTCGGCATCGAGGATGGCCATGGTCTCCTCCACCGCCTCGCGCTCGTGAATGACCACCGGCAGCGCCAGCTCCGCCGCCAGCGCCAGTTGCCGTTTGAAGGCCTCGCGCTGCACGTCGCGCGGCGAGTGATCGTAATGGAAATCCAGCCCGATCTCGCCGAAGGCCACCACTTCCGGCTGCCGCCCCAACTCCGCCAACTCGGCCAGCCCCGCCGCGTCCAGGTCCTTACTGTCGTGCGGATGCACCGCCACCGCCGCCCGCAGCGCCGGGTGCCGGCGCGCCAGCTCCACCGCCTGCCGGCTGGACGGCACGTCGTAGCCTACCACCAGCGCCCCGGACACACCGGCATCATGCATACGTGAGAGCAGCTCATCTACCTTCGGTAATAAGCGAGGATCATTCAAATGACAATGCGCATCGATCATAACGCTAGATTATAACCGTTTTAACGCCAGGGTGGGAGGGCGGAGCGTGCGAGGAGTGAACGCGGTATTGTAAAAAAGAGCCTGAATGGCTCGAATGGGTCAGCCCAGAGCATTGCCCTGGGGACCCATTTAAGCCATTCAGGCTCTTTACCGGTACTGTTGCAACTCCACAGTTCAGAGCGGTTTACAGCCGGAAAAGCATCTTCACCACCTGGTACAGCAGCGCGCCGACGACGGCGGTGGTGGGAATGGTGACGACCCACGCCAGCATAATATTCGCTGCCAGGCCCCAGCGGACCGAGGAGAGCCGGCGGGAGGCGCCGATGCCCAGGATGGAGGAAGAGATAATGTGCGTGGTGCTGACCGGGATACCGAGGTGGGTCACGATCTGGATGGTGGTAGCGGCCACCATTTCCGCGGCGAAACCGTGCACGGGCGCCAGCTTGATGATCTTGTCACCCAGCGTGCGGATCACGCGCATGCCGCCGAAGCCGGTGCCCATCGCGATGACCAGCGCGCAGGCGATCTTCACCCACAGCGGCACCTGCAGATGGTGCACATCGGCGACATGGAGAAACCCGCCGCTCATCAGCGCCAGCGTGATGATGCCCATCGCCTTCTGCGCATCATTGGCGCCATGCGAAAAGGCCACCGACGCCGACGAGATGAACTGCATGATGCGGAAGCCCTTGTTCACCCGGTGCGGTGAGGTGTGCTGGAAGATCCACATAATCAGGATCATCAGTGCCCAGCCCGCGATAAAGGCAGCCAACGGCGCCACAACCATGAAGAAACCGAGCAGGCCCAGGTACTTCATATTCAGCGGGATGCCGTTCAACAGGAAGACGCCGATGAGGCCGCCGAAGAGCGAGTGCGAGGTGCTGACCGGCACGCCCCAGCGGGCGGTGAGGAAGCTCCACGCGCTGGCGCCAATGAGCCCGCACAGGATCATCACCGGCGTGATGTGGTCCGTGGAGAGGGCGAATTTGGAGGCGATGTTGCTGGCGACCTTGGAGAAAAACAGCGCGCCGACCAGGTTGAGCACCGCCGCCATCAGCAGCGCGGCGAATGGCGTCAGCACGCGGGTGGAAATGACGGTGGCGATGGCGTTGCCGGCGTCATGCATGCCGTTCACGTAGTCGAAGGCCAGCGCGGCGATCACCACGGCGAAGACCAGGACGGTATTGACCGGCACGCCCAGCGAACAAGCTAGCGCTCCCGCGGCAATGAGCACGAGGATGCCCCCGGCAACCATCAGCCACAGATCCCGATCGCTGTCGTGCGACGCCTTCGCCAGTTTCGCCAACTCCGGGGCGGTGTCAGGGAGCGTCCCGCTGCCCAGCCGTGCGGAGATGCAGGTGGAAGACATGCAACAGGCACCGTCATGTTCCCAACAACTGCGATGGGTGCGGCGGCCGCATTGGGGACAGGTGGCGCCTTCGTCCCGTTCATTGACCGCGGCATGACAGGAAGGGCAAGTCGTCTTGGCCGTCGTCTCGGTTACCATCGGTTCCTCGTGTATATCATCATGTACCACTTGTGATTCTCGATTATCTGATCCGTCATCATCAGGCGTTCTTGACTACCAGGCTCTCAATGACATCTGCCAGGTCTTCGCACTCGTCAACCGCCTGCTCGATCTGCTCGAAAATTTCCTTCCAGCGGATCAACTCCAGCACATCGCCGTCCGCGAACAACCGGCCCAGCGCCTCACGGTACAGCTTGTCGCCGGAATTCTCCAGCCGGTTGATCTCGATGCAATGCTCGAGGATAACCCGACGCTGGCCGAGGTCGCGCAGCAGGCTGACCACAATCTGCACCTGGCGCACCGTCTGCACCAGCACGCCCGCCAGCTCGGTGCTGTCGAGATAGGGCGCCTTCACCTGGTACAGCACCAGCCGCTCCGCCGCCGCCTGCGTGTAGTCGATGATGTCGTCCAGCCGGCTGGCAATGGCGCGGATATCCTCGTGATCGAAGGGGGTGACGAAAGAGCGGTTGAGCTTGTCCATCACGGCGTGAATCACCGCGTCGCCTTCGTGCTCCAGGTCGCCGATCTTCTTGCGGTAGATATCGGCATTGTCGAAATCGTTCAGCATCTGCAGCAGGGTTTCCGCTCCGGCAAGGACAACCCCGGCGGCTTTCTCAAACAGGTCAAAAAACTGTTCATCGCGCGGCAACAGGCGCAGTTTGGACACAGTAACCTCCAATATCGCACGGGCAAGTCGGTAGAAAGGTGGGGCCCGGGTTCCCGGTAGTCTATATTTCGCCCCTGGCAGGCGGAATGCCTGCAGCGAAAAGTAAAAAATCTTTAAGATTCGTCAGTATTCTCCGCCGAATCGGCGCTCGCAGTCGGGCCGTGGTCTTCCGGTTCGGGAGTGTCCGTCGGTCCGGGATGCGCTTCCGCGTGCTCCACTGCCGATTCGTGGGCCTCAACCGAGTGTTCCCGCTCCGGGATGTTATGTAACGCTTCGGCGGCGGCGCTTTGCGCGGCTTCCTTCTTGCTTTTGCCGGTGCCGCGCCCCAGCACCTGGCCGGCGAAGATCACCCCGATCTCGAAGGTGCGGTCATGCGGCGGGCCGGTCTCGCTCAACACTTCATAGTCGGGGGCCGTCTGGTACCGTGACTGGAACAGCTCCTGCAGCAGCGTTTTGTAATCGTGCTCGTGCTCGCGACGCTCGATCTGCGCCATCACCGGCGCCAGCGCGCGCAGCACGAACTCCCGCACGGCGTCCAGTCCCTGGTCGAGGAAATACGCGCCGATCAGCGCTTCCACCGCATCCGCCAGCATGGCACGCCGCTGGCGCCCGCCCGACGACTCCTCGCCGCGCGACACCAGCACATACGCGCCAGCTCCCAATCACGCGCCAGCCGCTCCAGCGCCCGCTCGTCCACCGCCGACGCCTTGGCCTTCGTCAGCTCCCCCTCCGGCCAGTCCGCATGCCGCTTGAACAGCTCTTCCGCTACCACCAGGTCCAGCACCGCGTCCCCCAGGAACTCCAGCCGCTCATTAGACATGGCATCCGGCACTTCGGCCAGGTACGACCGGTGCGTCAACGCCTGCACCAGCAGGCCACAATCATGGAAAGTGATGCCCAGCCGTTGCTGTAGTGCAAGACATTGATCTGTCGGATCGTTGGTCATCGTTGTTATCTCGTCGTAGGGAACGCCCTCCGTGGCGTTCCGGCTCTCGTATTACCACCCGGCGTGGTTCATCGCACCCAGGAACGCCACGGAGGGCGTTCCCTACGATTTCTTCTTTAGCTGCAGCCCCAGGTCGCGCAACTGGATTGGGTCCACCGTCGTCGGCGCGTCCATCATCAGATCCATCCCGGACGCCGTCTTCGGGAAGGCGATGACCTCGCGCAGCGACTTCTCGCCGGCCATCAGCATGATCAGGCGGTCGAAGCCGATCGCCATGCCGCCGTGGGGCGGCGCGCCGTATTCGAACGCCTCCACCAGAAAGCCGAAACGATCGATAATCTGCTCGATCGGCATATTGATCGTTCGCAGCACGCGCTCCTGGATGTCGCGCCGGTGGGCGCGGATGCTGCCGCTGACCAGCTCATTGCCGTTCAGCACCAGGTCATACAGGTCGCCGCGCACCTGGAGTGGGTCGGATTCCAGCTTGTCCATGTCCTCCGCCTTCGGCATGGTGAAGGGGTGGTGCATCATGTCGATCTGCTGCGTCTCTTCGTTCCACTCGAACATCGGGAAATCGACCACCCAGAGGTAGTTCCACTGGCCCGCGGGGATCAAGCCGAGCTGGTCGCCCAACCGCAGTCGCAGCCGGCCCAGCGCCCGCGCCACGATCTGCGGCGTGTCGGCCACCAGCAGCAGCAGGTCGCCTTCCTCCGCACCCAGCGCCGCCTTCAGCGCGGCCTGCGAATCCTCGGACAGGAACTTGGTGATCGGCGATTTCAAGCCGTCCGCCGTCAGTTGGAAGTAGGCCAGCCCCTTCGCGCCGAATTCTTTGCTAAAATCGACCAGCTCATCCAGCTCGCGGCGGGACAGGCCGGCGGCGCCTTTTGCGTTGATGCCTTTGATCTGTCCCCCGCTCGCCAGCACGCTGGCGAACGCCTTGAATTCGGTGCCGGCGAACACCGACGACAGGTCGACGAACTCCAGGCCGAAGCGGGTGTCCGGCTTGTCGCTGCCAAAGCGCTCCATTGCCTCCTGGTAGCTCAAGCGCGGGAAGGGCGCCGGAATCTCCACGCCGATGACGCGCATGATAGCCTGGATGATGCCCTCGGTGACGGTCAGCACGTCATCGCGCTGCACGAAGGACATTTCCAGGTCAATTTGCGTGAATTCGAACTGCCGGTCGCCGCGCAGGTCCTCGTCGCGCAGGCAGCGGGCAACCTGGTAATACTTTTCAATACCCGCCACCATCAGCGTTTGCTTGAGCAATTGCGGGCTTTGCGGCAGCGCATAGAACTCGCCCTGGTGCAGGCGCGACGGCACCAGGAAGTCGCGCGCCCCCTCGGGGGTCGACTTGATGAGGAAGGGCGTCTCGACCTCCAGGAAATCCTGCGCGTCGAGAAACGCCCGTGCCGCCTGTAACGCTTTATGGCGCAGCGTCAGGTTACGCAGCATGCGCGTATTGCGCAGATCGAGGTAGCGGTATTTCAACCGCACGTTCTCGTCCACTTCCGGCGCGTTTTCGTCATTGATGGCGAACGGCGGCGTCTTCGACGGGTTCAGCACCTCGACGCGGCTGACGTGCACTTCGATCTCGCCGGAGGACAGCTTCGGGTTGACGGTGCCTTCCGGCCGCGCCGCCACCTCACCCTGCACAGCCACCACGTATTCCGAGCGCAGGTACTGCGCGGTGCGGTGGGCTTCCGGCTGTTCCTGTGGATTGAAGACGATCTGTGCAATGCCCGAGCGATCGCGCAGATCGATAAAGATCAGCCCGCCGTGGTCGCGATTCGTCTGCACCCAGCCCATCAGCGTCACCGTGCGGCCGATATCCGCCGCCCGCAGCTCACCGCATCCGTCCGTCCGTCGTAAACCTGTCTCTGCCATATCTACCTCACCACCGGGCGCAGTTCTCCCACACCCATTCCTTTAAATTATGCGGGTTTTCGGCGGTTCTCGTCAAATGGTGTTGGGAAGACGGTTGGTTTGGGGGTGCAACGCTTGTGAATTGGGGGGGACATGCGTAAGGTATGCCTGGGTCCGGGCCCTCTCCCCCCAGCCCCCTCTCCCAATGCTGGGCGAGGGGGAGCATCAATACGTAAGAACGATACGGTATCATGTTACCGACAAGCCTTCTCCCCCTCGCCCAGCATTGGGAGAGGGGGCTGGGGGGAGAGGGCCCGCGCGTAGACAAGCCTCCCCGCAATTTTCCCCCGCCACCGAGCGTAAGCTCTGAACTTCGAACTACTGCAGCTCCACCGCCATCACCGCCGCATCCTCATTATTATCCGGATAATACTCACGGCGGAAAGCGACGGTACGGAAGCCGAAGGAGGAATACAGATTTTGCGCGGCGGTGTTGCCCACGCGCACTTCCAGCGTGATGCGGACGGCGTGGCGACGGCGGGCTTCCTTCAGCAGCACCTCCAGCAGGCGGCGTCCCAGCCCCTGCCGGCGGAAGGCCTGGCCCACCGCCAGCGTCACGATGTGCGCTTCGTCGCCCACCGTCCACATGCCGCCGAAGCCCACCACGCGCTCACCCTTGCGCGCCACCACGTAGAACGCGGAGGGGTTCTGCAATTCGCGGTAATACGCGGAGATATCCCAGGGGCTGGGAAAACACTCCACTTCCAGCTCGTGCACTGCCGGCACATCGCCGATCTTCATGAAGTCCAGCCGGATGTCGTTGTCGAAATTATGCATACAAATCCTGGGCTCGCAGGCGTCCCGCGCCTGCCTGGTAGGTAAGCCTTCCTTCAAGGGGCAGGCGCGGGACGCCTGCGAGCCCAGGTTATCTATCCGCCGCACTACGTAAATAAATCGGCGTCATCGTCAACGGGTCGTCACCCTCGCCGCGCTCCAGGCGGGCCTGCGCCAGCGCGGCCAGCGCGTGCGGCGTCACCAGGCTGCGGATCGTCGCCGGCGGGTGCGGGGCGTCCCACAGGAAAGCCGCCGGCAGCCCCTCCGTCTGCCCGATGAAGATAATCGGCTCCTCCCCGGCGTGCGCTTGCAACAGCTCAACAAACGGCCCGGCGGAGAACAGCCCGTCCGGCGTCAGCCGGCGCAGCTTGCCTTCCTCCCCGCGGAACAGCGCGGTGTAAGCCTGCTGCCGGCGAGCATTGATCAGCGGCGCCAGCAGCGCGTCCGGAAAGGTGCGGAACGGGTAAGCCAGTGCCTCCAACGTGGGCACCGCCGCCAGCGGGATACGCAGCCAGTACGCCAGCGCCTTCGCCGCCGCCGCCCCGATGCGCACGCCGGTGAAGGACCCCGGCCCCTGCGACACGGCCACGGCGTCCAGCGCGGCCTTCGTCAGCTCGCATTCCGCCAGCATCCAGTCGATGCGCAACTGCAGGCGCTTTGCCAGCGTGTAGCGGGCGGGAAACGCCGCCTCCACCAACACCACCCCGTCGCGCACCAGCCCCAGCGTGCTCGTCTCCGTGCAAGTTTCAATGGTCAATATCAGCATGCGTGATAACCTTATTCGCTAGTGCCCGGTCCGGTGGTCGAGTAGGCAGGGAAGCTGTTCCGAAAGACCCTCACAGCTCCCGCGCCGTATCGAGACCACCACGCGTATAAATAGGCCTTACGTGAACGGGCGTTATGAGAGAGGTGGTCTCGATACGGCACGGGGCTGCGAGGGTCTTTCGGAACAGCTTCCCTGCCTACTCGACCACCGGACCGGGCACCACTCACTACTCACTACTCACTACTCACTACTCACGATCTTCCCGCATCCTCTTCAGCCACTTCTCTCCGGCTGGTCCCCGCGGCGTCAGCGTAATCCGCCGCGCTTCCTCATCCTCCAGCGTCACCAACTCCACATCCAGTCCGTCGGGGAAGAAATCGTCCGGCAGCCGCTCGCCCCACTCCACCACCGTCACGCCCTCGCCTTCCAGGTAATCCTCCAACCCGAGGTCCAGCGCCGCCGGCATCTCCAGCCGGTACAGGTCCGCATGGTACAGCGGCAACCGCCCGCCCTTGTATTCATGAATGAGCGCGAAGCTGGGCGATGACACCGGGTCGCCGCACCCCAAACCCGCGGCAATCCCCTTCGTCATCTCCGTCTTCCCCGCCCCCAGCGATCCGTGCAGCCACAGCACGTCGCCCGGCAAGGCCGTCGCACCCAACGCCTCCCCGAGTTCTCGTGTCTCCTCCGCATTATGAGTCAATCGCTGCATCAGTTGCAGTTATTTCCCGGTGAGGTGGGTGAATCCTTTTCATAATGTTGCAAATCCACTCAGGGACTGTCCCGGCTCAGCAGAACCGAAGCCCGTTCCCCAAATCTAACGCCAGGTCACAAGATCAACGGGACTGTCCCCGCATACCAGTAAGCTTCTGGGCAACAGGAACAAACTCTGGGACTGTCCCGGCTCAGCAGAACCGAAGCCCGTTCCCCTAATCTAACGGCAGGTCACAAGATCAACGGGACTGTCCCCGAATACCAGTAAGCTTCCCTATACAAGGGGACAGTCCCGCTGATCTCATAACCGGCATTAGCTGTGAAGACAGACTTCGGTTCTGCTGAGTCGGGACAGTCCCTGGGCGTTTGCATCTCTATCCTTCCCCTGTTGACAATCCCGCCTCATCACGCTTATTATTAGTACAAGCTAATATTTGAGTTATGCTCAGCTAACGAAAGCGGTGCGCTCATGATAACCGAGAGCATGAAGAATGGGGTAAGCCCGCAGGTGGAAGAGTACCTGGAGGCAGTGTGCCGCATCCTCGACCGTGGCGAGGTGGCGACGCCCACCGAGTTGGCGCGGGAGCTGGCCATCGCGCCGCCATCGGCGCTGGGCATGATCCGGCGCATGGCCGACCAGCAGTTGCTCACCTACTCGCGGCACGACGGCGCGCAGCTCACCGAGCTGGGCCGGGAGCGCGCCGGCATCCTGCGCCGCCGCCACCGGCTGGCGGAACGGCTGCTCACCGACCTGCTGGGCGTGCCGTGGGAACGCGTGCACGACATCGCCTGCCGCTTCGAGCACGTCATCGACGAAGAAGTGGAGCCCTACCTGGCCAACGCGCTGGACCACCCCACCACCTGTCCGCACGGCAACCCGCTGGATATCGCTGAAGAAAATAGGTGGGAACCGCTCACCACGCTGGAACCGGGCCAGTCCGGCCGCCTGCGCCGCGTGATCGACGAAACCGAACCCACGCTGGATTACCTCGCGCGACTAGGGCTGCGCCCCGGCGCGCGCGTCACCGTCTGCGCGCAGGCGCCCTTCGATGGGCCATTGACGGTAGAAATCAACGGCGAGCGGCACGCCGTCTCCCGCGCCATGGCCGACTGCCTGCTGGTCGAAGCTGAGAGGGTAGCATAAGATGTCCCATTGCGCGCCAACTGCAGTCAAACCCTCCGCCACCGCTGACCGCCCGCTGCTGGCCATCGTCGGCAATCCTAACGTGGGGAAGAGCGTGCTCTTCAACCGGCTCACCGGGGCCTATGTGACCGTCTCCAACTACCCCGGCACCACCGTGGAAGTCTCGCGCGGCAAAGCCCGCCTGGGCGGCGCCGAGGTGGAGGTAGTCGACACCCCCGGCATGTATTCGCTGCTGCCCATCTCCGAAGAGGAAGCCGTCGCCCGCCGCCTGCTGCTGGAAGAATCCCCAAAGCTCACGCTGCACGTAGTGGACGCGAAGAACCTGCAGCGTATGCTCCCCATGACCTTGCAATTATTAGAAGCCGGGTTGCCCGTAATGCTGGCGCTGAACATGATGGACGAGTCGGAGGAGCTGGGCTTCGAGTTTGACGTGCCCGCGCTGGCGGAGGCACTGGGTATTCCGGTGTTCGCCACCACCGGCGCCGCCAACCGCGGGGTGAAAGAATTGACGGAAGCGCTGGGTGAAGTGCTCTCCGGCCGTCGCCCACCCCCGGCCGTCTGCGCGGAGCCGGTGCGTTATGATGAACGCATCGAGGCGGCGATCGGCTCGATCGTCGAGCGCATCGGCGCCGTCTCCGAGATGTGCCCGCGCGCGGTGGCGCTGCTGTTGCTGCAGGGCGATGACGAGGTGGAAGCGCTGGTCGAGCGCGAGGCCGGCCCGGATGCGCTGGCGGCCGTACACGGACTGGTGAAGAACGTTCAGTCCAAATACGCACAGCCGCTCTCCATCATCATCCCGTTGCGCCGGCAAACGGCGGCGAATGCGATTGTCGAGCAAATCATGCTCATCCCCGCGCAGGTGCCCCCGGCGCGGCTGGAGTGGCTCTCCCGCCTGCTCATGCACCCGCTGGCCGGGCTGCCGGTGCTGGCGCTGGTGCTGTATTTCGGCATTTACAAATTCGTGGGAGTCTTCGGCGGCGGCTTCCTGGTCGACTGGCTGGAGAACGTCCTCTTCGGTAAGTGGATCAACCCCTTCGCCACGCACTGGGTGACGAAGATCCTGCCGCCGCTGTGGTCAAACCTCATCGTCGGCGATTACGGCATCCTCACCCTCGGCCTCACTTACGCGGTGGCCATCGTGCTGCCGGTGGTCGGCCTCTTCTTCCTGGTCTTTTCCCTGCTGGAGGACAGCGGGTACCTGCCACGGCTGGCGATGCTCATCGACCGCGTCTTCAAGTCGATCGGGTTGAACGGCCGCGCGGTGATCCCCATCGTGCTCGGCTTCGGCTGCGACACCATGGCCACCATGGTCACCCGCGTGCTGGAGACTAAGCGCGAGCGCATCATCGCCACGCTGCTGCTGGCGCTGGCCATCCCCTGTGCGGCGCAGAGCGGCCTCTTCCTGGCCATGCTCAGCGCGGTGCAGCCCTACGGCCTGCTCATCTATCTCGGCGTGCTGGTGCTCATCTTCCTGCTGGTCGGGCTGCTGGCGGCGAAGCTGATGCCTGGCCGAAAAGCG